>Ga0335076_10001501_pt1 | contig 22578 bp, 20 predicted proteins | sample Lox_Sample_25_FD_206717 | JGI IMG/M metagenome (GOLD analysis project Ga0335076, IMG submission 206717) | Soil microbial communities from Loxahatchee National Wildlife Refuge, Florida, United States - Lox_Sample_2.5 | ecosystem: Environmental > Terrestrial > Soil > Wetlands | place: USA... | reverse complement strand
AGATAGCGGAATATGCCCCGAACGTGCCAGGCGCGATAATTACCCGCCAAGTGCTGACACCTCTCGATCTGGAGCGCACCTACGGGCTGACCGAAGGTAACATTTTTCATGGAGATTTGAACTTGCGGCAACTTTTCTTTATGCGACCGGTTCCCGGCTGGTCGCAATATCGAATGCCTGTGCGTGGACTGTATCTGTGCGGGGCCGGAGCACATCCTGGCGGAGGAGTCACCGGAGCACCTGGACGCAACGCGGCGCACCAGCTCTTGCGCGATTGGAAACGTGGGATGTTAGGACCGAACTAGTTTGCTGTGGAGGACGAGTATGAGCACGAAGCCGAAGCCCTCAGAGCCAACAACCTTGCGGAAGTCCCTTCCCAGCTCCTATTACCAAACCTCCGAAGTTTTTGATCAAGAGCGAGAGAAGATCTTCTATCGGGAATGGTTTTGTACCGGACGGGTGGAAGAATTGCAGAAGCCAGGAAGTTATGCGGTTTTAGACATCGCCGGAGAAAGCATTCTTGTAGTTCGAACAAGAAGCGGCGAAATCAAAGCCCACTACAATGTGTGCCGGCATCGGGGAGCGCGCCTGGTTCCTGTTCCCGGCGAAGAGGTCGAAAACGGCGTGAAGCTCAAAGGTGGCGTCCTAGGTGAAACGGGAATCCGTTGCGCCTATCACCAGTGGCTGTATAGCCTCGATGGCGATTTGTTGAACGCTCCCTACACAGAGGAAGGCGAAGACTTCTGCAAGGGAGATTTCTCCTTGTATCCAATCCGTGTGAATTGCTGGGGTGGATTTATCTTTGTGAATCTTTCGCCTCCGCTCGTACGGGTGGAAAAGAGGACGCTGCAAAAGCAATTTGGCGGCGCCATGGAACGAGTGAAGCGTTACCCTTTGACCGAATTGCGCATTGCGAAGCGGATTATCTACGAAGTCGAGGCCAACTGGAAGGTGGTGTTGGAAAATTACAATGAGTGCTACCACTGTGGCGGTGTGCATCCCGAGCTATGCGAGGTGGTGCCCGCGTTTCGCAAGGACGGCGGAGCGCAGCTGGAGTGGGAACGCGGCATATCACACAAGGAAGGTGCGGTGACGTTTACTTGGACAGGGCAAACGGTGCGCGCGCCGTTTCCGGGGTTAAGTGACGACGAGAAAGTCCGTCATAAAGGCGAGTTGATCTACCCGAACCTGATGCTGAGCCTGGCGTGCGACCACGTAGCAGCTTTTACGTTGTGGCCGCGTGGCCCGTTGCACACTACTGTGCATTGCGATTTTCTATTTCATCCCGATGAAATAGCCAAGCCGGATTTCGACGCGAGCGATGCGGTCGACTTCTGGGATCTCGTGAACCGGCAAGACTGGGCTATTTGCAAGCGGGTGCAGCAGGGCACCAGTTCGCGGATGCACGAATTCGGCTACTATGCGCCCTTGGAAGACCTCAGCCTGGATATCCGTAAGTACGTTCTAGACCGTCTCAAGTGAACGAAATGCGCGGTCCAGTGTATACTCGGACACGCTAGCTACTGTCCGCCCAAGGTCATCTCCAAAGGAGAAATCTAAATGAAGCGATTGGTATACTTGGCGGTCTGTTTACTTATAGTAGGAATTGCCTCTGCCGCGGGTCAGGACACAAGCTACAACTTCGATCAGGACACCGACTTTTCCAAGTTCCACACCTATAAGTGGGTATCGATCAAGAATGCGCAGCAGGTGGATGATATTACGGCGCGGCAAATCACCGCCGCACTAGACTCTGAACTGGCAAAGAAGGGCCTCACGAAAACGGACGCGGACACCGCGGATTTGTATGTTGCGTACCAGACCGCCATCGGCTCTGAAAAGCAGTGGAATGCGTATAACACCGGCTGGGGATACGGGCCTCGTTGGGGAGGAATGGGTATGACCACGGCTACGCAAGAGACCATTCACGTGGGCCAGCTTGTTCTCGACATGTACGAATCGGCGAATAAGCGACTGGTGTGGCGGGGTACTGTTTCGAAGACCATCGACCCGGGAGCGAAACCAGACAAACGGCAGAAAAACATTGAAAAGTCAATCGACAAACTGCTGAGCAATTATCCACCGAAAAAGAAGTAGGAATCGCAACAGCTCTGCTGAAGGCTCCATGGGGTCTGGTAATCTGAGCCAGGCTCCATGTTCATTTTAGTACCGCCTTGGCGCCATTTAGCAGTTTCTGTCTTGACTGGTCGCGCTCCGCCATATAGGGTGTCCTCACCAGCCGTGGGTAAACTCGGAAGATTATCCATTGATCAAAGGATCGCCCTGCGCGCCACTGTCCTTGCGAGCATGCTGGGGTTTCTTTGCACAGTTGCTGCAGCTCAAGCGCAGACTCAGGCTGTGGTACCCCATGCGGCCCGTTCCCGCGTGGAAACCTCTTCCGCACCTGGCGAGTGCCCCATCCTTTTCCTTGGATATGTCGGGGCACTTGAGCCGGCGAATAATCCGCATTCCGGAGTTATTCGGATTCGTCGCGAGTTGCAAGACGGCAACTATCCCGACGTCTGCGCGAATTCGTTTTCGCCGTACATCTGGACCGAGGGCCGTGACTGGTTGCTGCGCCACTTTCCAAGCCACCCTGGCCGCCTGACAACAACCGAACTTCAAAACTCCCCGAAGGTTATTTTGGTTGGGCACAGCATGGGAGGATGGGCCATTTTGAGCGTAGCCCGCGACCTGAAGGCCCGAGGCATTCCCGTGGAACTCACGGTTCAGGTGGATAGTGTGGGAATAACGGATTTCACCGTTCCTGCAAACGTAAGGTCCGCGGCAGTCTTCCACGCGAACGATGAACTCATGCTCCTCACTACCAAGCATGTGCGCTTGGAGGATTCGCATCAGACCAGGTTACTGGAAGACGTGAAAGTGGCCGGTGTGTCGCACCAGTCCATTACGAGGGATCCGCGAATTCGCCAGGTTGTTCTGGATACGATTGACGAACTCAGGACCGCAATCGCAACAACCGGGCCGCGGCAGGCCGCGCATTCGACGGCCTCAAGAATGGTGGGTAATCCAAATTGAAAGAGACAGGTGGTTTACGGCCGCTTGCCTCTGAATCCTCTGAACGATCTGATTTGGGCTGCGGGACGCAACGAAGGCCGCGCCCCGCACTTACGGAAAGCTACCAACCCGTGCGATATTGCCGGCTCAAATATTGGTTCGCTTCGGGAACGTTCGTGATACGCATGTTTGCGCCATCATAGCTGATTTTCTTTCCTGCCTTTAGGGCAACGACGCCCAGCAGCATCACTTCTGTCAGTTTGGCGGAATATTCGAAGGGGGAATCGGTTTGCCCTTTACCCTTCGCCGCATCGACCCAGTTCATTTCATGGGCTTCATCGGGAATGCGCGCCAGCTTCTGCGGCGGAATGCCTGCGGAGTCTTGCAGCGATTTTGGCAGTAACCGGGGATTCGCGCCATAAGTGTTGTGCATCAGTTTGCCCTTGCTGCCAATCAGAATCGCTCCGCCTTCGCGCAGGAGAGGTTCTTGGCCAAGTTCTTCCGGTTTCGGAGGCATGAGACCGCCGTCGTACCAGGTGAGCTTCACCGGCGGCTGCGAACCACGCGCCGGAAACTCGTAGAAAATCAGTTCGCCGCTTGGGAACGACGCGCCGTTAAACGGAGTCGAGACGGTTTCAATAGAAGTCGGCAGACCAAGATTCAGTGCCCACATAGACACATCCAACAGGTGCGCTCCCATGTCACCGATAGCGCCGCAACCCCAATCGACCCATCCGCGCCAATTGAATGGATGATAGATCGGATGATACGGAACCTCTGGCCCGACTCCGAGGAACAGGTCCCAGGATAAGTTGGCGGGCACAGGGTAATTTCCGGCCATCGCCGCAGCTAAGCGCTGGTCTACTCCTCCCTGATCCCACTTCAGCGTGTCCAAGGGTTCGACAGCAGGTTTGGGGCGTGGCACACCTTGGGGCCAGAAGCCCACGGGGCGGTCGGTCCAGACGTGAATTTCGCGAACTTCCCCGATCGCACCGGACCAAACCCACTCGACGGCTTTGCGCGTATCGTCGAGCGAGCGACCCTGGTTGCCCATTTGAGTGGCCACTTTGGTTTCAGCGGCGCGTTTCGCCAGTTTGCGCGCTTCGTCGACACTCCAACAAAGCGGTTTTTGCACATAGACATGCTTTTTCAAATCCATGGCGGCCAAAGCGATCGGTGCATGCATGTGGTCCGGTGTGGCTACAACGACCCCGTCAATGTCTTTCTGTTCTTCCAGCATCTTGCGGTAATCGGAGTAGCGCTTGGCCTTGGGAATCAAATCGTTTTTCAGGTGCAGAATTTCGGCGAGACGCTGCTTCATTTTTTCAGACTGAACCGCAGGAGCGGCTTGCCCGCCAGGTGTCGCGTCCGGATGGTCAATGTGCTGCTGAAGATTGGCGACATCGGTGTCCAGGCGAGAAAGATTTTTGTCCGTGTAGCCCCAGTCGACATCGCAGAGCGCAACGATGTTTTGGCTGGCAAGGTTGATCAAATTGCTCCGGCCCATACCGCCCACACCAACGCACGCGATGTTAAGCAGGTCGCTGGGGGGAGTGAAGCCTTTGCCAAGAACATGCCGGGGCACGACAGAGATCGCTGCACCGGTTACCGCGGCACTTCGAATAAAGCTACGGCGTGATACTTCGTCTTTAGAGTTCATTCGGCGGATTCCTCCATCTGCACGACATTATGACGCGAGAAAAACGTTATTGCGAGGCGGAGTTGTCGCTTCCGCCATATCGCCGGGTGCGGCCCTGGGCGATGAAATATAACAATGCTCCGACGCCGATAAGTGCGGCGGTGGACAGCACAATTTTCGCGACAAAAAGCTGCTTGTGCGGCTCTTCCGGCGGAGGGATCAAAGAAAGAAATGTGGCGAAGGCAGCGGTGGCGAATCCGACACATCCCGCGAGAATCGCGATGGGCCGTCCTCCGGGAATGCGAATCACTGGCATGCCGCCTTGCAGTTTTTGAAGGCGGACCATCGAAGCGAACAGAAACAGGAACGGTACCATTGTAACGGCGACAGCAATCGCCACCAGAATGTTGTACGCACCGCTGACCGTGGTTCCGGCTTGGCCGAGGAACACAAACAGTACACCGAACAAACCCTGAGCGAGAACGGAAGCCCAAGGGGTTCTGAACCTAGAATGAAGTTGGCCGAAGACTTTGGGCAGGTAGCCGTCGAGCCCGGCGACAAACGGCAAGCGCGCGGCGGCTGCCAAATATGCGCCGGCAGCACCGATATTGCTGACCGCAATAAGCAGAGCCGCAATCGATGTGACACCGTGGACATGGAGTCGCGAGCAAGTACGTTCAATGGCTTGCGCCAAACCATCCAAGTTCGTTGCCTCTGCGCTTGGCAGGGCCAGTAAGACTGCAAAGGTGCCCACGATGTAGCAAAATGCGACAACCACTCCAGAGAGCATCAGCGCCCGCGGAATATTCCTCTGCGCATCCTTAATTTCTTCGGCCATCAGCGAAGCCGATTCGCACCCGATGAATGAAAAGATGACCACGGACCAGAAGATCATGTCTGGCAGATGTTTTCCTGGCTTTAGAGTCTGGAGCGTAAATGCATTGGCCGAGCCGAAATGGCGCCAAGCCACTATGCCCAGCACCAGTATGATCACAACGGGCGCCCACATCGCCAGGGCGCCCAGGTTGTGGGCCCATTTCGCCAGATTCAAGCCCACGATGTTAAGCGCTGTCAGCAAGGCCAGAATCGTTACTGCGAAAGCGGCGAAATACGCGGGGCGTTGGGAAAACCGTTGCAATTGCGGGTTCACAAACAAGATGTTACTTGCTGCGAAATATAGGACCGCAGGAAAGTAGGGAAGATTGCTGACCCAGTATGTCCACGCGGACAAAAAACCAGCTCGCTCGCCAAACGCATTCTTTGTCCAAATATAAAATCCGCCTTCGGCCGGATACTGCGACGACAGTTCGATCACGGAAAGAGCCAGAGGCAAATAAAGAAAGAGCCAGCCTAGAATCCAAACCACTAACGACGACGGTCCGTGACTGGCAGCCGTGGCGATCCAGCGCAGGCTGACTCCCGTGACAACGTAGAAAAGCACCAAATCGCGAAAACCCATCACACGCTTCGGCGCTGTGGCCGGTTCGTGGGCAAGCGCATCAGGCTCGGGCAAAAAAGTGCGTCCTTTCGGGAAGGCAAGCGGGGGAACAGTAACGAGTTTGTGGAAGAACGTCAACCGTAGTTTGAAGCCGCAAATATCCTACTGGCCCACGTGGCGGTGTTCCAATCTGGCGAGCCACTTCCTGAGTCGAACAACCAGGCGCCGGTTCTGCCAGTTTTTAAGAGCGTCCGAAAGCAGCGTTCTTTTCCAAGCATCGCTCCAAGGCACAGGAGACGTTAAGGTTCGCTGTTCGCATGAGGAATTTCGTCAAATATCAGGCGAACCTCCTCGTGGCGATAGGCGCTGGAAACGCGCTTGCTCTAGGCAGGTATAGCAACAGGGGTCGCGTCATGCGTTTGACAGAAAACCACGAACCGTCTTGACGTGACGTGCGACAACGCCCGAAGTTGAAAATGCGTTCTGGCTCTGGAGAAGACAAACGCCAGCATGGCCTCTATAAGAGTTTTGGTTGTCGATGATTCGGTGGTTATACGAAAAGTTCTGACGGAGGCGCTCACCTCGGAGCCGGGCATCGAAGTGGTAGGGGGAGCAGCCGACGGGAACATCGCGCTTTCAAAGATCGAACTGCTGAAGCCGAACCTTGTCACCCTGGATGTCGAAATGCCCGGAATGTCGGGTCTTGAAACTCTCGTCGCGATCCGAAAAATTCATCCTGGTCTGCCGATTATTATGTTCAGCACGCTCACGGAAAGGGGAGCTGCAACCACACTCGAAGCGCTGTCTCTCGGTGCTAGCGATTGTGTGACGAAGCCACAATCGAGCGCAAACGTCGAAGAGACCCGGGGGCGAATCCGTTCGGACCTGATCCCCAAAGTGAAGGCGCTCGGGTCGAAAAATGCTCTTTCTGCTCCAGCGGATCTCGCACCGCGTCACCTCCCCAAACCATCGACCAATCGAAGAATTGCAGTTCCGAGCCGGGTTGATGTTGTGGCCATCGGCACTTCCACCGGTGGGCCAAACGCCCTTGCAGCGGTTTTGCCTTCACTCGCCAAAACCTTTCCCGTCCCCATCGTTTTGGTTCAGCACATGCCTCCGCTTTTCACACGTTTGTTGGCGGAACGGCTGGACAAGCAATCGTCAATCGCAGTTCACGAAGGCGCTGATGGCCAGGTGCTCATGCCCGGTCACGTGTGGATCGCTCCTGGAGATTTCCATATGACGGTGCAGCGGGATGGCACGAGGGTGAGGCTAGTAATGAATCAGAATCCGCCGCAAAACTCATGCCGGCCGTCTGTTGACGTGCTGTTTGAATCGGTGGCAGCTGTGTACGGAGCTAATGCGCTGGCTGTGGTGTTGACAGGAATGGGCAGCGACGGCCAGCGGGGCGCGGACCTGATTCACAGCGCCGGCGGAAGGGTGATCGTGCAAGACGAAGCTACCTCGGTGGTCTGGGGCATGCCCGGTGCGGTGGCGGCCGCGGGCTTAGCCGAAGCCACGCTTCCTCTTGCGGAGATTGCGGGTGAACTGGAGCGCCGGGCCAGCCGACTTGGTCAGCCTCTCGATCCGGGCCGACCCGCCGTTGCAAGCTCGCCAACAGGGAAAGAACGCCATCATGTCGACTGAAGCTCTTCATGCGCCGCCAGCGAAGACCGAAAGGAATGAAGGTCAGGATCCGATTTATCTCCGCATCCGCGACCTGGTGTACCAATCGTGCGGCATTTATCATTCCGAAGAAAAAATGTACTTGCTGATTGCTGCCTGCAAGCGCCGCATGGCGGTGCTTCCCGAGCGTGTCAACACAGCTCGCGAATACCTGGACATGCTGACGAATCCACTGAAGAAAGCCCAAGAATCGCGCGAGCTTCTGAATCAGATCACCATCGGTGAGACCTGTCTGTTTCGTAGCCAGCCGCAACTGAATGCGTTGCACAACGTGATCCTTCCGGAAATCGCCGCCGAGCGGAGCAAGATCGGTCTGAAGAAACTGAAAGTATGGAGCGCGGGCTGTTCTACGGGCGAAGAGCCTTACACCCTGGCAATGTTTCTGATGGAGGAGAAAGAAAAGCTCCTGAAGGACTGGATCTTCGAAATCCAAGCCACAGACCTGAACGACAATTCCGTCGAGAAGGCGCGTGCAGGAGTGTATGGAGATTACGCGCTTCGCAATACACCCGAGCTGTACAAGCGCAAGTACTTCGAGCCGGCTGAGGGCAACAAGCTGAGAGTGAAAGACGAGGTCAAGACGCGTATCACATTCTCCCGGCTGAACCTGAATGATGACAGCCGCATGGTTTTCATGAAGGGCATGGACCTGATTTTCTGCTGCAACGTGCTCATTTACTTCGATGAAGTGTCAAAAAAACGAGTGGTGCAGCATTTCTTCTCCAACCTCATGCCCAACGGCTGTTTCTTTCTCGGGCAGGCGGAATCCTTGTTTCTGGTGAACGCCGATTTCCGGCTGGTTCATCTGCCCGGCACCACGGTTTACCGCAAACCCGGTCCGGATATTCCGAAAGTGGGGAAGTCATGAACACGGTATTGCGTGACGGTCTAAAGCGGCGCGTCGAACGCCTGCAATGTCTTCCCTCGTCTCCGGCAGTGCTGCAACCGCTGCTCGAATTGTTACGCCAACCATCGAATCGCATCGATGTGAAACGCGTGGTGCAACTGGTTTCCTACGACAAAACCATCGCAGCGCAGTGTTTGCGGATCGCAAACTCGCCGTTGTACGGACGTGCCCGAGAAACCGAATCCATCCACGCGGCGGTGGTGAGTTTGGGGATCCAGCGCGTAGAAGACATTCTAATGACTTGCTGCCTGCACAAATTCAGCTCCGGAGCAAAATGGGCTTCGGATTCCGGGGTGTTCTGGCGCCACTCGCTGGGGTGTGCCACCGTTAGCCGCGAACTAGCCGACCGCATTGACTATAGCGATCCGGAGAAGGCCTATCTCGCCGGGCTGCTCCACGATCTGGGCGTGCTGGTCAATTCGCTGGCTTATCCGGAAGAATACGGAGCAGTCCTGAAAACTGCCGCAGAAAAAGGCATTCCGCTAGAAGAACAAGAAATGCAAGACCTTGGATTTTCGCACTGCGAGAGTGGAAAGATTCTTGGCGCGATGTGGAAGCTGCCGAGATCGATTGTTGAAGTCATCGCGTTTCACCACAGCCTGCAAGCCGCGCCCGAGGATAATCCGGTTATCGCCCTAGTGCACATCTCGGATGCCCTTTGCCGTCTCCGTGGGCTGGGGCACGGTTACGATGAGTGGCGCAGCGTAGATTTGGCCGCCGATCCCGCGTGGCCAGCGCTAAGGAAACACTGTCCGCAAATCGAAAAAATGGACCTAGCCCGCTTTACGATGGATCTCGATGCCTTTGTGCCGCGGGTCCAGGCGCTGGTGGAGGCGGTATTCACCGCTCCCAAACCGGAACAACCGGAAGTTTCGTCAGTGCTCTAAAGTTCCCGCCGAATTGGTCGATGCTCAAAGTGATACGCTTCTCACGCGCATCTGCGCGTGCGGCACAAGCCACGTCGCTGCGGTTTCCGCCTAGAAAACGCTACAGGCAGGAACTGCGTAGTACTTTGTGTATTTGCTTCGGACACTGTACCTGTCCGGGGCAAGGGTCTGCCCATTCTGTTCATTAACTCCTGCCTTTTCAGTTCTCATCTTCTCCTCGTTCTGGCGATTCACGCGCACCATCCGCGCGTGATGCTGCTCCGGCAGTACTTGCCCAGTTCGCGGGGTATGCAGGCGGACGAGAGGTTCTTTGAGAAGCAGGAGAACATCACCGATGAGACGTATGCCTGCCAGTCGAAGCGAGGCTCGCCCGCTGAACCGAGCGGCGGGGAGCGGCAGTCTGGAACACGGACTAGCGGAAGCTTTTCTTACCTTCACACAAGCTGCGGGCTCGCTCGAAAAGTCCTACACGTTGTTGCAGAGCGAGGTGCAACGTTTACACGCCGAACTGGCGAACGCGAATGCGGAACTGGACGGCAGCCTGCGGGAGAACGCCCGGGTGCGTTCGTTTCTAACAAAGGTATTAGAGAATCTTCCGTGCGGTGTAGCTGTGAGCGGACCGGGAAACAGAGTGCAGGTGTTGAACCCCCAGGCACGTTATCTGCTTCAGGTGCCCAGTGACTGGAACGAGGGCTCAACTGCTCCGCTGCCGGAACTGCTGGAGAAATTAGTAGCCACCGATCTTGTCGCCAACCGGGAACAGGAATGGGGAGCAAACGAAGAGAACGCGCGTTCTCTGGGAGTTTCCTGTGTGGCGTTGCAGCGCGAACAGGCGCCGGGCTCGGATAAGATCTGGATCATCCGCGATATTACCGAGCAGAAACGACTAGCGCTGGAACGCGAACGTGCGCAACAGTCTCTGGCTCTCGCCGAAGTCACAACCCTGCTGGCGCACGAAATCCGCAATCCGCTGGGGAGCATGGAGCTCTTCACGGGACTACTCGAGGAAGCTGTAGCCAACAATCCGGAGACGCGCCAATGGCTGAATCATTTGCGTGCAGGGTTGCGTTCGCTTTCCGCCACAGTGAACAACGTGTTGCAATTCCATGCGCAGGGCAATATCCAACTGCTGCCGGTGGATATCGACCGACTGCTTCGCGAAGTGTCGGAATTTCTGCTTCCCGTGGCGCGCCAGCGAGGTCAACAGATCAAGTACGAAACTGCTATCGGCAGCGTGACCATTCATGCCGATGCCAGCCGCCTTAAGCAAGTGTTTCTCAATTTAGCGCTAAATGCTCTGCGGGCGATGCCTCCGGGAGGCACCTTGCGTTTCCGCCTGGGCTGGGCGCCGCAGTATCCGGGTGGCCTGATTCAGGCCACTGTTTGCGACGAAGGCCGCGGCATCGCTGCGGAACTTCTTGAGCGCATCTTTGAACCGGGATTCACCACGACGCCCGGAAGCCCTGGGCTGGGCCTGGCGGTGTGCAAGAAAATCGTGGAGCAACATGCAGGAGCAATCGAAGTGCAGAGCAGAATGCAGGAAGGTACCCGATTCTCCGTCGTGCTCCCCATTGCAGGAGAGAAAGCATGAAGGAAGTACTCATCGTGGATGACGAAGCAGCGATGCTAGCGGCGATGGAAGCCAATTTTCGTCGCCGAGGCTGGCAGGTGCAGGCAGCGAGCGGCGTCGCCGAAGCACTGAGCGCATTTCGTATTTCGCCCAGCCGGTTGGTCATTACCGACATGCGCATGCAAGACGGAGATGGCCTCCAGGTAATGGAGGGTGTGCGGAAATACCTGCCTGAAACGCCGGTGATTCTCTTGACGGCATACGCCAATGTTCCGGACGCAGTGCAGGCCATGCGTGGGGGAGCGTGCGACTATTTGCAAAAGCCCATTTCCTTCGAGGAACTGGAATCCACGGCGGAGCGTTTTGTGACCGGCACCCCGGGCCACCTGCTCGACATGGCGGACGGCGAGATCATTGCCCAGTCTGTAGCATTCCGCCGAGTTCTGGAACAAGCCCGGAAAGTCGCGCGGAGCGGCGCGGACGTTCTCATGGAAGCGGAAAGCGGTACCGGCAAGGAAGTCCTGGCGCGCTTGATACATAGCCAGAGCACACGCAAAGGCGGTCCGTTCGTTGCCGTGAACTGCTCGGCATTCCCCGAAAATCTTCTGGAAAGCGAACTGTTCGGGCACGTGCGCGGCGCGTTTACCGGCGCGCAGACCAACAAAGCGGGAAAATTCGAGCTGGCCAGTGGAGGGACGCTATTACTTGACGAAATCGCGGACCTGCCGCTGTCTCTGCAGCCCAAGCTGCTGCGCGCGCTCCAGGAGCGCGAAATTGATCGCCTCGGCGATACCAAGCCGGTGGCTATCGATGTTCACATCATCGCCACCACGAACAAATCGCTGACCCAGCAAGTGAAAGCCGGACAGTTTCGGGCAGACTTGTTTTACCGCTTGCACGTGGTTCCGTTGACGATCCCACCATTACGCGAGCGCCGTGAAGACATTCTGCCGCTGGCGTACCATTTCCTGCGCAAGTACGAGCCGGTGGAATGCCGGGGATTATTCCGCATCGCCCCGGAACTGGCGATACAGCTCCAAGCGTATGACTGGCCCGGCAACGTGCGCGAACTGGAAAACGCCGTTCGACGTGAACTCGCGTTCGCTGTGGGCACTACCCTGGACGGCTGTGGTGGATTGCTGGGCAGTGACCTGCAAAGCAAGAAGGACACGGTCGAAGAAGTCAAGCCCGGCGTCACGCTACAGGAGATGGAGCGGCGGTTGCTCGAAGCAACGCTTGAAGCCACAGGCGGCAACCGCACCCGCGCGGCGGCGCTGATGGGCGTGAGTCTGCGCACGATTCGCAATAAGATTCGCGAGTTTGGCTTGCAGGGCAGGAGAGTGTCATGAGTTGGATTGACACGCCAAACCTGTTGCTGCTTCAAAGGTACCTGGACATCGCGGCGATGCGGCAAACGCTAGTGGCGACCAACATCGCCAATGTGGACACGCCGGGTTATCACACCCGCGATATCGATTTTCGCGGCGAACTCCAGCGTGCGCTCTTTGCTGTGCCGAACGATCCCAGCAGCCCGTATGTCGTTTCCGTGCGCGGGCTCTTGGCCAGACCGGACGGGAACAATGTGAACCCCGAGCGCGAGTCGATGTTGCTGGCCGAGATGCAGTTGCAGTTCAAGACGGCTACCGCGATTCTGCGCGCGGAATTTGCGGAAATCAGCGCGGCGGTCAAGGAGAGCCAGTAATCATGAACCTGTTTCGTGTTTTGGAAATCAGCGGGTCGGCGCTACTGGCCGAACGCATCCGCGCGGAAATCACCGCCGCCAATATGGCCAACGCAGAAACAACCCGTAGCGACTCCGGCGGCCCGTATCAGCGGATGCACGTCGTATTCGGTGCGCGACCCGTCGGTCTCAGTGGGTTTAACGGGATAATGCTCGCGTCTTTGGCGGACCTCCATGCAGAAGATGTTCGTGTAGTGGGCCTCGTGCAGGATGCCGCGTCGCCAGTGCGCCGGTATGAGCCAGGCCATCCGGATGCGGATAAAGAGGGGTACGTCTCTTATCCCGCGATCAATCCCGCCGAAGAGATGGTCAATCTGATGGGCGCAGCGCGTGCGTATGAAATGAATGCCTCGGCGGTGACCAGCACGAAGAACATGATTCAGGCGGCCATTACGATCCTCAGTTGAGGCGAGGAAATGAGGAGGGCTCATGAGCAATCCGATTCAAGGTTTACCGGCAGGCAATCCCGATTACGGGGTAACGGCCAGCCTTTCGCGCGAAAGCCGCCAAGGCGGCGGCGAATTCGTCAAAACACTTCAGGAAGCCATGTCGCAGGTCAGCCAGCTACAAGGTGAAGCAGACGCGCGGGTGGGGCAGTTGCTTACCGGCAACAGCCAGGACGTGCACTCCGCCATGATCGCCGTGGAAAAGGCCAGCCTCGCTTTCGAAATGATGGTGCAAGTGCGGAACAAGATCGTCTCGGCGTATCAGCAAGTGTCCGGTATGCAGTTTTGAGCAGGCGTATCACGAATGCCTGAATACCCCGGCTAGGGCATGGACAAATTCCTACAACAGGCTTTGGCGTTTCTTCGTGGACTCTCCGTTCGCCAGAAAGCCATTCTGTCGGGCAGCGCGGTGCTAGTAGCCGGAATTATCTGGGGATTCACCCAGCTGTTTTCCGGTAGTGACCAGAAGTCGCTTTATTCCGGCATGGCACCGGCCGATGCACAAATGCTGGTCCAGCGGCTTGCCAACCAAAACATCACTGCACAGGTTTCCACGGACGGTACCAGCGTGTTGGTTCGGGCCGATGAACTGGACAAGGCGCGCTTGGCCTCTACCGCGCAAGGCCCCATCTCCAGTGGACGCATGGGTTTCGAACTGTTTGACAAGCCCAACTGGTCTGGCAGCGATTTCTCGGAAAAGGTGAATTATCAGCGGGCCGTAGAAGCGGAACTTGAGCGCACGATCCAAACGATGAATGGAGTGGATTCAGTTCGAGTGCATTTGGTGCTGCCGCGCGATTCGCTGTTTTCCGACCGGGAGCGACCGGCAAAGGCTTCGGTGGTTCTGAAACTCCGGGGAACCCGTCTCACGGATCAGCTGGCGCTTCCGGTTGCCAATCTGGTTGCCAGCTCGTGGGACGGTCTTTCGCCGCAGAATGTCACCGTGGTAACCACCGACGGACAAATTCCGGTTCCGGGACAAGGGCGTGTGCTGGGCGGTGGAGCGGGAAATGGCGATTTGGAGACGGTGCTAGCTGAACGCGTGGTGCAGACGCTGGCCCCGGTTATCGGGAACGATCACGTCAAGTCCAGCATCACGATTGATTACGATCCGACATCCGGTGAAAGCACTTCTGAGGTTTACGATCCCAACAACCCGGTGGTGCTCACCTCGCAAACGTCTCAGGAAACCGTCGGCGATCTGGAGCCCGCAGGCATTCCCGGAACGCCCAGCAACGCACCGAACTCGCAAGCGAACCAGGCTGCTGCCGCGCAGGCAAAATCCAACACCACTTCCCAGGGAATTCGCAGCGAAAGCAAGACGTTTGCGGTAAGCCGCACAACGCGGCATCTCCTGGAGCCTGCGGGACGCGTGCGCCGGTTAGCCGCCGCGATTCTGGTGGACGATGTGGTCGACACCAAGACGGAAAACGGCAAGGCCCAAGAGGTGCGCCGAAAACGTACTCCCGAAGAGATGAAACAGATCGAGGATTTGGCCAAGGCGGCCATCGGCTTTGACGCGCAGCGTGGCGACATGTTTTCCCTGCAGAACATTTCGTTTCTTCAGACCCCGGTGGAGACTCCGGCGCCGCCAGGCAAGGTGCAGAGAATCATGGTGTTGGTCGAGCGCTGGACGGGTTTATTGCGCTATGCCGCGCTACTGCTGATTTTTCTTTTGGTCTATCTGTTGGTACTTCGTCCAGTACAAAAGCAGGTCGTACACATTCTGCAGAATCCGGCCAGATTGATCGCGGCCGGCAGTAGCACAAGCTCGGCGGGAGCGCTGCCAGGCGAAACCGGAGCGGAAACCACAGGCCTTCCGGCCTCTGCTCTGCCCGAGGCGCGCAGCCCCGAAGTATCTCAAACCATTCAAATCAAGCGGGAACTGGTCAATCGCATCAAGTCGGATCCGGAAAGCGCCAGCAGGCTGGTACAAAATTGGGTTCGGCAGACCGAACCGGTGCAGGGGCGTGAAGAATGAAGCAGGAAGCGCCTCTTGCAGGCAAACGCAAAGCTGCCATTTTATTGGTACTGCTTGGCGACGAAGTTGCTGCCACGGTGTACAAGCACCTGCCAGACTCAGAAGTCCGCCAAGTGACACAAGAGATTGCGGAGCTGGAATACATCTCACCCGACATCGCCGCGAACGTTCTGCGCGAGTATCACCGCTTGGCGATCACGCAGGACTATCTTGCGCAAGGTGGGCAGGAATATGCTCGCAGGCTGTTGGTAAAGGCCTTTGGGGATCAGGGAGCGCGAGAACTGCTTGCCGAGGTCGGGCGGGCCCAGGAGGCCAGCGCGCAAAACCTGGACACTTTGCAGAAGGCGGACCCGCAACAACTGGCGAAGTTCATTCAAGGCGAGCATCCACAAACCATTGCGCTTATCCTTGCCCACTTGAACGCGAAAGTGGCTCGCACGGTGCTGATGTTGTTACCGGAAAAGATTCGCAGTCAAGCCGTCAAGAGGCTTGCCCAGATGCAGCAATTCTCTCCGGAAATGGTGAAGAAAATCGCACTGGTGCTGAACAAGCGGCTACTCACGTTAGGAGCGCAAAGCCAGCGCGCCTACGGCGGGGTGAAAGCAGTGGCGGATCTACTCAATTCCGTTGATCAGGAGGCACAGGCTGGCATCCTCGAAACCATTGAGCAGGACGACCCGCAGCTGGCCACCACGATTCGCAACCTTATGTTCACCTTCGAGGACTTCCTGGAAGTGCAGGATACCGGTATTCGCGAGCTGCTGTCTCAAGTCGACAAAAAAACTCTGGCCACGGCGCTCAAAGGCGCCTCCGAGGACCTGAAGAACCACATTTTCAAATGCATGTCGACCCGCGCCGTCGAAATGCTCAAGGAAGACATGGACGTGCTGGGGCCGGTGCGATCCCGCGACGTGCGTGCGGCACAAACCGAGGTAGTGACAGTCGCGCGGCGGTTGGAAGGCGAAGGCAAACTGACGCTGAAACAGGAGCAGGAGGAATCCTATGTCGTCTGAAGCTACGCTTCAGGAAGGCGCAGTTTCGGCAGGGGTGCCATTCCAGTACGTGGCCACCGGCGATGACACGGGCCCTGCTGGAGCGAGCGAAGAGAGCATCTGGAATCCGCAGAAAGCAGCGGCGCAAGGCGAAGCTGAAAAGCGGGTACAGGCTGGGTACGCCCGAGGACTTCTTGAGGGGGCCACGCGTGCCCAAGCAAACTTCGAAGCGAGCCTTGCTAGTTTTCAAGAGTCCACACGAAAGGCAATCGAGGACTTCCGCAACGAGCGTGACGCGTATTTCAATCGCGTGGAGCCGGAGGTAGTGCAACTCGCGCTGGCGATTGCCCGCAAAATCCTGCACCGTGAATCGCAGATTGACCCTTTGCTTTTGACCGGGTTGGTTCACGTCGCTTTGGAAAAGCTCGACGCAGGCACGCGGGTTCGATTAAAAGTCAATCCTTCCGATACGCACTTTTGGAACGAATTCTTTGCCCGCTCACCCTCAGCCACCCAGCTTGAGCTTTCCGGAGACCCAGTTTTGCGTCAGGGGGAATGTCTGCTTGAAACGGAAATCGGGAGCACACAGATCAGCCTGGAAACCCAACTGAAGGAAATCGAGCAAGGCTTTTTCGATCTTCTTGACCAGAGGCCAACGGTGCGTTGATGACTGAGTTACGGGGCCTGAGGCCGTACTTCCGCAGGCTGGACGATTTTTCCACCTTGCGTTGGACGGGCCGCGTGACGAAAGCCGTAGGCCACCTGGTGGAATCCGAAGGTCCGTTCTGCAGTGTGGGCGAAGGCTGCGCCATTATTACCGAAGACGGAAAGACCTTTACCGGTGAAATCGTGGGTTTTCGCGGGCGTTCCGTTCTCAGCATGCCATTGGAACGGCCCAGCGGCATTCGTTATGGCGACCGCATCGTGACGCGCGGCACCATGCCCGCTCTCCGTGTCGGCCCGGACCTCTTGGGCCGGGTGGTTGATGGGAGTGGCCGACCGCTCGACGGCCTTCCGGGTTATCGCGCGCGAGAATATTGGCCCCTCCACGGTGATCCTCCGCAACCGTTGCAACGCCAGCCCATCCGTGATCCGCTGGGCTGCGGCATTCGTGCCATCGATGGCTTACTAACTTGCGGCCGCGGCCAGCGTGTCGGCATTTTCGGAGGCAGTGGCGTGGGGAAAAGCACGTTGATTGGTATGATGGCGCGCGGCACCAGCGCCGACTTGACGGTGCTAGCGCTCGTGGGCGAGCGCGGCCGTGAAGTCCGCGAATTCCTTGAAGACGCCATTGGAAAAGTTGGTCTAACGCGCTCCGTGGTGGTCGTCTCCACTTCCGACCAGTCGCCACTACTGCGCATTCGGGCAGCATTGGCCGCGACCACCGTTGCCGAATATTTCGCTGGGCAAGGCAAGCACGTATTGCTGGTGGTCGACTCGCTTACGCGCTTTGCTATGGCGCAACGCGAAATCGGTCTGGCTGCGGGAGAACCCCCCACCGCTAAAGGCTACACTCCTTCGGTGTTCACCCTGCTGGCGCGCTTGATCGAACGTGCGGGAAATTTCAGCGCTGGGAGCATCACCGCGTTTTACACCGTGCTGATGGAGGGTGATGACCAGCAGGATCCCCTGGTGGACGCCGTCCGGGCCTTGCTCGACGGGCACGTCGTGCTTGATCGTAAACTTAACGCAAAAGGTTACTATCCGCCGATTTCCGTCCTGGATAGTCTTAGCCGCTTGATGAGTTCCATCTGTGGGCTCGAACATCTGCAAAAAGCGCAGCGGGTGCGGGAATTGTTGGCAGCATACGCCGCCAGCGAGGACCTCGTTCGCATCGGGGCATACCAAAAAGGCTCGGACGCCACCCTGGACAAAGCGCTCGAGTGCCTGGGTTCGATCACTGCATTCCTTCAGCAGCGCAAGGACGAATCGTCGACCTTTGCGCAGTCGCAAAACGATCTACTTGCATTACCCGGATGAATGGATGGCCTTCCACTATAAATTAGAAACCCTGTTGCGTCTGCAGCGTAGCCTGGAGCATCAGGAAGAAAACCGGCTCCTCGCGTGTGTCGCCAGCATCACTAGTCTCAAAAATGATATTTGTTCCTGGGAAAATGCCCGGAAGTGTCGCAGGGAAAGCATCTGGCGCGATCTTGAACAGGGCGCGCCAGGGGCGGTCCTGCAGTTTTCCAAGCTGTGGGAAGAGGCGGCACATAGCGAGGAGAAGCGCCTCCGTCAACGGTTGCAACTTGCAGAACAAGCCCGCGAAAAGCAACTGAGGATGTATCGCGCCGCCCGGCAGAAGCGTGAAACCCTGGAAAGTCTGAAGGAAAACGGGGAAAACGCCTACGTTGTAGACGTCTTGCGCCGCATGCAACAAGACCTGGATGAAGCCTACCTGCTGCGGTCATTCTATAGGCACAACGACTAATTCTTGGCAACTCTTGCCCGGCAAACTTTGCCTCCCGCGATTATTGCTGTATGCAGGCACCGCTGTCTGTTTCTTGCGCCCACCTCAAGTTCTTTGAATCCGCGCAGATGCGACCGGTTCATCCTTTGCTCGTAGATTGGCTGCGCACCTGCTAGTTCTCTTGCCGGAGCGCCATAGGAACCCAATGGAAGCGACTTCGACCGCCGTGAATCTACTGACTGGAAATACCGCGTCTGCGCCAAACGCACGCTCTGAGAAAACGGGGAACGATACACCAGCATTTGCGGACACGCTTGCTGAAAAAATGTCAGTGGCTCCGGTGGTCGCCTCAGTGCTGCCGATGGTGTCGACGGCATCGAGAGCTGTGACGCCCACCATACCCTCTGATCTGAACAGTGGTTCAGAGGCCGGAAACTCCGGAGCCCGCAAATACGTTAAGAGAGGCGATACGTCGGCCGGAAATAACAAGACACAAATGGTCTCGAGGGATCCTCTGACAATGATGCCGCTACTGGCCGTTGTACCGGTGATGACTCCGGCGATTTCGACCAATGCCGTGGCGGGTCCTACTGTGCAGTCGGCGCCGGTCGAAGAACAGAACATCGGCTCCGCGACACAACGCAGCAATGCGTTGCCTCTCGATCCAAAAGAGGCGCTGGAAGATCCGGCTTCGACGCAATCAAGCTCGACCATATCGAGTGTTTTGGCAGAGTGGCAAACCCAGGTTACGGATAACTCGGCTCCCCAAGTGAACGTTCTTCCTGACACTGCTCCGAGCGATACCCGACCTCCTGCAAGTGACGACGGTGCTGCCACGACGGATACCAAGACTCAGAGGTACGGCGTTCAAACGGATACTGCTCACACGGCAAGCATATCGTCAGACAGTAGTGAGGGGACGGTAGAAGGAGACTCTTACGTTCCTCCGCTGCCGCCGGTAGAGCAGACAAAACCATCTATCACGAATGCTCCGTCTACATGGATAGCAGCGGTGCCATCGCACTTGAGCGAACAGGAGCGCCTGTCCGGACCCGAAACGCAAAAAACGATGCAGGCAAACAAGCAATTGCCGGTTGACCCAGGCATTCCGTACGCAAAGGTTAGCATGTCGTCGGTTGCCGACTCGGTTTCTCTGGCGCCTGTCGCGGGCCAAACGGAGCGACAGGCTGCAAGCACGTCACACGCAAACTCCACGCCGTCCGACATAGTCGCACCAGTAACAGCGACCGGAACGTCGAGTGCGCGCAACAAAACGATAAATCTCGCCGTTCTGGGACTTCCGAATTCTCATGCGAACATCCTGGTTCAGGCACTGGTTATGCCCGTGGGCAACGGCGCGTCACCGAGCCCGCTAACGACAAAGGACCCGACGCCAGAAAAGAAGCAAAGTTCGACGAAGAATAAACCTGTCGACAGTTCAGCAAACACTGCTGCTTCATCCGACGTGAACCTGCCGGAGCAGGTACCACAAAGTGTACCCACAACGAATAGAGGGACCGCGCCGGCGCCAGGCCGCTCTGCAGATACGCTCGTTGGACCTAAATCCACTTCACCCACCACGCCCATTCATAGTGTGCCGGTCGTAGCCACGGGCCAAGCTGACCTCACTGGCGGAAAGGATGCGAAGGAAGCGGCAAACAACGCCGCAAACAACGCCGCTGAGGAATCAACACGGCTGCCACAGGCGTCCCAACTTGCGGACACCCATGGTTCCTCGACAGTCACGAACGCACAAATCTCGGGAACGGCTGCGCGTTCTGAAATTCATTTGGCCATGCAGGCCGACAAACTCGGCTCCGTGGAGTTGCACGCCCGGGTCGCCGGAGAGCAAGTAGGAGCCAACATTGTCGTTGAGAAAAAGGAAGCTCATGCGGCTCTGGCGGTGGAGTTGCCCGCGTTGCAACAAGCGCTTTCGGACAAAAACCTCCACGTCGAGCACGTATGGCTGACGCAAAGCGCTCTTAGCTCGACCACCGGTGATAGCGGCCAGAAAGCAAGCCCACAGCAGGAGCACCGGCAATCGCAGCGAGGCTTTCACGGGCAACCGGACTCATCGCCATTTGTTTCTCCCACATTCATTTCAGACACCAATAGCATCTTCGACAGCTCAGGGCACTTGAGCGTTCGGGTTTAGTTCAAGGAGGGCACCATGAACATACCGAGTCTGTTCGCCGCCAATAACTCCACGAATGCGACGTCCGGTTCCAACGGCTCCAACAACACGCAGAGCACCCCGAGTAATCAGCTTACCGCCAATTCCTTTATCACGCTGTTGGCCGCGCAGTTACAAGCACAGGATCCCATGAATCCCATGGATCCGAACCAGATGGTCGATGAGCTCACGTCCATGAATTCTCTGCAGCAGCTAATCGGAATCAAGCAGGATCTAGATACGATCACCGGGGCAAACAGTTCGAGCACTCCATCGAACAGTTCTTCCACGAGCGTCGCCGCGCAGTATGCGAAGCAATCGGGTCTGAACCCTGCTCAGGAAGACGTTGTCATCCAAAACAAGATTTTCCCGGCGCCGTCGCCGGCTAATTCCTAACGAGGAGAACACCATGCCGTCATTCTCAATTCCGTTGTCGGGTTTGGATACCAGTTCGACAGGTTTGTCGGTTATCGCCAACAATCTGGCGAATCTGAACACGACGGGATTCAAGGGCCAAACCGCTGCTTTTCAGGATCTGTTCTATCAGCAGATCGGCAATAGCGGAAATGGCAATTCCATCCAAGTCGGAGTGGGCGCTTCTGTTGCGGGCATCGTGTCCCAAATGACCCAAGGCAGCATCCAAAACACGGGAAACTCCACCGATGTGGCCATCCAGGGGCAGGGTTTTTTCATCGTTGATCGTAATGGCGACCGCTTCTACACGCGCGCGGGAAATTTCTCTCGTGCGTCTGATGGCAGTTTGATGACGCAGGATGGCGCAGCGGTGTTGGGCTATCAAGCCGTTAACGGAATGATTCCCGCGAACGCATCACTGGGAGCGTTGCAGATCCCCACCGGCCTAATCAATCCCCCGAATGCGACAACCCAGATGCAACTGGCCATGAATCTCGACGCCAGCGGTGGCACCGGCACCGTGGCCTCCAGCCAACAGACCGGTACTGGCATGACGGCAACGACCACGCTTCAAACGGGATCGCAGTTGGCATTCACTGACGGTACTAACACCTTCACGTATACCGCTGCTGCCGGCGATACTCTTGCGAATTTGGTTTCGGCCATTCAAGCCAATCTGAATTTCACCGCTGCACTAAACGGCAACAATCTCGTGATTACCGCGAACAACGGCAAAGCGGTCAGCTTCCCAACAAACACCTTGACCGATACTACAAGTTCCTTAGCGGAGTCCTTCACCCCTTCCGGCACGAATTCGCCAGCCGGAACATTCAGCACCACCATCGTGGCGTACGATGCACTCGGAACCAACCACGTCCTGACCTTTAACTTTACAAAGACCGCAGAAAATACCTGGAACTATCAAATCACGATTCCCGCGGCAGACCTGCAAGCTGGTGGCAACACGGTCGTCGGTTCGGGCACACTCACGTTCAATGGCAACGGTCAGCTCGTCAGCCCGGCTTCGAACGTGGTGCTGGCGCCGATCACGGGATTAGCCGACGGTGCGAATCCGATGAACCTCACTTGGAATCTGTTCAACGCGAATGGTGCGGGACTCCTTACACAACTCGCTGGATCATCGGCGACCTCGTCCACCCAGCAAGATGGCTACGCCAGCGGCACACTCAACAGCTTTACCATCGGAACCGATGGTGTAATTTCTGGTATTTTCAGCAACGGCCAGACCAGCTCGCTTGGCCAAATCGCCCTGGCG
>Ga0335076_10001500_pt1 | contig 22584 bp, 17 predicted proteins | sample Lox_Sample_25_FD_206717 | JGI IMG/M metagenome (GOLD analysis project Ga0335076, IMG submission 206717) | Soil microbial communities from Loxahatchee National Wildlife Refuge, Florida, United States - Lox_Sample_2.5 | ecosystem: Environmental > Terrestrial > Soil > Wetlands | place: USA... | reverse complement strand
CCCGGTAACTTACGAGGGGGGGCGAAGTCACGGGCCGGCCGATCGCCGCGGCGGCGGAGAGTCGCCGCCGCGGCGCAGGGCCCGCGGCCGACGACGGCTACTGGACGAGCGGGATCTGTTGCGCGATCGCCAGGTCGGCGAGCTTGTTGAGCCGGCTATCGACCTGGAGGAAGCGCGCCACCGTCTTCGCGGGCAGCACCTTCAGCATCTCGTCCTTGTACTTCTTGGTGAGCGCGAGGCGCTTGTCCTCGAACGCGATCTGCCGCTCGAGCAGGCCCTTGGCCTTGGCGTCGTCCAGGCTGTTCCAGTGCTCGACGAGGTCCTGGATCACCGCCACGCGCTCGTTGCCGAGCGCCTGCGCCTCGGCCTCGTACTGCTTGTAGATCGGCCAGAAGGCCGCCGCCTGGGTGCTGTCGAGCGCCATCGTCTTGCCCAGGATGTCGGCCTTGCCCGCGCGAACGTCCTTGCGCAGCGCCTCGATCGCCTGGTCCATGTCGGCCCGCGCCTTGGCCGGATCCGTCGCCGTGGCGGGCGCGCTCTGGGCCTGGCCCCGGGCCATGGCGGCCCCATTCGACAGCATCAAGACCGCGACCGTCGCCGCGGCGCTCCCCATCGTCTTCTTCAGCATGGCTCTCTCTCCTCGAAAAACCTTCGGCCGCAAGCGCCCCAGCTCGGGGCGGGCAGATGATACTCGCGATCAGGCGAGCGCGAGCCCGGCCTTCCCGAGGCCGTCCACGACGCGCTCGAGGAGTTCGGGGAACTTGATGTGGCGGCCGATCAGGATGCGGCCGCGGCTCGGGAACTCGGGCTTGCGCTGCAGCAGCTCGGCCACCTCGAGCTCCGCCTCCGCGACGCGTCCCAGGTGCCCGAGGCAGCACGCGCGCATCAGCGAGCGCCAGAAGAAGGTCGGGTCCCGGTAGAGCAGCGCCGCCTGGTAGGCCTCCTCGAACGCGCCGAGCCGCAGGTGGTTGGCCCAGAGCGCGTGGGACGTGACCGGGATGTGGTTGGGGTTGCGCTCCATCGAGCGGTGGATGAGCGCGACCCCGCGCTCCCACTCGCCGAGCAGCGCGAGCAGCCAGCCGATCCATTCGAGGTAGACGAACGAGTCGGGGTTGAGCTCGTACGCCTTCTCGGCCTCGGCACGGCCGGCGGCGAGCTCGCCCTTGACCAGCAGGGCGCCGGCGAGCGCGACCCGCGCCCGCTGGCTCTCGGGATCGAGGCGCACAGCGGTCTGCGCCAGCTCGATCGCCTCGTCGATCCCGCCGGCCCCAGCGACGAGCTCGAACGAGTGGTTGGCGCTGTAGAGACGCGACAGCTGGACGTGGGCGAGCCCACACTCCGGCCGCTCGCGGATCGTCCGCTCCAGGGCCTCGCAGGCCGGAGCGAACTCCACGAGATCGCGGCTGAAGAAGAAGCGGTACGAGCGCAGGATCGCCCCGTACGGAGAAAGCTCGAGCAACGGGTGCAGCCGCTCCTCGGCCCAGAGCTGGCGGGCCACGACCCCCTGCTCGGACGCGACGCGCGCCGCGATCCGGCGCGCGGTCTCGTCGTAGAAGCTGCCCGCGGCGCTCGCGGGAGCGGTGTACTCCTCGGCCCAGATCTGGCTCGCGTTGTGACCGTCCAGCACGCGAACCCTGACCCTTGGTCCGCCCTCGGCGCCGGACACTTGCCCCGAGAGCACGAAGTCGCCGTGGCCCAGGCCGAGCGCGTCGAGGTCGCGCCGCAGGACGACTCGAACGTCGCCGTAGCGCCCCAACTCGAGGCACAGTTCATCCTTGAGCCTGACCGCCGCGGCCCTCGCCTCGTTACCGGCGCCGTCTGTCTCGAAGAGGCTCACGACTACGGATGGCCAGCCGTCGGGATCCTGCGGAGCGCGCCTCGCGCGCGGCTCGGGCGGGCCCGGCTCGCCCTTCGGGCCCCAGCGAGCGACTGGTACGTAGCTCCCCCGCGGCAGCTCGATGCGGACGGGGTCGGGGGCGCCCGACAGGAGGTAGTAGCGCTCGAGCGAGCGCCGGAGCCGGCCCGCCTGGATCCGGACGATCGGGTCCACGGTGGGATCGAAGTCCGCGCGCCTGCCGAACACGCGGGTCGCGATCACCGACTGGGTCAGCTCCTCCTGCCGGCCGTGAAGCGTCTCCTCGACGACGAAGCTGAGGAATGCCCGCGAGCGCGGCGAGGCGTCGAAGTCGGCGCTCGAGAGAATCCGCTCGAGCTGCCCAAGGACGGCGACGCGGTCGGGCCCCTCCTGAGCGACCCCTGCCTCGGCCTGCGGCACGCCGGGCGGCTCCCCCAAGGTTCTGGCGATTCCCAAAGACCCCCCAATCGATGAGGACAGGAATCTATCAGAGGTCGAAGAGCCCGCAAAGGTCTCACCTGCAAAGTTTTGTGCGAGTCCCCCCAAGGTGGTAGGGGGCGGTAAGTTACGCGGTGGTTACTTCCACTGGGCGGCCGAACCGGTCATCGTGCTCTGGCTGGAGCCAGAGCCTCGCCAAGGAGGATTCATGCCGACGACGCTGCTGGGTGCCGTTCTCGCTCTCCTGCTCCTCCCGGGCCAGGCCCCGGTTCCGAAAGAGCCGGCCAAGGACCTCTTCCTCCACAGCGAGAAGGTGCCGGGGGTGGAGATCCGCTTCGTGGACTACCACTGGCAGCCCGCGATTTTCGAGGCGATGGCGAGCGGGAAGGGGGATGTCCCCGAGGCGAAGCGCAACTGGGTGGTGGTGCGCGTGATCCTCGACGCGCGGCCGCTGACGCTCGAGGGCAAGCGGCTCGCGGTCGGAAACTACGCGCTCGCGCTCTGGCCCAACCTGGACGGCCAGGGCATGCAGGTCGAGATGCGCCGCGTGGACATGCGCGACGTGTTCCCGAACCTGAACGCGATGGCGCCGGCGCCGAAGGGAGAGACCGTCTACAAGGGCGTCGCGAAGTTCGAGACCGAGAGCCCGCTCGTCGACCGGTTGAGCACGACGATCGCCGAGGCGGACGGCGCGATCCTGTTGACGCTGCGCTACGGCGACCGCCGGCTGCCGCTGAAGCTCACTCCCTGAGGCGAGGGATCGTGGCGACCGAGGCGGGTCAGGAGTTGTACCGGACCAGGACGCTGCTGCGCCGGAAGCTGCGGGTGCTCTACCCCGCGGGCCGCGGGCGCATGCTCCTCCGCACCGAGCTCGACTGGGACCGGGACGTGCGTCCCGTCGAGGTGTCGAAAGACGGCGAGGCGTCCACGTTCGCGCTCGAGGCGAAGAAGCCCTTCCTGTACTTCAAGGTGTTGCTGGAAGAAGAAGGCGGCAAGACGCGCTGGTCGGTCGGACCGAACCTGCTGCTGACGATGACCACGGACGACGTGGCGGACGTCTACCCGTACTTCGACGCGCCGGAGGCCGGCACCTTCTCGCCCGTGATCGAGCGCGATTCCCGGATCCTCGGCCGCAAGCACCTCGTCCGCGTCTATCTCCCGCCCGGGTACGACGAGAACACGCTCCGCCGCTACCCGGTGCTCTACATGCAGGACGGCAAGAACCTGTTCTTCCCCGAGGACGCCTTCCTGGGCCGCGAGTGGGGTGTCGACGAGGCGCTGCACCTGCTCGACAAGATGAACGCCGTGGACCGCGCCGTCGTGGTCGGCGTCTACTCCGGCGACCGTATGCAGGAGTACACGAAGCCCGGCTACGAGGCCTACGCGCGCTCGCTCGTCGAAGAGGTCAAGCCCGCGGTCGACGCGCGGATCCGGGTTCTCACCTCGCCGCGCGAGACCGGCGTCATCGGCTCCTCGCTCGGCGGCGTCGTGTCCTTCTACACGGCCTTCCAGCACCCTGAGGTGTTCGGCTACGCTGCGTGCATGTCGAGCACCTTCTCGCACAGGGACGACCTCGTCGAGCGCGTGCTCGAAGAGCCGAAGCGGCCCGCGAGGTTCTACCTGGACAGCGGCTGGCCCGGCGACAACTACGAGGTCACGCTCGCGATGGCGATCGCGCTCGGCCGCCGCGGCTACAAGCTGCGCGAGGACTTCCTGCACCTCGTGTTCCCGCTCGAGGAGCACGACGAGCGCGCCTGGGGCCGGCGGCTGCACCTGCCGTTGCAGCTCGGCATCGGCACCGTCACGACCACGCAGCGGCGGCGCCCCGGCGCGTGAGGCGCGTCGGCCGCTACGCGACAGCCGCGCTCGCCGCGCTCGCGTGCGCGGCCCCGAGCCTCCTCGCCCAGGACCTGACGCCGCGCGCCTACGTGATCACGCCGGTTCGCTCGAATGCGGTGACCGCGAGCTATGTCTTCAACGACGGCGAGCTGCTGCTGGGCACGGTGCCGATCACCGACGCGACGGGACGGCTGAACGTCCCGGCGCTGAGCCTCTACCACTCGTTCGGCGTCTTCGGCCGCTCCGCCAACGTCGTCGCGACGCTGGCCTACGGTGTCGGGACCTTCAAGGGCACGCTGGTCGACACGCAGATCGAGGCCTATCGGTCCGGGCTGCTCGACTCCGTCTACCGTTTCTCCGTGAACCTGCTGGGCGGACCCGCGATGGAGATGAGCGAGATCCGGAAATGGCGGCAGAAGCACCTCCTGGGAGCAAGCCTCAAGATCGTCGCGCCCACCGGCCAGTACGACCCGACCAAGCTCATCAACCTGGGCGGAAACCGCTGGGCCTTCAAGCCCGAGCTCGGCTACTCGGGCCGCTTCGGCAACTTCATCCTCGACGGCTACGCGGCGGTCTGGTTCTTCACGACGAACCCCGAGTTCTTCTCGCGCAACCAATACTTCCCGGGCACCCAGTCGCAGACGCAGGAGCCGGTCTTCGCCTTCGAGACGCACCTCAGCTACGACGTCCGGCCGCGCTTCTGGGTCTCGCTCGACGGCAACTTCTGGCGCGGCGGCCGCACCAGCCTGAACGGCGTCCAGAACCCGGCGACGCTCCAGGAGAGCTCGCGCATCGGCGTGACGGCCTCGATCCCGGTGACGCGCAGGCAGGCGCTCAAGCTCGGCTACGCCGACGGCGCTTACATCCGCTTCGGCGGCAACTACAAGATCGCCTCGATCGCGTGGCAGTACTCCTGGCTCGGCAACCCGAAGTGAGCTGAGACGGCCCGGGCCCACTTCCACGGCCCCAGCAAGATAGACTGGTGCGGTTTGGTGGGGAAGGCGTCTCGAAGCCGTGATTGGTGTCTCCTGGCGGCGCTCTGCGCGGCCGCGTCCGCGGCGGCGCAGCCCACAGCACGGGTTACGGGCTCGGTCCACGACACGACTGGCGGCCCGCTTGCCAACGTCGAGCTCGCGCTGCGCGGGCCCGTGGAGAGTACGGCCGTGTCGGCCGCCGACGGATCGTTCGCCTTCGAGGGCCTGCCGGACGGCGAGTACCGGCTCCACGCTGCGCTCCAGGGCTTCGCGCCGGCTGACGAGGCGATTCACGTTCTCGCCGGCCGGCCGCTCTCCGTGTCGCTGCGGCTCTGGGTGCTCGCGTTCGACAAGGTCGTGGTGACGGCCGAGAAGGCGGGCGAGCGCGACGCGCAGGCCGCGCCGCTCGCGATCAGCGTGCTGCCGGGCGCCGAGCTTCTGCGTGCCGGAGTGAAGAGCGTCGAAGGGGTGGCCGGCCTCGCACCCGCGGTCACCTTTTCGCAGAACACGGGCTTCGCCCAGCTCACGATCCGGGGCATCGGGACGAACGCCATCTTCACCGGCGCCGATCCGAGCTCGGCGGTGTACGTGGACGGCGTCTACCTCGCGCGGCCCGCGGCCGTGCTCGCGGACTTCCTGGACGTGGAGCGGGTCGAGGTGCTGCGCGGGCCGCAGGGGACGCTCTACGGGCGCAACGCCGTCGGCGGCGCGCTGAACGTGCTCACGCGGGCGCCGTCGGACACGCTGCGGGCCGAAGCGCGGGTCGAGGTCGGCAGCCTCTCCGAGCTGCGGGCCGAGGCGGCCGCGAGCGGCCCGCTCGTGAAGGACCGGCTGAGCGGCAGCGTCTCGCTGCTGCGCGGGGTGCGCGACGGTTTCGTCCGGGACCTCGACCATCCCGACCACCCGCTCGGGGGCGACGACGTGACGGCCGCGCGCGGCAAGCTCCGCATGGCACTCGGAGCACGAAGCGACCTCGTCGTCTCGGGAGACGTGACGCTCGAGGACCCGACGCCGCTCACCTACGCCAAGGTGCTGGCCGTGAAGCCCGGCTTCGAGATCGACAACCCGCAGGGGTTCCGCGACGTCCGCACCTCGACGCTCGCCGACAGCCGCAACCTGCAGTACGGCGTGAGCGCCCGTCTCACGACTCCGCTTTCCGCCACGACGACGCTCACCAGCCTGACCGCGTACCGCAACCTCGACTACGACGTGCTCGTGGACACCGACATCACGGAGCTGGCGCTCGCCGCCACGCACGTGCACGAGCTCCAGCATCAGTGGTCCGAGGAGCTCACCGTCTCGGGCCAGGGGGCCCGCCTCGGCTGGGTCGGAGGCGTGTACGTGCTCCAGGACGTCGATCGGCAGCCGACGTCGGTGCTGCTCCCGTCGGCCGGACTCGAGAACCGGCTCGAGCCCGCCGTCGACACCTCGACCGCCGCGGCGTTCGGCCAGGCGACGCTCGCCATCACGCGCCGCTTGTCGGCGGTCGCCGGCCTGCGCTACACGCACGAGCGCAAGTCGATCGACAGCTCGGGACAGATCGCGCCGCTCGACCTGTCTTCGCAGCCGCTCGCGGGCACGCCCTACGCCTTCACGGACGCCATCACGGACGACGCCTGGACGCCGCGCGTCGCACTCGAGCTTTCGGCCGGGGCGCAGGGCCTCGCCTACGTCTCGGCCACGCGCGGCTTCAAGAGCGGCGGCTTCAACGCCACGTCGCGGGCGCCGGGCCTCGGCTACGCCCCCGAGTGGGCGTGGAGCTACGAGGCGGGCTTCAAGCGGACGCTCCTCGGCGGGCGCGCGCGCCTGAACCTCGCGGCGTTCCACACCGACTACGAGGACCTGCAGGTCCAGACCACGATCCGGCCCGGCCTTCAGGAGATCACGAACGCCGCGGCCGCGCACATCGGCGGCGTCGAGCTCGAAGGCGTCCTGCGCGCCATGGGCCGGCTGCAGCTCGGCGGCCACGCGGCGTGGCTCGACGCCCGCTACGAGCGCTACGTCGCCGTCGGCGTGGGCGGCGTGACGGGCGACGTCTCCGGGAACCGCCTGAGCAACGCGCCCGAGTGGTCGGGCCGGCTGTGGCTCGAGTGGGGCGCGGCTTGCGGCCGGCTCGGGATGCTGTCGCTGCGTGCGGAGTCGCGCTTCCAGAGCACCGTCTACTTCACGCCGTTCAACGACGGAGTCCAGCGCCAGAGTGGTTACGGCCTCCTCGACGCGAGCGCGGAGCTCGGCCCCGGTCGCTGGTCGCTCACGGCCTACGCCCGGAACCTGACGGGCACGGACTACATCACCGGCAGCTTCGGCTCGCCGCCGCCGGCGATCGGCGGCCGTCCCGGCGAGCCGCGCGAGTGGGGCCTCAGGCTCGCCGTCCAGCGCTAGAATCGCGACGCGCATGGCCACGGGCTCGGGAAAGTACGAACAGCTCCTTGCTCTCTGCAGCGGGCTCGCCCCGGCGACGACGGCCGTCGCGCACCCCTGCGACAGCTCGTCGCTCACGGGGGCTCTCGACGCAGGCCGCCTCGGGCTGATCCGGCCGATCCTGGTCGGCCCGGAGGACAAGATCCGCGCGGTGGCGCGCGAGGGCAAGCTCGAGCTCGCGGGCGTGCGGATCGTGGACGTGCCGCACAGCCACGCGGCCGCGACGCGCGCGGTCGAGCTGGTGCGCGCCGGCGAGGCCGAGGTGCTGATGAAGGGCAGCCTCCACACCGACGAGCTGATGTCGGCGGTGGTGGCGAAGGAGGGCGGTCTCAGGACCGGCCGCCGCATCAGCCACGCGTTCCTGATGGACGTGCCGACCTACCCGAAGGTGTTCATCATCACCGACGGCGCGATCAACATCGCTCCGACGCTCGAGGACAAGGTCGACATCGTGCAGAACGCGATCGACCTCGCGCGCTCGCTCGACGTGGCGCTGCCGAAGGTGGCGATCCTGTCCGCGGTCGAGACGGTGACCTCGAAGATCCCCTCGACGATCGAGGCGGCGGCGCTCTGCAAGATGGCCGAGCGCGGGCAGATCACGGGCGGGCTGCTCGACGGGCCGCTCGCCTTCGACAACGCGATCAACCGCGAGGCGGCGCGCACCAAGGGCATCCGCTCCGACGTGGCGGGCGACCCCGACATCCTGCTCGCCCCGGACCTCGAGGCCGGCAACAGCCTCGCCAAGCAGCTGACCTTCCTGGCGAACGCCGACAGCGCCGGGATCGTGCTGGGCGCGCGCGTCCCGATCATCCTCACGAGCCGGGCCGACAGCGTGCGCGCGCGCACGGCGAGCTGCGGCGTCGCGCTCCGGATGGTGCACGCACGAAGGAGGATGAGGTCCCTATGAGCCGCATGCGACGCGCCCGTCCTGCCGCCGTTCTCGTGGCCGCAGCCGTCGTGGCGCTCGGCCCTCCCGCCGCCTCGCCCCAGACCGTGAAGGAGGCGCTGGAGGTCACGCGTCGGGCGGCCGAGACGCAGCGGCGCACGATCGTGTCCGGATCGCTGCCCCTCACCGACGACCAGGCGAAGGCCTTCTGGCCGATCTACGACGACTACGAGAAGGAGCGCCGCCCGATCGACGACCGGGCGAACCAGCTGGTCGCCGACTACGTCGCGAGCTACGTCAACATCTCCGACTCACAGGCCAAGGCCATGCTCGAGCAGAGCGTCCGGAACGACGAAGAGCGCGTCGCCCTGCGCCGCAGCTACATCGCGCGCATGGGCAAGGTGCTGCCGCCCAGGCTGCTCGTCCGCTTCTTCCAGATCCAGACCAAGATCGACGCCGCGATCCGCGCCGACCTCGCGCAGAAGATCCCGCTCGCCCAGTGACGCGCTAGAACAGGAACGACGCGAAGATCTGCAAGCCGTCGTACTTGACCGAGCCGCCGAGCTGGCTCACCAGGGCCCCGCGGTCGTAGGTGTACTTGTTGTACTTGTATTGCACTCCCACGCCGATCGTCTTCGTGACGTAGTAGTTGGCCGCGATGCGCCAGTCCGTCACCGAGGCTTCTTCGTTCTCGGGCTTGACCTTGATGTAGAGGAAGTCGGCGCGCAGGGCCAGCCTCTCGGCCGGCCAGGCGTTGGCGAAGCCGCCGATCGCCCCCGTGACGCTGCCCGTGCTCGCGCTCTTGTCGAGCGTCTGGCTCAGCGGTCCGTTGGGCGTGTCGATGGTACCGGTCGCGTGGATCGTCGCGCTCAGCCAGAGGTAGCCGAAGCCGAGCGCCGGGCCGATCTCGAAGCGGTCGCTGCGATAGGCCGAGAAGCGGTAATAGCCGCCGAGGACGTCGCCGGAGCTCGTCGAGTTCGTGCTGAGCCCGGCGCTGTAGGTCTCGCCGCCCCAGACGAAGTCCCGCTGCAGGCTGTGCCCGTTGCTGTCGCGGCTCTCGTGTGTGAAGCCGAGCTTCAACTGGTGGCGCCGGCCGAGGCGCCAGGTCCCGTCCACCCAGAAGGTGTTGACGGTGCCCGGCTGGCCGAGGTCCTTCTCGAGGCTGACGTCGCCTGACCCGTCGCCCGGCCCGTCGTAGCGGAGCGTGGTCTGGGCGTCGAGCCGGAAGTAGCCGGCGTCGACCTGGAGGCGATCCGACAGGCCGTTCCACGTGGCGGACTGCGCGTAGGCGTTCGAGCTCAACAGGCCGGCGGTCAGGACGCCTACGAAAACGCTCCTCATTCTGATGTCTCCTCGTCGGCAGCCTACCATACGGGTCCCTCGCGCCGAGTCTCTCGAAGGGTGTCGCGGGTAACTTACGGAGTGTTACTGGCGTCGTCCCGCCCTTCCGATCCATGCTTGGGTGCTCACTTGGGGAGGACGCCATGACGAATCGGCTCGCCGTGCTCGTGTTGCTGGCCACCGCCGCTGCGGTCGCCGCGCAGGACCAAGCGCCCGCTCAGCAGCCGGCGCCCGCCGCGGCCGCCGCCCAGCCCGCGGCCGCCGCCCAGCCCGCGGCCGCCGCCCAGCCCGCGCCGCCGAAGCCCGCGACACTCGGCCTCATCGTCTACCCGGGCTCGGGTCAGGACGCGGCCAAGCAGGGGACGGACGAGAACGAGTGCTACGGCTGGGCGAAGCAGCAGACCGGGATCGACCCCACGGCGCCTCCGACGCAGGCGGGCGCGGCGGACGCTCCCAAGGGCGGGGCTGTGAAGGGAGCGGCCCGCGGGGCCGCGCGCGGAGCGGCCGTCGGCGCCATCGCGGACAACAACAACGGCGTGACTCGAGACGAGGATCACCTCGACGCCGGGGAAGGCGCCGCGGCCGGCGCCGCAGCCGGCGCGGTCCGCGGGCGGCGCGCGCAGAAGAAGGCGGACAAGCAGGCCGCTGCGCAGGCCCAACAGGCGGCCCAGAGCCAGGACGCCCAGAAGAAGGACACGTTCAAGAAGGCCTGGGGCGCGTGCCTCGAGGGCCGCGGCTACACCGTGAAGTAGAGTCGTGAGAGCGCCGGGCCACGCGGCTCGGCAAGTCGAGGTCGATCCCGATGACCAGAACCCGCGTCGTCCCAGGTCGGACGGCCGTGGCCCTCGCCACGGCGCTTTCCATGGCTCTTGCGCCGGCCGCGCCGCTCCTCGCGGACCCGCAGGCCCCCGCGAAGAGCCCCGCGCCTGCCTCACCCGCGCCGACATCCGCGGCCGCGAAGCCGGCGGCCGCGAAGCCGGCGGCCGCGAAGCCGACGCCACCCCCCCCGGCCGACGGCGGCTGGCCCCGCGCGTACTCGACTTCGAGCGGCGGCAAGATCCTGGTCTACCAGCCCCAGGTCGCGAGCTGGACCGACCAGAAGCACATGACGGCCTTCGCCGCCGTCTCCTACGAAACGAAAGGGTCGACCAAGCCCGCTCTCGGCAGCATCAAGCTCGACGCCGACACCAAGGTCTCCGTCGCCGAGCGGCTCGTCAACTTCAGCTCGCTCAAGATCAGCGAAGCGAACTTCCCGACGCTCAAGAAGGAAGAGGTGCGCGACGTCACGGACGAGATCGACAAGGCGATGCCGGAGCGGGAGCGCGTGATCGGGCTCGACCGCGTGCTGGCGAGCGTCGACAAGAGCCAGATCCTGCCGAAGAACGCCGAGGGCGTGAAGTCCGACCCGCCCAAGATCTTCTTCAGCCAGACCCCGGCCGTGCTCGTCAACCTCGACGGCGACGTGATCTGGAGCCCGATCAAGGAGAACGACCTCAAGTTCGCGGTGAACACGAACTGGGACCTGTTCCTCCACGACCCGAGCAAGGTGCTCTACCTGCGGAACGAGAAGTCGTGGCTGCAGGCCAAGGACGTGAACGGCCCCTGGACGCCTGTCGACAAGCTGCCCGACAGCTTCAAGAAGCTGCCGGCCGACGACAACTGGAAGGACGTGAAGGAGGCCGTGCCCGGCAAGAAGCTCGACAAGGACGAGGTGCCGAAGGTCTTCGTCACCACCACGCCCGCCGAGATGATCCTGCTGAAGGGCGCTCCCGCCTACAAGCCGGTCGCCGGGACGAAGCTCCAGTGGGTGAGCAACACCGAGAGCGACGTCTTCCGCATGGGCACGACGGGCCCCGTCTACTATCTCGTCGCGGGCCGCTGGTTCAGCTCGGCCGGGTTCGAGGGTCCCTGGACGTTCGCGACGCCGAGCCTGCCCCCCGACTTCCAGAAGATCCCGCTCGAGCATCCGCGCTCGCGCGTGCTGGCTTCGGTGCCGGGCTCGCAGCAGGCCGCCGAGGCGGTGCTGCTCGCGCAGGTGCCGCAGACGGCCCGCGTCAACAAGAAGGAGCTGAAGGCTCCGGAAGTGGCCTACCAGGGCGAGCCGAAGTTCGAGCCGATCGAGAAGACCCAGGTCTCGCAGGCGGTCAACACGGACAAGCAGATCATCAAGGTCGGCGACCTCTACTACATGTGCTTCCAGGGCGTCTGGTTCATGTCCAAGACGGCGACTGGCCCCTGGGAGGTCACGTCGAAGGTGCCGAAGGAGATCTACGAGATCCCCGCGAGCTCCTCCGCCCACAACGTCACGTACGTGACCGTCGTCGAGGAGGACTCGAACGACGAGTGGGTCGAGTTCGCGACGGTCGCGGCCTACACCGGCCTGATGGTCGCCTGGGGCTGCGCGGTCTGGGGCACCGGCTACTACTACCCGCCGTACTGGGGAGGCGGGTTCTACTACCCGCGCTATCCGACCTACGGCTACGGCGCCTGGTACAACCCCTGGACGGGCGGCTACGGCAGGAGCGCCGTCGCCTATGGTCCGTACGGCGGCGCCGGGGTGACGTCCCGCTACAACCCGCGCACCGGCACCTACTCGCGCGGCGCCGCGGCCTGGGGGCCGTACGGCGCGCGCGGCTACGGCGAGGCCTACAACCCGCGCACCGGCGCCTACGGCCAGACCCGCCAGGGCTCGAACGTCTACGGGAGCTGGGGGACGACGGCCGTTCAGCGCGGCGACCAGTGGGCGCAGACCTCGCGCGTGACGAACCGGGCGACCGGCGCGACGACACGCGCCACGCGCACGAGCGAGGGCGGCGCGGCGCTCACCCGCAACGGGGCGGGGATCGGGAACAACTCCGGCGTCGTGCGCACGGGCGGCGGCGACGTGTACGCCGGCCGGGATGGCAACGTCTACCGCAACCAGGGCGGCGGCTGGCAGAAGTACGACAACGGCGGCTGGAACAACGTCGACACGCCGCAGCCGCAGCGACAGGCCGGTGCCGCGCAGTCGGCCACGACCCAGGCTCGCGACCGAAGCACGACGGCCGGGACGACGCGCAGCACGACGGGGGCCTCGGCCAGCAGCATGGATTCGGCCACACGCAGCCAGCTCAACAGCGACTCCCGCGCTCGCAGCGAGGGCGCGCAGCGCACGCGCGATTACTCGAGCTACCAGGGCAGCAGCAGCCGCAGCAGCAGCAGCGCGGGCTCGTACCGCTCGAGCGGATCGAGAGGCGGCGGCGGGATGCGGGGCGGCGGCGGCCGCCGGCGCTAGAGTCTGGGGTGCGGCCGCACGGGGAACGGCGGACGAGGCCGAGCGAAGGGGTGAAGGCATGACCGCGGAAGCGATGCGACTCGAGGAAGCCCGCGAGGGCAAGGCGGCTTGGCGGAAGTGGGGCCCCTATCTGAGCGAGCGGCAGTGGGGCACCGTGCGCGAGGACTACAGCGCCAACGGCGACGCCTGGAACTTCTTCCCCCACGACCACGCGCGCTCGCGCGCGTACCGCTGGGGTGAAGACGGCCTGGCGGGCGTCTCCGACGACCGTCAGCGCGTCTGCTTCGCGATCGCGCTCTGGAACGGGAAGGACCCGATCCTCAAGGAGCGCCTGTTCGGCCTCACGAACAGCGAGGCGAACCACGGCGAGGACGTCAAGGAGTACTACTTCTACCTCGACTCGACGCCCACGCACTCGTACATGAAGTACCTCTACAAGTACCCGCAGGCGGCTTACCCCTACGACGCGATCGTGAAGACCAACGCGGCGCGCAGCCGCAAGGAGCCCGAGTACGAGCTGCTCGACACCGGGGTCTTCGACGACGACCGCTACTTCGACGTGTTCGTCGAGTACGCGAAGGCCGGACCCGACGACCTGCTGATCCAGATCAGCGTCGCCAATCGCGGCCCCGAAGCGGCGACGCTGCACGTGCTGCCGACCGTCTGGTTCCGCAACACCTGGTCGTGGGGCGGCTCCGCTGCGCGTCCCGCGCTGCGCCAGGCCGCGCAGGACGAGCTTTCGGCGTCGATCGCCTTGAGCGACCCCGAGCTCGGGGCGCGCTTCCTCCACGCCGACGGCAAGGCCGAGCTGCTCTTCACCGAGAACGAAACCAACCACGAGCGGCTCCACAAGACCGCGAACCGGACGCCGTACGTCAAGGACGCCTTCGACCGCTACCTGGTGCATGGCGAGAAGACCGCCGTCAACCCCGAGCGGAAGGGGACCAAGGCCGCGGCGCACTACGCGCTCACGGTCGCGGCGGGAAAGACGGAGACGCTGCGGCTGCGCCTCGGCGAGACTTCGCCGGCGAAGGGCAGCGCCGTCTTCTCCGACTTCGACGCCCTGCTGCAGGCGCGCAGGCGCGAGGCCGACGAGTTCTACGCGAGCGTGATCCCGGCGTCGCTGGGCTCGGACGCGAAGAACGTCATGCGCCAGGCGCTCGCCGGCATGATGTGGAGCAAGCAGTTCTACAACTACGACCTCGACACCTGGCTCGTCGAGCACGGCGCCGACCCCTATCAGCCGAAGCGGCGCGCCCCGCGCAACGACCACTGGCACCACATGACGAACGCCGACGTGATCTCGATGCCCGACAAGTGGGAGTACCCGTGGTACGCGGCATGGGACCTCGCGTTCCACGTGCTCGCGCTCACGCTCGTCGACGAGGACTTCGGCAAGGGACAGCTCGACCTGATGCTGCAGGACCGCTACCTGCACCCGAACGGGCAGATCCCGGCCTACGAGTGGAACTTCGGCGACGTCAACCCGCCGGTCCACGCCTGGGCCACGATCTTCACCTACCGGCTGCAGCAGGCGAAGCACGGCAAGGGCGACGTCGACTGGCTCGAGCGCTCGTTCCAGAAGCTGCTGCTGAACTTCACCTGGTGGCTGAACCGCAAGGACCGCACGGGCAGGAACGCTTTCGAGGGCGGCTTCCTCGGGCTCGACAACATCGGCGTCTTCGACAGGAGCTCGCCGCTGCCGACGGGCGGCTACCTGGAGCAGGCCGACGGCACCGCCTGGATGGCGCTCTTCAGCCAGAACATGCTCGAGATCTCCGTGCAGCTCGCGCTCGAGAAGCCGGCCTACGTCGAGATGGCGGTCAAGTTCCTCCAGCACTTCCTGTGGATCTCGTCGGCGATGGTGCACGCCGGCGAAGGCGCCGGGATGTGGGACGAGGAGGACGGCTTCTTCTACGACGTCCTGCGGCTGCCCGACGGCCGCTCGAGCCGGCTGAAGGTGCGCTCGATGGTGGGGCTGCTGCCGCTCTGCTCCGCGACCGTCTTCGAGGGGGAGCTGCTCGAGAAGGACCCCGAGGTGGGGCTGCGCCTGCGCCGCTTCCTCGAGACGCGCCCCGAGCTGGTTCAGGCGATTCACGATCCGGCGCGGCGCGGCCAGGGCGGGCGCCGGCTGGCTTCGGTCCTGAACGAGACGCGGCTGCGGCGCGTGCTCTCCCGGATGCTCGACGAGGCCGAGTTCTTCGGCCCCTACGGCATCCGGGCGCTCTCGCGCTACCACGCCGAGCACCCGTACGTGCTCCACGCGGCGGGACAGGAGTACCGCGTCGACTACCTGCCCGGCGAGTCGGACTCGGGCATGTTCGGCGGCAACTCCAACTGGCGCGGGCCGGTCTGGATGCCGGTCAACGCGCTGCTCGTGCGCGCGCTGCTGCAGTACTACGCGTACTACGGCGACGACTTCAAGATCGAGTGCCCGACCGGCTCCGGCCGCCAGATGACGCTCTACCAGGTGGCGGAGGAGCTGTCACGCCGCCTCGCCGGCATCTTCCTGCGCGACGCGAAGGGCCGCCGGCCGGTCTACGGCGACTCGCGCAAGTTCCAGGACGACCCGCACTGGCGCGACCTCGTGCTGTTCTACGAGTACTTCCACGGCGACACGGGGCAGGGCGTAGGCGCGAGCCACCAGACCGGCTGGACCGGCGTCGTGGCGCGGGCGATGCACCTCTTCGCCACGACGACGCCCGAGCAGGTCCTCGACCTGGGCAAGCGAGCGGGCGTGACCGAGACAGCGCCGGCGGCCGCAGGCGCCCGCAAGCGGCGGACACGGGACCAAGAGCCTCCCAAGCAGGCATGAGCGGAGACGGCGCGGGAGAGCGATCCCATCACGCCCGCGGTGTCGTCGGCATCCCGCTGCTCTACGCGCTGGGCGCGGTCGCGGCCGGTGTCGTGGTGCCGCGGCTCGAGGCGCACTTCCTTCCCGGGCTGAACGCCCGGGCGAGCGCGGGCGCCGCGCTCGCTCTGCTCTCGGCGATCGCCTCGGGCATGCTGCCGCTCACCGGCCTCGTCTTCTCGCTGGCCTTCGTGATGGTGCAGTTCAGCGCGACCGCCTACTCGCCGCGCCTCGTCTCCTGGTTCGCCGGCTCCGCGGTGATGAGCCATTCGCTGGGCGTCTTCACCGCGACCTTCCTCTACGCGCTCGCGGCCATCGTCTGGGTGGACCGCGGCGGCAGCGGCAACGTGCCCGCGCTCACGCTCTGGGTCGCGATCCTGCTGCTGCTCGCGAGCGTCGTGTTCTTCGTGCTGCTGGTCGACAAGCTCGCGCTCCTGCAGATCTCGCACGTCCTCACCTACGTGGGCGATCAGGGGCGGGCCGTCATCGAGCGGGACTACGCGCTCTTCCCGGCCGCAGCCGGCGCTCCAGCCGACATCGCGGCGCCGGCCGTGGAGCTCGCAGCGGTGAGCCAGCTCGTCGCCCACCACGGCGGCCCCGCGGTCGTGCAGAGGATCGACGTGAGCGGCCTCGCCGCGCTCGCCTCGCCGGCGCAGGCGATCGTGGCGGTGGCGGCCGCGGTCGGCGACACCCTGATCGACGGCATGCCGCTCGTGCGGGTCCACGGCGGGGCGTCGCTCGACGAGCGGAAGCTGCGCCGCCTGGTGAAGCTCGGCGACGAGCGGACCTTCGAGCAGGACCCGAAGTACGCGATCCGGATCCTGGTGGACATCGCGATCCGCGCGCTGTCGCCCGCGGTCAACGACCCCACGACCGCAGTCCAGGCCCTCGACCAGGTGGAGGACCTGCTGCTACGCCTCGGCCGCCACGACCTCGCCAACGGCCGCGCGCGCGACGCTTCGGGCAACCTGCGCGTGGTGTTCCCGGTGCCGAGCTGGGAGGACTTCCTGGTGCTGGCCTTCGACGAGATCCGCTTCCACGGCGCGACCTCGATCCAGGTGATGCGCCGGATGCGGGCGCTGTTGGTTGACCTCATGGGGCAGGTCCCGGCCGAGCGCCGCCCGGCGCTCGAGCGCTACCTCGAGCGCGTCGACGCCGGGATCCGCAGCAGCTTTCCCGAGGGCGACGACCGCAAGGACGCGCTCGACGAAGACCGCCAGGGCCTCGGCGTGTCGCGCGAGCAGCGGCGCGGATGAGCGCGCGCACCGGCCGGCGGCGGCTCACGCTGCTGCTCGCCGTCGTCACCGCGGCGGCGCTCGCGGCGTCGCTGCCCGGCTCGGTCCGCGACGACTGGCAGCGTGGCGGGCTCTACGTCTTCTCGCGCGAGTTCCTGGACGAGCTGCCGCGCCGTCTGTCGGGCCCCGGCCGGTTCCGCTTCCTGCTGCAGCCCGCCGTCGCGACCGCGTTCGGCATGAGGGCCGGCCTGGCCGACGCCCACGCGGGCAAGCAGCCCTATCTCTGGGCGCTCCTCGCCGGCCGAGGCGAGCGGGCCTGGCTGCTCCGCGACGGCTTCGACACGATCGCGCACCTGCTGCTCGCCGGAATCCTCGCAGACTCCGTCTCGCAGTGGCTGATCTACGGCTCGTCACACCCGGGGGCCGCGCTCGAGGTCGGCCCCGTTCTGATCGCCGTTCCCTACGCGGTGGCGCGAGCTCTCGCCAACCGCTACACCAGGCTCGGAGCACGTCATGGCCAGTAGCACCCCGCGATACCCGTCGCTCTACCAGCTCAACACGCGCGTGTTCCTGGCCGCGCTCGCCGCGCGCCTGGGTCGCCGCGCGACGCTCGACGACCTCCCGGACGCCGAGCTCGACCGCCTCGCCGCCCTGGGCTTCGACTGGGTCTGGCTGCTGAGCGTGTGGAGCACCGGCCTCGCGGGCCAGCGGATCTCGCGCCAGAACGCGGAGTGGCGCCACGAGTTCGAAGCGACGCTGCCGGACCTGCGCGAGGCGGACATCGCCGGCTCGGGCTTCGCGATCACCGGCTACACGGTGCACCCTGATCTCGGCGGCGACGCGGCGCTCGCGCGGGTCCGGGAGCGCCTGCGCAAGCGCGGCCTGCGCCTGCTGCTCGACTTCGTCCCGAACCACACCGCGCCCGACCACCCGTGGGTCGAGGCGCACCCGGAGTACTACGTCTCCGGGACGGAGCTCGACCTCGCACGCCAGCCCCGGAACTACACGTGGGCGCGGGGGACGAAGCGCGGCGACCTCGTGCTCGCCCATGGACGCGACCCGTACTTCGACGGCTGGCCGGACACGCTGCAGCTCGACTACGCGAACCCCGCCACGCAGGAGGCGATGGCGGGAGAGCTCCTGAAGATCGCTGGCCAGTGCGACGGCGTGCGCTGCGACATGGCGATGCTGGTGCTGCCGGAGGTCTTCGAGCGCACCTGGGAAAGGAAGCCCGCGGCGTTCTGGCCCATGGCCACGGCCCGCGTTCGCGAGAGGTCCCCGGCCTTCCGCTTCATGGCCGAGGTCTACTGGGACCTCGAGTGGACGCTGCAGCAGCAGGGCTTCGACTACGCCTACGACAAGCGCCTCTACGACCGCCTGCGGGAGGGCGCGGCCCGGCCGGTGCGCGATCACTTCAGGGCCGGGCTCGACTACCAGGACAAGCTCGCGCGCTTCCTCGAGAACCACGACGAGCCGCGTGCGGCGGCGACCTTCGCACCCGGCCCGCATCGGGCCGCGGCGGCGCTGACCTTCCTCTCGCCCGGGCTGCGCTTCTTCCACCAGGGCCAGCTCGAGGGCCGCACGAAGCGCATCTCGCCGCACCTCGTCCGCGGGCCCGACGAGCCCGTCGACGCGGAGCTCGCCGCCTTCTACGACCGGCTTCTCTCCGTGCTGCGCCGGCCGGCCGTGCGTGACGGCCGTTGGCAGCTTCTCGAGTGCGCTCCGGCCTGGCAGGGGAACGAGAGCTGGAACGGCTTCGTGGCCTTCGGCTGGGAGGGACCGGGCGGGGAGCGGCTGCTGGTGGCGGTGAACCAGTCGCCCTACCCCGGCCAGTGCTACGTGCGCCTGCCGTTCGCAGGCCTCGCGGGCCGCTCCTGGCGCCTGCGCGACGAGCTGGGCTCGGCCGTCTACGACCGCGACGGCTCGGAGCTCCAGGCCCGCGGCCTCTACCTCGACGAGCCCGCCTGGCAGGCCTCGGTGTTCTCGCTGGCCTAGGGAGGGTCCGCTTCACAACCGCCGCTTCCATAGGAGATGCCCACATGGCCGAGGCCCGTGCGGAATCGCGTGACCTGCCGCGCAGCGTTCTGGAGGTGCTGTTCATCCTGGGGCTCGCCGCCGGCTGCCTTTGGATCCTGCGCCCGTTCCTGACGGCCCTGGTCGGTGCCGCGACGATCGCCATCTCCACGTGGCCCATGCTGACCGGGCTGCAGCGACGCCTGGGCGGGCATCGATGGCTGTCGATCAGCGTCGTGATGGCCGTGCTGGCGATCGCGATCCTGGCCCCGGTCTACTTCGCTGCCGTCGCCGCGGTGCAGAGCGCCGGTGCTCTGTCGGCCTGGGTGCACGACCTGCCTCACCGAGATCTGCCCGCGCTGCCGGGCTGGCTCGCGGGCGCCCCGCTCGTCGGCTCCCGGCTCGAGCAGGCCTGGGGAGATCTGGCGAAGGGCGGCGCAGAGGGAATCAAGGCCCGGCTGGCGGACCACACCGGCGAGATCCTCCGCTGGCTGATGGGACGGCTCGGGAACCTCGCCGGAATGCTGGTCCAGCTTCTGCTCACGCTCGGCATCACGGGCCTGCTGTACGCGCGCGGCGAGAGCGTCGCCGCCGTGCTGCTGCGCTTCGCCCGGCGTCTCGCGGGCGTGCCGGGCGAGCAGGCGGCCCGGCTGGCGGCGCTGGCGACCCGGGGCGTCGGGCTCGGCGTCGTGCTCACCCCGCTCCTCCAGTCGATCGTCGCCGGAGCCGGCATGGTGGTTGCGGGGGCGCCGCACGTCGGGCTGTTCTCCCTCGCCGTACTGCTGTCGTGTCTCGCGCAGGCCGGGCCGATACCCGCGATGCTGATCCCCGTGGTCTGGCTGTACGCACGGGGTGCGGCCCTGCCGGCGCTCGGCCTGCTGGCGTGGGCGATCGTCGTGCACATCTGCGGCCCGGTCGTGCGCCCCCTCCTGATCAAGCGGGGTGTCGACCTGCCGATCGTGTTGATCATCTCGGGTGTGATCGGGGGAGTGACGGCCTTCGGAGTCGTCGGGCTCTTCATCGGCCCCGTGCTGCTCGCAGTTGCGAGTGCGCTGCTCGAGGGCTGGATGGCGGAAGCAGGTGGCGGGGCGGCCGACGTCGTCCGTTCCCGCTGAGCTGCGGAGGACGACGGTCCCTTGGCGCATTCGAGGTGGATCGCGGCGCCGTGTTGAAAGCCATCAGCGGCTCCTGAAGGCGCGCTTCTCCAGTAGACTCCTCGTCCGACAAGGAGCCACCCGCATGGACTGGTTCGTCACGTCGCTGCGCGAGAATCCCGAGCTCGCGATCTTCCTCACGCTCGCGATCGGCTTCGTGATCGGACGGCTCCGCTTCGGGAGCTTCAGCCTGGGCAGTGTCGTGGGCACGCTGCTCGCGGGCGTCGTCGTGGGCCAGCTCGAGGTCAGGATCGACCCGCTCGTGAAGCTCGTCTTCTTCGACCTCTTCCTGTTCGCGACCGGCTACAAGGTCGGGCCGCAGTTCTTCCGCGGTCTGCGCAAGAACGCGACGTCGCAGGCGCTGCTGACGCTCGTGCTCTGCCTCACGAGCCTCGTCACGACCTTCGTCGCCGCGAAGCTGATGGGCTACGACTGCGGCACGGCCGCGGGGCTCCTGGCCGGAGCCTTCACCGAGTCGACGGTGATCGGCACGGCCGGCAACACGATCGCCCGCCTCGCGCTTCCCGACGCCGAGAAGACGCGCCTCCTGAACAACATCCCCGTGGCCTACGCCGTGAGCTACCTCGTCGGGACGAGCTTCGTCGTCTGGTTCCTGTCGAGCCTCGCGCCGAAGCTGCTGCGCGTCGACTTGAAGGCCGAGGCCCGCGCGCTCGAGACGAAGGCGGCGGCCGGCTCCGGGACCGAGCCCGGGACGCGCTCGGCGTATCGCGAGTGGGACGTGCGGGCGTTCCGCATCGCGGACGTGCTCGCGGGCAAGAGCGTCGGCGAGCTCGAGCGCTCCTTCGCGCCGGCGCGCGCCTTCGTCCAGCGGGTCCGCCGCGGCCAGGAGCTCATCGAGACGAGCCCCGAGACGCGGCTCCGGCTCGGGGACAAGATCACCGTCGGCGCGCGCCGGCACCTGCTGCTGCCGGGAGGCCTGTCGCTCGGCGAGGAGATCGAGGACCGCGAGCTGCTCGACTACCCGATGGCGGCGCTCGACGTGGTCGTGACGCGCCGCGACGTCGCCGAGCGTACGCTCGAGGAGATCGCCGAGGAGCACGGCCGGGGCGTGGTGCTGCTGAAGCTCGTGCGCGCCGGAGAGGAGATCCCGTTCGCCCCCGGTACGCTCATCAACCGCGGCGACCTGCTGCGGCTCGCCGGCGCCGAGCGCGACGTCGAGCGCGCCGGCCGGGCGATCGGCTACGTCGAGCGGCAGTCGAGCGCGACGGACGTCGTCTTCGTCGGCCTCGGCATCCTGCTCGGGGGCCTGTTCGGCGCGCTCACGCTCCAGGTCGGCGACTTGCCGATCAGCCTGACGGCGAGCGGAGGCGCGCTGGTGGCGGGTCTCGTCTTCGGCTGGCTGCGCTCGGTGCGCCCGACCTTCGGCCGCATCCCGGAGCCCGCGCTCTGGGTCTTCGACACGATCGGGCTCGCCGTGTTCATCGGCTGCGTCGGCCTCGGCGCCGGCCCGAGCTTCGTCGCGGGCCTGCGCCAGACCGGCCCGAGCCTGCTCGTGGTGGGCCTGGTGGTGGCGCTGGTGCCGCACGCGACCGCCGTCCTATTCGGCCGCTACGTGCTGAAGATGAACCCGGTGCTGCTGCTCGGCGCCTGCTCCGGTGCTGGAACCGCGACCGCGGCGCTGCGCGCCGTCCAGGACGAGGCGCAGAGCAAGCTGCCGGTGCTCGGCTACACGGTGCCGTACGCGATCGGCAACATCCTGCTCACGGCCTGGGGCCCCGTGATCGTGATGCTGATGCGATGAGAGGAGGGAAGCGATGACGACCCGCGCCTGGCTGGCTCTGGCGGTGCCCGTCGCATGGGCGATCGGATCGACGCCGTTCCACGCGGCCGCTGCGCCGGCCGCCGCGGGCCGCGCGCTGCCGGCGCAGCAGCCGGGAGCCCGCCCGCGCAACATGGTGTTCATCCTGATCGACGACCTGCGCTACGACGGGATGGGCTTCCTCCAGCCCGAGCTCGAGACGCCGAACATCGACCGGCTGGCGAAGGGCGGCGCCTACTTCCCCAACATGGTCGTGACCTCGTCGCTGTGCTCTCCGAGCCGGGCCACCATCCTGACCGGCCTCACGGCGCGCAACCACCGAGTGGTGGACAACAACAACTCGTCCGAGCAGGGGCTCGTGTTCTTCCCGAGCTACCTGCAGAAGGCCGGCTACCAGACCGCCTTCTTCGGCAAGTGGCACATGGGGCAGGACAACGACGCGCCGCGGCCGGGCTTCGACAAGTGGGTGAGCTTCCGCGGCCAGGGCGAGTACTTCCCGCGGCCGGGGCTCACGCTGAACGTG
>Ga0335076_10001499_pt1 | contig 22589 bp, 21 predicted proteins | sample Lox_Sample_25_FD_206717 | JGI IMG/M metagenome (GOLD analysis project Ga0335076, IMG submission 206717) | Soil microbial communities from Loxahatchee National Wildlife Refuge, Florida, United States - Lox_Sample_2.5 | ecosystem: Environmental > Terrestrial > Soil > Wetlands | place: USA... | reverse complement strand
ACACGACATTTGGCGCAGAGTCCGCTGACCGTGCCGTAGGGCGCATGCCCCACATGCATAGTCCGGCACGGTCCGCAGCGCGCGCCTGGATTGTCGCGATCTGCAGGTTCTCCTTCGCGTACTAACTAACTAACTAATCTAACTAACTGTCGAACCCGAGTCCGAGCCGGTCGAGCGTCCGGAGCCAGATTCCGCGCCGGCCGTCGTTGCGGTCGGCGGCGGCCAGCCGGTTCCGGGTCAGCTGGATCACGCCGGTGCGGAGCGGCTCCGGCGGGAACGGCACCGGACGCCGGCGGACCATCGTCAGCGCGGTCGCCTCGTTCTCGCGGCCGTCGAGAAGATCGATTCCGACCCTGGCGCCGAACCGGCTGGCGCCAACGCCGAGGCCCGTGTAGCCGAGCGCGTACACGACGCGGCCGTCGAGCGCGGTGCCGAAGAACACCGAGAAGCGGCTGCAGGTGTCGATCGCGCCGCCCCAGCGATGGCTGAACCGCAGGCCTTCGAGCTGCGGGAAGGTCGCGAAGAAGTGCTGCGAAAGCCCGGCGAAGGTCGGCTCGTGATCGTCGAGCTGGGGTCCAACGGGTCCGCCGTAACGGTAGACCGCGTCGTAGCCGCCCCACAGGATCCGCCAGTCCGCGGTCAGGCGGTAGTAATGGAACTGGTTGCCGATGTCGCTGACGCCCTGCCGGCGTCCCCACCCGATCGCGTCGCGCATGCGCTGATCGAGCGGCTCGGTCACCAGGACGTAGTCGTAGATCGGCGCGATGTACCTCCCGATCGCGCGCACCAGCGGTGGATACGCGCTCGTCGCCAGCAAGACCCGGCGCGCGTCGACGACGCCGCCGTCCGTCCTCACCGACACGCCGCCGGCGGTCTTGCGCAGCGCGCGGACCGGGCTGTACTCGCACACGCGAATGCCGGCGCGCGCCGCCGCCGACCGTAGCCCGTCGGCGAGCTTGCCGGGGTGAACGAGCGCAGCCCCGGTCCGCGTCCACAGGCCGCCGAGGTACATCGGGGAGTTCACCTGGGCGCGGATCTCCTCGCGGTCGAGCAGCTCCGCCTGATGGCCGAACCGGCGCAGGAGCTCGGCCTCCTCCTCGAGGTCCGCGAGCTCGCGCGGCTCGAGTGCGACGATCAGGTCGCCGGCGTGCTCGAACTCGGCGTCGATCGCGAGCCGGTCCAGATCTTCGGCCAGGGCTTGGAAGTTCTCGAGCCCCAGCCTCTCCAGTTGCGCGAGCTCATCCGGGAAGCGCGACAGGCCGTTTCCGATCCCGTGAGTGAGAGAGGACTGGAGAAAGCCGCCGTTGCGCCCGCTCGCGCCCGCCCCGCAGCGGGTCGCCTCGAGCAGCACGATGTCGCGATCCGGGTCGAGCGACTTGGCGTACACCGCCGCCCACAGTCCCGTGTAGCCGCCGCCGATGATGCACAGGTCGGTATCGGTCCGCCCGTCGAGCGGAGCGTGCGGATCACGCGCTGGAAGGGTCTCGAGCCAGAACGACTTCTGCACGGCGTCGGCGAACGCGGCTCGTTGCGCGGCCGTCGGAGAGCTCTGGGGCCACGGCGAGGGCAAGCCGCGGATCGTAATTCAGTTACGGGTGACGATCGAGGCCGCGCAGCAACGCGTCAGCGTCGCGGTGTGTTGCGCGCAGGGCGACGCCGACGATGTCGAGGTCGTCGGTGGCGACGGCGCGCACGGCAGCGCGGTTGTCGTCGTCGTTACCGGTGGCGAACATCTCGTTGGTGTAGATCGCGAGCGTGACCCCGCGCCGGTCGGCCCGCTCGCGCACGGTCTGGAGCTTGGCGGCGGCGGCCTCGAACACGAGCACCGGTTGGACCAGCAGCGGCAGGTAGCGCCGGCCGTCGGCGTCCAGGTAGTCCTGTCCGATCGCGCTCGGGCCGGCCTCAGCGGTGACGCCGCTGATCAGGAACGCGGTGACGTTCAGCCGCTGCCACGTCGCGAGGTCGTCGCGGACCACGACCGCGACCTTCGTGTCGAATTGACCGACGCCCATCGGCGACATGATCGCCTCACGTCGGCGCGGTGTCTTGAACGATCTTGCGGTCAGTCTGGCCCGTCAGCGCGCCACCGCGCGTGCGTACCGACCGGGGCTCACGCCGACGGCGCGCTTGAACACGCGAGTCAGGTGCGGCTGGTCCGCGAACCCGCACGCGGCGGCGACGGCGGCCGGCGGCTCGCCGGCGGCGAGCATCCGGCGGGCGTGCTCGACGCGGAGGTTGCTCTGGAACGCATGCGGGGTGACGCCGTTCTGCTCGCGGAACCGGCGGACGAGCTCGAAGCGGCTGAGCCCCGCGGTCGTGGCGAGCTCGGCGAGCGTGACCCTGTGGTCCCATCGCTCGGACAGGTGGCGCCGAGCCCGGCGGACCGCGGCGTGCTCGGCCCGATCGCGGTCGTGCGCCGGCGGTTCCGGCTGGAGGTGCGGTCGAAGCGCAGCGACCGCATCCAGGACCGCCTCGTCGATGGCGAGATCACCCGCCGGCTCGGCGGCAAGCGCCGCGTGAGCGCGCTCGAGTGCGCCACGGAGCGCCCGGTCGCGGAACACCACCCAGCGGGCGGCGCGCGGTGCGGCGCCGTCACGCTCGGCCCAGTCGTGCACGAGTCTCGGCTCGATGTACAGCACCTTGTAAGCCCAGCCCTCGGGCACCGCCGCCATTCCGGTGTGCACGGCCTCGGGTTCGAGCACGAACAGCTCGCCCTCGCCCGCGCGCTGTTGGGTCGCGTCTAGCTCGAAGCGGGCCGCGCCGCGCTCGACGACCGCCACGGTCCAGGTCGGGTGTGAATGGGGCCGGTAGGCGTGCCGGACGAAGCGGGCGTGCAGCGCCTCGATGCCGTCGAGCCCTCTGGGCCGGAAATAGGTGGAGTGCTCGGCCACCATCACACGAAGGTTAGGCTCAAACGCGAGCCCTTCTACGACTGCCCCGGGCTAGCCGCGGGCCGTCGCTATCCTCGTTCCGCGCCATGTCGATAAGCACTAATCAGCTCAAGAGCGGTAATCACGTCGAGGTCGACGGGACCGTTTACAAGGTGATCGAGTTCCAGCACGTCAATCCCGGCAAGGGCGCCGCGTTCGTCAGGACCAAGTTGCGCCGGGCGAGTGACGGCGCGGTGATCGACAAGACGTTCCGGGCCGGGGAGAAGCTGCGCTCGGTGCGGAGCGAGTCCCGGCGGATGCAGTTCCTCTACGCCGACGGCGAGGCCGCCCACTTCATGAACACCGAGACCTACGAGCAGATCGAATTGCCCGAAGCCACGCTGAAGGACGCCCTCAAGTGGATCAAGGTGAACGATGAGGTCGAGATCCTGTTCATCGACGACCAGGCCAGCGACGTCCAGGTGCCCGGCTCGGTCGATCTCGAGGTGACGCAGACCGACCCCGGGCTTCGCGGCGACACCGCCTCGGGCGGTGGCACAAAGCCGGCGACGCTCGAGACCGGCGTCATCGTGCAGGTACCGCTGTTCATCTCGACCGGCGAGACGATCAAGGTGGACACGCGCGACGGCAGGTACCTGTCGCGCGCGTGAGCGCGGACGGCCCCTGGACCGGGGGTGAGGGCTATCGTGGCTCGGATGGAAATGGTCTACGGCAAGCATTCGGTTCGCGCCGTGTTCCTCAACCGGCCCGCGGACGTCGAGCGCGTGATCCTCGGGGGCAAAGTTGAGTACCACAGCGAAACGATCGAGGCCTCGCGGCGCGCCGGCGTCGAGCCCGAGCTGGTGGCGTGGCCCGAGTTTCGCCGTCTGACCGGTCTGACCGACGACGACAAGCATCAGGGCGTGTGCGTGTTCACTTCACGCCGGCCGGTGCTCGGGGAGCACGACCTAGACCGGCTGTCGGACGCTCGGCTCGTCGTCGCGCTCGATCAGATCTCTGATCCCCAGAATCTCGGTGCGGTGCTCCGAGCGGCGGCCTTCTTCGGCGCCGACGCGGTGCTACTGCTGAAGAACCGCTCGGCCGAGCTCACACCGAAGGTGGCGCGGATCGCGGTCGGGGGAGCGGAGTTCGTCGACGTCTACCGGGTCACGAACCTCGCGCGCAGCCTCGACATCCTCCGCGAATACGGCTATTGGGTGTACGGGCTCGACGAGCGCGGTGAGCACACGCTCCGCGAGACCGAGTTCGACCGCCGGTCGGTGCTGGTGGTCGGGGCCGAGGGCCAAGGGCTGCGACAGCGCACGCGGACCAAATGCGACGTGCTCGTGCGGATACCCGGGGGCCGCGAGGGGGTCGAGAGCCTGAACGCCGCCGTCGCCACCGCGATCGCCTTGTCCGAGATCGCCGCCGCTAGCCGGTCGGCGGACTCGGTTGCTGAGGGAGCGGCGCGTCGTTAGGTGGCGGGAGCGTGGTCCCGTCGCGGAGGATGATGTCGCCTACCGGCACGGGCTTTCCCGGGGGTGGAGGCGGCGTGGGGTGTGGGGAGACCGGTGGGCTCGGAGCCGGCGGGATGTCGAGGGCCGCGCCATAAGCCGGCGGCGCGGGTGTCGGGGACCGGGACGGGTCGACGAGGTCCGCGAGCCCCGCGTCGTTGTCGAGCCGCGGCACCCCGAGCGCCGGCAGGCTGAGCAGCTGCATCGCGGTCTTCGGGATGCTGACGTGACTGCACCAGCGGCTATCGATGCCGGGCTTGACCTGCCCTCCGAACATCAATAACGGGACGCGTGGGCCGAGCGCGAGCTGCACGTTGTCCGGGGTGTACTCGAGCACGGGGGTCTTCACGTGATCGTCGTAGCCACCCCAGTCGTCCCAGGTCAGCATGAACACGGTCTCGTCCCAGCCGCCGCCCTGCACGACCGCGTCGACCGATTGCCAGATCACGTCCATCCCCTCGGTGACGTTCGCCGGGGGATGTTCGTCGGAGGGGGTGTTGTGCCACAGCAGCACGAGCGCCGGCAGCTTCCCGGCCTTGGCGTCGGCGAGAAACTGTGACGACGGCACGACGTCAGGGGATCCCTTCAGCTGGGTGTAGAAGGCGACGGGGTAGTCGTTCGAAGCCGCATACGCACGCCAGGCGATGCCGTTAGCCTCGGCGAGGCCGGGTAGCGACGGCATGCCCCAAACCGGTGGCGCGGTCTCCGAGGGGTTCTTGAGCGTGGGTGATTGGCCTCCCAGGATCAGCAGATGGTTCGGCGTCGAGTTCGTGCCGAACCCCGCGCAGTGGTTCTCGAGGAACGCGCCGGTCGCGGCGAGATACAGGTAGTAGGGGAGGACGGCGGCGGTGTCGAACTGGACATGCGCGCCGGTCGAGGCGCCGGTCAGCCACTCGAAGTACGCCTCTCGATCGTGAGGGTTGTCCTTGGCCGGCGGGTTCGCCGCGATCGGCCAGTCCGTCGCCACGGCGGCCCCGTAGGGCGCGAGGCCCTTGAAGTAGTTATCGGTCGTGTGGTTTTCCTGGATCATGATCACGACGCGTTCGACGGAGGCCATCTCGGGGACGGACCCTAGCGATCCGCGCGGGCCGGCCGCGGGCGATCACTCCGAAGCGGGCTGCATGGCCCGCTCGGCGGCGCGGACGAAGTCCCGAACGGCTTCGCGATGATCGTCGCCCCGCCAGATCAGCACCAGCCGGCTGGGTGAGATGCCGCGAACCGGTACGGTCGCGACGCCGGGACGCTGATAGATCTCTGCATTGCCGGCCGACAACAGCGCCACGCCGAGACCGGCGAGCACTGCTTCAAACGTCTCTTCGGCGTTGGTCACGATCCCGCCGATGCGCGGCGCGCGGCCGTCGCGGTGCTCGACAGCGAGCCAATAGTCGCGCGGGCTGCCGGCGTCTTCGGGCAGCGCGAGGAACGGCTCGTTGAGAAGCTCCGCGAACTCGATCTCACGGCGACCTGCGAGCGAGTGCTCCGCTCGCAGCGCAACGTGACGCGGCTCTTCGACGAGCACGAGCTGCGAGATCCGCTCCTCAGTTGGCACGGGCAGCCACACGATCGCGAGGTCGGTGATCCCGCCCGCGAGACCCCCGGTGGGGTCATCCCAGTCGACCTGCCGCAGCTGTAAGCGCCAGCCCGGCCGCACTCGAGCGAATTGCTGCTGGATGCGCGGGATGACGCCCCGGCCGACCGAGGTGGAAAATCCGATACGTAGCACGGCCGCGGCCGTGGCCGCCGCGTCGGCGACGACCTTCTGCGCGGCGTCCCATGCCGCGATCAGCTCACGCGCCGCTGGGAGCAGCGCCTCCCCGGCCGGGGTCAGGCTCACGTTGCGCCGGTCTCGCACGAACAGGTCGGCGCGAAGCTGCTCCTCGAGCGCGCGGATCTGCTTCGAGAGCGCGGGTTGGGAGACGAACAGCCGCTCGGCGGCACGCGTGAAATGCAGCTCTTCGGCGACTGCGACGAAGTAGCGCAGCTCCCGCACGTGGACGTCCATAACCGCTGGTTATCAGAACGAGTCTTGGACATCCAGCGCTGTGCCCCCGAAGATCGGGCGATCTCGTTACCAGAAGGAGGCAGCATGTCAACCGCCGCAAACGATCGAGTCTGGCTCATCACCGGCGCGAGCTCCGGGTTCGGCCGCGCGCTGGCCGAGGCGGCGCTCGCGGTTGGCGACGCCGTCGTCGGGGCCGCCCGCCGGGTGGAGCGGCTGAACGAACTGGCCGGCGGGCACCCCGGCCGATTCCACCCGATCGCGCTCGACGTTACCGACACCGAGCGTGACCGTCACGTCGTCGAGGAGGTCGTCGATCGGTTCGGCCGGATCGACGTGCTCGTCAACAACGCGGGGCGGACTCAGGTCGGCGCGCTCGAGGAGACGACCGACGGGGAGTTGCGCGACCTGTTCGACCTGCACTTCTTCGGACCGGCAGCGTTGACCCGGGCGGCGCTGCCACACATGCGCACGCAGGGATCGGGCTGGGTCGTGCAGATGTCGAGCGTCGGTGGTCAGGTCACGGCGCCCGGGTTCGGCGCCTACTGCGCCACCAAGTTCGCGCTCGAAGGACTCACCGAGGCCGTCAGCCAGGAGGTCGAGTTCGCGCGCTTCCTGATCGTCGAGCCAGGCGCGTTCCGCACGGATCTCTTCTCCCGCGACGCCGCGCTGTTCTCCGAGCCGATGCCGGAATACGAGCGAACCGTCGGGCCGACCCGGGACTACGTCCGCACCGGAGGCGGTTCGCAGCCCGGCGATCCCGCCAAGGCCGTCCAGGCGATCATCACCGCGATCACCGCCGAGCGCCCGCCGCTCCGGCTCGTGCTCGGCGGCGACGCGATCGACGGTGTGGCCGGGCGGCTGCGGGCGATCGAGTCCGAGCTCGAGGAGTGGCAGGAGGTTGGTCGCGACACCGCTCTCGACGACGGCGACGCGGCGCCGGCGGCGGGGTCCTAAGGGCACGGGCTCGACGTCACCGATATGGGCGGCCCCGGCGGCCGCCCCTGTGCGGGACGGGGCCGCGTCACCGCCGACTCCTCCCGTGGTGAACTGATTTTTTGCCCGCATCCTCTTGTATTTATTCGGCCGCTCGGTTACTCTGCTATTGCAACAAGGAGAACAGCCTGATGTTCATGCCTAACGCGACATATTCATTCTTCCTCCAGGCCGGTCGGACGGCCGCGCACATGCGCGGTATGGAAGTCGCTACCGCCGACCAGAATGTCACCCTCGCGAAGAGGCATGCGCGCTAGACCAGGCGCGACATACCGAACCAAATCGCGAGGGCGACCCAAGGGTCGCCTTTTTTATTGCCTTCTCACAGTGAGGTGACACACGTGAGTGGCACTCGAGTAAGCGTGCGTGGTCACACGCACGTGACATAGCGGGCTGGCCAAACGGCCCCCGTGTAACTACCAAACCCAACCTAAAGGAGACCTCCCATGAGAGGAGTTCCGCAGGCGGCTGGCGCACGCCTGCTCGCAGTGCTGCCCGGTAGGCGATGGCCGTCATGGCCCGAGCCGGTCCGGCAAAAGCCGCGAGTCACAGCGGAGGAGCGGATCGCGACGATCGCGCGACTCCAGGCTGAGGAGCGCGCGGCACGGCGCTCTGGACGATACGTGGCCGAGGCAACGTATCTGGGACGCCGGTGGTAAGCGTGTGGGTGTGGCCACTCCCGGGAGAGCCTGGTCCGGCCGTGGGAACGGTCGGGCTAGGCTCTGCTGAGGTGTCGCTGATTTACCGTGTTATGTACCGGATCGGGTTCACGCCGTGGGACACGGGCGAAGTGCCCCGGGAGTTGAGCGCGGTCGTGGAGGGTGCCGGCGCGCTGCCAGCCGGTCATGCGCTCGACGTCGGGTGCGGGACGGGCACCCAGTCGGTGTACCTGGCGCAGCACGGGTGGCAGGTCACCGCCATTGACGCGGTCGCCCGGCCGCTGGCGCGGGCGCGCGCGCGAGCCGACGCGGCGCGCGTCGACGTCGACTGGATCAAGGCCGACGTCGCGGAGTTGGGAGCCCTGGGAATCGCGCCGGGTGTGACGCTCGCGTTCGATCGCGGCTGCTTCCACGGTCTGAATGATTACCAGCGAGCCGCATATGCCTCCGCCGTGACCGCGCTGGCCGCGCCCGGCGCGACGCTGCTGATGATGGCCTTCGCTCCGAGCCGGGTGCCGGGCGCGCCGTCCGGGGTGGAGGACAACGAGCTTGTCGCCCGTTTCGACGGGTGGGAGCTGTCGGCCACAGGGCTCGACAGCGAGGGCGATCCCGCGGGACCGACGCGCAAGGTCCCGCGCCACTGGTACCGGCTCATCCGCCGTTAGCGCGTCACCGGCAGACGCCGGTCGGCGCACGATATCTGTCCAGATTTGGGCCGAATGCGCGCGCGTGAGCGCGGGCGGGCCAATACGAGAGCATGCGACGCTCGACGGGGGTCGCGTCGGGGCGGGGGCTCCGTCGCGCTGTCACATTCCTGCTGCCGCTGCTGGCGGTGTGTGTCCTTGCCTCTCCCGGGGAGGCTGATGCGCGCTCGGAGTCGGCGAGCGAGCAGGCGATCGCCGGGGTGCTGGCGCAATCGACCGGCCTCACCCCGTCGCAGGTGACATCCGCGGATACGTGTGCGCCCGCGCGCCCGGGGTTCGCGCACTGCGACGCGCAGGCGCTCGTCCTTCGCTCGAACCACGCCCGCGTCCGTCCCGAAGTCCACGGCGGTCCCACCTTCACTCAGGTGTTCCCGGCGGGCGGGCGCGGTCTTCCGTCCGCGCGTCCGGCGAACGCAGGGGCGTCGCCGCCGCAGCCGGGCACGCCGGCGTGGCTTCAGCAGGCCTATGACCTGACCTACCTGTCGCAGACCAACGGAAGCTCGGACACGGTGGCGGTCGTCGACGTCGGCGATGACCCGACCGCCGAGGCCGACCTCAACGCGTTCCGGAGCTCGTTCGGACTCAGGTCGTGCACGACCGCGAACGGATGCTTCAAGAAGGTCAACGAGAGTGGCGGCGCGTCGCCGCTTCCCACCATGAACTCCGACTGGCAGCCCGAGGAGTCGCTCGATCTCGATGCTGTGTCGGCGCTGTGCCCGAACTGCAAGCTGTTGTTGGTGGAGGCCACGAGCGCCACCGATTCTGACCTGGACCAGGGCGTCATCGAGGCGGCGAACCTCGGTGCGAACCAGATCTCGAACAGCTGGAGCGACAACGAGTCGTTGCCGATCAGCGGCACGTTCACCTTCCCCGGGACCGCCGTGATCGCCGCGACCGGCGACAGCGGTTATCTCGGTGTCGGGAACGACGCCTATCCGGCCGCCTTCCCCGGGGTGACCGCCGCGGGCGGCACGACCCTCACCCCGGCGACCGGCGGTTCGAGCGCGCGCGGTTTCACTGAATCCGCGTGGTCGCTGAGCGGAGGTTGGGGCGCCTCGTCGGGCTGCGACCTGAACGAGGCGCCGCCGAGCTATCAGCCCGCGTCTGGCTGTGCCGGACGCGCGTACGCGGACCTGTCGGCCGACGCCGATCCCGACACCGGTCTGATGATCTACGACTCGGAGATCGGTGGCTGGTGGCAGTACGGCGGCACGAGTCTCGCCACCCCGCTGATCGCCGCCTACGAGGCGATCACCGGCGTCGACGGCACGACCCCGCAGTGGGCTTACACCGACAGCGCGCTGCTGAACGACCCGACCACCGGCTCGAGCGGGAGCTGCCCGCCGAACATCCTCTACATCTGCAACGCCGGCCCTGGCTACGACGGCCCGACCGGGATCGGGTCGATCTCGGGCGCAGTGGTCGCGGGTGGCCCGGGGATCGGCGGCCCGTCGTTCGGTGACGGCGTCGGTAACACGTACAACAGCAGCGTTGGTTCGACGACGGCGACGCTCAGCGGCGGCGTCTACCCGAACGGGCTCGACACCACGTACTACTGGCAGTACGGGACTACCACCTCGTACGGCGCGCAGACGGGGACCGTTGACGTTGGCGCCGGTCAGGCGCCCGTGGTGGTCCCGGGATCGCTTGGGGGCCTCGCGCCCGGCACGACCTACCACTACCGTCTCGTGGCCCAGAACGGCGACGGAACCGCATACGGGTACGACTCGACGCTCACGACCCCGATCGCTCCCGCGAACGCCGTTGCTCCGTCGATCGGGGGCGTTGCGGTCCAGGGCCAGACGCTCCAGGCGTACCCGGGCGGCTGGACCCCCGCCGGCGTTTCGATCTCCTACCAGTGGGAGCGCTCGGCCGACGGCGTTTCGTGGACGAACATCGGTGGCGCAACCGCATCGGCGTACACGGTCGGTGGCGCTGATGCCGGCGACGAGTTGCGCGTCGCGGTGAGCGCCGCGAACGTCGCTGGACAAGCCACCGCAATGAGCGCGGCCGTCGGCCCCGTGCCCGGCTCGACAGGGTCGGCGCCGGGCGTCGCGCCGCCGCAGTGGACCGTCCGCCCGCAGATCTCCACGGATCCAGGCCGCGTCGGCGACACGGTGACCGTCACCGCCAGCAGGTGGGCCGGACCGCCTCTCCGGTCGGACGTAACCCAGGTCATGCGGTGCACGAACACGTGTGTCCCCGCGGGTCCGTCGAACCCGCGCAAGTACACGATCAGGGCTGCGGACGTCGGCTCGGTCCTGTGGGTCAAGGAGACCGCGACGAACGCCGGGGGGACCACGACCGTCTGGTCGGCCCGATCGGTCGGCCCCGTGAAGTCGGCGTCGTCGGCGGCGATCGTCCTCTCTGGCCGCCGGGCCGCGCTTCGAAACTCCCGCGGCGCCGCCCTGGGGTTCGCAAGCGTGAGCTCGCCGTCGGCGAATGCCGACTTCGGACGGCTCCGGGCGGCGTCCCGGGTCCTAACCCTCCGCCGCGCGCGGGGAATTGCGGGCCAGGTGTGGGCATGGGTATGCGCGGTGTCCGGCACCGCAGGCGGCTCGCCTCCGGAGTGCACGAGCCGCTTTTCGCTGGGCGCGCGGGCGACTGTGCGGCTTCCTGCTTCGATGACGGGCAAGATCCGGGTCGTCGTCGTCCGCCGGGGCAGCTGACGAGCGCTAGCCGCTAGCGTTTGGAGGCGATGGCGGACGTCCAGGTCCTAACGCCGTCGCGCACGATCAGCGCGCCCGGCCCGGCGCCGATGCAGCTTGGGCTGCTCCAGCGGATCGCCGGCGACGTGCGACGGGAACGGCGGGTGAGGCGGCGGGCGAACCTGCCGCCGGGGAGCATCGCTCCCAGCTGGTCGCATACGCGGAGGATCATCTCGGACCCGCTTGGACTGCTGCTCGAGCACGAGCGCCGCTTCGGCTCGGTGTTCACGATCCGGCTGTTGCACGAGCCGATCGTGTGGGCGGTCGGCGCGGAGGTCAACCATCAGATCCTCGTCGGCGATTTCGACGCGTTCTCGTGGCGAGACGGACGCTTTGCCGATCTGTGGCCGCTGCTCGGCAACGGGATGCTGAACATCGACGGCGCTTACCACCGGGACTTCCGGATGCTCATGCTGCCCGCGTTCCACCGGGACTACGTAGCAGGAGTTGCGGAGACGATGATCGAGGAGGCGGCAGCGGCTGCCGAGGCGCTCGTCGATGGGCAGGTGCTCGAGGTCTACCACTGGACGCGTGAGCTGGCGCTGCGGATCGCGCTGCGCGGCCTGCTCGGACTGGACGCCTCGGGAGGACGGGAGCAGCCGCTGGCCAAGGCGTTCGAGGAGTCGCTGGCGATCCACGGCGAGCCGATACCGCTCCAGCTGCTGCCGGCGCCAGGGATGCCGCTGGCGCGCGCGATCGCTGCTCGCAAGCGGCTGGACGCTGTCGTACGCGCAGAGATCGACGATCGCCGGCGACGGGGTGACCCCGGTCGCGGCGTGCTCGGCCTGCTGCTCGCCGCGACCGACGACTCCGGTTCTGCGCTGCCGGCGGCGGTCGTTCGCGATCAGGCGGTGACGCTGCTGTTCGCCGGACACGACACGACCACGACGACGTTCACGTTCCTGCTGCACGAGCTCGGGCGGACCGCGCCGGCACGCCGGGCGGTCGAGGATGAACTTGACGAGGTGCTCGGCGGAAGAAATCCGACGCCCGCCCAGCTCGACGGCGTGACCCTGCCGGTGCTCGAACGCACGCTGAAGGAGACGCTGCGGTGCTACCCGGCGGCGTGGGTGGGCCCGCGGCGGACCACTCGTGACGTCACGCTCGCCGGCGTTCCCGTGCCGGCGGAGATCGGCGTCCAATACTCGTCCTGGGCGACCCATCATCTGCCGGAGCTTTACCCCGACCCGTTCCGCTTCGACCCCGACCGGTTTCTGCCCGAGCGGGAGGCCGCTCTGCCCCGGGGCGCCTACATTCCGTTCGGCGGCGGGTCCCGGATGTGCCTGGGCAAGCGGTTCGGGGAGTACGAGCTGCGGGCGCTCGCAACCGTGCTGCTGACCCGGGTCAGGCTCGAGCCGCTGTCGACCGCGGATCCCCAGATAATGACGACGCCGACGCTCGGCCCCAAGGGCGGCCTGCGGTTCGTCGTGCGGGGCAGGTGAGAGGACCGGGCCGGCCGCGTCGTATCGTGGAAGTGACTGATCCCGAAAGACTGGAGCAGGCATGAACACGCGCAAACTTGGATCGCTCGAGGTCTCGGAGCTTGGGCTCGGATGCATGGGAATGTCCGCGTTCTACGGCGCCACCGACGACGCCGAAGCGATCGCCACGATCCAGAGGGCGCTTGAGCTCGGCATCAACTTCCTCGACACCGCGCAGCTGTACGGACCGCTGACCAACGAGGAGCTCGTCGGTCGGGCGATCAAGGGTCACCGCGAGGACTACGTGATCGCGACCAAGTTCTCCCGGCGGATGGACAAGGCGACGCCGGGCGACATGTCGACGGTGGGTCAGGTCGACGGCTCCGCCGAGCACGTCCGCAGCTCGATCGAGGGCTCGCTCGCGCGACTTGGCACCGATCACATCGATCTGTATTACCAGCACAGGGTCGACCCCAAGATTGAGATTGAGGAAACCGTCGGGGCGATGGCCGAGCTCGTCAAGCAGGGCAAGATCCTCCACATCGGGCTGAGCGAGGCCGCTCCCGACACGATCAGGCGCGCCCACGCCGTCCATCCGATCACCGCGGTCCAGACCGAATACTCGCTGTGGTCACGCGATCCCGAGAACGGCGTGCTCCCGACGTGCCGCGAGCTCGGGATCGGGTTCGTGGCGTACTCGCCGCTCGGGCGCGGCTTCCTGTCGGGCCGATTCACCTCGCCCGACGAGCTCGAGGACGGCGACTTCCGCAAGACCGGACCGCGGTTCACCGGAGCGAACCTCGACGAGAATCTGAAGCTCGCGGGGAAGATCGCCGAGATTGCCGGGGAGAAAGGCATCACTCCGGCGCAGCTCGCGATCGCCTGGGTGCTCGCGCAGGGCGAGGATGTGGTTCCGATCCCCGGGACCAAGCGCCGCGAGTACCTCGAGCAGAACGCCGGCGCGGCCGGTGTCGAGCTGACCGACGAGGATCTCGCACGGATCGAGGCGGAGCTGCCAAACGTCGCCGGCGACCGGTACGACGAAGTCGGGATGTCGGCGGTAAACCTCTAGGCATGAGCTTGGAGGACCGGGTACGCGCGGCCGCCGAGCCGCACGTCGGCGACGCGCACGTACCCGGCCTCGTCGCGCTGGTGGCGTCCGGCGACGAGGTGGTCGTCGAGGTCTTCGGCGATCTCGCCGTCGGCGGGCCGTCGGTGCAACGCGACTCGCTGTTTCGGATCGCGTCGACGACCAAGCCGATCACCGCGGCGGCGACGCTCGCGGTGACCGAGGAGGGGCTGATCGGTTTAGACGAGCCCGTCGACCGGCTGCTTCCGGAGCTGGCCGCGCGACGGGTGCTGGTCCGGATGGACGGGGCGCTCGACGAGACGGTCCCCGCCAAGCGCGCGATCACCACCCGCGACCTGCTGACGTTCACGTTCGGCTTCGGGATGGTCACCGAGATGTTCGGGGCGGGGGCGCCGTGGCCCGTCGTCGCAGCCTCGCAGGAACTCCGCCTATCGACGATCGGGCCGCCCGAGCCGGACGTGCAACCCGACCCGGACACCTGGATCGCCGGCTTCGGGTCGCTGCCGCTGCTCGCCCAGCCGGGCGAGCGCTGGATGTACAACACGGGCGCGTCCGTGCTCGGGGTGCTGCTCGCGCGCGCCACCGGACAGACGTTCCCGGACGTGCTGCGGACCCGACTGTTCGAGCCGCTCGGGATGCGCGACACGGCTTTCTGGACCTCCGAGACCGATCGGCTCGCCACCGCGTACCTCGCGAAGCCGGACGGGCTCGTCGTTTGGGACGAGCCCGACGGGCAGTGGAGCCGGCCGCCGGCGTTCGGCGACGGCGCCGCCGGCCTCGTCTCGACCGCCGACGATCTGCTGGCGTTCTCGCGGACGCTGCTGGGAGGCGGGGCGCCGGTGCTTTCTGCCGGGGCGGTGCGGGCGATGACCAGCGACCAGCTGACCGCCGGGCAGAAGGCTTCCGGAGGCTTGGGCCCTGGGTTCTTCGCGCGCAAGTCGTGGGGGTACTGCCAGGCCGTCTACGACGGTGGCGCGTTCGGGTGGAACGGCGGCCTCGGGACCTCGTGGATTGCCGATCCCGCGAACGACCTGACGATCGTCGTACTGACGCAGCGGCTGTTCGAGAGCCCCGAGTTGCCCCAGGCGCACCGCGACATCCACGCGGCCGCGCGGACCGGCTAAGCCAACACTCGACGATCTCGCGGCGGCGACTGTCGGCTTAGCCACACGGCAGGTGGGTGAACCCACGTTCATCGCGGCGGGGGATGGCGAGTGTGGACTTCGCCCGGGCGCAGCGCGCGCCCGCGCCGGCGGGTACCTTCCGACGACCCATGTCAACCCGCACCCGGACCGACCTGAGCCTGCGGTCAGTCGCCGCGATCCGCTACGTCATCCCGCTCAGGGAGGGCGGCTCGCTGCCCGGCCTGGTCGAGGCCGACGACGACGGCCTGTATGTGGTCAAGTTCCGCGGCGCCGGCCAGGGCCTGCGAGCGCTCGTGGCCGAGGTGATCGTCGGCGAGCTCGCTCGTCGGCTCAATCTCCTCGTACCCGAGCTCGTGGCCATAGACATCGACCCGGTTCTGGGGGCCGCCGAGCCCGACCCCGAGATCCAGGATCTGATCACGGCCAGCGCCGGCGCGAACCTCGGCGTGGACTTCCTTCCGGGCGCGCTCCCGTACACGCCCGGGGGTCCGTGGACGCCGCCGGACGAGCTCGCCGCCGACATCGTCTGGCTCGACGCGCTCACGACTAACGTCGACCGCACCCCGAGAAACCCCAACCTGCTGATCTGGCACGACCGGCTGTGGTTGATCGACCACGGCGCGGCGCTGTACCTCCAGCACGGCGGACTCGACCCTGGCGAGCACGCCGACAAGCCGTTCCCGCTGATCAAGGAGCACGTGCTGCTGCCCCACGCCGGCTCGATCCTCGAGGCACACGAGCGGCTCGCGCCGGCGGCCGAGGCCGGCGCGCTCGCCGAGGCCGTGGCGCTCGTGCCGCCCGACTGGCTGGCGAGCGCGAGCGCGAGCGACGGCAGCGGAACCGACGACACCGCCGAGACGTACCTCGATTACCTGAGCCGGCGGCTTCGGAGCGGCTCGTTCGCAGCGGAGGCGGAGCGTGCCCGAGCCGGCGCGTAGCCCGTTCTCGTACGCGGTCCTGCGCGTGGTCCCGCGGATCGAGCGGGGCGAGCGGTTCAACGCCGGCGTCGTCCTGTTCTGCCGGCAGCGCGGTTTCCTCGGGGCTAAGGTCGAGCTGGACGAGCGCCGGCTCGCGGCGCTTGCTCCGGGCGCGCGGGCCGACGAAGTGCTCCCTTACCTCGAGGCGCTCACGCGCGTGGCGGCGGGGGACCCCGACGCCGGCGCGATCGCGGAGCTGCCGGCGTCGGAGCGGTTCGGCTGGCTGGTGGCGCCCTCGAGCACGATCATCCAGCCCTCGGAGGTGCACACCGGACTCACCGACGATCCGGTGGCGACCCTCGATGCTCTGTTCCGCGAGCTGGTCGAGCCGGTGACCACCGCCTAGGTCAGAGTCCGAGGATCGTGACGAGCCTCCATCCATCCGATGTCGCTCGAACGAGCCTTGAGCAAGCATTGACGCCATGAACGGGCCAGTCCTTGCAGTTCACGGAGGTGCCGGTGGTCACACAGAGGAGCTTCGCGAGCACTCGGCCGAGATTCACGCGGCGCTGGAAAGCGCGCTGACGGCGGGCGCGGACGCGCTCGGACGCCGGAACGGCGACGCCGTCGAGGCGGTCCGCGCCGCGGTGATGGTGCTGGAGGCGTTTCCGCTGTTCAACGCCGGCTACGGCTCGGCGCTGTGCAGCGACGGATCGGTCGAGCTGAGCGCGTCCGTGATGCGCGGCAGCGACCGGGCGGCGGGCGGCGTGGCAATGATGACGCGCACGGCCCATCCGGTCGCCGCCGCGGTGGCGCTGCTCGACGAGCCCGAGGTGCTGCTGGTCGGCGCGCGCGCCGACGACCACGCAGCGGCCAACGGCCTTGAACAGCGAGCACCAGCCGAGTTTGTGACCGAGCGCCAGCGACAGAACCTGGCCGACCGGATGACCGGCGGACCCGAGACCGTCGGCGCTGTGTGCCTCGACACCACCGGCCTGCTTGCCGCCGCCACCTCCACCGGCGGGCTCAGCGGCCAGCGCCCCGGTCGGGTGGGGGATTCTCCGCTGATCGGCGCCGGAACCTGGGCCGATCACGGCGTCGCGATCTCGTGCACGGGGCAGGGCGAGGCGTTCATCCGCGCCGGAGCGGCCCGGCTCGTGGCGGCCCTCGTCGAGCACGGCCACGCACTCGAAACGGCGGCCCAAGAAGCGCTCGAAGCGGTCGCGGAATGCGGTGGCAACGGCGGGTTGATCGCGGTCGACGCGCACGGCAGCGTGACCACTCCGCGGTCGACCGCCGCGATGCCACGGGGCGTGTGGCGGCCCGGTCAAAACCCGGTCACGGCGGTCCCCTAATACCATTGGCCGCTCTATGGAGGGCTCTGTGACTTCGGCGGGCAAGCGGCTGCGTGGGAAATTGGAGGCCGGCGAGCCCGTGTTCGGGCTGTGGGCCGGCATCCCGAGCTCGATCACCCCGGAGCTCGCGGGCCTTGCCGGCTACGACTACGTGTGCGTCGATCTACAGCACGGGCTGAACACCGAGGCGACGTTGGTGTCGATGTTCCAGGCCGCTCAGGCCGGCGGCGCGGTGCCCCTCGCCCGCCTCGCGTGGAACGAGCCGTGGCTGATCATGCGCGCACTCGATCTCGGCGCGGCCGGCGTGATCCTGCCGCTGATCGACAGCGCCGCCGAAGCCGCCCGGGCGGTCGAGGCGTGCCGGTACCCGCCGCACGGCAAGCGTTCCTACGGCCCGGTCCGCGCCGAGCTGGTGGTCGGTTCGACTTCCCCGGACGAGCTCGGAAATGACGCGCTGTGCATCGCGATGATCGAGACGCGCGACGGGCTCGACAACCTCGACGAGATCGCCGCCACCCCCGGCCTCGACGGGCTCTACATCGGCCCGTCGGACCTGTCGCTCGCGCTCGGGCTCCCGCCGCGCGCGGTCGCGGTCGACCCGGGCGAGGACCGCCAGGCGCTCGCCGACGCGATCGAGCGGGTCCACGACGCGTGCACCGCTAACGGGCTCATCCCCGGCATGCACTGCGCCGCCGGGCAGGCTGCCGCAAAGTACGCCGACGCCGGCTTCAAGCTGATCACGGTCGGCGTCGACACGAGTTGGTACAAGGCGGCGATCCGGCGCGAGCTGGACACCGCGCGAGGAGGCTGAGCGGAAATGCCCTACGCACCCGATCTCGCCGGCTGCGCCCTCGACGGGCGCTATGAGCTCCACGAGCTGATCGGCGAGGGCACGTTTGGCCGGGTCTATCGCGGATATGACCGCCGGCTCGCGCGCCCCGTCGCGATCAAGGTAATCAAGCCGTGGTGGGCCGAGGATCCCGACGGGGCCGAGAGCTTCGAGCGCGAGGCTCAGCTGCTGGCCCGCGTGAGTGATCCGGGCATCGTCCAGATCTTCGACGTCGGGCAGGCCGACGAGGGCCTGTACTTCGTCACCGAGCTCGTCGAGGGCGAGAGCCTCGCGGCTCGGCTCAAACGTGGCGGCCCACTGTCGGCGTGGGAGGGGTGCGACATCGCCGAGCAGCTCTGCCGCGCGCTCGGGCACGCCCACGCCGAGCACATCGTGCACCGCGACATCAAGCCGGCCAACGTGCTCATCTCCGGCCGCGGCCAGGTCAAGGTCGGCGACCTCGGGATTGCGCGACTTGCCGAGGGAAGCACCGACGGCGGCACCGCGACGATCGTCGGAACCCCCAGGTACATGGCGCCCGAGCAGGCCAGCGGCCAGCCCGTGACCCCCGCCACCGACGTCTACAGCGCCGGGATCGTGCTGTACGAGATGCTCGCGGGGCGCACGCCGTTCGGCGGCGAATCCGCCGTCGAGATCGCGCTCCAGCACGTTCAGCTCGAGCCGCCTCCGCTGCCTAGCGGCACGCCGCGGTCGCTGGAACGCGTGGTTCAAAACGCGCTGGCCAAGGATCCCGCGGATCGCTATCAGAGCGCGGTGGCGATGGCCGACGCGCTCGCGGACGCACGCGAAAGCGCCGGTGCGGGTGCAAGCCAGAACGACACGCCCGCGCGCGCCGCGGAGTGGTGGGAGGCGCCGACCGAGGTCGGCGACGAGACCACCGAGATCTTCGCGCGGGACACGCGGACGCTGCCCGCCCCCGGCCGGGTCGACCCAACCCGCCCGGCGCCGAAGCTCAGTCCGCGGCGCACGGTGAACCCGGCGGCGCGTCGGCGCACGGTGGCGGTGTTCGTGCTGGCGCTCGGGGTCCTCGTCGCCCTGCTCCTGGCCGCGCGGGCCCTGACCGCGCCCCCGACCGAGGCGCTCCCGCAACTCCACGGTCTCACCGCCCGACAGGCCGGCGCAAAGCTGAACGCGAAGCACCTCCACGCCACGTTCTCACATGAGTACAACCAGGCGAAGCCCGGCACCGCGTTCGCGCAGACCCCGGCCGCCGGCACGCAGGTCAAGAAGGGTGCGACGATCGCCGTCGCGATCAGCAAGGGCCCGCGGCCGGTCGCAGTACCGCCTCTGACCGGCAAGAGCTCGACGACCGCGAGCACAACCCTTCACAAAGCCGGCCTCAACGCCAACGTCACGACTGTGCCCGCGCCCGGCACGACCCCCGGGCTCGTCGTCCGCCAGGACCCGATTGCGGGGCAACAGCTGAAGCCACACGACACTGTGGCGTTGTTCGTCGCCGAGGTGCCGAGCTGGCATCCGGTGACCTCGTTCAGCGCGAACTCCGGCGGCGGTCAGTCCGTCCCATTCCGGATTTACGGCAGCCAGTGGCGGGTCGTTTACAGCATGGCCTACAACGGTACGTGCGACTTCGTGCTCTTCTGCAACGGCCCGAGCGCGCAGCTGCTCGGGCTTGGAGGCAACACGACGAACGAGTCGTTCGGCCTCGGCAAGGGTAGCGGCAAGACGAAGGTGTTCCAGACCGGCCCGGGCGTGTACCAGATCGACATCAACCCAGGATGGGACGACGCCAGCTGGTCGATCGAGGTTCAGGACTGGAAGTGAGCCGATGGCCTCCGGTCGCGGCTCCGAAGTAATCAGCATCATCGACGCGGACCCTGACCTCGGGGAGCTGCTCGACCCGACCGAGCGGGAGCGGGCTCGTCGCGGAACCATGGCGAGAGTGCGCCGTCTCTCGCCCGGAAAGTGGATGGCCGTCTCCGCGCTCGAGGAGGCGGCCTACCACCAGGGGTTCCTGGTCATCGACGGGCTGCTCAGTCGCGAGGTGGAGGTGCTCGGCCGCCGCTGCGTCGAGCTGATCGGGGACGCCGATGTGCTGCGCCCGTGGGGGTGGGACCCGGCTGGGTCGCACGCGAACGCCGAGGTCGAGTGGATCGTGCTCGAGCCGACCCGCATGGCGGTACTCGACCACGCGCTCGTGGGGCAGATGAACCCGTGGCCCCAGCTCGGGCTCGAGCTATTTGCTCGGGGTACCCGGCGAGCACACTGGCTGGCCGTCGCGCTCGCGATCTCACATCACCCGCGCGTCGACGACCGGCTGCTGCTGACGCTGTGGCAGGTGGGAGAGCGGTGGGGGAGGGTCCGGCCAGACGGGATCTCGATCCCCCTCTCGCTGTCCCACGAGCGGCTCGCCGCCCTCGTGGGCGCGCACCGGCCCGCGGTGACGACCGCGATCGGCGAGCTCACCCGAGCAGGGCTCGTGAGCCGCGGCGAGGACCGGCTCTGGGTCCTGCACGGCAACCCCCCGGACGAGGTTCGCGGCCGTGGCCTGGCCGCGGTCGACATGTGATGGATCGCGCCGGTTGACACTCGAATGCCGGCCCAGACCCTAGTCCTCGCGCTCGCTGCCGCCGAGCGAGCCCGCCCGGAGCTCGAGCAGATCTCGGAGATTAAAGTCGTCGAGCACTACGACCTGTCCTCGGTGCGCGAGGACGACGTGCTCGTGCGCGGGCTCGCCGGCGCGTGGGGGGTAGTCGCCGGCAGCGAGCCTTACACGCGCGGTGTCCTCGAGGCGCTGCCGGCCCTCAGGGCGATCCTCCGCTGGGGGACGGGCTCGGATGCGATCGACATCCGCGCCGCGACCAATGCCGGCGTCGCAGTCATCACCACGCCCGCGGTCAACGCGGAGGCAGTCGCCGACATGGCGCTCGCGCTGATGCTCGCCTGCATCCGGCGCCTGCCCGAGCTCGACGCGATCGTTCGCTCGGGCAAGTGGCGGGGCCTCGGTCCGACCCGCGACCTGGCGAGCTCGACCGTCGGGATCGTCGGGCTCGGCGCGATTGGACGGGCGGTCACGCGCCGGCTGCGTGGATTCGATTGTCATGTGCTCGCGGTCGAGCCGAATCCCGACCTTGAGTTCTGCAAGGACAACGAGGTCGAGCTCACCGACCTCGCCGGGATGCTCCCCCGAGTAGACGTGCTGACCCTGCACGCGCCCTTGATGCCCGGGACCCGGGGGCTGATCGGCGCGCGCGAGCTCGCGCTGCTCCCGACCCACGCGGTCCTCGTCAACGCCGCGCGCGGGGAGCTGGTCGATCAGCCCGCGCTCGTGGCCGCGCTCCAGAAAGGGCAGATCGCCGCCGCCGGCCTCGACGTGTTCGAGCGCGAGCCGCCGGCGCCCGACGACGCGATCCTCACGCTTCCGAACACGATTCTGAGCGGGCACATCTCCTCGTACACCGAGCTCGGCCTCGACCGGACCGGCGAGATGGTGATCACGAACCTGCGTGCGGCGCTCGCCGGCCGGCTGCCGTCGAGCTGCCTCAATCCCGAAGCCTGGGAGTCTCGTTAGATCCGGTGCGAGGACTGCTGCTCGATCACGGTCAGCAGCGCCGAATGATCTAGCCCTCCGTCGCCGGCCGCCTCGAGTGCCGCCAGCATCTGATCGACGAGCGCGGTCGTGGGTACGTACACGTCGAGCTCTCTCGCGGTGCGCAGCGCGATCCCTAGGTCCTTGTGGTGGAGCGCGAGCTTGAAGCCGGGCGTGAAGTCGTGCTCGAGGAAGTTGCGGCGCCTGACCTCCATCACGCGGTTGCCGGCAAGGCCGCCGGACAGCACCTCGATCAGCCGGTCGGGGTCGACGCCGGCCTTGGACGCGAGCACGAGTGCTTCGCTGACGGCCTCGATCGTGACCGCGACGAGGATCTGGTTGCAGGCCTTGGCGGTCTGCCCCGCGCCGGCCTCGCCGAGCCGCACGATCGTCTTGCCCATCACCTCGAACAGCGGGCGTGCCCGCTCGAACGCATCCTCCGGCCCGCCGACCATGATCGACAGCGTTCCGTCGCGGGCGCCCACGTCTCCGCCGGAGACCGGCGCGTCCAATGCCGATGCCCCCACTTCCGAGGCAGCGTCGGCCACGACGCGCGCCACCGACGGCGCGATCGAGCTCATGTCGATCAGCAGCTGGCCCGTCCGTGCGCCCGCAATGACCCCGTCGTCACCCAGATACACCTGCTCGACGTCGGGCGAGTCGGGCAGCATCGTGATTACGATCTCGCTGCGCTCCGCGGCCTCGCGAGGCGTGTCGGCGACGTCAGCCTCAGTGCCCGCCGACGACGCGAACTCCTCGGCCTTGGCGCGTGTCCGGTTGTGGACGACCAGCGGATAGCCGGCCTGCCGCAGGT
>Ga0335076_10001498_pt1 | contig 22589 bp, 18 predicted proteins | sample Lox_Sample_25_FD_206717 | JGI IMG/M metagenome (GOLD analysis project Ga0335076, IMG submission 206717) | Soil microbial communities from Loxahatchee National Wildlife Refuge, Florida, United States - Lox_Sample_2.5 | ecosystem: Environmental > Terrestrial > Soil > Wetlands | place: USA... | reverse complement strand
GGATGACGAGCATGCGGCCCTAGAGCTCGACGAAGCGGGCCAGCAGGGCGAGCCCCACCCGCTGGCTCTTCTCCGGGTGGAACTGGACGGCGTAGACCCCGTCGCCGGCGAGCGCCGCACAGTATGGCCGCCCATGCGTCGCCACCAGCTCGACCCCCGGGGCTTCCGCAGGTGCGGCGTAGGAATGAGCGAAGTAGACGTACTGGCCGTCCAGGGGGGCGAAGAGGGGGTGGGGGGTGCCTGAAGCCCGGACCGGCGACCAGCCGATGTGGGGAAGCTTCACCGACGAGGGCAGCTTCGTCACCCGGCCGCGGATGAGCCCTATGCCGCGCGCCCCGCCGCCTTCCTCGCCGTCCTCGAATAGGATCTGCAATCCGACGCAGATCCCGAGCACTAGCGCCCCCCGCCCGAGCGCCTCCAGGAGCGCGTCGGCGGCGCCGCTGCGGCGCATAGCGTCCGCGCATGCCGGCATCGATCCCTGGCCAGGCACGACGATGCGATCGGCGCGACGCAGCGCGTCCGGGTCGTGGGTAACCTCGACGCGGGCGCCAACGGCGCGGAGCGCGTTCTCCACCGACCGCAGGTTGCCGGCGCCGTAGTCGACGAGGGAGATGGCGCGCTCGCTCATGGCAACCGCCCGCCGCTGGAGTCGGGTCCCTTCACAGGACTCCCTTGGTCGAGGGGACCCCGTCGCCCTCTCTCCGGAGGGCGGCCCGGAGCGCGCGAGCCGACGCCTTGAACACCGCCTCGACCACGTGGTGGAGGTTACGCCCGTACCGGACGTTCACGTGAATGCAGATGCCGGCGTGGTTCACGAGCGCCTGGAAGAAGTCCTGGGTCAGATCCACGTCGAAGGTGCCGATGAACTTCCTGCCCGATGGGAGCTTCGCGTTCCAGGTGAGGTGGGGGCGTCCGGAGAGGTCGACCACCGCCTCGACGAGTGCCTCGTCGAGGGGGACCACGGCGTGGCCGTAGCGCGCCAGCCCCGCCTTGTCGGCGACCGCCTGGCGGAGCGCGTCGCCAAGCGCGATCCCCACGTCCTCGACGGTGTGGTGGGCGTCGACCTCCAGGTCACCCTTCGCCTTCACCCTGAGCCCCAGGCCGCCATGGCGCCCGATCTGCTCGAGCATGTGGTCGAAGAACGGCACCCCGGTCGAGCTCCGGACCTCTCCGCCACCGAGGTCGAGCGCCACCGCCACGTCGGTCTCCTTCGTCTTGCGGGCCACGGCGCCGCGGCGCCTGGACCCGGAACCCGTGGGCGGCCTTCCCCTCGTCGAGGGCGTCTTGGTCCTCATCGGATCCTTCCCTGCACCCGGCGCCTCCGGCCCTTCCGCGACGGGCCTGCGGCGCTACCCCGCCGCTCCGGCTCGACCGTCAAGCGCACGCGCACGGCGCGAGCGTGCGCTTCGAGCCCCTCGGCGGCGGTGAGCGCCTCTACCGTCGGAGCCAGCGCCTCGAGAGCTCGCGGCGTCATCTCCACCACGCTCATCCGCCGGCGAAAGGTGGCCACCGACAGCGGCGAGTCGAAGCGGGCGGTCCCGGCGGTGGGGAGGACGTGGCTCGGGCCCGCCACGTAGTCCCCGATGGCCTCGGGAGTGCTGCTGCCGAGGAAGACGGCGCCGGCTCGGGACAGCTTGGGGAGGAGCCGCGCCGCGCCCTTCACGAGCACCACCAGGTGCTCGGGCGCGAACTCGTCGGCGAGACTCACTGCCTCGGCCAGGCTCCGTGCCACCACCGCCGCTCCGCGCCCCTCGAGGGAACTGCGGGCCACGTCCGCGCGCGGCAGGCTCGCGAGCTGCCGCTCCGCCTCGGCGAGCGTAGCGACCGCTGTCGCCTCGGCGGTGACGATCAGGACCGAGACGGCGCGGGGATCGTGCTCCGCCTGGGCGAGCAGGTCGGCGGCGGCCTCGGCCGGGCTCGCCCCCGCGTCGGCGAGGACGAGCACCTCCGAGGGCCCAGCGATCATGTCGATGTCCACGTGACCGAAGACGAGCCGCTTGGCCGCGGCCACGTAGGCGTTCCCGGGGCCACAGATCTTGTCCACCGCGTCCACCGTGGCGGTACCGAATGCGAGCGCCGCCACGGCCTGCGCTCCCCCGACCTTGAAGAGGCGAGAGACGCCGGCGACGTGGCAGGCAGCGAGCGTCCAGGCGTCCACCCGACCGGTGGCTCGATCGGCCGGCGACGCCGCCACCACCGTCCCCACCCCGGCCACCCGCGCGGGGATGGCCATCATGAGCACGCTGGAAGGATACCGAGCCGTCCCCCCGGGAACGTAGAGCCCCACCCGGGCGAGCGGACGCGATACCTGGCCGAGCCGGGCACCGAGGGCGTCGCGGTACAACGGGACGACCGCGTCGGTCTCGCGCCGGTGGAAAGCCTCGATTCGGCGGGCGGCAAGCGTGAGCGCCCGGCGGGACGCCGCCGGCAGGGACCGCCAGGCGGCCGCCAACTCCTCCGGACCGGCCACCAGGTCGCCGGCGGCCTGCGGGCTCCAGCCGTCGAGGCGACGGGTGTGCTCGAGGAGCGCCGCGTCTCCGCGGCTGCGAACGTCCGCTACGATGCGAGCGGCCGAGTCCCGCACCGCCCCCTCGTCCTCCTCCGATCCGCGCGCGCACAGGCGCCGCCAGCGCTCGGGGAACTCGGGGTCGCGGGTGTGGAGGATCTGCACGGGAGGGCTCGGGCGGCTCTTGTTTCTACACGAAACCGGCCCGGGCGGGGAGGGGCGGCCGCACGGGACGTGGCGGCGCTTTTTCCGTAAGATCGGGCGCATGACCAGCCGCACCGATCTCTGGCTGCAGAACCTGGTGGATGAGCGGGACGGTGCCGCCCTTTACGAGGGGCTCGCCCGCCTGGAGAAGAACGCCGAGCGCGCCCGCAGCTTCGAGGAGCTCGCCGCGGGGGAGCGCCGCCACGCCGAGATCTGGCTGCGCAAGCTGCTGAAGGAGGGCGCGGAGGTCCCCGCCGACCGTCCCTCCCCGCGCATCCGCGCCATGCTCTGGCTGGCGCGGCGACTCGGGACGGCGGCCGTGCTCCCCTATGTGGTGGAGGCCGAGGCGGGTGACGCGGACAAGTACTCGCGACAGGGGGGGGACGCGGCGCCGCTCGCGGACGAGGAGCGCGCCCACCAGGCGGTCCTGGCGGGGCTGGGGAAGGGTCAGCCGCTCGAGGCCCGCGCCGCCATCGCGGTCCGCGAGCGGTGGCACCGCAGCGGGCGCGGCGGCTCCATCCGGGCAGCCGTGTTCGGGATGAACGACGGGCTCGTCTCCAACCTCTCTCTGGTCCTGGGAGTCGCCGGGGCCGGCGGCGAGTCGCACGCGCTCGTCGTGACCGGCTGTGCTGGACTCCTCGCCGGGGCGTTCTCGATGGCGGTGGGGGAGTACACCTCGGTCGCCTCGCAGCGAGACATCCTGCGCAGGCAGGTGGAGCTCGAGCGGCGCGAGCTCGCCGAGGCCCCGGAGGAAGAGGCGGCGGAGTTGGCGCTCATCTTCAAGCAGAAGGGGCTTTCCACCGAGCAGGCGAGCCGGACCGCCGTCGAGCTCCTCAAGAACCCGGAGCACGCGCTCGACACGCTGGTCCGAGAGGAGCTGGGGCTCGACCCCTCCGACCTGGGCTCCCCCTGGAGCGCCGCCTCGTCGAGCTTCGTCATGTTCGCGGTGGGGGCGGCCATCCCGCTCGCACCCTTCTTCTTCCTGCGCGAGCGCCCGGCGGTGGCCACTGCCCTCGCCGCCGCCGGCCTGGTGCTGGCCCTGGTGGGAGGCCTGGTGGGTCTCCTCGCCGGGACCCCGGCGTGGAAGGCCGCCGGGCGGATGGTCGGGCTCGCCGCCCTGGCAGCGGGCGCGACCTGGCTCGTGGGGCACCTCTTCGGCGCCGCCATCTCCTGAACCCGGCCGGCGGACGGAGGGTTCCGGTCGCGGCGTGAACAGGAGGCGCCGCCCGCCGGAGAGCGGGCGGCGCCGGGTCGCGTGCCGCGAGGGCTCTCTAGAAGTGGAACTCGGGCGAGGCCAGGAGCTGGAGGCCGCCGATCCAGTATCCCTGGTAGGAGCCGCCCTCGAGCACCAGGTCGAGGCCGATGCCGAAACGCTTCGAGTTCAGGAAGGAGGCGCCGCCGCCGATGCGGAAGGCGCCGCCGATACCGGAGTTCGGGCCGATGTACATGCCGCCGCCCACCCGGAAGCGACCGACCGTGTCCTGCGTCGGCGGCCCGAACTTGGCGACGTAGTCGATGGTCGGCTCCCAGACCGTCACGTTCTTCGAGGCGCTGTAGTACTGGCCGACGTTGTTGTAGTACGAGGCGTTCACCGTCCCGATGAGGACGTCGAAGCCCACGCTGAGGTTGTTGGGCCCGCCCAGGTTGAAGTCGATCTGCGGGCCGACAACGAACGGGATGAAGCTCGTGTACGACCCGGAGCTGCAGGTTCCGTAGTAGTACCCGTAGTAGCAGTTGTACCAGCCGGAGTCGTAGAAGCCGACGCCGAGGTTCACCCGCACCAGGTTGTTGTAGACGGAAACCGGCTGCGGCGGGGGCTGCCCGGGTTGGGCGAACGTGTACTGGGCTGCAGCGGGGAAGGCGAGCGCCAAGGCCACAGCGGCGATGCTCGCCCGGAGCATGTTCCTCATGATGTGTCCCTCCGCGCGTGGACTCCCCGCGCATGACGTCGTGAAGTGCTAGCTGTCGCCCGGCTGCTCGTCCCGGGCAATGCCCCTCTTGGGCGGGATCACTCTTTTTTCTTCCTCTCCTCGATTCCTGCTCTACCACAGATCTGCGGTAGATCGGCGACGCGCTACTCGCTATCCGCCTCGTCGTCGGCGGTGACCGGGAGCGCCTCGTCGTCGACCCCGACGGCGACCGCCCGGGTGGGGAGGCGCGGCGGCGTCCGCGAGCCGCGCCGACGGCGCTCGTAATAGCGGCTGACGGTGGGCAGGCTGAACCGGTTCATGGTAACGGAATGGGTGGCGGCCGCGTTCAGCCGATCGATGTCGATGAACCACTCCGGAAGGTAGACCGGCCCGACCGCCAGCCCGTCGTCGACGAGGTCGCGAACCAACTCGGCGTCGTCGACGCTCATCTTGCCCGAGAGGAAGGCTCGCACCAGCTCGACATCCCTCTGCTCCAAGGACGCTCGCAGGAAGTTGAACGTCCGGCAGTAGCCGCGCTGGTAGGCGGCGTCCTTGGTGAAGGGGGCTCCTCCCTCCACCAACCCTCCGCGGAAAACCCGCTCCGACATCTGCGCCGCCTTCTGCGGAGGAAATCGGGCGAGCAGGTAGCGGTACACCTCGAGGAAGTCCGCTCCCCGGGCCGCCATGTCGATGGCGATGGTCCGCTCGCCGAGCTCGATGTAGCGTTCGTCGGTGATGTTGCCGGTGAGGTACTCCGCCACGATCCCTGCCCCTTCCTGCGACTCGGTGTGGCGAGGCAGGCCCACGCCCATGACGGTGAGGACCGGCTGGCGGAACCCGTTCAGCGAGGTGAGCACGTGCCACAGGCCCTCGTGGTGCGCGAGCGCCCGGACCTGGCGAAGCGAGAACCGCGCTCCCTTCCGGAGAGTGATGCGGGTGGCGCCTGCGGCGGCGTTCGCGGTGAGGCGAGTCCGCACGACCACCTTGACCTGGCCTCCCAGCAGAGGATCGCAAATCTGGTGGACCATGCGCGCCGCCTGCGCGGCCGACAGGACGAGGTCCTCGTCCCGGGCCCGCGGCCGGGAGGCCCAGAGCCTGGCAATGGCCAGGTTGTCGGCGCGGACGTCCGGAAACCGGTCGCGCGGGTCCCCGAAGACCTTGCGGGAGAACTCGTAGAAGCGCCTCGTCCCCCGCGCCGCCAGCATCTCGGCGACGAGCACGAACTCGTCGCACTTCTGTCGCAGCATCTCCTCGACGGGATTGCGCCCCCGGATCTGCGCCCGCAGCGCCCTCAACTCCTTTGTCTTCGCCTTGAGGTCGAAGCCGAGCGCCGGGTACTCAGGCCGGGGCAGCTCGCGGCAGGCGCTCTTGAAGAAGAGCTCGTGGACCCTCGGCCCCCAGTTGATGGACTTGAGGATGCGGATGGGGCGCTGGGCCGCCACGAGTTGCTCGGAGAGCCGACGGAGGTACTCCGCGGTCGCGGGGGTCGCCATCGGCGGGGACGCTATCACGAGCCGTTCCACGCCCGGCGGCGACTCGGGCGGTTCGGGCCGGACGATATCGCGTCCGGGTGGTGACCTCCCTGAAAGCGGACGCGCAGCTCTGTTCCGCGAGCGAGCCGCGAACGGCCGCTGAGAGACGGGAAGCGCTGCTCTCGCTCATCAGCGAGGCGCGAGGTGACGGTTTCGGGGGAGGCAGAGGTGGCGTCCTGCCATCGCGCCACCTGCCCGGACTACGAGGGAGCGTGCCCGGCACCCCGGACCCTTCATGTCCCTGGGAACCGAAGAAAAACGAGCTACTGGGAGCCCGTCGCCGAGCCCTCGGCCGGTACCGCTCCCGCGGGCGGCGCGGCGCCTCCGGAGTCCGGCGCCTCCTCTGGCTTGTTCACCCGATCGCGCAACTCCTTGCCGGTCCGGAAGAGGATGCCGCGCTTGGGCTTCACCGGGATGACCTCGCCGGTCTTGGGGTTGCGCCCCTGGTAGCCCTCGTAGTGCTTGACGTGAAAAGCGCCAAGCCCTCGAATTTCGATGTTCTCGCCCTTGCAGAGGGCGACCTTCATCGATTCAAAGATCGTCTCGATGGTGAGCTCGGCTTGCTTCTGCGTAACACCGCGCTTTACCACGAGGATGTTGATGAGATCGGACTTCAGCATTTACGCGCTCCAGCGGGGATTCGGCCCCGTCGGCCCGGGAACACGATAAGCCTAGCCCACCCTCCCGAAATCGGCAAGCTTTACACGGGAATGCGAGCCGTCCCCTGGGGGGACCGCGGCTCCTGGGCGGCCCCGGCGCCCGCCGCCTCCGGCCTGAGTGCCCGGCAGAGGTCCTCTAGGGAGGTCTCCGCGAGGTGCTCGGCCGCCGCCCCCTCCGCCCGGGCGAGAAGGGCGGCGACCACCGCCCGGGCCTCTTCCTTCGGAGGCGGTGGGGGTGGACCGGCGATGACCCTGCGGACGTCCGCGAGCGTGGTGCGCTCGAGCGGCCGTCCGGGCGTGAGCGCGCCCCTCGCGCTCTCGGCGAGGAGCCCCCCGTCCCGCAGGCGCGCGAGAACCTCCCGCACCCGCTCGGCGGGCGCCTCCAGGCGATCGGCCACCTCGCCCGGGTCGAGCGGCGGCTCGCCATCCCGCCAGGCGAGGGCAACGACGAGGAGAGCGCGCGCTGCCAGGAGTTCCCTTCCCAGCACGCCCTCGGGGCCCTCCTGGAGGTCGAGAAGTGCGCGGTGGTGCTGCAGAACGAACGCGAGGCGGGCGCCGAAGAGGAAGATGGTCCAGGAGAAGTAGAGCCAGAGCAGAAAGATGAACACCGCCGCGAGCGAGCCGTAGATCGCCTGGAACCGGAACAGGTGGGCCGCCGCGAAGGCGTAGAGATCCTTCGCGATCTCGAAGGTGAGCGCAGCCACCGCCCCGGCCGCGAGGGCCGGCCAGAGCCTGACTCGCGTTGCGGGCAGCAGGACGTAGGCGGCTGCGAAGAAGACGAGGGTGAGGAGGAGGGCCGCCACCTGCGCGAGTAGCCTGGGCGCGCCGAGCCGGTCATGGGCAGCCACTGCCACCGCGATCGAGCCTGCGACGAGGAGCGGGCCGACGGTGATGCCCGCCCAGTAGGTGAGCCACCGCTGCAGGCGGGGGCGGCGGCGGCGCACGGCCCAGATCTCGTTCACGGCGTGCTCCACCTGGGCGAAGAGGGCGACGGCGGAGAGGACGAGGAGCACGAACCCGACGAGGCCGCCGCCCGTCCCCCCGCCCTCGAACACGTGCCGGTCGAGGTAGTTGGAAACCGTCGCCTGCGCGCCCACGGCCAGGTTGGCGATGAGGAAGTCGTGGATGCGGGCGCGCACCTTGTCGAGGTCCGCGAACACCCGCACCGTCGACACCGCCACCATGAGGATGGGCACGAGCGAGAAGACCGAGATGTAGGTGAGGGCCATCGCCCGCAGCTTCAGGGGTTCACCCCGAAAGGCGGCGAGGCCCGCCCGCAACACCGCGAGCGCGCGCGGAGGACCGGCCCCCGGACGTCGCGGCAGGCCTTCCGACGGCATGGGCTCCTCTCCTCCCTCTAGCCCTGCTCGCCGGGCTTGCCGACGACCTCCGACCCTTCCTCGCGACCGCCGCCACGCCCGCGGTCGCCCCGGTCGCGGCGCCCTCGGCCTTCACCGCTGTCGACGCGGTCTTGGCGCCCGTAGATGTCGAACTGCTCCTGGTGGTAGCCGGACTGTGGCTTCACCTGGATGGTCTTGTTGAAGCGGTCCATCAGGTAGCGGAGCTCGTCCCGCTCCGACCCCTGGACGATGCGGGCCACTTCCGGGTGGCAGTTCACCACCAGGACGGGCTCGGGGAAGCTGGGGGCGTCCCGGCGGATCTCGCGGAAGATCTCGTAGGCCACGGTCACCCGCGAGCGGATGTGCCCCTTGCCGTCGCAGTAGCTGCACGGCTCGGTGGTCATGCGGGTGATCGACTCGCGCACCCGCTTGCGCGTCATCTCCACCAGGCCCAGCTCGGAGATCTTGAGCACGTTGGTCTTGGCCTTGTCCCGCCCCAGCGCGTCCTGCAAGGCCTTGAAGACCTTGTCCCGGTTCTGGGGTTTGTCCATGTCGATGAAGTCGATGATGATGATGCCGCCGATGTTGCGCAGCCGGAGCTGGTAGACGATCTCCTTGGCGGCCTCGACGTTGATCTTGGTGATCGTCTCCTCCAGGTTCTTCTTGCCCACATAGCGCCCGGAGTTGACGTCGATGGCGGTGAGCGCCTCGGCCTGGTCGATGATGATGTAGCCGCCGCTCTTCAGCCACACCTTGCGCTGGCCCGCTCGCTTGAGCTCCTGCTCGATGCCGTACGAATCGAAGATCGGCTCCTGCCCGGTGTAGAGCTCGATCTGGGACTCCAGGTGCGGAGCCTGCTCGCGCACGAAACGCAGGATGCGATCGTATTCCTCGCGATCGTCGATCACGAGCTTGTGCACGTCCGAGGTGAAGAGGTCTCGCGTCGCCCTCAAGATGAGGTCGAGGTCAGGGTGCAGGAGCGCGGGCGCGCTCACCTTGTCCTTGGTGCGGATGATCTCGTTCCACACCTGGATGAGGAAGCGGATGTCGGCCTCGAGCTTCTGCGCCTCCACGCCGTCGGCGACGGTCCGAACGATGAAGCCGGTCCCCTCGGGCCGCATCCGGTCGACGACCTCCCGGAGCCGCCGCCGCTCGCCCTCGCGCTCGATGCGGCGAGAGATGCCCACGTGGTCCACCGTGGGCATGAACACGAGGTGGCGCCCGGGGATGGAGATGTGGCTGGTGATGCGCGCGCCCTTCGTTCCGATCGGGTCCTTGGCGACCTGGACGATGACCTCCTGCCCCTCCTTCAAGAGGTCCTGGATGCTCTTCTGCTCCCTCGGGCGGCGCTCCTCCTCGCGGCCGCGGCCGTTCCGGCCCCGGCGCCGGTCGTCTCTGCCATCCCTCCTCGAGCGGTCGCGCTCCCGGTCGGCTCGCGCCTCTCGTGGCAGCGCCTCCGGCCGGGCGGTGATCTGGCCCGACGCAGGAACGGGCGTCTCGGCCGGCGCAGCCGGAGCGGGGGCCAGGGCGACTTCGGCCAGCGGAGCCGCCACGGGTTCCGCCGCCGCGACGACGGCCCCCCCGGTCGGCTCGGGTGCCGGTGCGGGCTCCACCACCTGAGTGAGCGGGATGGGCGCTTCCCCTCCGGCTGCCGGGGTGGGAGCGGCCAGCGGCTCCGGCGGGAGGACCGCCGCCGGGCTCAGGCCGGGCAGCGTCGCGGCGTCTCCCGCCTCGGCGGGCGTGGGCGGGGCGGCGGGGAGGTCCCCGGGCAGGGGCGTGAGGGCCGGGACCGGCTCTCCGCCGGCGAGCGCCTTCACCTCCTGCTCCTCGGCCTCCTGCTCGCTCGGCACCTCGACGAGGTGCTGGGCGTGCTCTCCCTCGGTGAGCTCGAACTCCTCCGAGAAGTCGGGATCGCCGTACACGTCGCCGACGTACAGGAAGGCGGCCTTTTCGAGGCCGATGTCGACGAAGGCGGCCTGCATGCCCGGGAGAACCCGGACCACCCGCCCTTTGTAGATGTTGCCGACGATCCCCTTCTCGCGCTTGCGCTCGAGGTAGTACTCGTGGATCGTCCCGCTCTCGACCAGGGCCACGCGCGTTTCGGCGCCGGCCGCGTTGATCACCAGGATGCTGTTTCCCGCCATGTCGAACCCCGTCTTCCCGGTCCGAGCGACAGGAAGGCGAGGCCCAGGGCGGGCCACGATCGCGGGGCCCCCGGCGGTGCCGGTTGACCTGGATCGGCTGTCGAGCGTTCGCTCACGTTCGCATTCCGTTCGCCCCGAGGGGCCGCGGCGCGCGCGGCCCCGTCCCGGGCACTAGTCGTTTTTCCAATCAAGCGTCCGCGTAGCGCGGAGACCGCGGGCGGAGACCCGCGGCCGCCTCCGGCGGCGATGCCCGCGCAAAGCTGACACCCTCCTTCAGAATCCTCACTCCCTTGGGCGGGGTCCCGTCCCCGAAGACCGCCGCCAGCACCTCGGCCGGCCTGGCGCTCCCCGATGGGTCCGCCTTCAAGCTGAATGCAACCCGGCCCGGCCCTTCGACGGACAGGTGGGTCACGATCTCCTTCAGGTTGATCTCCCTTTCCCTGGGTGCTGCGAGCCTCTGGTTCCGCTTCTTGTCGCGGGGCCGGGGGGGTGCGCTCCTACGCACCACCGCCTGCTCCGCGGAGTGAAAATGCTCAATCCGTTGGGTGAGAGCCTCCGCGCTCCACCGCTCCGGGAATTCTACCCTGTAATGGACCGAGCGCACGGACTCCGACAGGGAGGGGGTGCCGGGGTCGATCCGGCGCGCCTCGAGCAGGGTCAGGCCGCTGGGGAGCGCCGCTGCGAGCCGGCGCCCTACCTCGACCGCGTCTCTCGCCCCGAGGAGTTCCAGGTCGAGGTATTCCGACCGGCTTTCCAGGCCTACCGGCAGGGCCGGGCCGAAGGAGACCCGCGGTTTCGGGTGATATCCCTGCGAGAAGGCCACCGGTAGGCCGGCGCGCCGGACCGCCCGCAGGACTGCGGTCATGACCTCGAGGTGGGAGAGGGCGACGAGTCGGCCCTCCTTCGCGTACCTCACCCGAACGTGGGTCCGGACCGGGCTCTCCGGGGGGCGCTCCTCGACCGGGCGGGCAGCGGGGGCGTAGTCCTCGGACCGGTAGACGCGGTTCTTCGTCACCTCGTAGTCGCAGGCCCCGCAGACCGAGCAGGGCGCGAGCACGCAGTCCACTACCTCGGCCAGGTTGCGCGCCGCCGCGAGCTGCTTCTTGAGGTAGGCCTTCGTGACCCCGCAGTCGATCCGGTCCCAGGGCAGGACCTCGTCGAGGCGGCGGCGGCGATAGGCGAACCATTCGAGCCCGACACCGTGGACCCTCTCCATCTCGGCGAAGGCGGCCCTCCATTTTTCCTCGTCGAACCACTCCGTCCATCCGTCGAGGCGCTGCCCCAACCGGTAGGCGTGGAGGACCGCCGTTCCCACCCGGCGGTCGCCGAGGGCGAGCGCGCCCTCGATCGAGGCCTGTCGGGAATCGTGGGGCTTGAAGTGGATGGCTCCACTGCGCCCGCCGAGCTCGGCGGTGATGAGGGCCTGGCGCCGGCGCGTCTCCTCCGGCGTGATCATGGGCTCCCACTGGAAGGGGGTGAAGGGCTTCGGCACGAACGTGCTCGCCCCCAGATTGATGGCCACCGATCCCTTCCCGGGGGGGAGGGCGCGGCGGGCGACGCCCAAGCATCGCTTCGCCAGGCGCGCGATGGCGATGACGTCCTCGTCCCGCTCCTCGGGCAGGCCGATCATGAAGTAGAGCTTGAGCAGGGACCAGCCGTTCTGGAAGATCGACTCCACGGCTCGCAGCAGGTGCTCCTCGCGGTTGCCCTTGTTGATGACCGCCCGCATGCGCTCGGTGGCCGCCTCGGGAGCGAGCGTGAACCCTGTCTTGCGGACGCGGGCGATCTTCTTCGCCAGCGAGTCGTTCATGGTCTCGGTGCGGAGCGAAGGCAGCGAGAGGGCGATCTTCTCCCCCTCCCAGCGGGCGAGAAAGTCGTCGAGCAGCGGGTTCAGGCACTCGTAGTCGCCCGAGGAGAGCGACAACAGCCCCACCTCCTCGTAGCCGGAGGCGCGCAGCCCCTGCTCGGCCACCCGCAGCACGGTCTCGGGGCGGCGCTGCCGCGTCGGGCGGGTGATCATCCCCACCTGGCAGAAGCGGCACCCGCGCGTGCAGCCCCGCTGGATCTCGATGGGCAGGCGGTCGTGGACCGTCTGCATGAAGGGGACGACGGGCCTTTCGTAGGCGCTCGTGGACAGGACGTCGATGTCCGGCACCACCCGGCGCTCGACCTTCTCGTAGCCGGCCCGCAGCGGTTCCATGGCCACGAGGGTGCGGTTGACCGGGTCGAAGCGCGGCCGAAACAGGGACGGGACGTAGACGCCGGGGATCTTGGCCAGCCGGTCGAGGAGCGCGGAGCGAGAGTCGCCACTGCCCTTCCAGGCGGCCACCGCGTCCACGAGCTCGTGGACGACGTCCTCCCCGTCGCCGACGGCGAAGCAGTCGAAGAAGTCCGCGACCGGCTCGGGGTTGTAGGCACAAGGCCCGCCGCCCACCACCACCGGGTCTCGCGGCCCCCGGTCGCGGGCAAGGAGCGGAATGCCAGACAGGTCGATGAGGGCGAGGGCGCTCGTGTAGGCGAGCTCGAACTGCAGCGTCACCCCGAGAATGTCGAGGTCGCGGACGGGCGAGCGCGACTCGAGCGTGAAGAGCGGTAGGCGATGCTCGCGGAGCATCGCCTCCAGGTCGGGCCAGGGAAGGAACACCCGCTCGCACGCCACCTCGGGCCGATCGTTGAGAGCGTGGTAGAGGAGCCGGAACCCCAGGTTCGACATTCCCACTTCGTAGATGTCGGGGAAGGCGAGCGCGAAGCGCACGCGGGCAGCCCCCGGCTCCTTCGCCACGCTCCCGAACTCGCACCCCACGTAGCGCGAGGGCTTCTGCGCCGCGAGAACAAGCTCGTCGAGTAGGGAGGGAGTCGTCATGTCGCCGGGCGGCGGATTCGAACCGCCTCTTGCCCGAGTGGCCGCCGCGAAGGCGGCGTGCCGAGGGATCCGCTCCTAGCATGGCGGTCCCGCCGGGGCAAGTCGGCGCTACGACCGCGCGATCCGGAACGGTCCCGACTCGCCGAGGGCCTCCTGCCACTGGACGTCGACGGCCCGCACCCGGGCTCCGGGGGGGCCCCGGCGACACCAGGCTACGAGCCGCTCCAACCGCTCGCTCGCGCCCTCGGCCAGCACCTCGACCGAACCGTCGGGCAGGTTTCGCACCGCCCCGGAGAGCTCCAGCCGCTCCGCCTCGAACACCGTCGACTGCCGGTACCCCACCCCCTGCACGACGCCGGTGACACGGATGAGGGCCCTCACCCGCCCTCCTTTCGCGCTCATGGCCGGCCGTCCTCCAGCATCTTCAGGAACTCTTCCTCCCCGATCACTCTCACCCCCAGGCTGCGCGCCTTCCCGAGCTTGGAGCCCGCCTCCTCGCCGGCGACGACGAGGTCCGTCTTGCGGGAGACGCTGCCCGAGACCTTGCCGCCGCGCCGCTCGATCTCCGCCTTGGCCTCGTCGCGGGCGAGCTTCGCGAGCCCGCCGGTGAGGACCACCGTCTTGCCGGCGAAAGCGCCCCGCTCTACCGCCTCCTCTGGCGACGGGGACACACCCGCCTCGAGGAGATGGCGCACCACCTTCTGGTTCTGGGGCTCGGAGGTCCAGGCGCGGATCTCGCTCGCCGTCTCCGGCCCCACGTCGCGGACCTGTTGCAGCTCCTCCTCGGAGGCGTCGAGGAAGGGCTCGAGCGTCCGGAAGTGGCGGGCGAGGGCCGTGGCCGTCGCCTCCCCCACCTGCGGGATCCCGAGCGCGTAGAGGTAGCTGCGCAGCGGCCTCGGCTCCGCCCGGGTGCGCTCGAGCGCCCGCCTCATGTTCCTCGCGGCGACCTCCGGGAGCTGTGGCCTCGATCCCTTCGTCGCCCCCGGCGCCCCGCCCTCGTCCTTCCTCGGGCGGCTGAAGAGCTTCTGCCAGGTCTCGAAGGGCACCGCGTACAGGTCGGCGAACTCCCTCACCAGCCCGCGATCCACGAGTTGGAAGGCGAGCTTTTCCCCGAGCCCCTCGATGTCCATGGCGCGGCGGGCAGAGAAGTGGGTGAGGCGGCCGACGAGCTGGGCCGGGCAGGCGGCCCCGGTGCAGCGGTAGACCTTCTCCCCCTCCTCCCGGACCACCCGCGCGCCGCACTCCGGGCAGTGGGTCGGAAAGGTGAAGGGGCGCTCGGCCCCGGTGCGGCGCTCCGGCAGCGACTTCACCACCTCCGGGATCACCTCGCCGGCCCGGCGGATGAGCACCCAGTCGCCCACCCGGATGTCCTTGCGCCGCATCTCGTCCTCGTTGTGCAGGGTGGCGCGCGACACGGTGGCCCCTCCGAGCCGCACCGGAGTGACCTCCACCACCGGGGTGAGGATCCCCGTGCGCCCCACCGACGCCCAGATCCTCTCCACCCGCGTGGCCTCCTCCTGCGGCGGGTACTTGAAGGCGACTGCCCAGCGCGGGAACTTGCTCGCCGCGCCCAGCCGGCGCTGGAAGTCGAGGTCGTTCACCTTCACCACCACTCCGTCGGTGTCGTACGGCAGCGCGAAGCGCCTCTCGCGCATGGCGTCCTTGTAGGCCGCGACCTCCCGGATCCCCCGGCAGAGTCGGTTCTCCGGGTTGGTGTCGAACCCCAAGCGATGGAGCGCCTCGAGCTTCTCCCAGTGGCTGCGCCAGGGGCGCTCGTCCGGCGTCAACGCCTCGTAGGCGATGAACGAAAGGGGCCGGGTCGCGGTGATGCGCCAGTCGAGCTGCCGCAGCGACCCGGCGGCGGCGTTCCTCGGGTTCGCGAACGGCTCCTCCCCCTGCCGCGCCATGTGGCGATTCAGCACCTCGAAGTGCTTCTTCTGCAGGAGCACCTCGCCGCGGACCTCGAGCCGCGCCGGGGGGGAGTCCCCCAGCCGTCGCAGGACGCCGCGGTTCGCCTCGAGCTGGCCCAGCGTCCTCAGGTTGGGCGTCACGTCCTCCCCGAGCACGCCGTCGCCGCGGGTGGAGCCCTCCGCGAGCTCGCCGTCGCGGTAGACGAGCTCCACCGCGAGGCCGTCGAGCTTCGGCTCGCAGACGTACTCCACCGCATCCTCGGCGGGGAGCTCGAGCAGCCTCCGCACGCGCGCGTCGAACTCCTCGAGCTCCGCGTCCTCCTGGATGTTCCCGAGGGAGAGCATGGGCTCGCGGTGCTTCGCCCGGGCGAACTTCTCGCTCGGGGTCCCCGAGACCCGTCTCGTGGGCGAGTCGGAGGTGACGAGCTCCGGGTGCTTCTCCTCCGCCTCCAGAAGCTCCTTCATGAGCCGGTCGTACTCGGCATCGGAGAGGATGGGCTGGTCGAGGACGTAGTAGGCGTGGTCCGCCCGGCGAATCTCGCTGCGCAGCTGCTCCACTCGCTCGCGGGCGCTTGCCGCCATGGGGGCATGGATACGCCGGCGGCCGGGCGAGTTCAACGGTCCGCGCGGGTTCCCGGCGAGGACCTCCGGCGCCTCTCGCTAGCCGGTGGTGTAGGTGCCGGTGTGGCCGAGAAAGCTGTCTTGATCGAAAAACTTCGGATCGGTCAGGTACGCCTCGATCTCCCCGCCGATGCAGAGCTTCAGCAGCAGCTGGTCGGCCATGTAGGCGACGGGCGTCTGCTCGTCGAGGAGCTTCTTCGCTCCCCTCCCCGTGATCGCGTAGGCATGGGTGCAGTGATGCTTCCCGGCCCGGCGCAGGTGCGCCGAGAAGGGCCTGGGATGGAGCCCCATCACCTGCCGCGGCGTCCACTTGATGAGCCGGAGAGCGGCGAGGGGCAGGTAGGCCGCCTGTTTCAGCCGGTCGCGGGGCCGGGTCCGCTCTCCATGCTCGTATCCCAGGTACAGGAGCTCCCAGTCCGACGGCAGCTCGGCGAGCGCGGGCGCGAGCTCCTCCATCGCCTCGACTCGCGGCACCACGTCGTCCTCGAGGATGAGCACCCGGTCCCAACCGTTCGAGACGGTGGCCTCGTAGATCGCCCGGTGCGACATCGAGCAGCCGACGTGTCCGGGCGGCATGAGCTTTCCCTGCCGATGCACCTTGCGGGCCCGCGCCGCGCTGTAGGCGCCGGCGCGCTCCAGGGCCTCGAGGTCGAGGTCCGCCTTGTCGAAACCGAAGAAGAGCTGGTAGTCGAGGCCGCGGAGCCGCTCGCGCAGCTTCTCCTGTCGGTCGGTGGCTCGACGCAGCGTGACCACCCAGATCCGGTCGAAGGTGCGGTTGAGGAGGTCGAAGGCCTGCACGGCGGGGGCGAGGATAGTACGAGTCCCTCGCGCGCCGGGCGGAAAGGCTCCTTCCTGCACCGGCAGGGGCAGGACCTTTTCGGGACGGCCGAGCCGTGGGCCCGGTAGACGGGAGGGATGCCCGCTCTCCCGGCCGCGGCATCGGGGTTCTCGGCTTCGAGTGGCGACGCGCGCGGAGGTCGATCTGCGCGATGCCGGCGCTCGGGTCCCTGCTAGAAAGCCTGGGGATTCGTGATGACCTGGCCGAAGGGCGGCGGCATTAGGAGGAAGGAGTTGCCGATGCCCTGGTAGGTCTCGACCTCGATGTTCTGGACACCGTCTCCGTCGATGTCGCAGGCGCCCACCACCTGGAGGACCATGGGCGTCACCGCCGTGCTGAGGGTGAACGAGTAGCTGCAGAAGGTGCTCCCCTCGATGATGACGGGCATCATGTTCCAGCCCTGAGCGGTCTGAACCCAGGGGCGCCTCATCGTGGTGGGGTTCGCGTCCGGGTTCCACGCGCCCACGAAGAAGGTGCCGCTGTTGGTGGGAACGGTGGAGGAGTTCAGCGTGATGTCCTCGACGCCCTTCACCACCGCCACCATGATGTTCTCTCGCTCGGCCAGCTTCGAGCGCATGGTCATGTTCTGGTACTCTGGAATGGCGACGGACGAGACGACGCCGATGATGGCCACCACCATCATGACCTCGATGAGGGTGAAGCCCCTGGCCGATGCGCGGGTCTCTTTCTCGTTTGTCACGGCTTCGCTCCCTGGGCCGGCGGCGCGGCGGCCCCGGTTCCCTGGCCCTTCGTGCCTGCCGGTACCACGATGAACGTACCGGGGAGCACCTCGAGGACCTCGTTGCCCTTCGCGATCTCCGCGTTCTTGAAGCTCTCCACCTCGCGCGGATCGAGGTGCTTGCCCGCCGGCGCGAACATCAGCTTGCCCTGGGGGTAGGCATTGGCCACCGAGCCGGACGGGGCTCCGGCGACGGCAGGGCCGGACGCCCGGGGCCGGTTCACGTAGCGGTAGCCGTGGTACCCGACGGCCACCGCCACCGCCAAGCCCAGCACCACGATCATGCCCCAGGGCTTGCGGCGCTCCTGCAACTCCACGCCGCGGGTGCTGAAGAGAACGCGGGTCTCGGGCGCCCGGAGCGGCTGGGCGGAGGTGATCTCCGCCACCACCTCGGCCGGGACGATGCGCTGCACCGTCTCGGTGAGGTCGATGGCCTCCTTCACCACCGCGTGGCGCACGCTCTCGATGACGCGCAGAGCCTCCGGGGTGGCGCCCTCGCTCATCGCCTTCAGGTCGGCGAGCACCGCGTCGAGGCCGGCCAAGATCGCCTTCAGCGCCTCGTGATCGACGGGCGTCCCGGGAGCCGGCGCCGTCGCCAGGGCCGCGGCCACCTGCCACCTCAGCCCGGTAGCCCGCTTCACTGGCCCCGGGTCGAGAGGAAGCGGGCGGTCCTGCAAGGCCGCCTTCTCGGCGACCGATAGCCCGGCGATAACCTTCTCGGTGATGGGCCTCAGCCCCTCTTCCGGCCAGAGGCCTACCAGCGCGCCGGAGAGGAGCCCCTCGGCGTCGGCGGCGGCGAGAACCGTGCCAGGCCAGGTGCTCGAGGCGAGGAACGCCACCGGGGGCGCCGACGGCGGCCGAGCCGTTGGCTCCGGGTCGCCCTCGCCCGAGGGCGGTACCGCGTCCTCGGTCGGCTCGTCGAACAGGTCGCCGAGCGCGTCCGGTTCGGGGACGAGATGGACGGGGCTCGCCACCGGCGCCACGGCGTGGGCCGGGGTAGCGGCGGGCGCGGGCTCGACGGAAGGCGTCGCCGCGACCGCCGGCGAGGCGCGGGGCGCGACGGGCGCCGCGGCCATCACCGGGCGCGGAGCCTTGGCGGCCTCCGCCGCCGGCACGACCGGGACGGCGGGCGGGCGCGCGGTGGGCGGGGGAACTGCCGGACGAGCCACGACCGGAGTCAGCGCCGGGCGCGCAGGGGTCACCGCCGGGCGTACCGGGGCGGGCGTCACCGCCGGACGGGCCACGACCGGCGTCACTGCCGGGCGCGCTTGCGCGGGTGCGACCGGCGTTCGAGCCGCCACCGGTGTCACCGCCGGGCGTGCCGGTGCGGCCGCCGGACGAGCCGGGGCGGGAGCGATCGCCTGCCGCCCCGCGCCACCCGCGCCCGCCGGGGCGAGCACGGGCGCCGGACGCCCCGGCGCCGGCGCAGCTTGCGGCGCGACCACACGACTGACCGCCTCCAGGACCGGCCTTGGGTCTCCGCTCCACGCGACGACGGCGCTCGCGGTTCCGGAGAGGTTCGCGACCTGGGCGGCGTGCTCGGGAGGGAGGGCCACCACGATGGAGAGGCCTGCGCCGGAGAAACGACGCAGGTCTTCACAGAGCGGCAACCACTCCTGGCCGCAACACTCGTACACGAGCAGCCGGGCACTGTCCTGGCAGAGCGCGAAGGCGAGGTGGGGCGAGTCGGCGACGCGCGGCGGACCGCCGAGCCTCGCCGTCAGCTGTTCCAGCAGTGCGCCCAGGAACTTGGGCGAACCGGCCACCACAGCTTCGTTCGCGGTCACGCTCTCTCCACGGGCCCCATCTTAGCCGATCGGTCTGCACTACCCGTCCTCCCGCCGAGACCCGCGTCCATGGCACAGCGCGCATGTGGTTGCGCGTCCCCTCCTACATTTGGGTGGTCGGCCGCATCCTGGCACCAACGGTTTCGGAATCCGACGCGGTCGCGGGGCGACGTGCGCTCGGGTGTTGACAGCCGCATCCTCGCCCCTTACCTTCCGGTTCTCTCCAGCCGTTCCCCCCCAGACCCACAAGCCGTCCCGGGCCATCGCCCTCCGGCGCCTCATCCCCCCGGGAAGACCACATGACCGCCACCCAGTCCGACCTGCTCGCCGGCAGCCTTACCGACCTCAAGCACCGCAAGGTGGCGGAGCTCGCCGTCATGGCGCGCGACCTCAACATCGAGGCCGCCGGGGCGATGAAGAAGCAGGACCTCATCTTCGCCATCCTCCAGGCCCAGTCGAGGAAGGCGGAGGAGAAGAAGGAGGAGATGGAGGTCGCGAGCGAGGGCACGATCGAAGTGCTCCCCGACGGCTTCGGCTTCCTGCGCAGCCCCGACTTCAGTTACCTCCCCGGTCCGGACGACATCTACGTCTCGCCCTCACAGATCCGCCGCTTCAACCTCCGCACCGGCGACACCATCCGCGGGACCGTGCGCCAGCCCAAGGACGGCGAGCGCTACTTCGCGCTCTTGAAGGTGGATTCCATCAACGGGCAGCCTCCGGAGGAGACCCAGGCCAAGGTCCTCTTCGACAACCTCACCCCGCTCTACCCGACGCAGCGCCTCAAGCTGGAGCACGATCCCAACGAGATGACCACGCGGGTGGTCGACCTCTTCGCTCCCATCGGCAAGGGGCAGCGCTGCCTCATCGTCTCCCCCCCGCGGGCCGGGAAGACGGTGCTGCTGCAGAACATCGCCCACGCCATCACCCGCAACCACCCGGAGGCGACCCTCATCGTGCTGCTCATCGACGAGCGGCCGGAAGAGGTCACCGACATGGAGCGGACGGTGAAGGGGGAGGTGGTGGCCTCCACCTTCGACGAGCCGGCCATCCGGCACGTGCAGGTGGCGGAGATGGTCATCGAGAAGGCTCGGCGGCTCGTCGAGCACAAGAAGGACGTGGTCATCCTCCTCGACTCGATCACCCGCCTGGCGCGGGCCTACAACTCGGTCGTTCCCCCTTCGGGAAAGATCCTCTCTGGCGGCGTGGACGCGAACGCCCTCCACAAGCCGAAGCGCTTCTTCGGCGCGGCGCGCAACATCGAGGAGGGCGGGTCCCTCACCATCATCGGCACGGCCCTCGTCGACACCGGGAGCCGAATGGACGAGGTGATCTTCGAGGAGTTCAAGGGGACGGGCAACTCCGAGATCGTGCTCGACCGCAAGCTCATGGAGAAGCGGATCTTCCCCTGCATGGACCTCGCGAAGAGCGGCACGCGCAAGGAGGAGCTGCTCCTCCCCGCCGACTGGCTCTCCAAGATCTACATCCTCCGCCAGACCATCCTGAACGGCCTCGACAACGTGGAGGCGATGAAGTTCCTGCTCGACAAGTTCCGGCAGGCGAAGAACCACGAGGAGTTCTTTAAGATGATGGTGGGAGGCGGGAAGTAGGAGTCGGGGGGGCGCGCCTCCCCGGAGCTTCATCTTGACCGAAGCCCCCGAAACGACTAGATCCCGCAGCTCCGCCCGGACCACGTCGCGATCAAGCGCCGTGCAAGCGGCGATTGGAAGGAAGTCATGAAGGAAGGCATCCACCCCGAGTACAAGACGGCCAAGGTCGTCTGCGCTTGCGGCGCGGTCATCGAGACCCGCTCCACGCGCGGCGACTTCCACATCGAGATCTGCTCCAACTGCCACCCCTTCTTCACCGGCAAGCAGAAGATCCTCGACACCGCGGGCCGCATCGAGCGCTTCAAGACCCGCTACGCCGCCGCCCCGAAGGCGGAGAAGGCGGAGGCGAAGAAGGCGGCGCCCGAGCCCGCCAAGGCCGAGCCCAAGAAGGACAACCGGGCGACGAAGCGCGCCAAGGTGAACGCCGGCAAGCCGAAGCCCCCGCCGAAGGCCGAGGCGGCCGCGGCGGAGCCGGAGAAGAAGGCCGAGACGCCCGAGGCCTGATCCCGGCGGCGCAGCAGGCGAGCGCGGCGGACCGGCGACGGCCCGCCGCCTTTCTTTTCCGAAGGCCCAGCTACTTCGGCACCACGAGCTGGACGGTGGCGACCTTGCCGGAGGCGCTGGCCGTGATCTTGGCCTTTCCCTTCTTCATCGCGTGGACGGTGCCGTCGGCAGTGACGGTGGCGATCCGGCCGTCGGAGGAGCGCCAGGCGACCGGGACCCCGCCCACCGCCCTGCCAGCCCTGTCGACCGGCTCCGCCCGGAGCCGCAAGGAGTCGCCCCGCTTCAGCGTCAGCTTGGGGGGCTTCACCAGGAGCCTCGCGAACTCCGGGATGCGGACGGTGATCTGGGCGGTTCCCCGCACCGGCCCGGAGGCCGCCGTCACCGTGGCGGTCCCCGGACCCACCGCCAGCACCCTCCCCTCGCTCACGCTGGCGATGGCCGCGTCGCTCGAAGACCAGGTGATGGGCGCGGGGACGACGCTCACCGGCTTGCCGTTCTCGTCCGCCACCACCACCGAGAGGATGAAGGTCTCGCCCGGCCTGAGCTCGCGGGCCGCCGGGGCCACCGTCACCGCGGTGGGGATGGAGACGACGACCCGGGCCGAGCCCTTCGCCTCGCCGACGGCCGCCGACACCACGGCCTCGCCCGAGTGGACGCTCATGACCGTGCCGGCTTCGTCCACCGAGGCCACGTTGGGCACCGAGCTGCTCCACACCACCTTCTGCTTGCCGCCCTCGACGGGGTTGCCCTTCGCGTCCTTCGGGACGGCCTGGAACGTCTTCTTGGCACCCCTCTCGGAGAGCACCACCGCGGCGGGCTCCACCGTCACCGTCTTCACCGACGGGCTGCAGGCGGCGAGTGCCGCGACAAGGCAAAAGGCTCTCTTCATCGTGTCCTCCGCGCCACCCACCCTCGGGCCGGCTCCCGGACTCATACACGAGCGGGGAGGGTCGGTAAACCGGCGCGAGCGGCCGTTCGGCGCGATATAAGTGGAGCGGACGTGTCCGCACTCGTTCTCATCGTGGACGACGAGCGATCCAACCTGGAGTCGCTGGCGCGTATCTTCGCCAGGGAGGGCTGGGGAGTGGCGCTCGCCTCCTCTGGGACGGAGGCGCTCGACGTCGTCCGCCGGGAGCACCCGAGCGTGGTGGTCACCGACCTCATGATGCCGGGGATGGGCGGGGAGGAGCTGCTGCGGACGGTGAAGGCCATCTCGCCAGAAACCGAGGTGGTGCTCATGACCGCCTACGGCACCGTCGAGGGCGCGGTGACCGCGATGAAGGAGGGCGCGTACGACTTCATTACCAAGCCGTTGAAGCGGCACGCCATCGTGAAGTCGGTGCGGCAGGCCTTGGAGAGGGCCTCGCTCGTGGCGGAGAACCGCGCCCTCCGGGCGAAGCTCGCGCAGCTGGCCCACGGGGAGGG
>Ga0335076_10001497_pt1 | contig 22593 bp, 23 predicted proteins | sample Lox_Sample_25_FD_206717 | JGI IMG/M metagenome (GOLD analysis project Ga0335076, IMG submission 206717) | Soil microbial communities from Loxahatchee National Wildlife Refuge, Florida, United States - Lox_Sample_2.5 | ecosystem: Environmental > Terrestrial > Soil > Wetlands | place: USA... | reverse complement strand
CGTGCTGATCACATCCACGTTGTGCAGTAAAAACGGCTCATTACCGCCGTCTTCCAGGAAAAACCATCCTGCGTTCTTTAGTCCCCCGCCTGTATCCAGCAACAACCCATCTTCTCTCGAAAGCTCCACGCGCATCCCGAAATTATTGTGAGCCTCCAAATAGTCTGCGACCATTCCGGCAAAATGGTGCACATTCACAATCACTTCACGAACCCCAAATTCACGCAGCCGCGTCAGCGTCATCTCCAGCAGCGTTCTTCCCCCAATTTCCACCAGTGCCTTGGGTCGCTCATCGGTTAACGGCCGCAACCGCGTGCCCAATCCCGCCGCCAGTATCATGGCCTTCATAGACCCAACTGCTCCAAGCCAAGGTGGTGCACCTCCACCTCGAGGCCATTCCTTCCGCGCAGCCGTTTCGCCAACTGTTCCGCTAGATAAACTGACCGGTGCTGCCCGCCGGTGCACCCAAACGACACCATCAGACTCTTGAATCCTCGGTGCTGATAATTGCTGATGGTCGCATCAACCAACGAAAGTACGCTCGCAAGGAATTGGTGCACGCTCTCCTGCTGATTCAGGTACTCGATCACCGGCGCATCTTTTCCCGTTAACGGTTTGAATCGTTCTTCGCGCCCGGGATTCGGCAAGCTCCGTCCATCGAAAACAAATCCACCCCCGTTCCCACTTTCATCCTTCGGTAGCCCGCGATGAAACGAAAAGCTATACACCCGCACCACCAGATTCTGGGCTTCCGAGGCAATGCTAAGCAGCTTTTCCGAGGCCAGCATGCTGCGGAACGCGTCCATCAGCGTCGGTAGTTCGATAGGCAGCTTCGCGTTATGCAGCAGCCACCGCAGATTCTTCAACGCGTACGGCACGCTCTGCAGAAAGTGCACCTTGCGTTCGTAAAATCCGCGAAACCCATACGCTCCCAGAGCTTGCAAAATCCTCACGTACACGTAGGCGTAGTAATGCAGCATAAACGCTTCGCGGTCCAGATCGATATAACTCTCCAGTGCGTCCAGATAGTCCTCGAGCAGTCCCTGCCTGACTTTTGGCGGAAGGTCCGCCTTCGCGTCGTATAAAAGCGAAGCAATGTCATAGTGCAGCGCGCCCTTTCGCCCGCCCTGGTAATCCACGAAAAAGGGCTTTCCATCGCGCAGCATGATGTTTCGCGACTGAAAATCGCGGTACAAAAAGTAATCGCTTGGGGCCGTCAGCAAAAAATCCGTCAGCCTGCTGAAATCATCTTCGAGCGCTTGCTCGCTGAACGGAATGGCCGCCAGCCGCAAAAAGTAATATTTAAAATAGTTCAAATCCCAGGCGATCGATTGACGGTCGAAGCTCCCACGCGGATAACACACGCTGTAATCCAGATCACGCGCGGCGTGCACTTGAAACTTCGGCAAGACCGCTACCGCTTTGCGATACGCTTCAATCACTTCTGGCGCAATCGTTTCCCCCGCCCGGTTTTTCGAAAGAAACTCAAACAGCGTTGTATCTCCCAGGTCCTCTTCTAAATAGGCACCCTGATCCAGTGCCTCGCCGTAAATCTCCGGTACCGGCAGTCTATGCTTTCGAAAGTGCCGCGAGAACGACAGAAACGCGAGGTTCTCTTCGCGCACGCCGTACAAAATCCCAATCGCGCTCTTGTTCCCTGCTACCAGCCGGATAATATTTCGCCCCGAGGCGCTCAATTGCCCCTGCAGCGGCTGCGCCTTCTCTACCGCCACATGAAAATGTTCTTCAAACAATTTCTTCAATGTGTCCATGAAGTTTCGGAACCAAGGCCGGCCAACGCCAACGGAATTCCTACGGAAGCCCCCATTCCAGTTCTACCACACCTCCTCCACTCCAAAATTCCTGCTTCGTCTTCAGTTGTCTTATCCGCTCCTTATTCCTAAGTCCCTCGCCTCGCAGCTATAATTTATAAATGCCATCTTCAGCCCGGCGCAGCACCAAGGACAAGCGTCGCACCGAACAACGTAATCAAGCGTCCAAAAACCTCGATCACATGTCTTCGCGCGAAATCGTTTCGCTTATGAGCCGCGAGGATCAGAGGGTTGCTCCCGCTGTCGCCCGCGAACTCCAAGCCATCGCCCACGCCGTCGATGGCATCGTTGCACGCATGCAGGCCGGTGGCCGCCTCATCTACGTTGGCGCCGGCACCAGTGGACGTCTCGGCGTTCTCGACGCGTCCGAATGCCCCCCGACGTTTGGCGTCTCCCCTGATCTCGTGATCGGCTTGATCGCCGGCGGGCAAAAAGCCATCACGCAACCTGTCGAAGGTGCCGAAGACAGCACCGCCCGCGCTCGCCGCGATATCAAAAGGCTTCACCTGACCAGAAACGACTCCGTCGTCGGACTCGCTGCGAGTGGCACTACTCCTTATGTCCTTGCCGCTATCGCTTACGCGAAACGCCAGGGCGCTCTCACCATTTCCATCACCGCCAATCGTAGATCGCCTCTCGCCCGCGCCACCCACATCGCCATCACTCCCGACGTTGGCCCCGAAGTCCTCACGGGTTCCACCCGACTCAAGGCCGGCACCGCCCAGAAGATGGTCCTCAATATGCTCTCTACCGCTACGATGGTGCGCCTCGGTCATGCCTACGAGAACCTCATGATCGACCTCACCAAAACAAATCGTAAGCTTAGAGATCGGGCCAAGCGGATTCTCATGGAAGCGACCGGCAAACCTGTGTCTGAGGTTGAACACGCTTTGCGTCAAAGCAAACACAATCTTCGTGTCGCCTTAATTATCTTGAAACGCCGCATTTCCGCCGCCCGTGCCCTGGGAGAATTGGAAGCGGCCGATGGGGACCTGCGTCGCGCCTTGGGCGGGTGAGCTAACCACGCACATGGATAAATTTCGTATTCGCGGCGGCAAACCCCTTCACGGCACCGTTCGTATTGCTGGCGCAAAAAATTCCGCTTTGCCGCTGATGGCCGCGGCTCTTCTGACTCCCGAACCCATCGTCCTCCACAACATCCCCTTGGTTCGCGACATCATCACCATGGCCAAGCTTCTCGCCTTCATGTCCGCGAACGTTTCTGTTACCGAAATCCCCGCCCACTGCTACACCATCCAATCTGAGTCACTCAATGATGCCGTTGCGCCTTACGAACTCGTCAAGACCATGCGTGCCTCTATCCTTACTCTGGGGCCCGCGCTCGCCCGTTCCGGTGTCGCCCACGTTTCCCTTCCCGGTGGCTGCGCGATTGGCGCTCGTCCCGTAGACCTGCATCTTGCGGCTCTCGAAAAAATGGGTGCTCTCATCGCCACCGAGCACGGATACATTCAGGCACGCGTTCCGAATGGCGGCCGCCTCAAAGGCGCTCACATCGTCTTCGAAAAAATCACCGTCACCGGCACGGAAAACATCCTCATGGCCGCGACACTTGCCGACGGTCTCACCATTCTTGAAAATTGCGCTCGCGAGCCCGAAGTCACAGACCTCATCCATCTTCTGCGCAAAATGGGTGCGCCGATTGAAGGCGACGAAACCAGCACCCTGAAAATCCGCGGCGTCCCCAAGCTCCACGGGGCCACGCACTCTGTGATCCCAGACCGCATCGAAGCCGGCACCTTCCTTGTTGCCGGCGCCATTACCAACGGCGATCTCACCATCGCCAATTGCGGTCCCGTTCATCTCGGCGCCATCATCGCCAAGCTGCAATCCGCCGGCGTCCCTGTGCAGATTTTGGACTCCACCACCATCCGCGTTCACGATGGCCACAAACTGGTCGCCGCAGACGTCACCACCGAGGAATATCCCGGGTTTGCCACCGATATGCAGGCTCAATACATGGCCCTCGCCACACAAGCTCAGGGTACTTCCGTCATCACCGAATCGATCTTCGAAAATCGTTTTCTGCACGCCAGTGAAATGATGCGCATGGGCGCGCATATCACCGTCGACGGCCGTCGCGCCGTGGTCCGTGGCCCTGCGCCGCTCTCCGGTACTACCGTCCAAGCCTCTGACTTGCGTGCCAGCGCCGGCCTGGTCCTGGCCGCATTAGTCGCCTCCGGCGAAACTATTATCGACCGCGTTTACCACATCGACCGCGGCTACGAGCACATTGAAGAAAAGTTGGCGTCGCTCGGCGCGGATATCTCCCGATTGCACTCCAGAGAGTGACCATAGAATTTCCTCAGATAGTACCGACAAATCCTCCCAACTCTGATAAAATCCCGCAGTCGCGAAAAGCTCATTCCGGCCTATCGGTCAGGCCGCCCATAACTTCCGGGAGGGACGCGTATGCCGAACACCCAACTTCTCGAAAAGATTGATGCTGCCATCGCTGAGAAAAATCTTCTCAAGCACCCCTTCTACCAGGATTGGCAGATGGGCAAACTCACTCGGCAGGATCTCCAGCTCTATGCCGCTCAGTATTATCGCCACGTGGAAGCTTTCCCCAAGCACCTTCGAGTTCTCGCCGCTCGTACCGAAGGTTCCATTCGTGACATCATCCTCGAAAATCTCGCCGAAGAAGAAAATCCCACACGCCCTCATCCCAAACTCTGGCGCGACTTCGCCGCCACTCTCGGCGTCAACGAAGAAGACATTACCTCCTGCCCCGCTCTTCCCGGCACACAAGCGGTTGTAGAAATCTTTCGCGAGATTGTCGGTGATCGTCCTGTCGCGGAAGCCGTTGCGGCGCTCTACGCCTACGAAGCGCAAGTGCCCGAAATCGCCACAACCAAAATTGACGGTCTGAAGAAGTTCTACGGTGTCTCTTCAAACAAGGGCTTAGCCTATTTCGCCGTCCACGAAGAAGCAGATAAGGCCCATCGCGCCGCCTGGCGCTCGTGGCTCGAACAGCACGCCGAAGGCGACGAAGCTGAGATCCTGGAAACCACCAACCAGGCTCTGGACGCGCTCTGGGGCGCTCTCGACGCCGTCCACTGTACCCACGCTTAAGTTTCCCCTTTGTACCGGCCGGTGTAGTGGCCGTTCTTAGACCGGTGCTTTTCTTGTGGCTCAAACGCTTCCGACACAAAAACGTCCGTTTTTTCGAACCCAATCCGCGAAACGATGTACGTTTTCCACTGCACCTTTCGCGCTGAATCTCTCTTCAACTCTGAACTCTCAACTGACAACTTCCTTACTTATTCTTCACCCGCGCTATAAACAACTGCAAAAATCGCTCCGCGTCCGACCCTACCGCCACCCGCGCGTTCTTGCTCAACGGTTCGTATCCTTCTATCTCGTAGTGATCGCCATGTAGCACGTTCTTCTCGTTCGCTCCCATTCGGTTGGCCACTGTTTCGCCGCGTGTAAACTCGCCTCGCGTCTCCACATCCACATGCATCTCCTTCAACTCCACCAGAGTGGGATCAATCACCGTCGCCACCGCCAACGGATCGTACATGGCCGCGCCATGCCACCCATTTTTCTCCGAGCGCTCGATATAGAACCGCGCAATCTTCGTCATAACATCGTTCTGAGGTCCATGCCCCTGCTCCAATTGCGTCAGGTGTTTCCGCTCCATCAACGTGCGTTCACCGACGTCAGAGCCAACCATCGTCACCACCCACCCGGCATTGAATACAATCTGCGCCGCCTCGGGATCCCCGAAAATATTGGCTTCCGCAGCCCCGTCCACGTTTCCGCCGGAGATTGAACCACCCATGATCACGATGTCTTTCACCAGTCCCACGATCGATGGATCCTTGGAAACCGCCAGCGCGATATTCGTCAGCGGCCCGATCGGAATGAGCGTAATTTCATGCGGGTATTTGTGCACCAGTTCGATAATCAGATCAGGGGCGAATCGCGGATCGACTTTGCACTTTGGCTCCGGCAATTGAATGTCTGCCAGCCCATTCTTGCCGTGCCAATAGGTGGCCGTGAACGTCTTCTGGTTCAACGGATGCTGCGCCCCGGCCGCCACGGGCACGTCGCAGCGATTCGCCACGCTCACCAACTTCAGTGCATTCTCCAACCCTTGCTTTGCCACTACGTTGCCCGGCACCACGGTGAACGCGTCCACTTGAAGTTCTGGCGAGTTCAACGCCAGGTAAATCGCCATGGCATCATCGGTTCCAGGGTCCGTATCGATAATCACTCGCCGTTTTTCCTGTGCACTCGTACCTATACCAAGCAACAACACAACTCCCATCGCCACCGTCATGACGCGCATCAGTTTCATTGTCGAATTCTCCGAAGCTCAGCCAAGCTCATTCTATTAAAGACGCGACCTTCTCAGGTTGCAAGACTTTCGGGCATCCAAAATAAAAAAGGCCCCGAATGCCGGGGCCTCTTTTCGATTTGAATCTTCGTCCTAGTTTCCTTCCGGTGTAGTCACCGGCGGAGCCGCGGGTTCCTTGCTCTTCGCCTGCTTCTCCCGAGCTTCCTTGATCAGCGCCTTGCGCGACAACCGAATCTTATTCCCTTCGATCGCCAGCACCTTCACTAGCACCTGATCCCCTAACTTCAGCTCGTCTCGCACGTCGCGGATCCGGTGCTCGGAAATTTCGCTGATGTGCAGCAAGCCGTCGGTGCCTGGGAACAATTCCACAAAGGCCCCGAACTCCGCCAGGCGCACCACTTTACCCAGGTACGTCTTGCCCACCTCCGCGCTGGCCGTTACGTCGCGCACCATCTGCAAGGCCTGGTCGCCGCCCGCCCCGCTGGTCGAGAAAATATGTACTGTGCCGTCTTCCAGCACATCGATCTTCACGCCGGTCTGTTCGATGATGGATTTGATCTTCTTGCCGCCCGGCCCGATCAAATCGCGAATCTTGTCGGTCGGGATGCTCAACTTGTACAGCCGCGGCGCATATGTCGAGATGGTCTCGCGATGCGCTGAGAGCGTCTGCTCCATGGTATCCAGAATCTCCAGCCGCGCCTTCTTCGCCTGGGCCAGAGCTTCTCTCATCATGCCAACGCTGATGCTGGTCACCTTGATATCCATCTGTAACGCGGTGATACCTTCACGGGTTCCGGCCACTTTAAAGTCCATGTCCCCGTAATGATCTTCCGCGCCAGCAATGTCCGTCAGGATGGAATATTTCCCGTCGTCGCTCACCACCAGGCCCATGGCGATACCCGCGCATGGCGCCTTCATCGGCACGCCCGCATCCATCATTGCCAGTGACCCACCGCATACCGTGGCCATCGACGATGACCCATTCGACTCGAGAATGTCACTCACCACGCGCATCGCGTAGGGGAACTCCACTTCCGGTGGCAGCAGATTGGCCAATGCCCGCTCCGCCAGCGCTCCGTGTCCGATTTCCCGGCGCCCTGCTCCGCGCAGAGGCTTTACTTCTCCCACACTGAACGGCGGAAAGTTGTAATGCAGCATGAAGCGCTTGAATGTGTCCTGCTCAAACAGCAGGTCTTGCCGCTGCATGTCTTCCTTTGTGCCCAACGTCAACGTCGCCAATGCCTGGGTCTCACCGCGGGTAAATAGCGCCGAACCATGCACGCGCGGCAGCAAGCCCACCTCGCAGGTAATCTTGCGGATCTGGTCGAACGCCCGGCCATCCGGACGCCGCTTCGCTTTCAATACTTCCTCGCGGAAGAAATCCTCGCGCAGCCGTTCGAATGCCCGGTTCGTCAATGCGACCTTCTCTTCGTCGTCTTCCGGCACGCCTTTCAGAATCTCGTCGTGCAGCGTATCCACCAGGTTGTAGCTTTCCTTCTTGGGGTGCTTTTGCGTGTCCAATGCATCTTTCAGCCGCGCGCCATAGGTCTTTTTCATGCCGTCGTAAATTGCTTTATCAAAGGGGAACGGCTCAATCACAACCTTGGTCGGCTTGAGCTGCGCGTGCAGTTCTTTGATTCCAGCCACAATCTTCTTGATCTGCTCGTGGCCAAACTCCAGCGCTTCCGCCACTTTCTCTTCAGACACCTCGAAGGCCCCTGCCTCCACCATCACGATGCCCTTTTCCGTTCCCGCTACCACGATGTTCAGCTTGCTCGTCTTTTGTTCCGCAACCGTCGGATTGGCCACCAAGTTTCCATCCAGTAGACCTACCCGCACCGCTGCGATGGGATCAGTAAACGGCAGATCCGAGCAGTAGGACGCCGCTGACGCCGCGGTTACCGCAATCACGTCCGGGTCGTTGGCGCTGTCCGCTGACAGCACCAACGCAATGATCTGCGTCTCGTTCCGCAAAGAATCTGGGAATAGCGGCCGCATCGGCCGGTCAATCAACCGCGATACCAGAATCTCCTTTTCGGTCGGCCGTCCTTCTCGCTTGAAAAAGCCTCCGGGGATCTTCCCGGCCGAATATGTGTTTTCCCGGTAGTCCACCGTCAACGGCAAAAAATCTCGATCGCTTGCCTTAGGAGCGATGCAGGCGGTTACCAACACAATCGTGTCACCATACCTGGCGGTCACTGATCCATTCGCCTGTTTGGCAATTTTCCCGCTTTCCAGAACCAGCGTGCGTCCTCCGACTTCGATCGATACCTGGTGAGGCGCGGGAACGTGATTATTCTCAGACATATATTCTTCCTTTGGCTCCTGTCTCGCGAAGCCCTTCAATTCATGGGTATATTCTTGAAGAAAAAAGGAGGATTGCTGCGAAGTTCAACCACTTCGCCGACAGCTACACCTAGACCAACGCTGCGCTGCTCTCCGTCACAAGCTGCGCCGCTTCACGTCCAGCTTCTCTTAGGCTGGCGTACAGACTCGTCTGGGGATTTGTCCGCTCGTGAAACCGCAAGTTATTCCGCGTACCCTTCCGCAGTGTTTTACTTGCGTAGGCTGAGGCGTTCAACAATCTGGTGATACCGATCCGGGTCCCGCCGGTTGAGATAGTCCAGCAATCGCCGCCGCTTATTCACCATCATGATTAACCCCCGGCGCGATGCATGGTCCTTTACGTGACTCTTGAGGTGCGTCGTCAAGTAGTTGATGCGCTCGCTCAGAAGCGCGATCTGCACCTCTGGCGATCCCGTATCCTTTACATGTGTCCGGAATTGTTCGATCAACATTACTTTGGCGTCGCTCAAGTGCCCCCCACCGTCGTCCCTTGAATTTTCCTCTTTTCTTCGACTCTTCAAAACTATCACATTTTTTAATGCAGTGTAAAGGGCGCTGAACACATTCCTAAGGGCACCCAACCCCGTTGCCTACATCTTCCCGCGCATTTAGGTAGGCCCATATCCTGGGTTCACGCCTCATCCTTGCAACATCTGCGCAAATCTTGTTCAATGCTAGCGGTAAGCCCTCAGACTTGCCGGCACGCTCGCGCCCGTTTCGAGCCCACTGCCACTCCAGGAGAACACCATGCGCAAAGCAATCGCGGCTGTCTCGGTTATCTGTCTCGCCCTGGCTGTTGTCGTCTTTGTTTCCCATGCACGCCAGGATAAATCTCAACGTCCCAGTCCGGCTGCCCAAGCCACCCTCGACCTCGGTGGAGGCAAGTCCATTACTGTCGATTACTCCAGCCCACGGGCCAAGGGCCGCAAAATCTTTGGCGAACTCGTTCCCTACGGCAAAGTCTGGCGCGCTGGCGCGAATGAAGCCACCACCTTCAACACCACGGCCGACGTTACCGTCGGGGGCACTTCCGTTCCCGCTGGCAATTACACCATCTTCGCCATTCCCGAGCAGAGCAAGTGGACCCTCATCATCAGCAAGAAAACCGGCGAGTGGGGCACGGCATATCCCGGCCCTGCCGACGACCTCGCTCGCGTGGACATGAAGGTCACCTCCCTGTCCACTCCTGTCGAAAACTTCACCATCGCGTTCGATAAAACTTCCAACGGCGGCACGATGAACATGGAATGGGAAACCACCAAAGCCTCGGTGCCAATCGTCAAGAAATAGTCGCATCAGCTGTCTAAACGCAGATTGGCCCCACGCGCTGACGGTGCTCGTGGGGCTTCATCTTTTGTCGTGTCCACCTCCGCCCATCTCCCCAGCCTTCGCTCCCGGCACCCGCTGCCCTGCTCCCATCGCATAGATGACCGACTCGGAAATCCCGTCAATTCCCAAGCTCTGCTCAATCTTCGTGTCCGCTAACGCGATAGTGCAAAACGGTGCCAACCCCAACCACGTCGCCGTTAAACAGAATGTTTGGCACAGATGTCCCGCCTCAATCAGATTCGCCCGGTACGCCCGCGCGTAATCGTACTTCCACTGGTTGCGCGCAAACACCGCGGTAACGAACACCACAAACGCCGCATCCCGAAACCACCATTGCCCCGCCAAATACTTCTGAATCTCCGAAGCCGTCATTCCCCTGCGAATCTGTTGTAGTCGGTGGCCCCCGGCATCATAGTGATAAATCCCCGGCGCCACGCCCTGCACCCGTCTTGCCAATACGTACGCCTCCGAAGGGTGCAACGCACCTCCCGAAGGCGATGTTTTCTGCGCCAGTCGCCCGATCGTCGGCACATGTTCCCAGTCCTGAATTCCAAACGACAAGTCCAGCAGTTTCCCTAGACCTTCACACGCTATAGGCCGCTGCGCAAACTCCCGCCACGTTCGCCGTTCCCGCAGCACGCGCGCAAAGTCCCCCGCCTCTTCGACCCGCGGCAACCCAATCGTTCGTGCCCCAGGGTATTTCTTCAGCGGCAGGGGAACCGGATGCTCTTTCGCCAACTGCTCCACATATGCGATCTCCTCCGGCGTCACTTGGTCTGCGTAAATATCCTTCGTGCTCAAGTGAAAAAAGCTCGCCGCCGGATTCCATGCCTTCCACTTCCTGAGTGCCTTTGTCCGGCTATCCTCGCGCGCATTCCTCTGCCGTGATCCCTCGAGCATACCTTCCTGCAGTAGTTCGCTCACGGTGTGAAGCAGCGATTCCGGCGAGTATTCCGGCCAATGCGCAACGATCGCGTCGGCCCGCTTCCAGTCGGCGAAAAAGTCCAACACCTCCGCAACCACCGGAGAGGCTGCGACCTTCTTCCGCATCAGGTAATTCTCAAAAATGAGTTGATTGTCTTGCCAGTAGGAGATCAGGAATGGTGCGCGCCGCAGGTAAACACGCTTCCCGCGACTACGCTTTCCGCGCAACTTCCTTTTCACTTCGCCAGCTTGAGCCATTTAGCCCACAAGCCGCGAACGGCCGAACTACTCGGCCGAGTACAACTTCGACATCTTCGGTGGAGAAGCCAGCTTGCATCCCGACATTTTCGGCTTCACCGCGCCCGGGGTTACTCCGATCGCCGGATTCGTGCACACGCTTTCCAGATAGTTCAGCGACTTGATCTGCGCCGCGATCGCGGACCTTTGCCGCCCGCCTACTTGTTTCTCGATCTTCTGCAACGCCTTCGCGGTCTTCCGAATCTCAGCCACCAAATCCTTATAATTCACAGTGAACACTTTGGTCTTTGCCATGTCGTCCTCCACCCTGCCAATCCGCCGCACGCTGCACGGAGTAGAAATCCAGTTTGAAACCTAACCAGCGCTTGCGCAGTCTATGTCACGCCAACTTCTCAGGTCAAGAAAAGACTCGTCGGTTCATTCTCTTACGCATTCCCGCTCCTATAATTCATTGCGTCGCCGCACTGTTCTTGTCATCCTTCTACTCCATGACGCCCAAAAACTTGTCTTTCTCCCGCCGTCAGTTTTTGCAATCCTCCGCGGCTCTCTCCGCCGTATCCCTCGCTCCGTCGGCACCAGCGCAATCGTCATTTCCGGTTTCCTTCTCCACCCTTAAACCACTCGGCGATCAGATCCATCCCATTACGTCCGACGAGTTTCACGCCCGTCTCCTTCACGCTCAACAGCTCATGTCGGATCTCAACCCGAAATTCGACGCGATTCTCCTTGGTTCCGGCACCTCACTCTACTACTTCACGGGCATGCGCTGGGGTGTCAGCGAACGGCTCCTGGCCCTCGTCATCCCTGCTTCCGGACAGCCCATGCTCATTTCTCCAGCGTTCGAAGAAGCGCGTGTCCGCGAACTCCTGCGCTATCCGATTGACGTTCGCGTGTGGCAAGAAGACGAAAGTCCCACAAAGCTCATCGCCGACTGCCTCGCCGACAGCAAACTTCATTCCGGCAAAATCGGAATCGATGAAATGCTGCCCTTCATGTTCTTTGATCACCTCCGCAAGGACGCGCCCGGTTTCACTTTCGATTCCGCCGATCCCGTCACCATCGGCTGCCGCGCCCAAAAATCCTCCCACGAGCTCGACCTCATGCGTCTCGCCTGCCAGGCCACCTGTGATGTTTATCGCCTGGTTTTCCAGAATTTGCAGGAAGGAATGACTGACGACCAAATCAGCCACATGGTCACCGGCGGCTACTCAAAAATGAATCTTCGTGGTTATGCGCTTGTCGGCATCGGTGCATCCGCCGCACTTCCTCACGGCTCACGGCAACCACAGAAACTAAAGCCTGGTGATGTCGTCCTGATCGATGGAGGCTGCCTTGTCGAAGGCTACGAATCTGACGTCACTCGCACCGGCATTCTCGGCAAGCCTACAGAAGAGATTCAGCGTGCCTACAACTCGGTCCGCAAGGCGCAAGACGCTGCCCTTGCTGTGGCGCAAGCCGGCAAGCTTTCCGGCTCCGTCGACGATGCCGCACGAGACGTAATCGTCAACGCCGGTTTCGGCCCAAGTTACAAATTCTTTTCACACCGGCTCGGACACGGCATCGGCCTCGACGGCCACGAGCATCCCTATCTTGTCCGCGGCAGCAAAACCGTTCTCGAAGCCAACATGACCTTCTCCAACGAGCCGGGAATCTATGTGCCCAACGAGTTCGGCATCCGCTGCGAAGACGTAATGGTGATTACCAGCCACGGTCCCGCCCAGCTGCTAACCCCTGGCTTCCAATACTCCCTCGAACAACCGTTCCCCGCGTAATGGCGCGGGTGGCGCACCCTGTGATTTTCAGGGTGCGGATTTTTCTTGTTTTCCCAGCAGGCAACACGTGTCATTCCGAACGAAGTGAGGAATCTCTCTTCTTCCCCTGTTCCTCCACAAACTCCACAATCCGCTCCTCCGCCCAAAATCTCTCTGCTCCTGCAAACCGCGACACGAATGCGCAATGGCCACCGTGTTCCGGCGCTACAAAACGCACGCTTGGATTCTCCTCCACACGCGCCGCCAGAAACGACACATACGGCACAAACGGGTCATCCTGCGCCGTGATTACAAGCAGCGGAACCCGCACCTTCCCAATCACCTTCTTTGCCCCGGCCGACTCGTAATATTCCTCTGCATCGCGAAATCCGAAACACGGCGCGGTAATCGCATCGTCAAACTCTCTTACCGTCCGGATCGCCCCAAGTCCACTACTTCGGTACCTTCCCGGAAATAGTTCACACTTCCTCCGGTACCGCTCCAGCAAGCCCCGCACAAAATGCCGCTGGTACAGGTAATTCTGTCGCTCCTCCAGCGCATCGGCGCATCGCGACAAATCCAGCGCCGGGCACACTACCGCCACTCCCCGCAATTCTTTCGGAGCGCTGTCTCCCAATTCTCCCGCCATCTTCGTTACTAGGTTGCCGCCCATCGAATACCCTGCGAAAAATATCTTCTCGAATCCCTCTCCGATCAGTTGCATCAGCACCGCGCCGTAATCGTCGCTCAATCCGCTGTTGTACAAGGTCGGCGTCAGCCGTTCCGTACCTCCGCAATTCCGCTGGTTCATTCGGATCGCATGAAATCCCCGCGCCCACGCTTTCGCAGCAATCCCTCGCGAGTAATTCGAATCGCAAGAACCTTCCAGCCCATGCACGATCACGATCACCGGCAGATCCCGGCGCCTGTCCTCCTGCCAATGGCAGACGCCCTTCACCTGCGTCTCCTCATCCACGCGAAACAGTCGCCCCTCGCCCGCCGGCAGCACAAACGTCCGTGGCGCAAACGCCGCCCCAATCGTCTGCGCATGCCCACTCTTCAGCCACCGGTGCGGCTCAAACTCCCGCCTTAAGCTGCCCATCCTTCTATTATCAAGCACTCCCCATTTCCTCGCGACCCTGGCTAATCCCGGAATTAGCAGCACCGACTTAAAAACGGTTAACACTCTACCCTTTTCTGCGTCTACTCTCAGAGGCTGTACGAGCGCAACCGTGGCCACGCAATTTGACTTACGCACTCCATTCACCGGCTGCTTCATGACCACGTCGGCCTACATCCACGCCACAGACGATGCCGTCGTCCGGGCCGCACAGCGAGGCGATCGGACCGCCTTCGGCATTCTCTACTCCCGATACGCCCGCATGGTCCATGGCATCCTGCTCTCGCGCGTTCCTTACACCGACGTGGACGACCTCCTTCAGGATGTTTTCCTGCAAGCTCTGGCGCGTGTCGTCTCCCTTCGCGAAGTCTCCAAATTCCCGGGTTGGCTCGCTTCCATCGCCCGCAACCGCGCCAACGATTTTCACCGACGCGCTAAGCCCCACGACGAACTCACCGACGAAGCTACGTGCCCGGATTCGAACTCGCCCGCGCTTCCCCCTTCTCCTGGTCCGCACGCCTTCACTCAGGCCCACGCTGCACTCGACGCTATCCGCTCTCTTCCTGAAGCCTACCGCGAAACTCTCATCCTCCGTCTGGTCGAAGGCATGACTGGCCCCGAAATCGCCGCACGCACCGGCCTCACTCATGGCTCAGTGCGCGTCAATCTCCATCGCGGTATGCAACAGCTCCGCGAAATCCTTGCTGGCAATGCCACACCGCTCACCGGGGGTGAGCTATGACAAAACGCCCAATCGACCCTCGACCCGAAATGCCCACGCCGAACGACTATTTATGGGACGGCTCCGGCTCGCCCGACCCTGAGACTCAGCAGCTCGAATCGCTCCTCGCCCAATTCCGCCACAGTAATCGTCCGTTGACGGCTCTCGACGAGATTTCTCGTACCCACACAACCAGCCATTCCTCCCGTCCGTCGTGGGCTCCGCGACTGGCTGCCGCCGCCATCATTCTGATCGCAATCGTCACCGGACTGCTCGTGTCCTTTCGTTCTGACGCACCGCCCGCAGTGGGCCCAGGCTGGAACGTTGCCAACCTGGAAGGCACGCCGCAAATTGGCTCGCAATCCGTCTTCTCCAATATTCCCGCCAAGAAACTTTACGTGGGCCAGACGCTCACCACGAATTCTTCTTCGCGTGCGGCATTGTCCGCTAACGACCTCGGCGAAGTTCAAATCGATCCGAATTCCCGAGTTCGCCTGCTCCAGGTCGATTCCGATCACAAACGTTTACAACTCGAAGTCGGCACAATCCACGCTTCTATTTGGGCTCCTCCCGGCCAATTCGTTGTGGATACTCCCTCGGCGGTTGCCGTGGACCTTGGCTGTGCCTACACTCTTCACGTTGCCCCAGATGGCTCAGGCATCATTCGCACTACCATCGGCTGGGTCGGGTTCCACCTTAATGGCAGAGATTCTTTCATTCCCGCGGGCGCGATGTGCGCTACGCGTCCCAAGGTCGGTCCAGGCACGCCCTATTTCGAGGACGCCAGCCAATCCTTCCAGGATGCGCTTAACGCTTTCGATCAGTTACCCGAATCGTCAGAACCGTCACGCAGCGCGCTCTCTACCGTTCTTGCCGAAGCGCGTTCGCGCGATGCGCTCACTCTGTGGCATCTTCTTTCCCGTACTACCGGGACTGATCGCGAAAACGTTTACGCCACGTTAGCCTGGCTCGTTCCTCCCCCTTCCGGCCTCACTCGCGCGGGTGTCCTCGCCCTCGACGCTCACATGCTCGACCTCTACTGGAACGCGCTGGACCTTGGCGACATTTCCCTCTGGCGCCTTTTCGAACAAAACGCAGTTCCCCACGCCGCTCCCGGAACCAAACAGATGCTCCTGAAAAAACAGTCGCTCCTCAACCAATCCCGCTGACCGAATTCAGGTCTTTCGTTAACACCGGCTCCTCGCCTCGCGTCTTCTCCACTGATCGCCAGTTCACGAAAAAGGAGCCAACATGAAATCGCGAGTTACAAAGTTATCCGCTACTATTTTCTTCAGCCTCTTCATTCTGCTCTCACAAGCCTTGGCCGGGCCCCCGCTGATCTGCCACTCCTTCGACATCGGCAACGCCAAATCTCTCCCCTGGGTTTCCCACGACTGGAAGCTCACCGGTTCCGAGTCTTACAACGTCAATCATCTCGTCTCCGACACCATTGCCATTCTCGACTCCGATTCCACCGTCCTCGTACACATGGAAACCTTGCGCCGCGCCGTGCTTTACTCGCAAAACGATCCGGTGGTCGCCAAGCATCTCCTCCTCGCGTTCGTTGCGCGTTCCGATAAAGCCGCCAGTACCCCATCCGCCGCGCTTGCCAATTTCGATGCTGGCTATCTTGCCGAAACCTTTAAGCAGTTCGAATGGATCAGCAAATCCAAGAACGACCCCGCCCGGAACTTCGACGGCTACAAACTCATCAAAACAGCTCTGCAACAACGTCCCAGCGACGCACAGATGGAATTTGCCGCCGCTCTCGTCACGCTTGATGGCCCGATCAGCGAACAGAAACTTCACTCCCAGAAAGCCCTGGCGGGCGCCGCGTCCGACGCGCTCCTCGCCCGCAATCTCGCCACACATTTCATGACTCCGCAAACCGAATCCATGGCGGCGATGATTTCCCGCAACTCCAACACCAAGGTCGCACAGAAATGAGCCGCAAAAAAAAGGGAGCCGCCTTCCCGCGGCTCCTCGCTCTTTTGTTCAGCTTTGGCTTCTCCAGCGTGATCGCAGCTGCAGCTTTGCTCGTCCTCGTTTTCTCCCTGCACCGCGCAAGCGCCAAACAACTCGCCCAAGGCGACCTCACCGTTCACGAATGGGGCACCTTTACCTCGATTGCCTCACCCGACGGCCGCGCCATGGAGTGGCTTCCCCTCACCGGCTCCACGGATCTCCCTTCCTTCGTCGAACACTTCCGCGATGTCGCCTTCAAGGGCGGCCTGCGCGGCACCGTTCGCATGGAAACCCCCGTCATTTACTTTTATTCCCCGCACGAAACTACCGTCTCCGTCCACGCCGCTTTCACCAAGGGACTCATCACCGAATGGTATCCGCACGCCGCCTCCGCCAATGCCGCCCTCACCCCTCAAGACTACGCGCTCAAGTTGATGAAGCTTCCCGGCGACATTACCTGGAACTCCATTCACATCGATCCTCATGCCGCCAATGATTTACCCTCGGACCAGTCCGAAAATCACTACTACGCCGCACGGCAAACCGCTTCTGCGCCGCTGGAGCTTCTTACTTCTTCCGGCGCTCAGCGCGAAAAATTCCTCTTCTATCGCGGTGTCGCTTCGTTCCTGCCGCCCCTCGCAGCGAAACTCTCCTCCGACAACGCTGTGCAACTTCGCAATCGTTTCGCTGAAACCATCCCTGGCGTGATTCTCTTCGAACGCCGCGGTACGCAAACCGGTTATCGCGTTCTCGGCCCGCTCCGCGATCAGGCTGTCCTCACTCTTCCTACCCTCGACGGCTCCCTCGATTCCCTCTCTGCCGCATTCGAAGGAACCCTCGTTTCCGAAGGACTCTTTCCCGACGAAGCCCACGCCATGCTGGAAACCTGGAAGTCATCCTGGTTCGAAGAAGGCGCGCGGCTCATTTACATCATCCCGCGCCCATTCGTCGATTCCGTTCTCCCACTCCACATCGATCCCGCGCCTGCGAACCTCACTCGCGTCTTCGCTGGACGCCTCGAACTCGTCACCCCCGCCACACAACAAGCCGTCGAATCTGCCTTCGCCTCCAACGACCTCGGCACCTTAGCCAAATACGCCCGCTTTCTCGAGCCCATTGTCTATTCCATGATTCAACAAACCACCGACGAGCAACGCCAGCAACAACTTCTCGACTCCCTGAACAACCTCGGCGAGTTACCCGCAAAACCTTAAGGCTACCGCGCAAAACGAAACCGGGGCGCTCCGCACCATCGGACCCGCCCCGGTTCTTCCTTCAAGGTGAATTCAGCGGGACTAATTCTACTTGTGTTCCCGCGCGCAGCAAGACCCACCCGCGCTCATCGCTTTCTCCTGTTTCGTTGCTGGCACATCCGAGTAGTAATCCTGCTCATACTTATCGTGATGCCGTCTCCACGCCATCGGGAACGCCAGCCCTTCTTCGTGCCTTCCCCTCGGCGTCAAGTCCAGGTAGCTGTACACGCCCATCAACTCTTCTAGCCCGCGTCCATACGAGGAATAGGTGTGAAACACTTCCCCATTCTCATTCTTATAAAACACGCTGACGCCCGGTCCTTCTTCACTCGGGAAGAATCCCTTTCCATAGTTGTAATACATCTCCTTCTTTTCCACTTCTTCCTTCGTGAAGGATACGTGGTAGTCCCAATTGAAATCGCTTCCAAACGAGGACGCCCACTTGAACCTCCAGCCCATGCGCTTTTTGAACGCCTCGATCTTCTCGAGCGGGGCGCGCGACACTGCAATCAGCGTCACATCACGATTCGCCAGGTGCACCACGCTGCCATCGATGTGATCCGCCAGGATCGAACAGCTCGGGCATCCTTCCTCCCAATCCGGGCCAAACATGAAGTGGTACACCACCAGCTGGCTTCGCCCTTCGAACAACTCCGCCAGCTTCTTTTTCCCCTTTGGCGTCTCGAACACGTAGTCCTTCTCGACTTTCATCCACGGCAATTCCCGCCGCTCCGCCGCCAACGCGTCGCTTTGCCGCGTCAACTGCTTCTCCTTCGCCAGCAGTTCCTTCCGGGCTGCCAGCCATTCCAACTGCGATACGACTCTCGGCTGCTCTAGGCTTGTCTGTGCCATCTCTGATTCTCCTTTTTCTTCGAACGATGAAATTTCCCTTCGCGGCAACGCCCCTTTTCCCCTACGCTCCCATCAAAACAAACTCCGCCAAGTCCTCCGGTTTTACGTTTTCCGCTTCGTTCCTCGCAGCCGTCGCTTCCGCTTGCCCATCATGAGCGCCGGCTCCATTCTGCAAACACAGCTCTCCGGCAGGTCCCAGAGCCGCACACTCCGTAACCCTTGCTCCGAGACCGCCCTTCCTTTTTCCCAGCGTTTTGGCAGCCAGCACCGTCACACCTCCCGTGGATACCACTCCCGCTACGATCATCGATAACGCCGCTACACATGCCGGACACATACTTCCTCCTTCCCAAACGCTCTCGACGGTGCTCGAACGCCTTTCTTTTACTGCGCCAGCCTGCCTTCCGCCTGCGCGCGCATCCGTTCCAGCATGTTCGTCCAACCCTTGGTTACGCCGGTCCTGTGCTGCTCTTCCATGAACCCAAACGCGGTATGGCGAAACTTGATTAGCGTCCCGCCCTTCTCCTCGCTCAAGCGGTACTGCACATTCGAAATCAGCGGGTACGACGCAAACAACGGTCCGCACATCTCTAACAGCGTGGGTCGTTTGATCGCCTGCACGGTGGCCCAATAATGTCCGTTGCCGTCTCCCAGGTCTCGATACCATCGTCCGCCCGGCCAATCCTCCAGCTTCATCTTCATCGACACGCCCTCGGGTGTCTGGTTCAGTGGGCCCACTTGATCCAGCACCGCCGCAAACGTCGCGTCGATACCAGCTTTGACGAACGTCTCCAGCGTCACCGTTAACGTGAAGTCCTCGATCTTCGGTGCTGCTCCGATTTTTTGTGCCGTCCCCGCCATACTTCCTCCTCTAAGTTTTGTTTCGAACGAAACTCGTCTCTGCTCCACTGATAACTGAAAACTGAGCACTTCTTTTATTGCTTCTTCGCTTCCGCCTGCTCCTTGATCCGCGTCAACTGATGCTTCCACATCCGTTCGAACGTTTGCGTCCACTCGTGCAGCGGACGAATCCCATCTGGGTTTGTTCGATACAACATTTGCCGTCCCTCCCGGCGTACGTCGACCAGCCCCACTTCGCGCAATACCCGCAAGTGTTTCGATACCGACGGCTGTTCCAATCCCAGCGTTGCTACGATCTCGTTCACCGGACGTTCCTGCAGGGCCAGAAAATTCAAAATGTCCCGGCGGCGTGGTTCCGCCACTGCGTTGAAAGCGTCCGATGTGGTTGGCGCGCGTGCCATGCTCCTAATATATTCCCATATGGGCATATGTCAAGCACTTTTTTTGCCTCCCAAAATTCCTTCCAAAACCCCATGTTTTTGCGTGTCTAGTTCGCCGGAGCGTCTAACCGCACCGCTTCAGCTAGCTGGCGTCGAAAGCGAGGGGCGCCTGTTTTCAATGCCACGTTCCTGCCTGCAGATTCAATTTTCCCCGCCAAACTTCCGCATTCGCGCCATAATATGCCCCGAGGTCAGACCCGAACACTAGAATGCTGGCGTCCACTTTGTGGTTCATTGCCGTCGCAACCACACTTCTCATTCCCGCTTTGCTCATTTGGGGGTGGATCCGCTGGGCGCAATACGACCTACCTCGTTCCCGTTCTTCCACGTTCTCGCTTGTCGGCTTTTCGCTAGCTACGGCCTCCGCGACGCTCGCGCTCTTGACTCATCTGTACGCGCGTTTCGTGCGCAATTTCCCGGTCTACGATCCGGTGCTTCTGCGCGTCATAGCGTTGGGCTCGTTGCTCTCTATCCTCGCGATCGCTTTCGCGGTCGCGGGCACTGGCCGGCCTAGTCCCGTCCGCTGGTTAGCGCCAATCTGCGCTCTCGGCACGCTGATGTTCTGGCTACTGGCCATGACCAGCCAATAACCCGGTTTCGGGCAAGGTGCAACAGACGACATTACTTCTACTTCTTTGCTTCTTCTTCCGGCTCATAGGGAGGCGCGGCGGTTCCGTCCGACCACTTCCCTAAAGTAATTACAAAAACGGTCATTCGGTCTTCTGGGTCCTGGAACGCCAACACTGGAGAACCGGGCGCTGCGCCCCAAGTCATGCTTTCGGTTGAGGGCCAGAAGAACATCAAGTGTGGATGCCAGTGCTGACCGGCCGCGCCAAAATAGGCGTCCTTCGACATCATGTAGCACATTGCCCCAGGTTCCGGCGCTGGTAGCTCTTTCTTGTCAAACGCGACTTTCATCGCATCGACGATCTGCTCTTTGCTTGCTCCCCCGAGTACGAGTTCTGTCTTCTTATAGGCCATCGGCAAACGCATTTTCGCGCCGGCCGCATTCAGGCACATCGGCCCTCTGAGCTTGGGGTCCCAGAATTCCGGATCGTCGGATCCCGACATCCAGGCTCGCTCAACGTAACACACGAAGCCGTTCTTGCCTTTCACGGCGGTTTCGTAACCGTGCCGCCCTAACACCAGCACTTCCGCTTCGTCTGAAATCGACGCCGGGGCCGAGCTTCGCGCTAACGCGATCTCCGCCTTGGGCTCCATCAGATACTCTTCCAGCGGCGCCATCTTCGGAAACGGGGTCTTCTCTTGCGCCCCTGCGGTGAACCCCGTGCTCACCAGCGCCACCAGCAACAACGCGCACGCTGCAAATCTCCTCGGCCAGCGGATCGTCCTCCTCATTCGGCCGCTTTCCAAGCTCGGTTTCATGTGAACTCTCCTTTCCTCGGCCCTCTTTCCTCATCCCCCCGCAATCGCACCAACAATCAACAACGGCTCCTCGCCTTTGGCCACCGCTTCCGGCAACGGCGCGTCGATGCCTTCGTGCGACAAATCCTCCTCGCACGCGAAAAAACGCAAAAACGGCCGGCGCTGCTTGGTCACATGATCCCGAATGGTTCCCTGCAGCATCGGGTATCGCGCTTCCAACGCGTCCACTACCGACCGCTGCGTCACTGGTCCCGCAATTTCCAATTGCACTTCAGCTCCCACGCGTGCCAAATTCCGCAAATGTGCCGGCAACATCACGCGGATCATGGCAGCGTCTGAACTTCCACGGAAAGCACTGCGGGCAAATCCCGCGCAATTGCGGTCCACGTGTCGCCCGCATCCGCCGAGGCGTACACTTGTCCGCCGGTCGTCCCGAAATACACCCCGCACTTATCCAAGCGGTCCACTGACATCGCATCGCGCAGCACGTTGACGTAGCAATCCTTTTCCGGCAGTCCCTTGGCCAACTCTTCCCACTCGTTCCCGCCGGATTTGCTGCGATAGACGCGCAACTTTCCGTCCAGCGGGAAATGTTCGGAATCGCTCTTGATCGGCACGACGTAAATGGTTTCCGGATCGTGCGCATGCACGTCGATCACGAATCCGAAATCAGTAGGCAAATTTCCGCTGACTTCCTTCCATTGGTCTCCAGCGCTGTCGCTGCGCATCACGTCCCAGTGCTTCTGCATGAACAACACCCCTGGATGCGCGGGATGCATGGCAATGTGATGCACGCAGTGGCCTATCTCCGCATTCGGATCCGGTATGTATTCCGATTTCAGCCCGCGGTTGATCGGCTTCCAGGTTTTCCCGCCATCATCGGTGCGAAACGCGCCTGCCGCAGATATCGCAATAAACATCTGCTCCGGATTCTTCGGATTGATAATTATGCTGTGCAGACACATTCCTCCCGCCCCGGGCTGCCACTGCGGCCCCGTGCCGTGGCCGCGAAGACCCGCGAGCTCGTGCCATGATTTGCCGCCGTCCGTGGTGCGGAATATGGCCGCATCTTCGACGCCCGCGTACGCCGTATCTGGGTCGTTCAACGAAGGCTCAATGTGCCATACGCGCTTGAATTCCCAAGGATGCTGCGTGCCGTCGTACCACTGATGCGTCGTGAGCGGCTTGCCTGTTTCCTGGGATGTGTCATACACAAAACTGTTGCTCGCCC
>Ga0335076_10001495_pt1 | contig 22598 bp, 11 predicted proteins | sample Lox_Sample_25_FD_206717 | JGI IMG/M metagenome (GOLD analysis project Ga0335076, IMG submission 206717) | Soil microbial communities from Loxahatchee National Wildlife Refuge, Florida, United States - Lox_Sample_2.5 | ecosystem: Environmental > Terrestrial > Soil > Wetlands | place: USA... | reverse complement strand
CTCCCTTTGCGAGATATCCGAATCTTTTTTCAGGAGGTCAACCAGGGGAAAGGGGCGGCGCTACGGCGGGGATTTGCTTCGGTGACGGGAGAAATTGTGTTGGTACAGGATGCCGACCTGGAATACGACCCCCGCGATTATCCGAAACTGCTGGAGCCGATTCTGGACGGCCGGGCCGATGTGGTGTTCGGTTCACGGTTTCTGGGAGGCCCGCAACGAGTGCACTATTTCTGGCACTACGTGGCTAACAAGGGCCTGACGCTGCTGTCGGACATGTTCACGAACCTAAAGCTGACGGATATGGAGACGTGCTACAAGGTGTTCCGGCGGGAAGTTCTGAAGGACATCCACATCAAGTCAGATCGTTTCGGATTCGAACCGGAGATTACGGCGAAAGTGGCGAAGGGCAAGTGGCGGGTATATGAGGTGCCAATCAGTTACGCGGGCCGGACGTATGAAGAAGGGAAAAAGATCACCTGGAAGGACGGCGTGCAGGCTCTGTGGTGCATTATCCGATACCAATTTGGCGACTAGTGGGAATGTGCAAACGTCAGGCTTGCGAAGCCAGACGGCGCTGGAAGGTCAGCAAGATCAAATCCGCGCGACGTCGAACGCCGAATTTATTGAGGAGATTCGAAACGTGAAATTTGACGGTGCGCTCGGCAATGTTGAGCTTGCTGGCGATCTCTTTATTGGAGAGGTTTTCGAGCAAGGAATCGAGAACTTCCTGTTCGCGGCGGCTGAGGTTGGTGACCGCGTCGGTCTTCAGGCGACGACCCTGGCTGCTGAGAATGGAATCGACGAAGCCGGATAGCACGGAGCGCGGGACCCAGAAGCCACCGTTGGAGACGAGGGGAAGAGCGCGGGCGAGTTGGTCGCGAGCTTCGGCGTAACTCAGGATGCCTTTAACCCCCAGACGGAGCAGGGAGAAACTGGTCGCGTCGCTAACGGAGTCGCCGACAACAATGAGGCGCGCCTCCGGATAACGCTCGAGGATATTGGTAAGGAGGGCGCCGGTAGCCTGACGGGCGGCGTGGGCATCTATTACATAAACTTGAGCTTTTGGGGGCTCCAGGCTGCGGAGGTCCGGAGCCAAAGTCGATTCCAACTGTTTGGGAATGACCTTGAATTGGGCAGCCTTAGCCAACAGGCGTTCAAATTCGCTGAGCACCAATGGGTGCGGAGATAGAAGACAAACTGTAAGTTTCGATGACATGCGCTTGGTCGCCACAGTACTCACTGTACTCGAGGGTAAGTGAAGGACGGCAAAGGGGCAAGGACCTTGGGGACAGATGTTCACGAACTGTTACTGACGGATACGACGTGTTTTCAGAGGCTTGGAAGCGGTTCAGGAGAGCGCGGCCGCCATTCAGGGTAGAAATTCGGTCGGCCGATGGATTCGATTCGGTAGGGAAGGCCGCGTAAAATAAGGTAATCAGAGGCGACACGCTTGAGAGCACGGTAACGCAGTGTGACGAGGTCCGAGACGGAATGAGAAATCTATGGGAATCCGAGAAGGCTTTGCGGGAGTTGCTGACCCAGCGCATTTTGGTACTAGATGGCGCGATGGGGACGATGCTGCAGCAACGCGACCTGTCGGCCGCTGATTTCGGTGGCAGTGCATTGGAAGGGTGCAACGAGAACCTGGTGCGGACCCGTCCGGACGTCGTGCTGGATATTCACCGCAAGTATTTTGAGGCGGGTTCCGACATTGTAGAGACCAACAGCTTTGGAGGAACGCCACTGGTATTAGCGGAGTACGGGCTGCAGAACGACGCGCTTGAGCTGAATCGGCGAGCCGCGGAGTTGGCAAGGGAAGCAGCCGATGCACTGACGACATCGACCAAACCGCGTTTTGTCGCGGGGTCGATGGGGCCAACGACGAAAGCGATTACAGTGACCGGCGGAGTTACGTTCGAGGGGTTACTCGATTCATATTACGTGCAGGCCAAGGGGCTGGTGCAGGGTGGATCGGATCTTCTGCTGGTGGAGACGTGCCAGGATACAAGGAACATCAAGGCGGCAATCCTGGCAATTCATAAGCTGGGGGCAGAAATCGGCACGCCGGTTCCTTATGTCATTTCTGTGACGATCGAACCGATGGGGACGATGCTGGCAGGACAAACCGTGGAAGCAATGTGGGCTTCGCTACGGCATACGCATCCGTTGGCGTTTGGGATGAACTGCGCGACAGGTCCGGAGTTCATGACGGACCACATCCGGACGTTGAGTTCGGTTACGGGCGAGTTTGTGTCGTGCTATCCCAACGCAGGTTTGCCGGATGAGGAAGGAAAGTATCTGGAGACGCCGACATCGTTGGCGGGGCAGTTGGAGAAGTTTGTAAATCACGGGTGGCTGAATCTGGTGGGTGGATGTTGCGGAACCACCGAGAAGCATATTCGGGCGATCGCACAGATGGTGGAGGGCAAAGCCCCGCGTGCGCGACCGGCAGAGCCACATCGAGCAGTGTATTCGGGAATCGAAACAATCGAGGCGGATGATCAGACACGGCCGTTGCTCGTTGGCGAACGTACAAACGTCATCGGTTCGCGGCTGTTCAAGAATTTGGTGGCGGAAGAAAAATGGGAAGAGGCGACGGAGATCGCGCGGCGACAGGTGAAGGGTGGTGCGCACATAGTCGACGTGTGCCTGCAGAGTACGGAGCGAGACGAGAAGAAGGACATTCCTCCGTTCTATGAGCGGCTGATCCGCAAAATCAAAGCGCCGATTATGGTAGACACTACCGATCCTTCGGCGGTGCAACAGGCGCTGACATATTGCCAGGGCAAGGCGATCATCAACTCCATCAACCTGGAGGATGGTGAGGAGAAGTTCGAGAAGGTTGTGCCCATCGCGCACGACTATGGAGCCGCGGTAGTGGTGGGTTGCATCGACGAGGATCCGGTGCAGGCACAGGCGTTCACCAGGGAACGCAAGCTGGCAATCGCGCAACGCTCGTACGAATTGTTGACGAAGAAGTACGGGATCGCTCCGGAAGACATTGTTTTTGATCCGCTGGTGTTTCCCTGCGCGACAGGTGACGAGAACTACATCGGCGGTGCGGTGGAGACGATGGAGGGCATTCGCCTGATCAAGCAGGCGTTGCCGGACACGCGGACAATTTTGGGGATTTCGAACGTTTCGTTCGGCCTACCTGCTGGAGCACGCGAGGTGGTGAATTCGGTTTTCCTCTATTACTGCACAAAGGCTGGGTTGGATCTAGCGATCGTCAATACCGAGAAGGTGGAGCGCTTCGCGACGATTCCGGAGCACGAGCGGCGGCTGGCAGAGGATTTGTTGTTTCAACATCCGCCAAAGGAAGTACCAGCGGAGCATCCTCAAGCAGCGCTACTGAGGGACGTGCCAGCAGATTGGCGGCAACAGTCGAAAGAACAAAAAGCGACGGTTAATCAGTTTCACATCGCGGCGATCGCCGAGCATTTTCGCACCGCCGGGAAGAAAGAGAAAGTAAAAAAAGAGGATCAGCCACTGGATGAGCGGTTGGCGAACTACATCATCGAAGGCACGCGCGACGGGTTGGTTGAGGACCTTGAGAAGAAGCGCGGTGAGGGCGTGGCTCCGCTGGACATTATCAACGGGCCGCTGATGGACGGTATGGCGGAGGTTGGGCGGCTATTCAACGCGAATGAACTGATTGTGGCCGAAGTGCTGCAGTCAGCCGAAGCGATGAAGGCTGCGGTGAGCCACCTGGAACAGTTCATGGAGAAAGCCGATGCGGCCAAGCGGGGCAAGGTAATTCTCGCGACCGTAAAGGGTGATGTACATGACATTGGAAAAAACCTGGTGGAGATCATTCTGAAGAACAACGGTTTTGATGTGGTGAATCTGGGGATCAAGGTTCCTCCGGAGGATTTGATCAAGGCGTGCCAGAGTCACCGGCCGGATGCGATTGGCTTGTCCGGTTTGTTGGTGAAGAGCGCGCAGCAAATGGTGGTTACGGCGAATGATCTGAAGGACGCGGGCATCGGGGTGCCGTTGCTGGTTGGCGGCGCAGCGTTGAGTGCGAAGTTTACGGAACAGAAGATTGCGCCGAGTTACAGTGGTGCGGTGTGCTACGCGAAAGATGCGATGACCGGCCTGCGGCTGATGAACGAGTTGATGGACCCGGCGGCGCGAAAACGCGTACTGGCGGAGCACACGAACTCGGGGAACGGGGTGACGGTGAGCACCACGGTGAAGTTGATGGAGAAACCAGCAGTGGTGCGCTCGCCGAAAGTACGCGGGGATTTGCCGATTTCGGGGGTGACTTCTCTGGAACGAAAAGTGCGACTTGTACCGGATTTACGCGAGGTGTGGAGCTACATCAACCCGTACATGCTGTACGGGCGCCACATGGGATATCGCGGCGATTTCGAGAAGCATTTGGCGGCACGGGAGAGTAAGGCCGTCGAGTTGTTCAATGAAATGGAAGAGGTGAAAAACGAGGCTGCGTCGTTCATGAAGGTGCGCGCGATTTGGCAGTTTTTCGAAGCTGAGGCTAACGGCGACGCCGTCCATTTGTTTGCGGCGGGCGGCAAAGCGCCGCTGCACACGTGGAACTTCAAGCGGCAAAAGTCTGGTGACCAACTGTGCCTGGCGGATTATGTTCTGGCTCCGCAGAACGGGAAACGGGATCACGTCGCGGTGTTTGTGGTAACCGCTGGAGAAGGAGTTCGGGAGCGCGCTGAGAAGGCAAAGAACGAAGGGTACTATTTCAAGTCGCATGGGTTGCAGGCGCTGGCGATCGAAACAGCGGAAGGCTGCGCGGAGTGGCTGCACCGGCGCATACGTGAGGATTGGGGCTTCGCCGATCCTGCGGAGATGACGATGGCGCAGCGGTTCACGTCACGCTATCGCGGAAAGCGCTATAGTTTTGGGTACCCGGCGTGCCCGGATCTGGAAGATCAGGCAGGAATCTGGAAGCTGCTGGGGCCGGACGAGATTGGCGTGCAATTGACGGAAGGCTTCATGATGGACCCGGAAGCTAGCGTGAGCGCAGTGGTATTTCAGCACCCGGACTGCACGTATTTCAGCGTGGGTGACGCGGAGAACGTCGCGTAGTAAGAGCATTTTACAACTTCACGACAAATCATTACGCGTTGACGGGTACTGGGCTGCTATCGTTGATGCCGGAACGAGCAGAGGCGGCGACGGGAACCTTTGGATATGTTAAGGGGAAGTTGTAGAAGAGGTAGCCGCGAAATTTCTGTCCATGCCCTGGTTACGGGCGACTCGCCGCGCACGTCCAAGAAGCTAGCGCTTACCGATCAGAACGTGAACGAGAGGTGCAACGTGAACCGTAGAATTCCAGTGTTTCTATTGTTGTTTTTGTTCGCGGCACTGAGCGCGGGTATGACGCAGGCGCAGGATGAACCTTCCGCCCCTCCAAAGGAGCAGAGTACAGGAGGAACGCAGGGTGGGTCGGAAGGAGGAGCTAGAGGGCAACGTCCACTGTTTGGAAAGATCACGGCGATCAATGATGGATCGATCTCCATTACTGGGCCGGATGGGCAGGCGGTCACGGTGAAAGTCACCGCACAGACTGAATTCCGGAAGGATCGGCAACCGGCGAAGATCGGCGATTTCAAAGTCGGCGATGCGATCATGGTGCGTGGCGAGGAAAATCCAGATCATACGGTTACGGCAAGCCTCATCGGCGGACGAACTGGGGCAGGCATGGAAGGTGGACCAGGTGGACGCCCGGGCGGGCCGCGCGAGATGGGCACATTGGGCAAGGACTACGTGGCAGGTGAAGTGAAATCGGTAGATGCTCCGAAGCTTACCGTCATGCGTACGGATGGAGTGACGCAGACGCTAGAGTTGAATGAGGACACTTCGCTGCGCCATGGCCGTGAGAGCATCACGATGGCGGATATCAAGGTGGGGGATCACGTATTTGCGCGCGGCGGAGTGCAGAACGATGCGTTTGTGCCGCGTATGGTGATGGTGGTGAGTGCGGAACAGTGGCAGCGGATGCAGGAGAGGATGTCGCAAGGCGAAGCGGGCCAACCGGGTAATTCGAACCCAAATACACCTGCGACAAAACCACAGGAGTGAAGCAGCGTTGAAACAGATCCTGCGCGGGCTGGTGGTGGTAACTGGAAGCATGCTTTTTGGGGCGACCGTTTCGCCACGTACTGGCCTGGCCCAGGAACCAGCGGTACCACAGGCTGCGATTCCGGCGGCAACATCGTTTGAGATTTCGGGTGTGGTGAAGAACGGCAAAACCGCGTTGCCGGGGGTAACGGTCACAGCGGCCAACACGTTGACCGGAAAGAAATTCAGCGCGGCGACGGCCGTGAATGGTTCATTCACATTCCGGGGATTGCCTCGGGGGCGGTACGTTGTGAAGGCGGAGTTCATGGGTTTCGCGGCTTTCACGCAAGAAGTGACCGTGAATCCCGAGCATCCAGCAGGGAAAGTGGAGGCTGAGTTGATTCTGGCTTCCCGCCAGCAAGAGCAACAAGAAGCAAATCGGGCGAACGTCGCCAATTCTGGTGGCCGTGGATTCCAAAGCTTGTCTGTCGAAAGTGCGCTGTCCGAGTTAGGGGCGAACTCCGGAGGAGGGACAAGCGTAAACGCGAGCGACCTGGCAACTCTGCCACTGAATGGCGCCGGCGCGGATATTTCGTCTGAATCAGTGAGCGTGGCGGGAAACGAAGGGCGCAGTCAGGATTTTGGAAATGGGAGCGACGAAGATCTGCAACAGCGCATACAGGAGTTCCGTGAACGGGCGCAACGAGAGGGGAATACTGCGTTCGGACCTTTTCCGGGCGGCGGAGGCGGCGTAGTGGGGCCCGGTGGTCCGGGAGGGCCTGGCGGAGGTGGACCTGGAATTATCACGATGGGCCGGTTCGGGCGAAATTTCAATGTAAATCAGCCGCATGGGTTTTTGTATTTGCAGGATGATAATGCAGGACTGGATGCAAGGCCGTTTTCGCTGTCCGGGCAAGAAGCTGCGAAAGCGAGCTACAACACATTGCATTTTGGCTCGTTCGTAGGCGGACCACTGAAAATCCCCGGTCTATTCGACTGGAGCAAGAGCACATTTTTCGCAGCTGGCTGGAATGGAGCCCGCGGCGGCAGTCCTTATGATGCGTTCAGCACGGTACCTACCGAGGCAGAGCGCAACGGAAATTTTTCCGGTCTGGCAGACGCACAGGGAAACCCCATCACGATCTTCAATCCGGTGAGCGGCACGGCGTTCGAGAACAATACGATTGATCCGAGCGAGTTCAGTTCTGCGGCGAAGGCCCTGTTGGCGTATATGCCCCTCCCGAACTTGCCAGGCACGACGCAAAACTTTCATTACATCACGTCAGAAGAGAATGATACGGACGGTTTAAGCCTGCGGATCATTCACAATTTTGCAGGGACGAGCGGATTTGGATTCGGGCCGATGGGCGGAGGACCGAGTGGACGAAGCAGAGGACCACGGAACAACCTCAGCGTAGGATTCAACTGGAATAGGGCAAAGAGCCAGATCGTGAATCCATTTCCGTCGCTGGCCGGTGCCACAAACACACAAGGCTGGCAAGGAAATACCCGATGGACTTATGGCAAAGGGAAAATCACAAATTCGCTGAGCTTCACCTACAACCATAACCGCGCGGCCACGAGTAATTTGTATTCCGGGGTGTCGGATGTGGCGGGCGACGCGGGAATCACGGGAATTTCGAACGATCCGTTTGACTGGGGCCTGCCCGGAATTTCCTTCAACAGCTTCAGCGGATTCAGTGGACCGGTAGCGAGCCGGGAGCTCGATCAAACATATTCGATTTCGGACACCGTGATGTGGCGGCACGGAAAGCATAATGTGCGATTTGGCGGGGATTACCGGCGGATTCTGCAAGGGCTCCGGTCGGCACGGAACGCAGAAGGCAGTTTTGTGTTCACGGGATTTGCGACAGCAGAGTATCTGCCGGGAGAAACAAGCGCGGTGGCCAACACGGGAAGCGATTTTGCAGATTTCCTGCTGGGTTATCCGGCGCAGACCAGTCTGCAATCCGGAACCACAGATTATGAGTTTCGGGCCAATTCCTATGATGGTTTTATTCAGGATGACTGGCGGATCTTCTCCAGACTGTCGTTGAATGTCGGCCTGAGGTACGAATACATCAGTCCATTTTCGGAAACGGGCGACCGTATAGCCGACCTTGATGTGAGTTTCAGCCCTGAATCCATTACGGCATTTCAGGTCTTGCCTGGTCAGAGCGGAATCTATTCGGGCACCTTTCCCAACACCTTGGTACGTCCAGACAAAGATAACTGGGCGCCGCGAATTGGTTTGGCATGGCGAGCCAGCCCAAAGACCGTGATACGAGCGGGCTACGGCGTCAATTACAATCTGGCGCAATATGGAACATTCATCCGGAATTTTGCGTTTCAGCCGCCGTTTGCGACAACAGCGACGAACGTAAGCCCTTACGGAGACTTCCTGACTTTGGAAAATGGATTTCCGGGGAACGCTCCGACAGCGGTCACGAACAACTACGCGCTGGATCCAAACTACCGGTTGGGCTATGTCCAAATCTGGAATTTAGATATTCAGCATCAACTGCCCAAAAATGTGCAATTGAACGTCGGGTACAACGGAGCGAAAGGCACCCGTTTAGATACAGAACGGGCATTCGTGCCTTCGTGCGCCACAGTTACGCCAGATAGGTGTGCTTCGACCGAAGCCTCAGCGCCGTTCATTTTTGAGTCTTCGGAGGGGAATTCCCTTCTTCATGCGACCTCGGTGCGAATCCGGAAACGGATGTCAAACGGACTAGCATTAAGTGCGTCGTATATCTTTTCGAAGTCGTTGGACGACGCGTCGTCTATCGGCGGTGGAGGGACGGTCGTGGCCCAGAACCCGTTTGACATACCAGGCCAACGTGGACTTTCTAGCTTCGACCAAACGCATCGATTTACCGGGAACTGGATATACGAGTTGCCGTTTGGAGATGGCCGGCGGTTTCTGCAGCGCGGAGCGCTTTCACGCGTTCTTGGGGGGTGGATGTGGAGCGGCGATTTCACGCTTGCATCGGGGTTGTACTATACGCCGCAGATCCTAGGAGCAACAACGGACATAAGCCGTGGAGTAAGCGGAAGTGTTCGGGCCAATGTCGTGGTGGGCCAATCGATTTCGCTGGCGAACCCGACAACGGCAGAGTGGTTCAACACCGCCGCATTTTGCGTGACCGGGCAGGCGGGATGTGCGGGCCCGAGCGTTTACGGAAATGCCGGTCGAAATATCATTGAGGGACCTGCCGAGTTCGCGGTCGACTCTGCGATCAACAAGACGTTTACGATCAAGGAGACGCGATCGCTGGAACTGCGGCTGCAAGCTAGCAACATCTTTAACACGCCGTATTTCTCGAGCATCAATACGGTGGTGAACTCGATCACCTACGGGCAAGTGACAAGCGCCGGGAATATGCGTCGATTCACCATGGTGATGCGGTTTCGATTCTGATCAAGCAGATGGCGACGACTTCACAAATCGGGCGACTGGCGACGGTGTTGCTGATGACCTGTGCCGCGGCGACGAGCCTGCTGGGTCAGCAACAGCCGGCACCCCCGGAGCAACCGGTGCAGGTGGGACCAAGGTTGCAGGTGACCACGGAGATCGTCCTGGTGAACGTGGTGGCGCGGGACAAACGCGGCAATCCGGTACGCAATTTGAAGCAGCAGGATTTCACGGTTTACGAGGATGGGAAGAAACAAGACATCGCCAGCTTTGATTTTGAGAAGGTCGACGAAATGGTGATGGCGGGCGCCGCGGGAACGACGGTGACAGGTTCGGCGGGCGGATTGTTAAATTCGAAAGTGCAGAAGAGCCTAAATGCGCGTGACCGCCGCTTGATGCTGCTGTTTTTCGATTTTTCGGCGATGGAACCCGAGGATATTGACCGCGCAGTTGAGGCCGGAAAGAAGTACGTGCAATCGAATATGCAGCCGGCGGATTTGATTGCGCTGATGTCGCTGAGCACAAATTTGCAATTGGATCTGGACTTCACCGACGACAGAGACACAATTCTGGCGAAGCTCTCTGCTTATAACAACAGCGAGGGGCAGGGCTTCGACAGCGGCAGCACCGGCAGTTCGGAAGGCGGTGCAGAAACCAGCGGGTCGTACACACCGGATGACACGGACTACAACACGTTCAGCGCCGACCGGAAATTGCTGGCGTTGCAGTCGGTGATGGCGGCGATGGGGAAAATTCCTCAGAAGAAGAGTCTGGTTTATTTCAGCAACGGAATCACACAATCGGGTGTCGACAATGAGTCGGCTTTGCGAGCTGCGACGGCGGCCGCGGTGCGCGCAAACGTTTCGATCTATCCTGTCGATGTGCGAGGGTTATCCGCATTTCCACCCGGAGGCCAGGCACAATCGGCGAGTTTACACGGACAGGCGGCGTACAGCGGGGCATCCGTTTTGAACGATCTGAACGGAAACGATGCTTCGCAAGAGACGCTGTACACGCTAGCGGCCGACACCGGCGGCAAGGCGTTTATGGACACCAACGATCTGAGCGGAGTATTTTCCGTGGTGCAAAAGGACACCTCGGCATACTACGTTCTGGGCTACACGAGCAGTAATCGCTTGAAGGACGGACGTTATCGGCGGTTGAAGGTGCAGGTGAATCGGCCGGATATCAAGTTGGAATACCGCGCGGGCTACTATGCGGGGCGCGATTACCAGCATATGAAGTCCGCGGACCGCGAGGAACAACTCGAGGACGAACTGGCTGCGGAACTACCGCAGACGGATGTTGCGGTGTATGCGGGAGCAGCGTATTTCCGGCAAGATGATACCCACTATTACCTGGCGGTGTCGCTGGTGGTTCCGGGATCGCAGATTCCGTTTGTACAGGCGAAAGACAAAGACAATGCGACGATCGACATCGCCGGGCAAGTTTTGGAAGACGGCAAGCTTCCTGTGGGGCGGTTACGCGATACCGTCAAACTGGCGGTCGACAGCACACAACAAGTGCGACGAAAGAACGTGCAGTACAACACCGGGTTCGTGCTGGCACCCGGCAGCTACCATCTGAAGTTTGTTGTGCGAGAGAACAGCACGGGCCGCATGGGAACATTCGAGACGGATGTACGCATTCCGGACTTGAGGAAAGCGCCGTTGCGGATGAGTTCGGTGGTGCTAAGCAGCCAACGTGTGCCCTATACAGGGAAAAAGACGAAATTCCAGCCGCTCGTGAGCGAACAGACAGAGCTGGTGCCGAGTATCACCCATGTGTTTCAACAGAGCCAAAAGCTTTACCTGCAATACGAGGTGTATGACTCAGCGAAAGCGAAGGGCGGTGAAAGCAAGGCCGCGAAAGAGGAGCATCACACGGTACGAGTGCTTTCGAATATTGAATTCCTTCAAGGCGACTTAAAAGTATATGAAACCAAACCGGTGCTAGCCCAAGAGATAACGGCACCAGATCGCAAGGCCGTTATTTTTCAGATGGAAATTCCCCTAGAGTCACTGAAGCCGGGATTTTATATCTGCCAGGTGAACGTAATTGATGATGTTGCGGGAAACTATGCTTTTCCGCGCTGGCCGATTCTGATTCGAGAGAACAGACCAGCCACCGCCAGCGGCAGTACTGCAACCGGTCAATGATAGTCCGTGAACGCTCGGCGGCGGGCGACGAAGCCGCCTGATGTTAATTGATAATAAATAAAATCTTAAAAGTAATACAAAACGTAGGAGGGAAGTGAGATTCTGTGAGTACTCGCATGGCTTCTCACGTCTCCGAGGGAACTCTGGCAAAGAACTCCAATTCCCGTGGCAACCTGGGCCAACGACTGTGGCAATGGATCAGGGGCAACTGGATTTCCGAAGTGCCGGGTGAGATGGCGGTGTGCGAATTCGAATGTCGAGAAGGCGAGTGCCAAGCTGGGGACTGGGAATCGTGCGATCGCAGGCTCTCGCAGTTGAGCGAACGCTCCGAATCCGACATCGAGACATGAGCCTCTGACATTACCCCACGCCGGGTTCACAAATTGTCGAGAAAGAACCGCGTCGCCCGGTTAAACAGGATGCGGCGAGCCGCGGTGTCCTCGATGCCGTGGGTGCGTCCCGGGAAGGTCATGACCTCGGCATATTTGCCGACCTTAATAAGTTCATTGATCAAATCGAGCGTATTCGAATAGTGCACGTTGTCGTCGCCGGAGCCATGAGCGATGAGCAACTTGCCGGTCAGGCCCTTGACATTGTTGATGGGCGAGGATTCGTCATAGCCTTCTTCATGAACGCTGTCCGGCATGCCGATGTAGCGTTCGGTGTAGATAGTGTCGTAGAAATGCCAGTCTGTTACAGGCGCAACCGCAAAACCGGCTTTGTATACTTCAGGAGCTTCAAACATGGCATGGAGAGTCATATGGCCTCCGTAGCTCCAGCCCCAAATTCCGATACGATCTGAATCGACGAAGGATTGATGCTTCAACCAGACCGCGCCGTCGCGCTGATCAGAGAGTTCCTGTGCAGCAAAGCGATAGTGGATGGGTTCTTCAAAGAGGTGTCCTCTACCTGAAGAACCTCGATTGTCCATGGCAAAGATGATGTAGCCCTTTTGTGCCATAAGCTGATGCCAAAGTTGTTCCAAACCACCCCAGGCATTCAGCACCACTTGCACGCCGGGTCCACCGTAGACGTAGGTCAGTACCGGATACTTCTTGGACGGATCAAAATTCGAGGGCTTGATCATGAAGCAGTGGAAGGTGGCGCCGTCGTGCGAGGGAATGGTAAAGAACTCGACTGGCGAGAGATGGAACGCTGCCAGGGCCGGGACCGGGTTCTCATTGAGAGCGAAAAGCTTGGAACCGTCTGCCCGATAGATGTCCTGCCGAGGCGGGGTATTCGCGTTGGAGTATGAGTCCACATAGTAGTGGCTGTCTGGTGAATAGGTGATCCTGTGGACACCGTCTTCTTTGGAGAGGCGCGTAAAGGACAAGCCATCCAGGTCGACGCGATACAAATGTCGCTCGAGGGGGGACTTTTCGGTCGCGGAGAAATAAACTGCACCGGCCGTTTCATCGACCGCCAGCACCTGACGTACCTCCCACTCACCGTGTGTTAGTTGTGCCAGTTGCTTTCCGCTGATGTCGTACAAATAGAGGTGGCGATAACCGGAACGTTCGCTGGACCAAAGAAATTGCTTACCGGCCTTGAGAAAGTGCAAGTCGTCCGAGAGATTAATCCAGTAGGGGTCGTTTTCGGTGAGGATGACAGAGGACCTGCCGTTGGCGGCATCGGCTAGCAGCAACTCCAGTTTTGTTTGGGGCCGATTCAATCGCTGAATGGCGACGTGTTTGGAATCGGGGAGCCAGTTTACGCGAGGCAGGTAGATGTCGGAATCTGCTCCTGAATCCATGAGACGCGGTGAGCCACCGGAAACGGACGCGACGTACACGTGGACGATGGGATTCTTGCCGCCAGCGACAGGATAGCGCTCTGGTTTGGTCTCTCCCGTGAAGGAATCGAAATTCACGAGAGGAAACTGTGTGACAGGGCGCTCATCCATTTCGAGAAACGCTACCGCGGATGAGTCTGGAGCCCACCAATACGCGGTGGTAATGTCCAATTCCTCGGGATAGACCCAGTCAAGTTCACCTTTGCGGAGTTCTTCCGCGCCTCCGGTGGTGATGGCACGCAGCTTTCCATCGGCGGTTGCGACCACCCACAGGTTGTGATCACGAAGAAAGCTGACGTATTTTCCGTCGGGAGAAATCTTCACGTCAGAAAGCTCTTCTTTGCCGGTGACGAGTAACCGTGACGTTTGCGTTGCAAGATCAAACCAGGCCAGGGAGTTGGAATCACTTAGGACGAGGGCCGAGGAATTAGGCGCCCAAAGATAGCCGGCAGGCACGCGAAGGGCGGACTTTTCTCTCTCCTCGGAGGATCCCTCTGGTGGGGGTGGGAGAAGGCTTTCGAGCTTGGAGGAGGGAATCATCACTGAACGCACACCTGACAAGAGATCGATTTTGGCGAGGGCCGTGTGCCGGTCAGGTCCGGTGCCTGAGCTATCCCAATAGCTCAACTTCTCGCTGTCTGGGGACCACGCTAGGCTGCGTGCCAATTGACCGTTCAGGCTGGGTTCGTTTTCGCTAAAGATGCGGTCGACAGTCAGGAGCCCTTGCTGCTGTTGTGCAGAGACACCAATGGGGAAGGAAGCCAATACAAAAATGACTAAGCACAGCAATCTACGTTGCAAAAGCACGCGCGGGACTGGGTGCATGGAACCTCCGAGATGTGCGGTCATTTTATCGTGAGTTTTTCATCTGAGCCAAGCGGAACCAGTACTAGGCCTCGCGTACTGTAACTCATGGTTAACAAACAACTTGCTGCCTGAATGGACAGTTGCGTGGGAGGCAGGGCATGTATATACTTCGCGCATTCTGCACCCTGCCCGCAGAACACGGCCGACGGGGGTCGGTTGTGAAACCGCAAGTAAAGATTTTCCGAACTTAGATAGAGTAGTTGTCGGCACCAGGGTTAGTGTTTCGGAGGCGTGGTGATGTCATCGATGAATGCTGCAGTTGGAAGTGTGCTCAAGTTCCCCTGCTACGGGACTCGGCTTCATAAACAGATTGCGGCCAAGGTGATGTGGGGATTGGTGTTCTGCGCAGTAGCCGGTACAATGCGGACCGAAGCGCAGACCAACGTTGTGATGCAACACAATGACATCGCTCGAACAGGGGCGAACACGACAGAAACGATCTTGACGCCTTCGAATGTGAATTCAACGACATTCGGGAAGCTATTTGAGTACAGCGTCGACGGATATGTGTATGCGCAGCCATTGTACGTACACGGCGTGACCATGGGCGCCGGAACAGCGCAGGCGGGGACGACACACAATGTAGTTTACGTGGCCACGGAGCACGATTCGGTGTATGCGTTCGATGCCGACAGCAATGGTGGAGTGAACGCGTCTCCGCTATGGCAGGTGTCGCTGGTGGATTCTACACATGGTGGAACGAGTGGAGAGAAGCCCGTGCCACAGCCGGATGTGTCCACGACGGATATCGTCCCGGAAGTCGGAATCACGGGAACGCCAGTGATCGATACGACGACCAACACCATGTATGTGGTGGCAAAGTCTACGGTTTCAGACACGACCTTTATTCAGAGACTGCATGCATTGGACATCACGACTGGAGCGGAGAAATTCGGTGGTCCCGTAGCGCTATCGGGCTCTGTATCTGGAACGGGAAATGGCAGTTCTGGCGGAAAGCTTAATTTTGATCCGAAGTGGGAAAACCAACGACCGGGCCTGCTATTGCTGAACGGCATTGTGTACATTGGGTTTGCGGCACACGGCGACAACAGCTCCTGGCACGGATGGATCCTGGCGTATAACGCCTCGACACTGAAGCAGACAAGCGTGTACTGCGCGACACCGAACGGCATAGGGTCGGGTGTGTGGATGTCCGGGGCGGGCCTAGCTGCAGATGTGATTGACAGCGCGAACAAACCCTACGGACGGATGTTTATCGCGACCGGCAACGGCACGTATGACGCGCTAACGCCGTACACGAACAACATGGACTATGGCGACGACCATATCCGCCTGGACCTGACGAATGGTGTGATGACGGTTCAGGATTCGTTTACACCTTCGAACCAAGCCACGCTGAACGGGCAAGACAGCGACGTTGCGGCCGGAGGCATCCTGTTGCTTCCTGACCAGACCAGTGGCGGCCATCAGCGCTTGTTGGTGCAGGTGGGCAAGGAAGGGAAGATCTACGTCGTGGACCGCGATTCGATGGGCGGCTACAGCACCAGTTCCGACAATAATGTGCAGGAAATTTCGGGTCAAACTGGCGGTTTGTGGAGCATGCCTGCTTACTGGAATAACTACGTGTACTTCTGGGGAGTGGGGAAAACGCTCACTGCTTTCACTCTCTCCGCAGGGAAGCTTTCGACCACACCGGTTGCTAAGGGCGGTACAACGCTAGCGTTTCCGGGAGCGACCCCCAGCGTGTCCGCGAATGGTACGACGAACGGCATCGTATGGGCGGTGGACACCAGCCAGTTTGGATCAAGCGGTAACGCAGTACTGCGCGCATACAATGCAACAAACATCGCGACCGAGCTCTTTAATTCGACGGGCAATCAACCAAATAACGGACCTTCGAATGCGGCTGGCCCGGCAGTCAAGTTCGCGGTGCCAACGGTAGTAAACGGCAAGGTTTACGTCGGGGCGCAAAAAGAGGTCGATATATACGGACTTATCGGAACTACGCAGACGGCGGCAACGCCGGTGATAAGTCCCTCCAGCCAGAGCTTCACGGGAACACTGTCCGTGACGATTACGGATGGCACGTCCGGCGCGGCGATTTACTACACGACAGACGGAAGCACGCCGACCACGTCTTCAACGAAGTACACGGGAGCGATCACGGTGAGCACGACGGAAACCGTGTCAGCGATTGCAACGGCCACTGGCTATCTGACGAGCGCGGCGGCGACGCAGACGTACACGCTGCAGACACAGGTGCTAGCACCGACCTTTTCGCCTGTTGGTGGTTCGTATACAGCGGCCCAGAGCGTAACGATCTCGGATGCAACGAGCGGCAGCAAGATTTATTACACGACGGACGGAACGACGCCAACACCAGGTTCAGGAACGACCACGCTGTACTCCGGAGCGTTGACTATTGGCGCGACCACGGTGGTAAAGGCCGTAGCAACGGCCAGCGGGCTGTCGCAGAGTCCAGTTTCGACGGCGACCTACACGATCAATGTTGGTGGGACAGGAATAGATTTTAGCGCCGGGTTCAGCACATCCGCGTCCATCATGACTTTTGATGGGAGCACCGGACTGGACGACACGCGTCTCCAGTTGACGAGTGGCGGCACGTATCAGGCCGGAAGCGCCTGGTATAACACTCCCGTAAATATCCAATCGTTTACAACGGATTTTGGCATCCAGTTATCGAATCCGTCCGCGGACGGTATGACATTTACCATCCAAGGAACGGGATTGTCCGCACTGGGACCCGCAGGTGGCGGGTTGGGGTATGGTCCTGATTCGCCAACGAATCCATCGGCCAGCGCCAACACACCGATTGGCAAAAGCGTGGCGATAAAGTTCGACCTGTACAGCAATGCGGGAGAGGGCGCGAACTCGACTGGCTTGTATACGAATGGCGCGTCTCCGACAACTCCCGCGATTGACCTGACATCTTCGGGAGTGAGCTTGCACAGCGGCAACTTGCTTGCGGTGCATATGTCCTACAACGGTACGGTTCTTTCGATGACCATCACGGACACTGTGACCAGCGCAACCTTTAGCACAAGCTGGACCGTGAACATTCCCAGCATCGTTGGTGGGAACACGGCGTACGTGGGGTTCACGGGAGGTACAGGTGGATTGTCATCCAGCCAGAAGGTTGGCACGTGGACCTTTAGCAGCAGTGGAGGCTCCACACCAACGGCCGCGACCCCGGCGATCACCCCAGTGGCGGGAACGTATACGTTGCCGGTAACGGTGACAATCACCGACGCTACATCGGGTTCGGCTATCTATTACACAACGGATGGGACAACGCCGACGGCCAGTTCCACGCTGTACACGGCGCCGTTCTCGCTAACTGGTCCGGTAACCGTGAAGGCCATCGCGACCGCGTCGGGCTACAACACGAGCGCGGTGGCGAGCAATGCCTATGCAATTCAGGCTGCGGCGCCGATTTTCAGTCCCGTGCCTGGAACGTATACCGCTTCGCAGAGTGTGACGATTACGGACACGACACCGAATTCAACGATTTATTACACGTTGAATGGAACGACGCCAACGACGTCCAGTTCCCTTTATTCGGGGCCGGTATTCATCGGCACTACAGAGACGTTGAGTGCGATTGCTGCGGCACCCGGTTTGGTGAACAGTCAGCCGTTTTCCGGCGTGTACACGATCAATTCCTCGGGCGGAACAGGAATCGCGTTTGGAAACGGCTTCACTGCGGGGAGCATGACGCTAGTGAGCGCCGCGAGCATTAATGGGACGAACCTGCGGATTACCGACGGCGGAGCGAACGAAGTAGCCGCGGCTTGGTATCCCACCCCAGTCAACATCCAGAACTTCACGACAGACTTCACTTTCCTGATCTCGGGCGGGACTTCCCCAACGGCGGATGGGTTCGCATTCGTGATTCAAGGAGTCGGGACTACGGCGATTGGGACGTTGGGAGGGGGACTAGGCTACGGCCCCGGAACCGTTGGAGGGACGGGAGGAATCGCACAAAGCGTAGCGGTGAAGTTTGATCTGTACAGCAATAGCGGCGAAGGGGCGGATTCGACGGGGTTGTACACGAACGGAGCTTCGCCGACAACGCCGGCGGTCGATATGAGCAGTTCGGCGATCAATCTGCACAGTGGCCATGCCTTCACGGTGCATATGACCTATGACGGCACGAACTTGAGCATGACGCTGACCGACACCACGACAAACGGTACGTTTACGCAAACGTGGCCCATCAACATTGCAGCGGCAACTGGCGCGAACGCTGCGTTCGTTGGATTCACCGGCGGGACTGGTACGTTGACGGCAATACAGGACATCCAGAATTGGACCTTCAGCTCGGGAACCACGCAATCTCAAGCGGCGACGCCGACCTTCTCGCCTATAGGAGGTACGTACACAAGCGCACAGACGGTGACAATCTCAAGTGCGACGTCGGGGGCGACGATCTACTACACAACGAATGGATCACAGCCTAGCACTTCTTCGACCAAGTACACGGCACCGATCAGCGTAGGCACAACAGAAACGGTCAACGCGATCGCGGTCGCCACGGGATTCACCAATAGTGCTGTTGGCAGCGCATCCTACACGATTAACTCCGGCGGTGGTGGGTCCACAATCAACTATGCCAGCGGGTTCGCGAGCACAACCGGGTTGACGCTGAACGGCAGTGCGGCACTTAGTGGTACGCGACTCCGGCTGACGAGCAGCGGGAACAACCAATCCGGTAGCGTGTGGTACAGCACGCCGGTGAGTGTAAGCAGCTTCACCACGGATTTTACATTCCAGTTATCGAGCATCGGCAGCAGCGCTTTCGGTAACGGAATGACTTTCGTGATACAAAACGCGGGGACCAGCGCGCTTGGTCCTTCCGGTGGCGGGCTCGGATATGGACCCGACAACGTGACAAGTCCATCAGGAAGTCCAAATTCACCGATCGGCAAGAGCGTGGCGATCAAATTCGATATCGTGAACAACGCCGGCGAAGGTACGAATTCGACAGGGATGTATCAAAACGGCGCTTCGCCCACGACTCCGGCGATCACTCCGACCGGCGGCGTGAACCTGCGCAGCGGCGATACGTTCAAAGCTCACGTAACATACGATGGCACGACGCTCACTCTCACGTTGACCGATCAGGTGAACACCAGTCAGACGTTTACCACAAGTTGGACGGTTAACATTCCTAATGTCGTTGGGAATTCAACGGCCTACGTTGGATTCACAGGCGGCACTGGGTCGTCTGTGGCGAACCAGGACATTGTCACGTGGACTTATTCCACGGGCGTAACACAAACCAAAACGCCTATTGTGTATCACACGACGACGCTGACGGCAGTGAGTTCCGGGCCGACCTTCCGCACGTTCGCAGATGCGGTGTTCCCGGACGGCACGGGCACAATCCTTGACGCTACAGCGGTGGGAAACAATGTGACCTTTACGGTCAATGTTCCCACGGCCGGGGTATATGATTTGCAACTCTCTTTTAAGACCATCAATACCCGCGGCATTTCGCAGCTTTCCGTGAATGGCACGAATGTAGGAAGTGCGATGGACGAGTATCTGTCTTCGGCAATGCTGAAGACGTTCGACTTTGGCACGTACAACTTCGCGACGGCCGGAAATTATTCGTTCAAATTTACGGTGACGGGTAAGAACGCCGCCAGTAGCGGGTACACCGTGTCATTCGACGATATCACGCTGACACCCCAGTGAGGCGGACCGCGCGATCCGTGGCGTGTGAATTTCCGGTTACAACCGGATTTGGTCATTGACCAGCGCGGGAAGCAACGACTATCTTGACCGCCATGAGCGGAGCAGACCTAGATCAGTTGCGATTGGTATACAAGAAGGCCGTAGACGAATGGGTGGACGCAATTCGCGCCGAGGAAGCATTGGCCACGCCTGATCACTCGATGGTTGCCATGGAAAAGTGGGACGATGCCCATTTCCGAGAGCAAGATGCGCAGAAGCGAGCTAACGCAGCCCGGGAAGATTACAAGGATGGATTGCGCGGGGCCAACTACAACATATAGCTGGGATCACAACAAGCCCGCAGAACTGCATGCCACGCTAGGAGTGACCAGGGAGCTTCCGGTTTATCCCTCGTAATTTTCGACCACCTTGGGCGTTCTGACACGGGCTTTCGAAGGGTCGTCGCCGAATTCGCGGCGCGCCTGCCGCTGACGGAGGAGATCCTAATATTGGTCGAGTTCGACCTGAATTTTAGAAAGTCGCTCCTGATCGTGGAGACCCAAAGTGCCTTGTTGGAACAATTTGTGCTCTTCGGCCACAAGCTGTTCGATGTGCGCCAAGACCGATTGATCAGTTGCCCGCTTGGCATTCGCGTCCATGACTCCTCCTCTTTTGACTGCCCCTATGATGCAGCAGCTCCGCAGAAGGTAACTCCGGCCGGCAGAGGGATCTCAACATAGCGGATTCCACGGCCCACGCCACTTCGTTTTCTGGGGGAAGGAAATTTCGACACGTTGGCGCGAATACGATAGACCGGGGTGGCGCACGCCCCACGTAGAATCATCCGCCCGGACATAAACTTGATCGGCGCTGAAGTGCTCTTGCGGATACAAAGTGCGGAGCTGTAAATTCTTCCAGCCAGAAACCGGTTTCCCGATCCGTGCAGCCTGGTTGATCGTGCGCTCTCAGTTCTATTTATCATGCGAAATTCGGTGAAATACATTGTATCGAAGCGCTTCGCTGGTGACTCCAATGTGAGGCACACTCAGCTGCATGGGCAAAGGGGGGGACATGGGAGTTCCAACGCTTCGCGAAGCTCTACAGGATGCCGCAAACAGAAACGTAGCACTCAGCCACTTTAACTTTTCCGAACTGGTGGTTCTCAAGGCAGTCGCCGACACCGCGCAGCGGTTGAACCTTCCTGTGGTTGTGGGGGTTTCCGAAGGAGAGCGAGAATTCATTGGCGTTCAACAAGCGGCGGCGCTTGTGAGAAATCTTCGAGAGGAACACGGTCTTCGAATTTTCCTAAACGCAGATCATACTCACTCCTTAGAAAAGTCAGTGCAAGCTGCGAAAGCGGGGTTTGACCTCGTTGCCTTCGATCTATCCAGCCAACCCCTTGAAGAAAACGTAAAACAAACCAAAGAAACGGTGGAAGCCCTCAAGTCGATCAATCCCCGCATCCTCGTTGAGGGGGAAATCGGATACATCGGCGCCTCATCGTCAATCCATGAGTCAGTGCCGAAGGGCCTGAGCCCATTGACGACGCCAGTAGAAGCAAAGCAGTTTGTAAATGAAACCGCGATAGATCTTCTAGCCCCTGCGCTAGGTACGATGCACGGCATGCTGAAATCCATGGTGAGTGGAAATGAGACGAAGCACCTGGATCTAGGAAGGATTGCCGAAATCAAGGCAGCTACCGGTATTTTCCTGACGCTTCACGGTGGCTCCGGGACGAATACAGCGGAGTTTGTGGCAGGAATCCAAGCGGGGCTTAACCTCATTCACATCAATACCGAGATTCGGTTGGCATGGAGAAAAGGTTTAGAAGAGGCCCTGAAACGGCAACCGGAGGAAGTCACTCCCTACCACTTGCTTCCGGGTGCTTACCGTGCGGTGGCTGAGGTGGTAGAGTCGCGCATGCGAACGTTCTCTGGATTGGGCACAAAGGGAGCGCATTTGTAAGTGAGCGCTACACCGTTGACAGCCCTTTTGGCTCGAAGGTGTAAAGTATGTCTTCGGAACGTTCTGTAAAGGATGTCTTCGGACTGTACAATTTTGGAAGTGGTCGGGGCGAGTGGATTTGAACCACCGACCTCCTGGTCCCGAACCGTAGTTTCAAAAATCCTAAGTCGTTTTGGTGGTGTCGAATAGGGACCAAAACCACTTTTCTTCGAACCTCTTAATTGAACCTAATTTGAACCTAACAACCTTAGGGCTGGGGATCGAAGAGCCACCCCAATTCCTAAGCCTCAGCCTTCGAAACGGCGCGCGAAGATCATCCCAAAGATAGCGCCGCCGACGTGAGCGGCGTAAGCCACTCCGCCTGTCTGGACCGTCGCTACCGACCCGACGTTAAATAGCTGGATCAAAAACCAGACGCCGATCAAAAGTGCGGCCGGAATCAACTTGATACGCACGAAGACCAATATGATTAGTATGACTCGAATCTGATCACTAGGATAAGTCACCAAGAATCCCCCCATGACGGCGGCAATTGCGCCGCTAGCACCCAGATTGGGAACCGTTGAATTGGGGGAAAGCGCGATCTGCGCCAACATTGCCACCACCCCGCCAGCGATGTAGAAAGTCAAATACCTCAGCGGATTCATCGCATCTTCGATCTCGGGTCCAAACGCCCACAAGAACACCATGTTCCCCAAGA
>Ga0335076_10001494_pt1 | contig 22606 bp, 18 predicted proteins | sample Lox_Sample_25_FD_206717 | JGI IMG/M metagenome (GOLD analysis project Ga0335076, IMG submission 206717) | Soil microbial communities from Loxahatchee National Wildlife Refuge, Florida, United States - Lox_Sample_2.5 | ecosystem: Environmental > Terrestrial > Soil > Wetlands | place: USA... | reverse complement strand
TGTTTCTCCGCCCCGATTACTCGCTATCAGCTTGCGTCAGGCGAACCCCATCAATCCACAGCTTGCCACGCATCGGGCTTCCCGGCGGGACACGTTGAATATGCAGCATCAGCAGCTTTGTGTCAGTGCCGGTGGAAAAGCTGCCGTCGACTTCTTTCCAAAAGTCCGCATCTTTCAGCTCATCGCTCTGGAAATATGTAGTTCCGCTGTAGAAGTCCTGAATGGCGAAGCGCGGTCCGCCAGCTCCCTGAATGTCCTCCGCCTGAAAATTTGCAGAGAAGTCATAGCTTGTATTTGGCTGCACCGGGATGAGCTGACGGAGACCAAGATCTTCAAGTCCGCGGCTGTCGAGAGTGACCAGCAACGAGCGGTGCCCGGAATGCGATCGTGTCGGGTCCAGGGCCAGCGAGACCTCACGGGATTGTTGATACAACCAATCGAATCCACCGTTGAGAACGGTCAGGCTGAAATCGCCGTTCACCACCAGATTTTGCGGCGAGGGCTGGTAAGCCTGAAGCCCGCTCAAAGCCGCAGCCTGCTGCCATACCAACCGTGCCTGGTCGACTTCGTGCTGGCCGATCAGATAACGGAGATAGTCGAAGGTATGAGACATCCCGACCGGCTGGTTTAGCTGTACCATGCGCATCCAGACTTTGGCAGCGGCGCCGCTTTCATTGCGCGAAATCAGAAAATCCAGGAACGCTGAGTAAACTTCGGCATTGGCCGGTATCACATCCTCTAGAAGGAAATCGGCATCCGGCTTAATCCGCCAGCACAGGCGCAGGGCCGCCGGAGGCAAATACGGATCGTTTTGCAAAACTACCCGAAATTCACGCAACGCATGGTCGAAGTCTCCCTGGACCAGAAAGAGATTGGCCGCCTCCCACGCAAGTTCCGGTGTAGTGGGATCGACTTCAATGGCGCGCTGCAAGGCAATCGCCTGTTCTTGCGTGTTCCCGAGCAATTGATAAGCACTCGAAAGATCGAACCAGTAGCGGGCTTGATTGGGGTTCAACGCAGTCGCGGTGCGATAAGCATCGATTGCCAGATCTGGGGACTGCTGAACCAGGAACCGGTATCGCCCCAGCCGATAGTGATATTCGGCATTACCGGGCTGCAATCGAACGGCTCTCTGCAGGCTGGCCAGGTCAGGCTTTGCGGAAAAGTAAGCAGCGAGGAAAACCACAGCGCTGAACGAGCAATAAGCGGTCATAGGAACCGCCACCGCGCTCAACAGGAGGATCTTCCTGGCGGGGCTCCCTAGCGCAATTCGCATGCTCTTACCTCAGGCGTTGCCTGATGCGGCCTTGGCCACCGGTTCTTTGGCATCAGCTAACTCGTCTTCCTGATAGTAGTGCTGCCCGTATTTGCCCTGGTATTCGTAGTAATAGTAATAATCGGGAGAATTGAGGTTGACGGCGTTGAGCAGTACGCCCGCGATTCTGGCGTTGACCTGCATGAGAATCTCGCGCGAGCGCCGCAAGGCTTGCTTCGTGGTCTGTCCCGAGCGAATCACGAGAACCACCGCATCGGCGCGAGTAGACATGACCACGGCATCTGTGACCGAAAGCGTCGGCGGAGTATCGATCACAATATGATCATATTGCTCGCGTAACTCAGCAACGACGTCCCGCATATTGGAAGATGCCAGGAGTTCCGCTGGATTCGGCGGTGGCGGCCCGGCTGGCAGCACAAAAAGAGTGGGCAGCAGGGTGGAACGAATCGTGGCCTGCTGCAGCGTCGCGTTGCCGGTCAGAACGTTGCTGAGCCCAGTCTTGGGGCCGATGCTAAGGGCCTTGTGAATGCTGGGCCGGCGCAAGTCGGCATCAATGAGCAAAACGCGAGTGCCCTTTTGCGCCAGCACAATGGCCGTGTTGATGCTGGTTGTGGTCTTGCCTTCCTGTGGCAGCGCGCTGGTGATGAGGATCACTTTGGGCGGCGCGCCCAGCGAGGTCAGCAAAAGGGAAGTACGCAACGCGCGGTACGATTCCGCCATCTGCGACTGCGGGCGCGACTGGGTCACTAGCTCCACGATTTCTTTCGTCGGGGCCAGAGATAATTGCGGCCGCCCTCCGGACTCTGACGAGTTTTTTGAGCCGAGCGGGATGATGCCAAGGGGCGACAGGCCGGAGATCGTCTGCGCTTGCTCCGGCGTTCGCACCGTGTTGTCCATTCCTTCGAGCAGGAAAGCTAATCCGATTCCGGTTGTGAGCCCCAGCGCCAGCGCAAAAGTGAGGTTCCGCGGAACATTCGGCTCCGAGGGCGCCGCCGGAACGCGGGCCACATCCACGCTCCGAATATTGTTAGAGCGCAGCCCGGCAGTGACGCCGGCTTCTTTCAGCTTCTCGAGCAGGCCTTCGTAAAGCGTGCGATTCGTTTCCACATCGCGCTTCAGCAGGCTGTATTCAATGGCACTCTCGTTGAGCTGGTTGGCCTCCTGCTTTTGCTTGTCCATGGCGGCATGCAGCATATTTTCGCGCTGCAGGGCGGTCAGGTATTCGCCGCGCACCCGCGCGACCACCTTTTTCATTTCCGCCTGAATTTGTACTTCCACCTCTTTCAACTGACTATCCAACTGGGCGACCTTGGGGTAGGAGGGGCCAAATTGGGTGCTGAACTGGGCCACTTGAATTTTGAGATCGGCCTGCTGCTCACGAAGTTTCTCCATCAACGACGAAGAAGAAATATTGCCGCCTTCACCTCCCGCGCTAATGGCAGCAGCGGTGGCGGTTTCCTTGTCCCCCGATTGCACCAGGTTGTAGACCGATTCCTTCTCCATGCGCTCAGACTCAGCCGCGGTGAGTTCTTTGTTCAGCTCGTCCAGCTTGGAAGTAATGATGTTCTGCTTTTCGTCGATTCCAAGAATTTCGTGTTCCTTCTGGTAGCGAACCAGCTTTTCCTGCGAGGTTTCAACCTTCATCTGCAGGTCGACCAGCTGCTTAGAGAGCCAATCCGAAGCCTGCATGGTGGATTCGAACCTGGTCTTAAAGTTCTGCTCGATGTAGGTATTAATCAACGTGTTCACCACGCGCGCTGCGAGATCGCGATCGATGCTGCGGAAGTGGATTTCGATGATTCGCGTATTGGGGACAAGCGAGACGCCGAGGTTTCCTTTGAAGGCGCCTAGCAGGGCACTGGTCTTTTCGGAGTCCGGCTGAAGCGCGTCGGTGGTAAGCGCCAGTGAGGCGGTAGAGGCTTCTCCGCTGCCTCCGAACTCGGGGCGCTTGTCGAGATTCAGTTGCTTGATGACCTGCAAGGCCAGAAGATCGCTGCGCAGAATTCTGGCTTCGGTGTCGAGGTCTGCCGGGTCGTAGTAATCTTCGCCTCCGCCTCCCGGGTCTTTCAAATTCAGAAAGGTTGGATCTGGTTTGTTGATGGCGATGGTACCCGCTGCGTCATAAATCGGCGTTTTGCGCAGCGTCGCGATGGTGACGACGCCAAAGATGATGGCGACAGTGCTCAAGACCGTCCACCTGCGCTTGATAAGGACGCGGAGATACTCGCGTAAGACCGAGTCCTGCGTGGGGAGGGTTGAAAGATAAGCGCTGTGCTGACGGCCAATTTCCAGCGGGGGTTGCACCTCGCACAAGCCTTGACCAATGGCCGGAATCAGCGGACCGGAACCCATGCCTGCTCCTCAAACTGGCTTGCGGCCACGGACACACAACCGTGAACTCATGGGTGTGCGCAAATTCCGTTGGCTTCGTTGCGGAACGACTGATTCTACAATGCAGCAGCAGCGCCCCATCTTGACCACAGTGGTTCCTCATGATGAGTTCTTCGCAAGCTGTGCAAAGCTCCGTTCTCTTCTTCGCTATAATCCGCTCACGACAAGGCCACACATGATGAATTGGTCGGAGCAGGTGGTTCTGGTCACCGGCGGCACCGGTTCGTTCGGAAAGAAGTTCGTCGAGTTGATGCTCCGCGAGTACCACCCTCTCAAAATCATCATCTTCAGCCGCGACGAACTTAAGCAGCATGACATGCGCACAGCGGGTTTTGACCACCCCAGCCTGCGCTACTTCATTGGTGACGTGCGCGACGCGCAGCGGTTGGACCGCGCGCTGACCGGAGTCACAGTAGTGGTGCACGCGGCGGCGCTCAAGCAGGTGCCGGCCTGCGAGTACAACCCTTTTGAGGCCATTCAGACCAACATCATGGGCGGCCGCAATGTGATTGACGCGGCCATCAATCGTGGCGTGCCCCGGATTCTCGCGCTCAGCACCGACAAGGCGGTCAATCCCATCAATCTTTATGGCGCGACCAAACTTTGCGCCGAGAAAATGTTTGTGCAGGCCAACGCCTATGCGGGAGCGCAGGACACGCGCTTCAGTTGCGCGCGCTATGGCAATGTCGTCGCCAGCCGGGGAAGCGTGATTCCGGTTTTCCTGGAGCAGCGTCGCCGTGGCCGCATCACCATTACCGATCCCCGCATGACCCGCTTCTGGCTGACGCTCGAACAGGGCGTGCGTTTCGTCGTGGATTGCATCGAGCGCATGCATGGCGGCGAAATTTTTGTGCCCAAGATCCCAAGCATGAGCCTGGTGGAAATGGCAAGGGCCATCGCTCCCGGTTGTGAAGTGGAATACGTTGGCATTCGCCCCGGAGAGAAGCTTCACGAAGTGTTGGTTTCGGAAGACGAAGCGCGGCACACGGTGGAACTGGATGACATGTACGTCATTCGTCCCGCACACTCCTGGTGGAACAATCGGAATTGGAATGATGCGCGCCCGCTTCCCGACGGATTTCGCTACACCAGCGACTCCAACTCGCGCTGGCTCACCGCGGGCGAACTCCGGGAGTTGATCGAAGCGGGATCTCCTGTCCAGGAAAAGCTCCACGTGTTGGAGGCGCGCGCCTCCGCTTGAGGAGTTTTATGGCAGTAACTTCCCCAAGCCGGGAAATGCTGGCAATCGAGGGCGGTGTCCCTGCGCGCAGCAGGCTTCTTCCCTATGGGCGCCAGACGGTTACCGAAGACGACATCGCCGCCGTGGTTGAGACGCTGCGTTCTGATTGGCTGACTACCGGCCCCAGGATAGCTGAATTCGAGGAGCGATTTGCTGCCGAGGTAGGAGCGAAATATGCGGTCAGCTTTAGTTCCGGCACAGCGGGCTTGCATGCGGCTGCTTTTTCCGCAGGCTTGGGATCCGGTGATGAGGCTATCACTTCACCGCTTACTTTCGTCGCGACAGCGAATTGTGTCCTCTATCAAAACGCCACTCCCGTATTCGCCGATGTGACGCCGGACACGCTGAATCTTGATCCCGAGCGGGTTGCTTCGAAAATCACCCCGCGCACTCGCGCGATTCTTCCCGTTGATTTTGCCGGCCATCCCGCGGAACTTGAGCCGCTCCATGAATTGGCCGAACGTCGTGGATCGATCGTGATTGAAGACGCCTGCCATGCGCTTGGAGCAGAAGATCATAGACAGAGAGTGGGAAGCCGCGCGCACATGACCGTTTTCAGTTTTCATCCGGTGAAACATCTGACTACCGGCGAAGGCGGAATGGTGACGACCGATGAGGCCGGTTTTGCGGAGACTCTGCGGCGTTTCCGAAACCACGGGATCAGCAGCGAAGCGCGGCAGCGCCAGTCTGCGGGGCAATGGCACTACGAAATGACGCTGCTGGGCTTCAATTATCGGCTGACTGATATTGCGTGCGCCCTGGGCACTTCGCAACTCACAAGGCTGGATACCAATCTGGCGCGGCGTCGGCAGATTGCAGAGCGGTACAGCAATGCGTTTCAAGATCTCGCCGGCCTGGAGTTGCCCGCGGTGCGGCCCGGCGTCAGTCCGGCATGGCATCTTTATCCCGTTCGATTGAACCTGTCGAGATTGTCCGCCGGACGCGAACGAATTTTTCGCGCACTGCGCGCGGAGAACATCGGAGTGAATGTGCACTACATCCCCGTGCATCTCCAGCCGTACTATCGCGACCGCTTTGGAGATCAGGGCGGGAAATGCCCGGTTGCCGAGGCCGCCTACGAGCGGCTGATTAGTCTTCCTATGTTTCACGGGATGAATGATGAAGATGTCGCAGATGTAATCTCGGCGACGAGAAAAGTTCTGACTCACTTCTCCAAGTAAGACTTCGGATGATGGCGATGACGCAGGCCGCAGTCAATACGGTGGCAATCGTCCAGGCTCGCATGGGCAGCACCCGTTTGCCGGGTAAAGTGCTCATGGACCTGGCCGGACAAACGGTGCTGGCTCGTGTCCTGCGCCGGCTTGGCCGGGCGCGCCGGATTGATGCAATAGTCGTCGCGACGACAACCGCCGGTGCCGACGAGGCAATCGTCCCCGAATGTTCCCGGCTCGGTGTTCCATGTTTTCGAGGCTCCGAAGAGGATGTCCTGGATCGTTACTATCAGGCGGCGTCGAACTCGGCCGCCACGGCGGTCGTGCGCATCACCGCCGATTGTCCTCTCGTTGAACCCGCCATTGTCGACCAGACTATCCAGACATTTCTTGAACGCCACGCTGAATATGCGAGCAACTCCTTGCCGCGTACTTATCCCCGCGGACTGGATGTGGAGGTATTCACTGCATCTGCCCTGGAACAAGCTCAGCGCGAGGCTGCATTGCATCATCAGCGGGAGCACGTCACGCCATATTTTTATGAGCATCCGGAGTTGTTTCGGCTGGCTTCGCATCGCGGCTTGCAAGACTACAGCGCTTTCCGCTGGACCGTGGACACGGCGGAAGATCTGCAGATGATTCGCGCCATCTACGATTGTTTTAATGGCCGCGATGACTTTCACTGGCTCGAAGCGGTCGCTTTATTGGAAGAGCAACCGGAAGTGGCGCGGCTGAATGCTCATGTAATCCAGAAACGGTGTGCACAAGCTGAGGCCGTACTTTTGCCATGAAGATTCTTCTTGTCCATCCAGAAGACGACCCGTTACGCGGCGCCTGGGTGAGTCACGCTTGGGACCGCGTAATTGATCTGGGACGTGCAAGCCCTGGTTCTTACGAGCGATGGAGCCAATTCTTCGCTTGTGACGCGGTGCCACTTGAGATGCTTCGGCGCGAGGATTTCCGCACCATGCGCACGATCGTGGCAAGCGGCTTCGGGGCCGTGGTCGATCGGGAGGGGTTGGACTGGTGGGAACTGAACTCCATGATCTTCCATCAGCAACTTGAAACTGTGATTGCGCTGGGAAACTTCGCTGACCAGCTCGGTTCGCAAAACGAACTTTTCGTTACGCGTCCCGGCTTCCATGTTGATGCGCTTCGCTCACTGACTGGCGGCGCCGTCAGATGTTTCTCCAACCAGTTGCGCGAGCGAAAACGCCGCTTTCAAAGGTATCTGCAAATCTGGTCCAAGTTTCCTTTGCCTCAGATCGTGGAGATTTTGGGAGACAAGTACGATCCGTCTTTTTCGATCCGCCGCATGTTCGCTCCGAAGAAAAACTCCTGCCGACGCCCGGTCGTGTTATTGCCCAGCGCTTACGGCAATGTCTCTCGCACGGGGATCGCGTATGCCAACACGCAACCGGAAACGCAATTCCTCCTCGTTGCCACGCGACGGAGCGGGCGCGTCAGAAATCCGCCGGCAAACGTCGCAGCGGCCGATCTGGCATCGTACGCATCCCGGGGGCCGGAAAGCGGGGTGGAATCCGGGTTGTTGGCCGGCAAATGGCGGCGGCTACGTGAACGTCTACGATCGATTCGGGAAGTTGAACTGCTCGCGCGCCTCGGCGTTCTTGATTCCTTTCCTCGGCTGCTTCGCCACGGATTAGAGATTCGCGATGCCTGGCGGACCGTCTTCGAGCGAGAGCCGATCCGGGCTGTGCTGTGCGCGGATGACACAAATCCCTATACACACATTCCCTTGCTGCTGGCGAGGACTCGCAACATTCCTGCGATCGCTTGCCACCATGGAGCGCTCGATGGCCGCCACTTGTTCAAGCGGAACCACGCGGACGTCATTCTCGCCAAGGGCCGGATGGAAGAGGACTACCTGGTGCGTGTTTGTGGTGTCCCTGGGGATCTTGTAGAGGTGGGAGCGCCGGTGAGGGCGACTTCGGACCGAGCCGCACGGGCCGACAACGGTTCCAGTTCATCCATCGTGTTCTTCTCAGAGCCCTATGAGATTTTTGGGGCTCGCGCCGCCGAATTTTACCGGGACATCGTGCCGCCGTTGGCCGGCCTCGCTGCCCAAACCGGGAAAAGGCTCATCATCAAATTGCATCCTGCAGAAAGCCTTCGGGAGCGCGAGCGGATGGTAAGCAAGATTTTGCCGCACGAAGAGAGAGCATTTCAAATCGTCAGCGGTCCGCTGAACGATGAATTACTCGCCAATACCTGGTTCGGAGTGACGGTTTGTTCGACGGTTGCGATCGAGTGTTCGTTGTTTGGAGTGCCGTGCTTTGTATGTCAGTGGTTGGATTACTGGCACTACGGATATATCGAGCAGTTCGCCCGCTTTGGCGTGGGACGCGTTCTGAAGTCGGCTGCTCAGATTGGCGAAATCCCGCGGCTTGTCGAAAGTGTTGGGACGCAAGAAACCCGTGACTTGTGGCGGCGGATCGATCGCGAACGCCTGCAAAATTTGTTTAACGGTGAAAGGGCCATCGCACATGCACTGGCGATTTGATGAATTATGGCTAATCGAGGGCCTGGCTAGCCGTCATAAGAAATGAGCGAACACTCGCAAACACTCGTATTTCGGGTTGATGCCGGCACGTCTATGGGCACCGGCCACGTAATGCGTTGCCTCGCTCTTGCCCAAGCCTGGCGAGACCAAGGCAACCGCGGCGTGTTTGCCATGTCGTCCTCCACGCTGGCTGTCGATGAACGACTGCTTTTGGAAGGGATGGATGTCATGAAAGTCAACGCATCCACGGGTAGCGAGGAGGTCGCGGCAGAGTTAATCCAATTCGCACGGAACGAGGGCGCAAACTGGGTGGTTTCAGACGGCTATGCCTTCTGTGCAGAATATCAACGCTGCTTGAAGAGGGCGGGAGTGAGGCATCTGCTCGTCGACGATCTTGGTCGAATCGGCGGTTATTACGCCGACATTGTCCTTGATCAGAACGCTAGCGCAAGCGAGAGTCTCTATCGGGATCGCCAAACTAACACCCGACTCTTGCTGGGCTCCTGCTACATTTTGCTGCGTCGCGAATTTGCCTGCTGGCGAGAATGGAAACGGGAGATCACTGCAAATGCGCGCCGAATTCTCGTAACCATGGGTGGCACTGATCCCGACAATTTGACCGAATATGCCATTCGCGCGTTGGCGACAGCCGCTCCGAGAAATTTGGAAGTGGTCGTCGTGACGACTACAAGTTGCCCGCACCGCCGGGCGATTGAGAGCGCGGGGGCAGCCTTCCCCGGCAAACTGAAAGTGCTCCAAAATACGACGAATATGCCAGAGCTTATGGCATGGGCGGATCTCGCAATCATCGCAGCCGGAGGAACTCTGTGGGAACTTCTTTACATGGGATGCCCGGCGATTAGTTTTGCCCGGAACGGCACACAGCGCGAAGTCATAACCCAACTTCACCAACAAGGGATAGTGGAGACCGTAGAAAGAGGGCAGGCATCTGAGGGTGCCTTTCTGGCTTCTACTGTTTACGAGTTGTTGAACTCAGCCGAACGCCGCCGGCGCATGAACGCCATGGGGCGAGAGAGGATCGACGGACGTGGCGCCCAGCGAGTCTGCGAATTCCTGCGTGGCTGAAGAGCGAAAGATGCATGTGAGTATGGAGCCGGTCACGGCAGATAGCCGCGAACGTTTTATGGAGATGGCTGAAGCGCACTTTCGGGAGCTGAATCCTGCATTTATTCCGCAGGAGGATTGGAGCGAATGCTATTTCGAAAGGATCGTCGCTAACGCAGCTTTTTCTCTCCGCTGGGTCGTAGTCGATGGCAGACGCTGTGGGTTCATTCTTTTTGGCCGAGAGGATCACCGCTTTCTGCCACGGCAAGTCGGGGCGATCTATGAGTTATATGTGGAACGACAATATCGCAAGCAAGGCATAGCACGCGCTTGCGCGTTTCAGGCGATTCGCGAGCTCCAGGCGGTGTCTCCTTCGAAAGTTCAGTTGGAATTCATGAACGGGAATACTGCCGCTGAGAAGCTGTGGAGTTCTCTGGGTTTTCACAAAGTTTCCGAGCGCTGGGTTTTAGGTGAACAATGAGGATCGCGATTAGCCAACCCACATATCTGCCATGGCTGGGTTACTTTGACCTTATGGCTCAGGTTGACCTCTTTGTGTTTCTCGATTCGGTGCAGTTTGAAAAGCGGTCGTGGCAGCAGCGTAATCGGATCAAGACACCTCTCGGGCTTCAGTGGCTGACCGTCCCGGTTGTGTTTCACCGCAATTCCGGCCAAGAGATCAAAGACGTTGAAATTCAGAGCATTGAGTTTGTCCGCGATCATCTCCGGTCCATTGAACATAACTATAGACGGGCGAAATTTTTTGAAGGCTACTTTTCCCGGCTGGGAGAGATTCTTCAGTCATGCCATAAAGAGAAGCGCCTTGCAGAATTGAGCGTGCGGTTGATCGGCTGGTTGGGGGCGGAATTGGCGATTCATACCCCAATTATGCGGTCTTCCACCCTGAATCTTCCGGGCCGGCGTTCGGAACTTCTGGTCAATCTTTGTCGCAGCGTCGGAGCCGATTCATATGTTTCGCCGCTGGGCTCGGCGGCTTATCTGATGACAGACTTGGAATTGTTTTCCGGCGCGGGGATCGAGATCACATTTCAGCATTACGAGCATCCCGTTTACTGTCAACTTTTCCCACCGTTTTGCCCGTACGCCTCGGTTCTGGACTTGCTCTTCAATCACGGCCAGGAATCTTCGGAAATTCTGTTCTCTGGGCGAAGGGCTGCCTTCATGCCATACGAAGCCGGTTGTTCCGCCGTTGCGGCCGGGGGCGTTCGATGAACGCAAAGATACAGGTTGCATCGCGCCAGGTCGGCGAAGGAGAGCCTGTATACATCGTCGCGGAGCTTTCCGCCAATCACAACCAGGACTTCGATCAGGCGGTGCGAATCATCGAGGCTGCCAAGAATGCTGGCGCGGATGCGGTCAAGCTGCAGACCTACACGCCCGACACGATCACCTTTCCTTCGGAGCGCGAAGAATTTCGAATTCGCGGCAGCACGATCTGGGATGGCCGAACTCTGTATGATCTCTACGGCGAGGCCTACACACCCTGGGACTGGCAGCCGAAACTCAAGCAAATTGCCAATGGTTTGGGGCTCGCCCTTTTTTCTTCACCGTTTGACATGACGGCCGTCGATTTTCTGGAAAGCATGCAAGTGCCAGCCTATAAAGTTGCTTCCTTCGAGTTGGTAGATATTCCGCTCATCCAAAAGATCGCGCGGACCGGGAAACCGATGATTATCTCCACCGGGATGGCTACGCTCGAGGAGATTGAGGAAGCAATTCAGTTTGCGCGTAACGCGGGGGCAACGCAGGTAGTCTTGCTCAAATGCACCAGCGCCTATCCTGCGCCGGCAGAGGAGATGAATTTGCGCACGATTCCGGAAATGTCGCGAAGATTCGGCGTTCCCGTGGGTCTTTCCGATCACACCATGGGAATCGTGGCGCCGGTAGCCGCTGTAGCGCTTGGAGCGTGCCTGATCGAAAAGCATCTCATGTTATCGCGCGCTCAGAACGGGCCGGACAGCGCCTTCTCGCTCGAGCCGGACGAGTTTCGCGCAATGGTTGACGCCGTTCGCGAGGCAGAGAAGGCACTAGGTGAGGTGCATTTCGGAAGCAGTCCGCGTCAGGAGATTGGCCGGGCCTTTCGCCGGTCCCTGTATGTGGTGCAGCAGATGAGGCGCGGACAAACCTTCGATGGCGAAAACGTGCATTCCATTCGCCCAGCCCGGGGACTGCACACGAGGCATTTAGGAGAAGTCATCGGGAAACGCGCCACCCGTGACATTGAGGCGGGCACGCCTCTCAACTGGGAACTTGTCGAGAAATCATGAGATTTATCAGCCCGCTCCTCAAACACGTGGTATTTCCCGGCCTTGCCAGAGCGGGATATCTCAACCGCCGCGCCGGTTCCGGCCCGGCGATTCTTACTTATCACGGCGTATGGCCGCGCGAGTATGGCGGAGTCGATCCGAACCTGGATGGAAGTCTGGTCAGCGCTGATTCATTTCGCCGTCAACTAGCGCTATTGCGCGACCGTTACCGCGTGATCTCGCCTGAACAGTTTTTGCTGTGGCAAAAACAGGAAATGGAGCTTCCTCCGCGCTCTGTCCTGTTGACCTGTGATGATGGCCTCGTCAATACGCTGGGCGAGATGCTGCCGGTTCTTCACGAATTTCAAATTGAATGCCTATTCTTCGTGACCGGTGCATCCATCTCCGGCTTGCCGGCCATGTTATGGCATGAAGAACTGCACCTGATGCTGCTCAGTGTGGCCGGTCATTTCAAACTGGAACTGGATCAGATCGGACTGAGGTGCGCGGTTGCTTCCTCGCAGGAGAAAAGCGACTTATGCTGGAGACTGGTTACGGTCCTTTCCGGGCTGGATGGAGAGGCGCGAAGACGACTGTTGAACGCAATTCGTGTGCAACTTGGCCTGCCAGAAGATTGGGCCTCAAAATACCTGCATGATCCGAGCTACAGCTGCCGCTTCCGGCTTCTGGATCAGCCGGGATTGAGAGAGTTGCAGGCGGCCGGAATGGCCATCGGGGCCCACACTCTTTCTCATTCGATGCTTTCGCAACTTCCCACGCAGAGCGCGTGGAGGGAAATCTCGGAGAGCCGTTGCCGTCTCGAACGCGCCCTTGGAGAGCCTGTTTGGGCGCTCGCTTACCCGTTTGGTTATCCGCGGGCGGTCACGCGGCGAGACCAAATGCTGGCCCAACGAGCTGGCTTCACCTGCGCTTTTCTCAACGCAGGTGGCGGCTTTGGCGCGCCGGTCCCACCTTTTGCTCTCCCGCGAGTGCATGTATCAGGCGAGATGAATCTGGCCGAATTCGAGGCACACCTGTCGGGCTTCTATTCTGTCTTGCGGCGGCGCTTCCTGGGTGAGGTGGCCGAAGAAATTGTGGAGGTGGGCGCTTAGAAACTTACTAACGAGGCTAAGCTCCGTTGCACAGATCAAGTCAGTAACCCTTGTGGAAATCATCTTCGGTTAACACATCCACCGTTTGTGCCACACTGAAAAGCTCACAACTTCTTCAAATCTACGAATTCATGAGCGAAAAATCTTGCGCTTAGTTACGCACCGCGACATCCCGGAAGCCCAGGGCCTGCGAGATCCGTGGAATGCCTTGGTGGAGCAGATGGAACACCCGGAGGTGTTTTACACCCACGAGTGGGCGACGGCGGTGCATCGGGCCTATCACGACTCGTTGGAACCCCTACTGTTCCTCGGTTATGTGGGAGAAAAATTGTTGGGCGTGGCCGCGCTGGCAACTAACGCCGGCGACGCTGAAACATTTTTTCTCGGAGGTGCAACTGCTGACTACTGCGATTTCGTTTCTGCCCCGGAGTACCGCCTCGAATTCGTGAATGACGTGCTTGGCGCACTGCGAAAGATGAAGATGCCAAGACTCGTTTTAGCGAACTTGCCGGCGGAATCGGCCACTTATCCAGCGCTTGTCTCTGCATTGCCGGACTGCGGCTACCGGTTGTTTTCGCGTCCTGCGTATCGTTGTGCTCAAGTTACTCTGCATTCTGCCGAGGACCGGCAGGCGGTTCGCCACTCGATTTTGCGAAGGAAAAGCAAGCGGCGGCAATTTGCCGCGATGGAAGGGATTGCGCCGGTCAAGCTTGATCACCTGAGGTCCCCGGCCCAGATTATTCCATCCCTGCCTGATTTTGCGCGCATGCATGTGGCTCGTTGTCTCTCTACCGGGCGAATGAGCAATCTGATCTCCTCAGAGCGGCGCGCCTTCTTAAGGGAATTGGCAGAACTGCTTTCTCGCGCCGACTGGATCACGCTGAGCCGGCTTGCGGTAGGCGACGTCGTCGTGGCCTGGAACTACGGCTTCCATTTTGCCGGAACCTGGTTTTGGTACCAGCCAACCTTCGATGTTGGTTGGCAGCAGCATTCTCCCGGGTTTTACCTTCTGACCAGGATTGTGGAGCAGGCTTGCAGTGATGAAACGGTCAAAGCGGTGGATCTAGGTTTGGGAGCCGAGCCCTACAAGGACCGGCTGGCGAATGGCTTCCAAGATACACGGTATCTGACTGCTACCGCCTCGGCTGGCGAATGGGCCAGTGAAGTTGTCAGGTATCACGCCGTCACCGCGATCAGGAAACTGCCCCGGGCCGAGAACTGGCTGCGTGCGACGCGCGCCCGTGGCTCACGGCTTATTAAGCGCGTGCGAACTCTTCAAATGAAGGGCTCTGCAGATTGGTTTTGGAAGCGATGCTGGCGTCCCCTCACGGCCCGCGAGGAGATGCAATTCTTCGAGTGGCCCGAAGATCGAGTGGCATGGAGAAAACAAAACTCCGGGATGACACTCCATCTTCGCGGCCTTGAGCTGGAAACGTTGGCAGCCGCAGCCATCCGCTACTCGCGCGACGAGGAGACTCTTGCTTACTTGTTCCGCTACGCCGGCAGACTCCGCTCCGGCGAGGGCGAAGGGTTTGCGCTGAGTGAACCCGATGGTTCTTTGGTGCATTGTTGCTGGGCTGCACAATTCGAGGGCTTCTTCATTCCGGAACTGGGTTGCAAGCTGAACGCGCCCGCGGAACGAGCGGTGCTGCTATTCGACTGCTGGACGCCAGCTTCCCTTCGGGAACACGGCTACTTTCGAAAGACAATTTCTCAGGTGGCGTCGCACCTGAGTGCTTTGGGCAAGCGTCCTTGGATCTCGTGCTCAAGCACAAACGAATCCATAGTTCGCGCTGTTCACGATGCGGGTTTCATTCCGAAGTTTTCTTTGTCGCGCAAGTGGGGATTATTGAAAACGCGGCCCAGTACTGCGCCGTCGATTGTGCAGTCGCGAACCCACGCATCTTCGGCGGCGTAGCACTAGGGCCATAGTGAGCGTTCGGAGAAAATGGCGACCGCAAGACTAGCAACGGAGATACGGCCACCGGCAGAGATGCGGGAATTCGGCACCCACATGGGCCGCATTTCGCGCCAGTCGCTGGTTTTCTTTGCCGGCACGATCTTCACTGCGGCTGCCGGTTATCTATTCAAAATCTATCTTGCCCGGGCACTTGGCGCGGAAGCCCTCGGCATCTATGCGCTAGGCATTACCATCACCGGTCTGCTGGGAATCTTTAACGGTTTAGGGCTTCCGCAGGCCGCCGTGCGTTTTGTCGCTGCCTACTCTGCTACTGGAAGGTTCGATCTGCTCCGCGGATTTCTCGCCTGGAGCGGCGCGTTAATGCTGGTCTGCAACGTTTTCGTCGGCGGAATGGTGCTCCTGGTTGGGCCGTGGCTGGCGGTGCATTTCTATCACACTCCAGCATTAAAGGCGTACCTCGGCCTGTTTGTGGCAATCCTGTTCCTGGGCGCTCTCAACCTGTTTCTTGGCCAGATTCTGGGTGGGTACAAAGACGTAACCCATCGCACCGCGATCACGAATTTCATCGGCATTCCGGTGACGATGCTTGTTGCCTGGGCGGCGATTTCACAAGGATTTGGGCTGCGGGGCTACATCGCGGCGCAAGTAATTGGCGCGATGGTCGTCCTGTTTCTGCTGGGTGCGTCCGTTTGGCGCCTGACGCCAGCCGCCACGCGTTCTTTCGTTACGAGAATGCCGAGGTTGGAGAAACAAGTTGTTTCGTTTTCAAGTGCGGCTCTTGGCGTGGGCTTCCTCGAGTTTGCCATGGGGCAAACGGACAAAGTGTTGATCGGCTATTACCTGAATGCCCGCGCCTTGGGAATCTACACTGTTGCGGCCGCGCTTGTAGCTTTTGTCCCCATCGCGCTGCAATCGGCAAACCAGATTTTCTCTCCTACAATCGCCGATTTGCACGCGCGTGGGCAGACCGAATTACTCGGGCGCATTTTTCAGACTCTGACCCGATGGATTCTTGCGTGCACAATTCCCCTGGCGACCGCCATGATTGTGTTCGCCCCTGCCCTTATGCGCATCTTCGGGCGCGACTTCCGAACTGGCTGGCCCATCCTGGTGATTGGCACGTTGGGTCAGTTAGTAAACTGCGGTGTTGGTTCTGTGGGATATCTGCTGTTGATGTCGGGACATCAGACACGGCTGATTCAGGCACAGGCTGTGTCAGCGGTCATCATGGTTCTGCTGTCCCTAGCGCTCATCCCCGCTTGGGGAATCAGCGGCGCTGCTTTGGCTTCCGCGGTCACGAACGTCATGACCAATATCCTTTGCTTGAGAGAGGTTCGGCGTAGCGTGGGCCTCTCGCCTTTCACTAAGGGTTATTTCCGTTTGCTGCTCCCAACTTGCAGTGCAGCCATCGCGTTGCTGTTGTGGCGCGATGCGCTGGGGAAGGTTCGTCCCGAGTGGGTGGTGGTCGCAGCCGGCTTTCTCCTTGCTTACCTGATCTTTGCGGTTGTGACTTGGGCGCACGGGCTTGACTCAGATGACGAGTTCATTGCGACCGCCGCGTGGGCGCGAATGCGTGGTTTTCTCTCAAGAGCGGAGGCAAACGCCTGATGGCAGATTTTACGCGTAACACTCGTCTTTCTGAGTCGCTCTGCGAGGCGGCGGAGCAGCGCTTTGGAGCGCGCTTCGGGAGCCTGGACAACTTTCTCACCTACGTATTGGAACAATTGGTACGCGATGACGTGGCGCAGATGGATCGAGAGGAGCAAAGGATTATCGAGGAGAGGTTGAAGGACCTTGGCTACATTTAGGCGGAGACGAAATCTGCCGGGCCGTTTCGCAGCGCGGGATCACAGCGGCGGATTTTCTTTTGGCCGCCCGTTGGTGCTTTTGCAGAGCGACGACTGGGGCCGGGTCGGTGTCCGCGACCACCAGGGCTGGGAAGAGTTGCATGCAAATGGAGTCAACTTGGGCGAAAGTCCCTACGATTTCTACAGCCTCGAAACCGCTGATGATGTCCTGGCGTTGCGCGACGTTCTCGCGCGCCACCGTGACTCGACTGGGCGCTCCGCTTGCGTGGTGATGAATTTCCTGCTGGCCAATCTGGATTTTCCAAGGATGGCTGAATGCGGGTCTAAGGAAATCCTTCTAAAGCTACTCACAGAAGGTCTACCGGGGCGCTGGCAACGTCCGGGATTATTGGAGGCTTACCGCACGGGTATTGCTGACGGCATCTTTTATCCCGCTTTGCATGGACTAACTCATTTTTGTTGTCAGGCGGTGGTGCGGGAACTTGGAGATGGAGGAACTCGAGGAGATTTGCTGCGAACGCTCTGGAAAGCAGAAACGCCCTATATCTACTGGCGCATGCCGTGGATTGGATATGAATATTACGATCCTCAGAAATCTCAGTTTCTGTCTGGTGAAAAGCAAGCCGAACTCATCCGCGAGGCAACCGCATGTTTCCGTGAATTTTTGGGCGTGGCACCGGTCTCCGCATGCGCACCGGGCTACCGGGCAAATCGCGACACGCATCATGCGTGGGCAGCGTGTGGTGTGAAAGTGGCGCAGAACGGAAGCGGCACACCCGCACTGCCTCACATGGATTCTTGCGGAATGCTCAATCTTTACCGCACGATCGATTTCGAGCCCGCACATCGGCCCCTGCCGGTCGACCATTATTTGCAACTTGCCGCGAACGCGTTCGCTGCCGGTGCGCCGCTCATTATTTCGAGCCATTCCATTAATTTTCATTCTTCGTTGAAAGATTTTCGCAGTTCCACATTGAAAGCTCTCGATCAATTGCTGACAGCACTCGAAGCAAACTATCCCGATCTGCTTTACGTGCACGATGGCGATCTTTATGAGATGGTGACACGCGGCCGCTTTGCCGGACGTGATCGAGCAGTCTCGATCGACGTTCGAAAGAATGAGAATGCAGAGGTGAGCGCCGCATTCGGGGGCATGAACTGATATGAGCCTCCCGCGATCTTTACTGTTGGTCACGATCGATTGTCTTCGCGCCGATCATGTCGGATTTCTTGGCTATTCGCGTCCCACGACACCGTTCCTGGATTCAGTGGCGTCTGAAAGCTTCGTTTTTTCCAATGCAATCGCGGCCGGAAGTCCGACCTACTATTCATTTCCGGCAATCATGGCCTCGCGGTATCCGCTCAGCTTAGGACGCGACGTCGTGGGCCTCGCTCCCAACGAAACTACGATCGCCACAGTTCTGCGCGAGTCCGGCTACGCGACCGCCGCATTTCTTGCTGGTAACCCTTATCTCTCTTCTCGCTTCGGGTACGACGCTGGATTCACGACGTTCCGCGACTTGCTGGACGCCGGCAAAAATTCTGCGGAGAAGCAAGTAGAATCTGCGGTTGCCGGTTCCCGCAATCGCCTGAACCTTCGGGTGGATGAGGCGTGCCACAAGCTGAGGCCGGTCGGCGCGCTTTATGACGAACTTTATTTTCAATATTGCACGCGCTGGGCCTCTCCTCCGGCACCGCCATCGATGGATGCGTTGCGATGCTTTCCTTCGGCTGACGTGATTGTTAATCACGCGTGCGAGTGGCTGTTGCGTGTGGGAAAACAGCCTTTTTTTCTGTGGCTGCATTTCATGGATCCGCATTCGCCCTACTATCCAGCCGAGGAAGCCTTGGAGGAAATTGGCCAAGGCACAATCGATGCTCGCAAGGCCCGATATTTGAATTCCTATTGGAACCGCAGCGACTTGAGTGTCCAACGACTGGCGTGCCAGCGCGAGAAAATTATTGGCCTCTACGACGCAGGCATTCGTTGGGTTGATATTCAAATGGCGCGTTTGCTCAGCACACTTCGCCGCCTCGGTCTCTGGGAGAACTGCGTGCTGGCACTGACTGCCGATCATGGCGAAGAATTTCTTGATCACGGCGGACGTTATCACGCGCCGGCCAAAGTTACCGAGGAACTGGTGAGGGTTCCACTGCTGGTACGGGTTCCGGGAATGAGAAAAGGGAGGTCCGCGCAGGACTTATTCAGCTTGCTGCATCTGGCACCCACTCTCCTGGCTGGTCTTGACGTTTCGGTCCCGGGCAGTTTTTCCGGGCGCAGCTATTGGGAGCAGGTGCAGCGCGGCGAGAGCTGGTGCGGGGAGGCTTTCATCGAATGCATCCGAGATTGTACAAACCCATTCTTGCCGGAGAATCGGCGCCGCCCGCGCCTTATGGCGGTCCGGGAGTCACGCTTCAAACTAGTCTTCGATTTCGGCAATGCGACCGAGACTGTGTTCGATCTCCAAGCCGATCCCGGTGAAGGTTCTCCTCTGCCTGCAAACGTGGAAAAGCCCACGCGCCGGCGTTTGCTGGAAAAGGCAAGTCAACACATTTCCCATTCCCTTAACCTTCGTGATACCGGCTCCGTTCTCGCCGTGCGTCTGCGTGACCTTCAGCTAGAATTGGCCCAGCCGGCGGCAGAAATGTGCGCGTAGTGCGAGTGTGATGTGCTGCGCATCTTCCGGGGGCGTGTGTGCGAAATGAATCCGATTCACATTCTCGTCGATAGCCTGGCAGATCGTGGGCTGCCCAACGCGCAGATGGGCAATGCACGGGAAATTATCCGGCGGCTTGATCCAGCGCGTTTTCAGGTTAGCGTCTTTCATCTTGCAGAGCCGGACGAACTGATTGCGAAGCGGCCCCGCACAAGGCTTATCAAATTACCGGCGCGGCGGAAGACGGCCCGTATCTTCGCCGAGTTCCTGACCGGACAGCACGATCTTCTTTTTTACCTAAAGTCCTCCCCCGCCAGCCGGTGGTACATGCGGCTGCGGGAAAGGTGGAGAGACGGGCGCATTACCATCGGCACGGTCGAGTCGCAATCGAATTTGCGCGATGAGCCCACGATAACACCTGAAGGAATTCGGCTTTGGGAAGATACAGTTCTTCGCTGCGACTATCTTTTCAGCAACTCGAATGCGGTACAGAAAAGCCTGGAGCGCGAATATGGGCTGCGCAGCCGGGTCGTGCCAACAGGCGTCGACACGAACTTCTTTACACCAGATCCGAAACGACTGGCGAACGCCCGGCCGCGTGTGCTGTTTTGCGGTTCTCTGCGTCCGTTCAAGCAACCGCAAACAGTAGTAGAGGCAGCCGCGCGCTTCTCGCAAGCGGATTTTATTTTGGCGGGCGAAGGATTCATGGCTGAAGAATTGAAAGCTCGCATAGCCCGCGAGCGTCTTTCCCATGTCATGCTGCGGGGACTGCTCAGCGCAGAAGAGTTGCGAGCAGAATATCGGATGGCTGATGTTTTTCTGTTCCCCTCGAGTTGGGAGGGATCGCCAAAAGTGATTCTTGAGGCCGCGTCCTGCGCTCTGCCCGTCATCGCCCGCAAGAACTATGAGCCTGAAACCGTGGTTGATGGGGAGACCGGCTACCTGGCGCGCTCTGATGAAGAATTATTTCTCCGCCTAAACGAGTTGTTGCGCAATCCAGAGCAGCGAAGAAGATTCGGCGAAGCTGGGCGAAAACACGTCGAGCAGTTCGATTGGGGATGCATCACTCGCCGCTGGGAAGAAGTATTTGTTGGCCTTCTGCACGAGCAAGCTCGAGGAACAGCGGCATGATCGCATGGCCGGCGGTGCTTCCAGACGAGCCACTGTCGTGCACCAAGTCCCTTCACGTGCTGACCCTGACGCCGTTTTATCCTGTGCGGGGCGACGATGCCCAAGGATGCTTTGTGGCTGAGCCATTGCCATGGCTGGAACGGCTCGGGATGAAAAACACAGTGATTGCGGTGCGTCCCTTCTATCATGGCCGCGCCGTCGTGGGCGACTCCGCCGTTCCTTCGCGCTGGGTCTCTTTTTTTTCTCTGCCATCCGGATGGGGTCTGCCCAGCACGGGAAGGTTTCTTTTCGCTCGCATTTTTTCTGAAATTGAGCGCCTGCATCGACGTCAGCCAATCGATCTCATCCATGCTCACTCCGCTCTGCCGTGTGGCCACGCTGCGTATCTGCTCTCTCGCGAGCTTGGCATTCCTTTCGTAGTTTCGGTGCACGGGCTGGACGCATATTTCAGTCGTCAAGTCGGAGGCCTCAGCGGCGCATGGTGCGGGCGTGTTGCAAGTCTCGTATATCGAGAAGCTAAGGATGTTATCTGCGTCAGCGAGAAGATTCGCGATCAAGTTATGAGCCGGCTTGGCAACGTCACTCATACAAATGTGATTTACAACGGCGTCGATCCTGACATCTTCTTCCCTGCGAATGGAGATTCGGAAACCATTCTGAGTGTTGGAAGCCTCATCGAAACTAAGGGCCATGAACAGCTCTTGCGGGCATTGGCTAGCGTTCATAAAGCCCATCCGGCCGTGAACTGTGACATCGTGGGCGAAGGGCCTGAGCAAAAACGCCTGCAAAAGCTGTCTGCCGAACTGGGATTAGCCAATAGAGTGCGCTTTCTTGGGCGCCTCAGCCGGAGCCAGGTGGCTGAGGCTATGCGCCGATGCAAACTCTTTGCGCTGCCAAGTCGTTATGAAGGGTTGGGCTGCGTTTACCTCGAAGCCATGTGTTCGGGAAAGGTTGCGATCGGGTGCCGGGGACAGGGCATCGAGGAAGTCATTCAGCATGGGGTCAACGGCTGGCTGGTGAGTCCGCGCGATGTGCAGGAGTTGGCCAATGCGCTGTCATTCCTGCTGCAGCAAGACAATCTGCGGCGGCGAATGGGCGAGGCGGCACGGCAAACCATCCTGCAACATTACACATTGGAACATCAGGGAGCCTTACTGAGCGATCTGTACCGGAGGAGCGTGTCATGAACCGCCGGCTGCTCGTCATCAGCGAAATCATCGCTCCCTATCGTATCCCGGTATTCAATGCGCTAGCCCTCCAGCCGGGGATTGAATTGCACGTGGTCTTTCTCGCCGAAAGTGATCCTACGCTTCGGCAATGGCCGGTCTACAAACAAGAGATCGAGTTCTCCTACGAAGTGCTGCCGAATTTCCGGCGTCGGGTTGGCGGGCAGAACGTTCTGCTGAACCGAGAGGTGTCCCGCGCGCTTTGTCGTTTCTCTCCCACCTGCATTCTGGTAGGGGGATACAACTATCTCGCTTCGTGGCAAGCCCTTGGCTGGGCCCGGAGCAGAAAGGTTCCCCTTCTTTTGTGGGTCGAAAGCACGAATCGCGACAACCGCGCCGGCCTTCGCATGGTGGAGTTTCTAAAGACAGCATTTATGCGACGCTGCGACGGATTTGTCGTCCCCGGCAAATCTTCGTCAGACTATCTGAACTCTTACGGCGTCCCGCAGCAAGCGATTTTTACTGCCCCCAATGCGGTAGACACAGAGCTTTTTAGCCAACTCGCGGCAATGGCTCGCCGCCATGGGCCGGTTCACCGCAGGAAACACCAGTTACCATCGAGATTCTTTCTGTTTGCCGGAAGGCTGGTTCGGGAAAAAGGAGTGCTCGATCTTCTGGAAGCCTATGGCAGACTGCAGCCAGTGATGCGATCTGAAATTGGATTGGTTTTTGCAGGAGATGGCCCATTGCGTCCGGAGTTGACCTTGCGCGCGGCGAAGATTCAGCCGGGGGCGGTCCGCTTCGTAGGATTTCTCCCACGGGAGAGCCTTGCGGATCACTACGCGCTGGCAGAGGGACTGGTCTTCCCAACGCGCTCAG
>Ga0335076_10001493_pt1 | contig 22607 bp, 23 predicted proteins | sample Lox_Sample_25_FD_206717 | JGI IMG/M metagenome (GOLD analysis project Ga0335076, IMG submission 206717) | Soil microbial communities from Loxahatchee National Wildlife Refuge, Florida, United States - Lox_Sample_2.5 | ecosystem: Environmental > Terrestrial > Soil > Wetlands | place: USA... | reverse complement strand
AGACAGCCCGAGGGCAATCGCGCCCGCAGCGAACACCGGTGTGAGGATTCCTCGTTTCGACATCGGCGTGTGAGGCTAGCGAGTCTTGGCGAAGAAACAGGTAATAACCCCGGCTGCTGGGTGCAGTCACATACGAGGCACATCCGCGGAGCCGCGGTTACTGGGCGACGCGCTCGAGCACGGCACTGTCGACGTCGAAATTGGCGTGGACGGCGTTAACGTCGTCGAGCTCTTCGAGCGCGTCGATCAGCTTCATCAGCTTCCCTGCGTCGGCTTCGTCGACCGGGACGCGTGCTTTGGGCCTTTGGGTCACGTCGGCGCTTTCGAGCTCGACGCCCGCATGCGACAGCGCGTCGCGAGCGGCGGCGAGGTCGGCAGGCTCGGTGATCACCTCGTATACGTCCTCGTCGAGCGAGATGTCCTCGGCGCCCGCGTCGATCGCCGGCATCAGGTCGTCCTCGCTGTAGCGGTTGGCATCTACGACAAGCACGCCGCGCTTGTCGAACAGGTACGCGACCGAGCCCGGCTCGCCAAGACTTCCGCCGTGCTTTCCCAGCACGTGGCGCATCTCAGCCCCTGTCCGGTTGCGGTTGTCGGTCAGCGCCTCCACCAGCAGCGCGACGCCGCCGGGGCCGTAACCCTCGTACAGGACGGTCTCGATCTGCTCAGCATCCGCGCCCTCGCCCGTGCCCTTGGCGATCGCGCGCTCGATGTTGTCCTTGGGCATCGAGGCGTCGCGGGCCTTCTGGATCGCAAGCGCCAGCCCGGAGTTCCCGGTCGGGTCGCCTCCACCTTCGCGCGCGGCGACCGTTATCGCCCGTGCCAGCTTGGTGAAGTGCTGCCCGCGCCGCGCGTCGACGACGGCCTTCTTGTGCTTGATCGAAGCCCATTTGGAATGCCCAGACATACCTTTCAGTCTAGTAGCGGGTCCGCGCCGCGGGGTGGTCCCGGTACCAGTCGATCGTGCGCCGGAGGCCGTCCTCGAGCGTCACCGCGGGACGCCAACCGGTCAGTTCGCGGAGCTTGGTGCAGTCGAGCCACTGGCGGTCGAGCTCTCCATGGGGAACGCCCTCGCCCCGGATGTCCGGAGCCACCGAAGCGCCGGAAAGCCGGCAGATCAATTCGATCACCTCGAGCACCAGCCGTGGCTCTCCCGAGCCCGCGTTGAACGCCTCCCCAAGCCCCGATCCGCGCCCGAGCGCATCCCACACGGCCAGGTAGGCCCGCGCGGCGTCCTCTACGTACAGGAAGTCGCGTTCGGGCGAGCCGTCCGACCGTACGATCGGCGCGATCCCGGCGAGCGCGGAGCACACCGCCTCGGGAACCAGCCGCGCTCGGTTCAGGTCTCCGCCACCGTAGACGTTGGCCAGCCGCGTGACCGCGACCGGCAGGCCGAACGTGTGCCAGTAGGAGCGCGCGAGCATGTCGCACGCCGCCTTCGACACGTCGTACGGGAACGTCGGCGTCAGCGCGTGCTCCTCGCGGTATGGCAGCTCGGCCTGGATCCCGTATGCCTTGTCCGAGGAGGCGACCACGACCCGCTCGACCGCATGCACACGACAGGCCTCGAGGACGATCCAGGTGCCGCGGATGTTTGCCTCGAAGGTCGGCGTCGGCGATCGGTTGGCACGTCCCACCTGGGTCTGCGCCGCCAGGTGGAACACGCTGTCGACGTCGTATCCGTTGAGCACGCGGGCGACGAGCCCCGCGGTGCAGATGTCGCCGTGCGCCACGTCGACCGAGTCCGCCAGCCCGAGTTGGTCCAGGGCGGACACGGCCCGCGCGTCTCGCCGGATCACGACCACTCGCGCGCCGCCCTCGAGTAGTGCCTTCACCAGCCAGGCGCCGATCAGACCGTCGGCGCCGGTCACGAGTACCGACGCGCTCACTCCCACACCTTCCAGGGCGCGCCGCCCTCGGCCCACAGGTCGTTGAGCGTGATCGCGTCCTTGTACGTATCCATGCACTCCCAGAACCCCTCGTGGCGGAACGCTCGAAGCTGCCCCGCCGCCGCCAGGCGTTCGAGCGGCTCGCGCTCGAGGACGCTGTCGGCCTCGAGCACGCCGAGCGCTGAGCGCTCAAAGCAGAAGAACCCGGCGTTCACCCAGAGATCGCTCCTGGGCTTCTCGGTGAACCCGAGCACGGAGCCGTCGCCGTTCAGGCGCGCGACGCCGAATGGGAGCCGGGGCTGGACGACGGCCATGGTCACTTTCGCGCCGTGCTGATGGTGATGTGCGAGCAGCGCCCCGAGGTCGATATCGGCGACCCCGTCCGCGTAGCCAAGACAGAACCGCCCGCTGTCGATGACTGGAGCTGCCCGGTGCAGGCGACCGCCGGTCGGCGTATCGACCCCGGTATCGAGGCAGGTGATCGTCGCGTCGCCCGGCCAGCCCGACCCGGCCACGAACGCCTTGATCTCCTCGCCGCGGTAGCCGGTCAATAGCAGGAAGCGCCTGAACCCGTGCGCGAGGTAAATCTTGATCACGTGCCACAGGATCGGACGGCCGCCGATCTCGACGAGCGGCTTCGGTAGCGATGAGCCGCGCTGCTGCAGGCGGTTCCCACGGCCGCCGCACAGAATCACGACGGTTGGCTTCTCCGCGCGCACTGAGCAGGCATTATTCAACGACCCAGCCGCGAGTAGCATCAGGCGCGGTGAGCGCCCATGCAAACCCCGGCATCTTCAAGGCCTACGACATCCGTGGCCTGTACGGCACCGACATCGATGCCGGCGCCGCCGAGCTGATCGGCCGCGCGTTCGCCCGGGTGATCGCCGACCTAGAGGACAGGCCGACGACCGAGTTGCGGCTCGGGCTCGGACGGGACATGCGCCTGACCGCCCCCGAGCTCGCGAGCGCCTATTGCCGGGGGATGTGCGCCGAAGGCGCGACCGTGCTCGATGCGGGCGAGGTCGGCACCGAGATGCTCTATTACCTCGTGGGATCGCGAGACCTCGACGGGGGTCTGATGTGCACCGCGTCTCACAACCCCAAGCGCTACACCGGCGCCAAGATGGTCAAGCGCGGCGCCATCGCGCTCTCGGGCGACACCGGCATCGGTGACGTGCGGGCGAAGATCGAGGCCGGCTTCGACGGCGCTCGCGGCGGCGGCTCTGTGGAGCACGTCCCCCTGTACGAGGAGTTCCAGAAGGCCGCGCTGCAGTTCATCGAGCCCGCCGCCGTGCAGCCGATGCGCGTGGTCGTCGACGGGGGTAACGGGATGGCGGGACCAATGGTCGGCCCCCTGCTTCGGGACCTCGGGCTCGAGCTCGTCGAGACCTACTGGGAGCCCAACGGCCATTTTCCCGACCACGAGCCCAATCCGCTCCTGCCCGAGAACCGCGAGTTCATCATGCGCGAGGTCGTCCGCCAGAAGGCGGACCTCGGCATTGCCTGGGACGGCGACGCGGACCGCTGCTTCTTCATCGACGACCGCGGGTCGTTCGTCGACGGCGATTTCCTCACCGGGCTGCTGGCCGAGTCGATGCTGTCGAAGCATCCCGGCGGGACGATCCTGTACGACGTCCGCGCGAGTCGCGCGGTCGCCGACGCGAGCGAGCAGGCCGGCGGCGTCGCGATGATGAACCGCGTCGGGCACGCGTTCTTCAAGAGCAGGATGCGCGAGGAGAACGCGATCTTCGGCGGCGAGGTATCGGGCCACTACTACTTCCGCGACTTTTACTGCGCGGACTCGGGAACGATCCCCGCGCTGCTGATCCTCGAGCTGCTATCAAAGCGCGCCGCGCGGATGTCCGAGCTGCTCGAGCCATACCGGTCGCGCTACTTCATCTCAGGTGAGATCAACTCAGAGGTCACTGACCAGCGGGCCAAGATGGAGGAGCTCGCGGCCCGGTACGAAGACGGCAGGCAGCACCGCCTGGACGGCATCTCGGTCGACTACGACGACTGGCATTTCAACGTCCGTCCGTCGAACACCGAGCCGCTGCTTCGCCTGTGCCTGGAGTCACTGCGCTCACACGAGGACATGGAGCGTCGGCGTGACGAGGTGCTGGCAGTGATCCGTTCGTGACCGCGCGAGACCGGCGGGCGACCAGCGCCGAGGACGCTCTGGCGCTGGCACAGCGGGCCGGGATCCACCGGATCGCGCTCCCGACCCCGTTCCTGGTCGGCCGGGTCAACTGCTACCTGATCGAGGACGAGCCGCTCACGCTGATCGACACCGGGCCGAACTCGGGCAAGTCGCTGGACGATCTCGAACGGGCGCTCGCCGGCCACGGGCGTCGGATCGAGGACCTCGAGCGCATCGTCGTCACTCACCAGCACATGGACCACCTCGGGCTGCTCGAGATCCTGGCTCGCCGTTCCGGCGCGGAGGTGGCCTCGTTCCACCTGCTCGGGCCGTACCTGTCGGACTTCTCCCGCAGCGCCGCGGCCGACGACGCGTTCGCGCAGACGGTCATGCGCCGGCACGGGGTGCCGGACGACCTCGCCACGGTGCTCGGATCGCTGGCGGCGGCGTTCAGAGCGTTCGGATCGAGCGGGCACGTCACGCGTCGGCTGCGCGACGGCGACAAGCTCGAGTTCGCCCAGCGAACGCTCAAGGTCGACCACCGCCCCGGCCACAGCCCATCGGACACGACCTTTTACGACGAGGATCGCGAGATGCTGATCGCGGGCGACCACCTGCTGGCGAACATCTCGTCCAATCCACTCGTCTCACGGCCGCTGTCGGGCGCCGCGGACCAGCCCCGCCCCAGGGCGCTCCTCCGATACATCGACTCGATGCGGCTGACCCGCGAGCTTCCCGCACGGCTGGTTCTCCCAGGGCATGGCGACCCGATCCTCGAGCACGCCGAGTTGATCGACGAGCGGCTGCGGATGCATCGCCGGCGGGCGGCGCGGATTCACCAGATTCTGGAGTCTCGGCCTCTCACCGCCCACGAGATCGCGCTCCGGATGTGGGGAAACGTCGCGGTCACGCAGGCCTATCTGACGCTCTCGGAAGTGCTCGGACACCTTGACCTGCTGGTGGAGGAAGGGCAGGCGACCGAGCAAGAGCGGGACGGCGTCGCGGCGTTCGAGGCGGTATAGCCGAGGTCCGCGACCCCGGGCCGCCTACCGCAATCGCTGTAACAGTCCGGACATAAGCGTCCAGAGCGGCTATCGATACCGCGAAGAATGCCGATTAGCAGGGGACATGGTCGGCGACACGAGACCGCCAGCATGCCTGGCGCGCCAGTTATGAAACCGCAGGGATCCGGAATCGCCGCTTCGGAGTACCCGAAGCTGCTCGAACGGGTACCCGCGATCATCTACGTCGCCGACACGGGCGACGACGGACGCTGGCACTACGTGAGCCCGAGGATCGAGCAGATTCTCGGCTACACCGCCGCCGAGTGGTGCGCCAACCCCGACCTGTGGGCAGATCGGCTACATCCCGACGACCGCGGATGGGTCCTGGCTCGCGAGAACGGCTTGAACGGCGTCAAGCCCGACGACGCGGCGCTCGAGTACCGGATGGTCCACCGCGACGGACGGACGGTTTGGATCCGCGACGACGCGGTGCTGGCTCGCGGCGAGGACGGCGAGATCCGCTGGCACGGGATGCTCCACGACATCACCGACCGCAAGGCGGTCGAGGCCGAACTCGAGCGGCGCGCCGCGCAGCAGGCGGCGGTGGCGTTGCTCGGCGAGCACGCCCTGGAAGGGGCGAGCACGATCGATCTGATGCAGGAAGCCGTGGCCAGCGCCGCGCGCATGCTGGGCGCCGAGATCTCAGCGGTGTGGGAACTGCTCCCGGACGAGCATTGCCTCGTGCTGAGGAGCGGAATCGGCTGGCCGGACACGGAGTTCGGGAGGCTGCGCTACCCGGCCGGCGAGGGTTCCCAGGCGGGGTACACGCTGCTGAGCGGAGCGCCCGTGGTCGTCGAGGATTGGGACGCCGAACGCCGCTTCGTGCAGCCGAACTTCCGCGGCCGCCGGACCGGCGCCGGGCTGTCGGTGAAGATCGAGGGCGGATCGCGCGGGCCTTTTGGAGTGCTCGTGATCCAGTCGATGCGCGCCCGTAAGTTCGCTCCCGGCGACATCGACTTCCTCCAGTCGCTCGCCAACGTTCTCGCCGACGCCCTCGAGCGCCAGGCGGTCGAGGATGCGATCCGCGAACGCGCTGTGCACGACCCGCTGACCGGCCTACCGAACCGAGTGCTGTTTGTCGACCGGCTCGAGCATGCGCTCGCGCGCCTTGGGCGCCAGCGATCGCTGGCCGCGATCCTGTTCCTCGACCTCGATCACTTCAAGCTCGTCAACGACAGCCTCGGGCACCACGTCGGGGACGAGCTGCTGGCGGCCGCGGCGCCTCGCCTCAAGCACGCGCTGCGCGGCGCCGACACCGTGGCCCGGTTCGGCGGCGACGAGTTCGGGATCCTGCTCGAGGACATCGCCTCCGAGCGCGACGCGATCGACACCGCGGAGCGAATCGCGGCCACGTTCGCCCGGCCGTTCGTCCTCTCGGGGAGCGAGCATTTCGTCACGACCAGCATCGGGATCGCGCTGGCCACCGGCGGCGAGCGCGCCGATGAGCTGGTCCGTGACGCCGACGCGGCGATGTACCGCGCCAAGGACCGGGGCCGCGCCCGTTACGAGGTGTTCGACGAGGGCATGCGCGGCCGGGCGATCGCGCGCCTGCGGATGGAGAATGATCTGCGCCGCGCGCTCGAGCGCGACCAGCTCCGGCTCGAATACCAGCCGGTCGTGTTGCTGGCGAACTCGTCGATCGTCGGCGTGGAGGCGCTGCTGCGTTGGCACCACCCCGACCGGGGCGAGATCTCGCCGTCGGAGTTCATCCCGATTGCCGAGGAGAACGGGCTGATCGAGCCGATCGGGCGTTGGGTGCTGGAAAGCGCGTGCCGCCAGGCCGCGCAGTGGTACGCCGCGCGCCCGGATTCGGCGCCGATCGCGATGTCGGTGAACCTGTCGGCAGTCCAGGTAGCCCGCCGCACGCTGCCCGACGTCGTCGCCGCCGCGCTCAGCAGCACCGGCCTCGATCCCGCCTGCCTCAGCCTCGAGATCACCGAGACCGTGATGGTTCGCGATGCCGACGGCCTGACCGAGATGCTCCAGGCGCTCAAGGCTCTCGGCGTGCGCTTGGTGCTCGACGACTTCGGCACCGGCTATTCGTCGCTCAGCTACCTGACACGGCTGCCGCTGGACGTGCTGAAGGTCGATCGCTCGTTCGTGGACGGGCTCGGCAACGAGCCGCGCGACACCGCGATCACCGAGACGATCATCGCGATGTCCCGGGCGCTGTCGATGGACGTCGTCGCCGAGGGCGTCGAGACCTCCGAGCAGGTAAGAGAGCTCACGCGGCTCGGTTGTACGCTCGCCCAGGGTTTCCACTTCTCCGGAGCGGTTCCCGCGTCGGAGATCACGAGCGCGCTCGCGCACGGCCCGGTCTGGCTGCCGTCGGCCGGTACGCGTTAGCCGGCGGCTACGGATACGCCGACTCGCCGGACCGCAGCGGCGACACGTTCGCGTCGCGGCACTCGTAGCTGCCGTTCGGGATCGTCGTGCGCAGCGTGGCCGTGTCGTTGGGAGGGATCACCTGTAGGCCGTAGGCGGTCGCGCACCCGTTGGATGTCGCCACCCCGTGACCGACGTCGAGCCGGAACGACGCGCTTCCGCCCGGCGAGATCACGAGCGGCACCGCCGGGCTCGAGCCGAAGAAGTCGCTGGTCGTATGGTGCGGCACGGTCGGAAGCGGGCGGCCACGCTGATCGAGGAACAGGATGCCAGGGTAGCCGTACGTGCGGCAGCTGACCTTGCCCGTGTTGTGAAGCACGAAGCCGATCTCGCCGTGGCCCATTCCGCCCTGTTGACCGAGGAATCCGAGCGAGAGCGAGGCGGCGGTGCAGGGCGGCTCGCCGGATGACGCGGACGTCGCCGTCGTGCTCGTCGTGGTGGCGCTCGTCGCCGTCGGCGTCGTCGTGGTGGTCGTTGCCGTCGGGGCGGCGCTGGTCGCGGTCGTCGCAGGCTGCGAGCCGGCGGTGGAGGTCGATCCGCTCGAGGCGGCCGGCGTCCCGCTTGAGCTCCCGCACGCCGTGAGCGTTATCGCAGCGACGGCGAGCAGCGGCAGGATCCGTTTCATGCAGCGGTGTTCGGCCATTGACCTGGACGGTCCTCCCCTGTTTTCTCCAGACCCGTAGTGCGTGCCAGTATCCGGGACGCAGACATGGAACGTAGCGAGGAGCTCCGACAGACGCACCGCCGCCCGCCGCGGAACCGGATGCTCGCGAGCCTCGATCGCCACCTCCCCTTCTGGGAGCCGCAGCTCGTCGTAGCCTGCACGATCGCGCTTCAGCTGTCGCTTTCCAATGAGGTGACGATTGGCCCGACGTGGTTGCTTCCCGCGCTCGAGGGCGCGCTGCTGATCGGCCTCACCGTCGTCTCGCCGCATCCCAAGGCGCGTCATTCCCCGTTACGGCGCAAGGTGGCCATCGCGATGATCGGCTTCGTCAGCGCCGCGAACATCGCCTCGCTCGTGATGCTGTGCCATCGGCTTCTCCACGGCGGCGAGGAGAACGGGCATGAACTGATCCTGTCCGGGATCGTGTTGTGGTGCACCAACGTGCTGCTGTTCGGGTTGTGGTACTGGGAGACCGATCGCGGCGGCCCGGTCGCACGTGAGCAAGGCGAACGCGACGTGCCCGACTTCCTGTTCCCGCAGATGACCAATCCGCGATGGGCACCGAAAGGCTGGATGCCGCAGCTCATCGACTACCTGTACGTTTCGCTCACGAACGCGACGGCGTTCAGCCCCACCGACACGTTGCCGCTGACGCCGACCGCAAAGTGGCTGATGAGCGCGCAGTCACTCGCGTCGCTGGTGACGGTCGGCTTGGTAGTGGCGCGCGCCGTCAACATCCTGGGATGACGGAGCCGCTGAACACGCAGATCACGACGCCCGACCGCGAGGCGCTCGAGCGGTCGATCCACGAGATCGGGACCGACCTCGCGTCGGCCTTCCCATCGAGCGCCCGCCATCCGATGAGGGCGCTCGACCAGCGGGCGATGGATCTCGCCTCCGCCGACCAGGAGCTGAAGGCGGCGCTGTTCCGATTCGTCGACGTGACGCCCGCCTGCCGCTCGCTCGACGACCTGGCCAGGCACCTACGCGAGTTCCTGCGCGAGGTCCCCGACGCTCCGCCGCCGCTCGCCGCCGCGTTGCGGATGGCAGACAACCGGGCGGGACGAACCGCGATCGGCGCGGCTGCGGCCGCCGGCGTCAAGCACATGGCCCACCGGTTCATCGTCGGCGAGACGCCGGCGTCGGCGCTCGGCGTGCTTCGCGACCTCTGGAACCGCGGCGTGACGAGCTCGGTCGACCTGCTCGGGGAAGCGACCGTCACCCAGCCGGAGGCCGACCGGTATGCGGGCCGCTGCGACGAGGCGCTGGCGGAGCTCGCGCGGGCCCAGCGGGATTGGCCCGCTCGCGACGTGCTCGAACGCGACAGCGTCGGCGCGATACCCCGGACGAACGTCTCGGTGAAGATCTCTGCGCTCACGCCGCTTCTCCGCCCGGATGCGCCGGACCTGGGGCGGCGAGACGCGGCGGCGCGCCTGCGGCCGCTGCTGCGCCGGGCACGCGAGCTCGGAGCCCATCTCCACATCGACATGGAGTCGCTGGACTCGCGCGAGGCCGTGTTCGACCTGGTGCTCGAGGTGCTGTCCGAGGACGAGTTCGCGGCCGGACCGTCCGCCGGAATGGTGCTCCAGGCCTACCTGCGCGACTCGCCCGAGCAACTCGAGCGGATCCTGGACTGGGCACGGAGCTCTCCTCGCACAACGCCGCTGACCGTGCGACTCGTGAAGGGCGCCTACTGGGACCACGAGCTGGTCCAGGCCAGCCAGCACGGCTGGCCGACGCCGGTGTTCGAGGTCAAGGCCGACTGCGACCGCAACTTCGAGGCGCTGACGGCGAGGCTGCTCGACGCCCGGCCCGCGGTCCGGGTCGCGGTGGCGTCGCACAACCTGCGCTCGGTGTCTCACGCGATCGCGTACAACCGGCTCGCCGGCGGCGAGGATCGCGACGTCGAGCTCCAGGTGCTCCGCGGCCTCGGCGACCAGCTCCAGGACGCGCTCGCTTCGCGCGGATTTCGCGTGCGGACGTACTGCCCGGTGGGCGACCTCGTGGCCGGGATGGCCTACCTCGTCCGGCGGCTGCTCGAGAACACGAGCAACGACTCGTTCCTCAGCGAGCAGGCGAAGGGCACCGCGCTCGACGTCCTGCTGGCACCCCCCTAGCGGGGTCTGAACCGCGCGGTCAGCCGGGCCATGTCGCCCTGTGCCTGCTCGACTCGGGCCGCGATGATGCTCGCCAGCACCTGCATGAAGCGCAGGTCCTCGGGACCGATGTCGGATTTCGTGTCGCGGCTCACGCAGCACAGGGTTCCGTGGACCCGCCCGTCGGAGAGCCGCACCGGAACGCCGATGTAGGCGCCGAACTCCCGGGTCGCCGCGAGATCACGCATGGCCGGCTCGGCGCGGGTGTCGGGCACGACGTTCGGGATCTCTCCGTCGAGCATCCGCTGGCAGAACGTGTGCTCGACCGGGATCACCGACCCCTGATAGGCGCCCACGATGTCGGCGTCGCCGACGATCGCGTGGATCGTCTGGACCTGCGGATCGATCGTCGTGACGTAGGAGGCGTTCATCCGGAGTCGCTCGCGCGCCGCGGCCAGCGCCCGCTCCACCACGTCGCTTTCCTGGGCCGCCTCGATCCGGTCGATAGCCTGGGCGTAATCCGGTGGGACCTTGTCTTCGGTGCCCGACTCCACAGCGGCGATTAAACAGCGGGGTCGCCCCGCGATCAACGGACGGATCGGCGGCTTCGTGCAATAGCTGATGCAGCCTCGGGCCTCGGTCGGATCATGAGCCATAGTTCCACCCCACCGATGAAGCGCTCGTCACGCTGGAGGAGGAGGCTCGGAGGCTTCCTGCTGGTGTTCCTGGCCCTGCTCGCAGTGGCGGGCGTGAGCGCGCTCGTGATCAGATTCGCGCCGCCGTGGCTGGTGTCGACCCAGGGCCTCACGGGGGCCGCCCGGCTCAACGAGCTCAACCGGGTCCGCCTCGCACTGGTGTTGATCGTGGTCGCGGCGCTCGTCGCCGCGGTCGCGATCTACGCGTTCCGCACGTTCTCGCGCGATCGAAAGGTCGAGCACACCGAGCGCCAGCAGTCCGAGCGGTTCATGCGCGCGATCGACCAGCTCGGGCATCCGGCGCTCGACGTCAGGCTCGGCGGCATCTACTCGCTCGAGCGGCTGGCGCAGGAGTCGCCCGAGGACCATGGCCCGATCATCGAGATCCTGGCGGCGTTCGTGCGCGAGCACGCGCCGTGGCCCGCCCGGGCCGGCGCGCAGGCTGGGGACGGCGACGGCCACCCGGGCGGTTCGGTCGCCGGGGCGCACGGCCGCGAGCATCGGGCTCGACCCGCCACCGACGTCCAGGCGGCGGTCACGATCCTCGGACGGCGCACGATCGCCCACGACACCGACCCGCCGATCGGCCTCCCGCACACCGCCCTGGCCGGCGCGATGCTGACCGGCGCGCAGCTCGAGGGCGCGCTCCTCAGCGGCGCGAACCTCGAGGGCGCCGACCTGTTCAAGGCCAACCTCAGGGCCGCGGACCTCGAGGGAGCGAACCTCCGTGGCGCGGGGCTGCTCCTCGCGAACCTCAACGACACGGTCCTGTGGGGCGCGAACATCGAGGGCGCGCGACTGTACGGCGCGAACCTCGAGGGGGCCGCGCTCAAGGGCGCCAACCTCAGAGGCGCGGGGCTCACCGGCGCCAGCCTGAAGGATGCGGGCCTGCACAGCTCGGTGCTGACGGGGGCCGATCTGACCGGCGCGAACCTCGAGGGCGCCGGTCTCGACGGCGCGAACCTCGACGGCGCGAACCTCGACGGCGCGAGCCTCAAGGGCGCCGTTCTTCTGAACGCGGTCTACGACGCGTCGACGATCTGGCCGGCCGGATTCGACCCGTCGGCTCAGGGCGCCGTCGCGAGGGTCCTGCCCGAGGCGCCCACCCCGGCGTACCACGAGCCTCGAAACGGACCCCGACGGACCCACGTCGGCTGGCCACACGAGGCCGAGCCACAGCCGCGATACGAGCCGGAGCCGCCGGGCGCGTGGACGAGCGAGCCAGAGCCGGAGCCCGAATCGGGGTCGGAGCCCGAGCTGGGGCAGAACGAGCCACAGGCGGGCGAGGCCTGGACGAGCGAACCCGAGCCAGATTACGAGCTCGAGCCGCAGCGGCCGGCCGACTGGCCTGAAGACGAACCCGCCACGTCGAGTCACGAGTCCGAGCCCGCGCCGGAGCCGCCCCTGAGATGGCCGCCACCGTCCGGGGATGACCCGGACGAGCCGCGGGCGCAGTAATCCGGTCTCAGCTCCGTGCGGGCCTGTTAACGTCGGTCAGGTATGCCAACCCTGCCGCCGTTTGCCAACGAGCCCGTGCTCGAGTTGCGGCGGGCGCCCGTGCGCGCCGAGCTCCTGGAGGCTCTGGGTCGCGCGACCCGCACGCTGCCGCTCCGCGTGCCGGTGATGGTCGGAGCGGGCGAGCGCGACGGCGAGGAGCTGGTCTCGACCGATCCCGGCGACCCGGACAGCGTGGTGGCGCTCGCAGCCGCCGCCACCACCTCGGAGGTCGCCGACGCGGTCGGAGAGGCCGAGCGCGGGTTCCGTTCGTGGCGCTCCCGCTCCGCCGAGGACCGGGCGGCGGCGTTGATCCGCGCAGCGGCATGGCTGCGCGAGCGGCGGCTCGAGATCGCGGCGCTCGAGGTCCGCGAGTGCGCGAAGCCCTGGCCCGAGGCCGACGCCGATGTGTGCGAGGCGATCGACTTCCTCGAGTACTACGCCCGCGGCGCGATCGAGCTCGACGCCGGGGCGCACCTATTACAGGTTCCCGGCGAGCGGAACGAGATGCGGTACGGACCGCGCGGGGTGGTGGCCGTGGTCGCGCCCTGGAACTTCCCGGTCGCGATCCCATGCGGGATGACCGCGGCGGCGCTCGCCACCGGGAATGCGGTCGTGCTCAAACCGGCCGAGCAATCGCCGGGGTGCGCGTTCATGCTTATCCAGGCGCTGCGCGCCGGCGGGGTCCCGGCTTCAGCCATCTCGCTGCTGCCTGGCGAGGGCGACGCCGGGGCGGCGCTGGTGGCGCACCCGGGCGTCCACACGATCGCGTTCACCGGGTCGATGCCGGTCGGTGTCGAGATCGCCCGCGCGGCGGCGGAGGTCGCCCCCGGGCAACGGCATCTGAAGCGCGTGGTGTCCGAGCTCGGCGGCAAGAACTGTGTGATCGTCGACTCGGACGCCGATATGGATGAGGCGGTCCCCGGGATCGTGTCCTCCGCGTTCATATACGCCGGGCAGAAGTGCTCGGCGGCGGCGCGGGTGCTCGTCCATGAGGCGATCGCCGATCAGCTGGTCGAGCGCGTCGCCGGCGCCGTCAGCGTGCTCGTCGTCGGTCAGGCCGATCAGCTGGGGACCGACGTGCCGCCGGTGATAGAGCGCGCGGCTCAGGAGCGAGTTGAGCGGTACGCATCGATCGCGGCTGCTCAGGGCCGGATCGCCGCGCAGGTCGCGGACGTTCCCAACCACGGATGGTTCTGCCCGCCGACCGTCGCGGTCGACCTTCCCGCGGATTCGCCGGTCCTGAACGAGGAGATCTTCGGGCCGCTGCTCGCGATCGACCGGGTCAAGAATGTCGAGCACGCCTGCGACGTGGTCGACGGGCTGCCGTTCGCGCTGACCGGAGGCCTGTTCGCCCGCGATCCCGCCACCGTCCGCTACGTGCGCGAGCGGAGCCCGGTCGGGAACCTGTACGTCAACCGCGGGATCACCGGCGCGATGGTCGGCCGCCAGCCGTTCGGCGGCAACCGGCTGTCGGGCACCGGCAGCAAGGCCGGCGGGCCGGACTACCTCCGGCAGTTCGTCGAGCCGCACGTGATCACGGAGAACACCATGCGCCACGGCCTCGTGGTCTAGAACCGCCGCGCACCGGAATCCAGTCCGAGTACGTCCGCACCCGGCACCCGCCGCCGGGTGAAGAGACATTCACTCGGCCATAGCACGAGTATGTACACGGTGGTCAGACGCGTGGTGTCGAACGCTGACTGAGTCGGGGTGCCGGACCCGAACAGATGGCAAGAAATCTCCTAACTGGGGTTGATTTGGCCGGGCAACCAGTCGATGATCGAAGGACATGCCTTTGCCGCCATCGATCGCCTGGAAGCTGCTGCTTGCGCTCGTGCTCATCGGAGCGATCCTGCTGAGCGCTTGCGCGAAGGCTCCGTCCCGGACGATGCCGCGCGCCGAACTGCGCCGGCTGGTGCTCGCGGCGCTGACGCTCTACGGGGTCGGCGTGTTCGCCTCGATGACGCACCACGCGCTGCTCGCCGGCGTCGTATACGTCGCGGGGATCGCCGCCTGCGCGCTGGCGGCGTGGCTGTCCCGCGGGAGCGATTCGGAGGATCCGCCGCGCGGAGGCGATGAGCCGATCGACGAGCAGCCGCCACCCGAGCCCGACGGGATGCCGTGGTTCGACTGGCGCGCGTTCGAGCGCGACTTCCGCGCATACGCGTCGCGGAGCCGTGAGCCCGCCGGCTCTCGCTAGCGAGCTCCCGTCGCCAGCAACAGCTCGTGCAGCCGGCCGTCGCCGGCGAGCTCCGGGTGAAACGACACCGCGAGCACGTTGCCTTGCCTGATCGCGACCGGATGGTCCTCGACGCTGCCCAGCACCTCCACCGAGGGGCCGTAATCGGCGACCCACGGGGCCCGGATGAAGACGGCGTGCATCGGCCCGCCCCCTACCCCGGCGAGGTCGATGTCGGCCTCGAACGACCGGACCTGGCGCCCGAACGCGTTCCGGCGGGTCGTGACGTCGAGCAGGCCGAGGTGCTCTCGGTCGAGCATGATCATCCCCGCGCACGTGCCGAGCACGGGCATGCCGGCGCGAACGACCGCCCGCAGCGGCTCCGCGAGTCCTTCGCGCTCGATCCCCAGCGTCATCACCGTGGACTCTCCGCCGGGGATGATCAGCGCGTCCAGACCCTCGAGATCGGCGGGCACGCGGACCTCCCGCGCCTCCGCCCCGAGAGAGCGCACGACCTTCGAATGCGCCTGGAAATCGCCCTGCAGCGCCAGGATGCCCACCACGCGGACGCCGAGGTCACGCGATGTTTCGCCGCCAGGCGAAACTCGCAATGCTGGCGAAGCCAGCACCGGCACTACCAGCCGCGGGGAGCCAGCAGCTGCTCGGCCTCGAGCTTGGACGACTCGAGACTCACCATCGGCTGACCCAAGCCGGCCGAGGCCGCGGCGATCCGGGCGGGATCCTGGTAGTGCGTCGTCGCCTCCACGATCGCGCGCGCCCGGCGCTCGGGATCCTCGGACTTGAAGATCCCGGAGCCCACGAACACGCCTTCGGCGCCAAGCTGCATCACCAGCGCCGCATCGGCTGGCGTCGCAATCCCGCCGGCACAGAACAGGACCACCGGCAGGCGCCCGTCGGCGGCGATCTGGCGCACGAGGTGAAGCGGCGATTGCAGCTCCTTGGCGGCGGTCGCGAGCTCGGCGTCGTCCAGCGTCGTCAGGCGCCGGATCTCGGACCGGATCTTGCGCAGGTGGGTCACCGCGTTGACGATGTCGCCGGTACCGGCCTCGCCCTTGGAGCGGATCATCGCCGCGCCCTCTCCGATCCGCCGCAGCGCCTCGCCGAGGTTGGTCGCGCCGCACACGAACGGGACGTTGAACGCCCACTTGTCGATGTGGTTGGCCTCGTCGGCCGGCGTCAGCACCTCGGACTCATCGATGTAGTCGACCTCGAGCGCCTCGAGCACCTGCGCCTCGACGAAATGACCGATGCGGGCCTTCGCCATCACCGGGATCGTTACGCCCTCCTGGATCCCCTGGATCATCTCCGGGTCGGACATGCGCGCCACGCCGCCATCGCGGCGGATGTCGGCGGGCACCCGCTCGAGCGCCATCACCGCGGCCGCCCCGGCGTCCTCGGCGATCTTGGCCTGGTCGGGGGTGACCACGTCCATGATCACGCCGCCCTTGAGCATCTCGGCCAGGCCTGCCTTGACGGTGAACGTCGCCTCGTCCCGTGGGGTCTGGGAGTTCTCGTCCATCGGGGCTTGAGTTTAGCCGGGCGCTAGCGTTCCCGGCGATGTCCACAGCGCCAGTGTTCGAAGGCTCCGATGGCCATTTCGTCGCCACGCAGTTCGCCCGCGGACCGTGGGATCCGAACGCGCTCCACGGCGGCGCGCCGGCCGCGTTGCTCGTGCGGGCGTTCGAGCAACTACCGGCGGCGGAAGGGCTACGCCTGGCCCGTGTGACCTATGAGTTCATCCGGCCGGCGCTGGTCGGCCCGCTCGTTGTCCACGCCGAGATCGCCCGTCCCGGGCGTCGCGTGCAGCTGCTCGAGGCCTCGATCATCGGGGGTGGCGTCGAGGTCGTGCGCGCGCGGGCGCTGCAGGTCCAGGCGGCCGATGCCGCCGGCGGCACCCGCGAAAGCACCCCGCCGCCCCCGGGTCCCGAGCATGGGCGACCCCCGGACCTACGGGTCCCGCACCACCCGATGTTCGCGTTCGACGCGATCGAGATCGTGTTCGTGGCCGGCAACTGGGGAGGCGGCCCGTCAACCGCATGGTTCCGGCTTCGGAGCCCGATCGTGGCCGGCGAGACACCCTCGCCCCTTCAGCGGCTCGCCGCGGCCGGCGATTTCGGCAACGGGATCAGCGCAACGCTTTCGTGGGACCACTACCTGTACATCAACCCGGACCTGACGCTCTACATCGAGCGCGAACCGACCGGCGAGTGGATCTGCCTCGAGTCGGAGACCCGGATCGCCCGCGAGGGCATCGGGGTGGCAGAGAGCGTCCTGTACGACGAGCGCGGACGGGTGGGCCGGGCGACCCAGGCCCTGCTGGTCGCGCCACGCTGAGCTCCGCCCCGATGTCCGCCGAGCCGGTGTTCGAAGCCGTCGATGGACGAATCGTCGCGACGGAGCTGGCCAGCGGGCCGTGGAACCCGAACTCGCTGCACGGAGGCGCTCCGGCGGCGCTGATCGTCCGGGCGTTCGAGCGGCTGCCCGCACGGGCGGGTCTTTGCCTGGCCCGGGTGACATGTGAGTTCCTGCGCCCCGTGCCGGTCGGGCCGCTCGAGGTGCGCGCCGACGTCGCCCGCCCGGGCCGCCGCGTGGAACTGCTCGAGGGCTCGATCGCCGCTGAAGGCGTCGAGGTGGTGCGGGCTCGCGCCCTGAGGATCATGGCCGCCGACGCCGGCCGGTCGCACTCGGACGAGATCGCACCGCCACCGGGCCCCGCTCAAGGACACGCGGGTGAGCTTCCGGGGTTGCACCGTCCGAGGTTCGCCACCGACGCGATCGAGATCCGTTTCATCGCCGGGGGGTTCGGCGGCGGCCCGGCAACGGCCTGGTTTCGCCTCACGCGTCCCCTCGTCGGGGATGAGAGCCCCTCGCCCCTACAGCGCCTCGCCGCGGCCAGCGACTTCGGCGCCGGCCTCAGCGCGACCCTCCCCCGCTCCGACTACCTGTTCATCAACGTCGACCTCACCGCCTACATCGAGCGCGAGCCGGTCGGGGAATGGATCTGCCTCGACTCGCGGACGCGGATCGCCACGGACGGCATCGGGCTAACCGAGAGCGTTCTGTACGACGAGCGCGGCCGCGTGGGCCGGGCGACGCAGGCGTTACTGGTCGCGCGCCATCCGAGCGCGCGTACTACTTGAGCCGGAAGGCCTTGATCCGCACGTCGTACTGCTGAGCGTCGCGCGAGTAGACCCCGTAGGCGAGCGCCTGGATCAGCGATAGCAGCGCGGTGTGCGAGCGGACGAACGCCGGCGTGTTCGAGGAGTAGTACAGGCGGATCCGCGCGAGCCGGGCCACCTCGGACAGCGTCGCGTCGGTGATCGCGAGCGTCGGCGCCTTCCGGTGCCGCGCCAGCTTCATCGTCCGCGTGATCAGCGGGTGCGGCCGCCCGGCGGACAGCCCGATCACGAGCGTCTGGTCGTCGATCCGGCTGAGCCGACCGAGCGCCTCCTGCGACGGGCTGGCCACGATCTCGGCGCGGAGGTCGAGCAGCATCAGGAGGTGGCGCAGATAGCTGGCGAAGAACGCCATCTGGTCGGTGCCCGCGATCAGGACCTTGCCGGCGGAGACGATCGCGTCGATCGCGGCCTCGACGTCGCCACGCGAGAGCTTGTGGGCCGTGTCCTCGACGTTCACGTGGTCGGCGGCCAGCGCCGCTTCGAACTCGGTGTGGTCGAGCGAGAACAGCGGCGCGGCCACGCTCGGGGATTCGCCGGGCATGCCCGGCGGCCGGCGCCGGTACTCGTCCCGGGCCGCTTGCTGGAGCTCGGGGAAGCCCTCGAACCCGAGCGCCTGGGAGAACCGAACGACCGTGCTCGAGGAGGTGCTGGCGCGGCGGGCGAGTTCCTCAGCGGTCTGGAACGCCGCTTCGTCGAGGTGATCGACGATGTACTGGGCCACGTCTTTCTGCGAGCGCGAGAACTCGTCGAAACGGGCGCGGATGTACGCCGACAGGGCCTGATGGCCGTTCGGCGAGGGAGTCGCGGTGGGAGCGGTTGACTGCTTCATCGGCAGCCGTCTGATTCGACGCCACTGCCCGGCGTCCTTCACGCTCTTGTTTTTTGGCCCGGCCCTCGGACCGGCCGAGAGCCCTCATGCCTGGCCGCTGCGCCCCGCGCGCTCCTGGTTCTGCTTGCGCTCGGCCAGGACCTGCGCCACCACGTAGATGATCAGCACGTTCACGATGATCCCGATCCCCAGGAACGTCAGCAGCAGCGCGATCGTCTGTCCGAGCGAGCTGGGGGTCTGGCCGAGGAAGCTGGCGATCGTCAACATCGCACCTGGAGCCTACCTCACGGCCTCCGGGGAAACGGTCTTGAGACACTCTGAGCCGATCGCGGCCCTGTAGCTCAGTCGGTAGAGCAGCGGACTCATAATCCGTCGCGCCCAGGTTCGAGTCCTGGCAGGGCCATCGCCCGCGGGATGTCAGTTATCGGACCTTCCGCATCCGCTAGGGGGCAAAAGCTGCCGAACCGTTAAAGGTTGGGAACCAATTGTTCGATACAGGGCGGGATTGAGTTGCCAAAGGCAAACCCGTCGCGAGACGGGGACGCAAAGCTAGAGGTCTCGTCTGGCGAGATAGCTCGGCCGCCTGCTCAGCGTGCTCGACAATCCATCAAGGAGGACAAGGATGTCCAGGTTCAAGTTCCGTCACGCTCAGCTGCTGCTGTCGATCATGGCTCTGGTCGCGCTCGTCGTGGTCTCGGGAGCCAGCTGGAAGTTCTAATTGAGGAAGGCGGCGGCCGGGCGCTCGTGCGTACCGCCGAGCGCCCGCGCCAAGCCGATGAAAACGTCCGCCCTCGAGTCAGTCCGCTTCCATTGCATCGCTGTCGCGCTCGTCGGCCTGGCAGTGCTCGCGGGGCTGGTTGCCGTCTCGTCCGTCCACCTCGACGGCCGCTACCGGACGCTTGAGTTCCTCGCGCTAGCCGGAAGCGTGATCATCGGGGAGCTGTTCCCGATCGAGGCGCCCCGACGCTCCGGAGACGGTGAGATCACCGTCTCGGTGATGTTCTCTTTCGCGCTCCTGCTTGGAGTCGGCCTCCTGCCGGCGATCGGAGCGCAGGTCGTCGCGTCGGTCGTCCAGGACGTGATCGCCCGCAAGCCGTGGTGGCAGATTGGTTTCAACATCGGGCAGTACACGCTTTCGCTGTCCGCCGCCGCCCTGGTTATCCATCTGCTGACCGGCTCCGCGGCGCTTGGCACCGGGAGCTTTCACGCGTTTGACCTGCTCGTCGTGGTCGGCGGCGCGGCGGGGTATTTCGTCGTCAACCTCCTCCTGGTGACGCGCGCCACGAGCCTCTACATGGGCACCCCGTTCTTGCGCGCGCTGGAGAGCGACCTGATGTTCGGCCTGTCGGTGAGCGCGGTGCTGCTTTGCCTTGCGCCGGTTGTCGTCACCGTCCTTCATTTCAGCCCGATCCTCTATCCGCTCCTGCTCGTGCCGCTGGTCGGCGTCTACATCAGCGGTCGCCAGACCGTCCGCACCGCCACCGCCGAGCATCTGGCCAGACACGACAGCCTCACCGAGCTGCCGAACCGCCGATGGTTCCTCGAGGCGGTGGGGCAAGCGCTGAGGAACCCGGTCCTGGCGGCGGGCGGACTCCTGCTGGTCGACCTCAATGGCTTCAAGGAAGTCAACGACACGCTCGGTCACCACCACGGTGACCTTGTGCTGCAAGAAGTAGGCCCAAGGCTGCGGGCGGCGTTCCGCAGCGAGGATCTCGTCGCGCGCCTCGGCGGCGACGAATTTGCCGTTTTCATGCCGGGCGCCGACAGCGATGCCGCCCAGACCGCGGTTCAGCGCCTCCAGGACGCCCTGCACACGCCGATCGAGGTGGACGGGATCAGCCTGGAGCTCGACGCGAGCATCGGACTGGCCTGGTATCCCGACCACGGCGGCGACGTCGACACGTTGCTACAGCGCGCCGACGTCGCGATGTACCGCGCCAAGGCGAGCCACCACCCGCTCGTGACCTACCGCTCGGAGGACGACTATCACAGCCCCGAGCGACTCGTGCTGGCCACGGACCTGCGGCGCGCGCTCGGCGAGGACCAACTCGTGCTCCACTACCAGCCGCAGGTCGAGCTCGGGCTCGGCCGCCCGGTCGCGGCCGAGGGCCTCGTGCGCTGGCAGCACCCCCAGCGCGGCCTGCTGTCGCCGTTCGAGTTCATCGACGTCGCCGAGCGCACCGGCCTGATCAAGGACCTGACCTATCGCGTGCTCGACCTCGGCCTGCGCGACCTGCGCGGCTGGAGCGCGGACGGCCGCAAGCTGTCGCTATCGCTGAACGTCTCGGTGCGCAGCCTGCTCGATCGCCGCTTCCCCGAGGAGGTCGAGAAGCTGCTTGCCCTCCACGGCGTCGACGGCAAGTCGCTGACGCTCGAGCTCACCGAGAGCTCGCTGATGGTCGACCCCGAGGTCGCAAAGAAGACGATGCGCCACCTCGCCGAACTCGGCGTGTCAGTCGCGATCGACGACTTCGGCACCGGCTATTCGTCGCTCGCGTACCTGACCGACCTGCCGATCGGCGAGCTCAAGATCGACAAGTCATTCGTCCGCGCGATGGGCTCCGATGCCCGCAACGCGATCGTCGTCCGCTCGACGATCGAGCTTGCCCACAACCTCGGCCTGCGCACCGTGGCCGAGGGAATCGAGGACGCGTTCACGTTCGAGCGCCTCCGAGCGCTCGGGTGCGAGCTGGCCCAGGGCTTCCACATGAGCAGACCGCTGCCCGCCGCATCGCTCGTGAGCTGGTGGGACCGGCACACCGCGGCCGCCGCCGGGCCGCGGCGCGAGGACACCATCGCCCCCCGCTCACTGTCCCAGCTGAGCGTCGCCTGATGCTGCTCGTCGTCACGGCGATCGCGCTCGTGCTGAGCGTCCCGCTTGCGGGTGGCCGCCTCAGCCGGCTCGCCGACCTCCACATTCGCGCGGTCTGGGCCGTCCTGCTCGCAGTCGCGATCCAAGTCGGCATCTCCGACGTGGCGCCAGGAGGCAGCCACTGGATGCACGTGGCGTTGAACGTCGCCTCGTACATGCTCGACGCCTATTTCCTGTTCGCGAACCGGCGGATCACCGGATTGCCGATCATCGCGCTCGGGGCGGCCCTCAACATCCTTGCGATCTCGACCAACGGCGGCGTGATGCCGGCGAGCGCGACCGCGCTGCGAATCTCGGGGATCGCCGAACGGGCCGGGTTCGACAATTCCGCGCACCTCGCGCACGCCCACCTGGTGTTCCTCGGCGACGTCATTCCGGTGCCCGGCCCGTGGCCGATCGGCAACGTGCTCAGCATCGGCGACCTCACGATCTTCGTCGGCGCGCTGATCGTCCTGCACCACGCGTGCGGGTCACGGCTGTTCCGTCGCGATCGTGTCGCAGACCCGGTCCGGGCCTAGCTCAAGTATCGGTACGCAGGCAGCGTCAGGAACTCGATCAGCTCCGGCGACAGCGCCACGAGTTCGAAGATCTCGCGCGTCTCCCGGGGACGGCCGGCCTCCCAGGTCTCGGCACCGACCTGCTCGCGGATCTTGGCCGTCTCCTCGTCGAGCACCTGGCGGACGAGTTCGGGCGTCACCTGGCGCCCGTCGTCAAGCTTCACGCCGTGGTGGGTCCACTGCCAGATCTGCGTGCGGGAGATCTCCGCGGTGGCCGCGTCCTCCATCATCGAGTTGATCGCGGCCGCGCCGCGGCCCGACAGCCAGAACGAGATGTACTGGAAGCCGACGTTGACGTCCGTCCGCAGTCCCTTGTCGGTGATCGCGCCCGGCGTCGCGGCCAGGTCGAGCAGCTCGGCGGCGGTGACATGGACGTCGTCGCGCCGCCGCGACACCTGGTTGGGCGCACCGTTCAAGCCGCGTTCGAACACCTCGCGGGCGACCGGCACTAGGTCGGGATGCGCGACCCACGTTCCGTCGTAGCCCTGCGAGACCTCGCGTTCCTTGTCCTTGCGGACCCCGTCCAACGCCTTCTCGTTG
>Ga0335076_10001492_pt1 | contig 22608 bp, 21 predicted proteins | sample Lox_Sample_25_FD_206717 | JGI IMG/M metagenome (GOLD analysis project Ga0335076, IMG submission 206717) | Soil microbial communities from Loxahatchee National Wildlife Refuge, Florida, United States - Lox_Sample_2.5 | ecosystem: Environmental > Terrestrial > Soil > Wetlands | place: USA... | reverse complement strand
CCGCAACGCTCGTCGGGTTGATGAGCGTGCCCGGCCTCGCCGTCCTGTACGGCGGTGTGATGCAGAAGCGCTGGTCGATCAACAGCATGATGCTGACCTTCGCAACGTTCTCGATAGTGCTCGTCGTCTGGGTGCTGTGGGCGTTCAAGATGGGCTTCGGCTCACCATTCCACGGCCTCTCGCACAGCGGGTTCTTCGGGAACTTCATCGGGAAACCGGGACCGGTGCTGTCGCACACCGAGCTACAGCACCAGGCCAACATCCCGTTGATCGGGAGCACCTCGTTCCCGCAATCCGCGCTCGTCTACTTCCAGTTCGTGTTCGCGGCGATCACGCCGATCCTTGCCCTCGGGTCGGTGCTCGGGCGCGTGAACTTCAAGGCGTGGCTCCCGTTCTGCGTGCTCTGGATCACGTTCGTTTACGCGGTTGACGCGTTCCTGCTGTGGGGCGGTGGCTTCTTCGCCCAGCACGGTGCGGTCGACTTCTCCGGCGGCTACGTGATCCATCTCTCCGCGGGCGTGGCCGGATTCGTCGCGGCCGCAGTGATCGGGCCACGACTACAACGCGACCGCGAGATCGACGCGCCGAACAACGTCGCGATGGTCGCGGTCGGGGCCGGGCTGCTGTGGCTCGGTTGGAACGGGTTCAACGGCGGCGACCCGTACGCGTCGAACATGTCCGCCGCAGCCGCGGTGCTCAATACCAACCTGTGCACCGCAGTAGCCCTGCTGATTTGGATCATGTGGGACTACCTGACCGGCCGCAAGCCGTCGCTGATCGGCACCGTCAACGGCATGATCGTCGGACTGGTGGCGATCACGCCGGCCGCGGGTTACGTGAACGGCTGGGGCGCGATCGCGATGGGGATCATCGCCTCGACGATCGTGTACTTCGCGCTCAACTACCTGAGCCGCCTGCGGCCCTTCCGGAACGTCGACGACACGCTCGGCGTGATCTACACCCACGGGTTTGCCGGTCTGGCCGGCGGCCTGCTAGTCGGCGTCTTCGCCGACCCGCAGATGGCCCTGTACTACAAGACCAGCAAGCATGGCCTGATCGCGAGCGGCGGCGTCGCGGGCGTTGTCCACGGCAACTGGACGTTGCTGAAGTGGCAGTTCTTCGCTGCCCTGTTCGTGATCTGCTGGACCGCGGTGATCACGTTCATCCTGCTCAAGCTGGTCGGGCTGTTCATCCCGTTGCGGATGTCGGAGAAGAACATGGAGATCGGCGACGTCGCCGAGCACGGGCACGAGGTCTATCCGTCCGACGTTCCGTCGCTCGGGTACCCGAACGGGATCCCCGGCGCCGTCCCGGCCGGAGCCGGGACGCCCGCCTCACCGACTACCGCATGACGACAGTGGGCCATCGGGTTGGGAGGCGCTTCTGAGCGCCTCTCAGCCCACGCCCCTGGCGATCGTCTCGCGGGCCGTGGCCGGCGATGATGGCCTGGAGCGCGTCGCGTGCGCCGCATCCGACGCGCTCTCAAGCCCGGTGGCGATCGTGCTCCCGTCGCTCGGAGCGCCGGTCGTGTGGCCCGCGGATTCCATTCCCGAGGCGCTCCTCGGCGAGTTGATGCGGTACGCCGTGGCGGCCGCCGAGGGCGCGCCGGGCGGCGAGCCTGAGGCGGTCGCACACGCGGTGCCGATCCGAATCGGGAGCGACGTGGTCGGTGTCGTGGTCGCGGTGCAGGGGCCGAACGGCGCCGGGTCGGCCGAGCACCGCGACTGGCTCGAGGCGGCCGCGGCCGCAGTCGCGGTGACCCGTCTGATGGGCGACGGGCAGCGCGGCGACTCGGGGCGTGCGCTGGTGAGGGCGCTCGTCTCCGGGTCGGCGTCGGATCCCACGGCGCTCGTAGCCGACGCTCTGAGGCTCGGGATCGATCTGGGCGCCGGCGCGATCGCCGTGTGCGGCCGCGGGGCGGGCGACCCGGAGCTCATCGACGAAAACGGGGCGCTGATCGCCAGCGTCCGGGAGGGCCGCATCGTGGCGCTCGTCCCGCTCGCCGCGGAGCATCCCGAGCGCGACGCGGGCGCGCTGGCCGAGCGGCTCGCGGCCGTCGGGTTCGAGGCCGCCGTGTCGGCGCCGCGCCGGGAGCCCTCGCTGGTGCGCGAGGCCATCCGCGAGGCGATGCTCCTGGCCGAGCTCGCATCCGCCCCCGAGGCGGCGTTCGCCGGTCAGGAGGAGACCTACCGGCTACTGATCGGAGTGCTGCTGCGCGACCCCGAGGAGGTCGAGCAGCTCCAATCGAGCACGATCACCCCGCTGCTCGCGTACGACTCCGAGCACGACACCGAGTTGCTGACGACGCTGGGGACGTTCCTCGCGCACCACGGCTCGACCACCGAGACCGCCGAGGTGATGGGGCTGCACCGCCACACGGTGGGCTACCGGCTATCGCGCGTCCACGAGGTCTCGGGACTCTCGCCATACGAGTCCGACGGCCGTGAGCGACTCAGCCTCGGACTGAAGGCCGCGCAGATCCTCGCTGCCGCGGAACGACTATGAAACCCGGATAGGCTCGCGCCTACCAAGACTCAAAGGAGAGAAGAGTGGCCACCACAGAGAGCGAGCACACGGCGATGGCCGCCGGTGCCACCAGCCCCACCGAGGTGCTGGATTTCGCCACCGAACAAGGGGTCCAGATGGTCGACCTCAAGTTCGTCGACCTGCCGGGAACCTGGCAGCACATGACGCTTCCGATCGGCGCCCTGGACGCCGACGACTTCGACTCGGGCCTGGGCTTTGACGGCTCCTCGATCCGCGGCTTCCAGGAGATCCACGAGTCGGACATGCTCCTGATCCCCGACTCATCGACCGCCTTCATCGACCCCTACTACACGCGGCCGACACTGTCGCTGATCTGCTCGGTGGCGGATCCCGTGCTCGGGGAGCCGTACGCCCGCGATCCCCGGTTCGTCGCGCAGAAGGCCGAGCGGCACCTCGTGGCGAGCGGCATCGCCGACGTCGCGTACTTCGGGCCCGAGGCCGAGTTCTTCGTGTTCGATCACATCGCGTATGAGCAGGTCGAGCATCGAGCGTTCTACGAGATCGACTCGAGCGAGGGGTTCTGGAACACCGGGAGTCCCGCCGCGACCACCCCCAACCTGGCCTACAAGCTGCGCCAGAAGGAGGGGTATTTCCCGGTGCCGCCGGCCGACTCGCTCGCGAACCTGCGCAGCGAGATGGTGGCGACGATGGAGACGCTCGGGATCCGGTGTGAGTTCCACCACCACGAGGTGTCCTCGGGCGGTCAGGGCGAGATCGACATGCGCTTCCAGCCGCTGCTGCGCATGGCCGACCAGATGATGATCTACAAGTACGTGGTCAAGAACGCCGCGGCCGCCGCGGGCAAGACGGCCACGTTCATGCCGAAGCCGATCTTCGAGGAGAACGGGTCGGGCATGCACGTGCACCAGTCGCTGTGGAAGGACGGCGATCCGCTGATGTACGGCGCCGACGGCTACGCGCACCTGAGCGACCTGGCCAAGCACTACATCGCGGGTCTGCTCACGCACGCGCCGGCGCTGCTGGCGTTCTGCGCGCCGACCACGAACTCGTACCGGCGCCTGGTGCCGGGCTACGAGGCGCCGGTCAACCTCGTCTACTCAGCCCGGAACCGGTCGGCCTGCGTGCGGGTGCCGATGTATCACGAGGCGCCGAAGGCCAAGCGGGTCGAGTTCCGCTCGCCCGACCCGGCCGCGAATCCGTACCTCGCGTTCAGCGCCCTGATGCTGGCGGGGCTCGACGGGATCAAGCGGGAGCTGGACCCGGGCGAGCCGCTCGATGCCGACATCTACGAGCTGCCCGTCGAGAGGCTGGCCAAGATCGCCACCGTGCCGTCGTCGCTGGAGGCCGCGCTCGACGCGCTCGAGGCCGACAACGCGTTCCTGCTCGAGGGGGATGTGTTCACCCCCGGGCTGATCGAGGCGTACGTGCGGTACAAGCGGGAATCGGAGATCGACGCGATCCGGATGCGGCCGCATCCGTGGGAGTTCGCGCTGTATCACGACTGTTGATTGCGTGAAAGGGGCGCCGCCCCCATTCGCCCGCCGCGTGATGTTCGGATCGTCGAGACGTCAACGCAGTTCGGCGAGTGCGGGCGAATGGGGATAGCGCCCCCTTCACAGTCGCGCGCCGGCGCGGCTCGCACGGAGGGCGGACGCACGGCTCCGCGTCTGGGAAAGCTGGGAAGCGGAGCGGGGACATGCATAGTGCGACAACGGAGCGGCTTCGGCGTGACCGTGCCGTGTCGCGAATGTGGGGCATGCGCCCTACGGCACGGTCGGCGCACCGGGCGTCGATTGTCGCGTTAAGCAGGTGATTTTGGGTCGCGCCGGCGGCTGAGGCGCGCCACGAGGCGATCCCAGGCGCTTGGTTCCCGGGGCTGGGTCTTCAGCCATTCCTCGCGGGTCGGGAGCTTGCCGGCCTGGCGGGCCGCGAGCACGCATGCGGTGTGGGCGTGGCGCCGGCCGCTCGAGTCGCCCTCTGGATACATCAGCATGTGCTCGCTCAGCGCCGGCAGGTGACGGCCGCACAGTGGGCAGCGATACGTGGCGGGTTTTCGGTTCTGGGCCCTGCGGACATACCACCACCGCGCCTTGGGGCGATCGGCCATGCGTCCAAGCATTGCATCGAACCACCGCCTCGACGGGTATCTTCGATCTCTGATGGAGCATCGAGACGAGCGGATCGTGGTCGAGACCGACCGCTACCGAATCACCGGCGTGCTACGCCTGCCCCGCGACGGGTATCGGAGCCGGCTGACCGACTACCTCAACTCATCAGAACGGGCGTTCGTGGCACTGACCGACGTCGAGCTCATGCCGTTCAACGGTGGCGAGACCGAGCGCCGGCCGTTCCTGGCGGTGTCGTTGAACCACGTGGTGCTGGCGATGCCGCTCAACGGCGACACTGCCGACTGAGGTGCGGGCGCACCCGTCAGCGCACGAACTGTGCGTAACGCCCGCCCGGAGGGGAGGTATCGTTATGAGCATGGCCACACGCCAAGCCGACGACCTCGAGGGGCTCAGCCGCAGCGAAGTCCTGCGCGCCTCGCCGCGGATGTTCGACTCCGCGCTGTTCGAGAAGTTCTCGCGCGTCCACTGGACCGTCCCGCCGATGATCTTCGTTCCGGTGATCACGATCATGCTGATCGAGGGGTTCGTCCACGGCGTCGGCTGGATGGCGCCGGTCTGGCTGGTCGGTGGCTATCTGTTCTGGACGCTGACCGAGTACTGGCTGCACCGGATCGTGTTCCACTTCGAGCCTGAGAAGGGCATCGGAGCTCGCCTGCACTGGATCATCCACGGCGTCCACCACGATCACCCGAACGATCCGCTGCGACTGGTGATGCCGCCGGCGTTGAGCGTCCCGCTCGCGGCGCTGTTCGTTTACGTCTTCTACCTCGTGATCGGCAGCCCGGGGTTCCTGCCCTTCGGCGCGGCGTTCCTCGCCGGCTATCTGGGGTACGACATGCTCCACTACCACGTCCACCATCACCGGCCCAAGTCGGCGCTCGGCAAGCGCTTGCGCGAGCTCCACATGCGGCACCACTTCCAGGATCACGAGCGCGGTTACGGGGTGAGCGCGCCGTTCTGGGACCACGTGTTCGGAACGGCGCCCAAGAAGACGACCCGCTAGCGCGGGGCCCGTCCAGGGATCTGGGATCGTGAGCCCGGGCGCTCGGATCGCGGGCATCGCAATGGCGCTGCCAGAGCGGCTCGTCTCCAACGAGCAGATCGCGGCCGGGCTGGAAGTCGATGCGGCGTGGATCGCAAAACGGACCGGCACCTGCCAGCGTCCGTGGGCGACGTCGGACGAGCGTCTCTCGGAGTTCGCCGCCGACGCCGGCCGGGCAGCGCTCGGCCGCGCCGGTATCGACGCCCGCGAGCTCGATCTGGTGCTGGTCGCGACCTCAACCGCCGACGAGATCACTCCGAACGCGGCGCCGCTGGTCGCGGGGCTGATCGGCGCCCAGGGCGCCGGAGCCCTCGACGTCGGCGCCGCCTGCACCGGCTGGCTGTCGGCGCTGGCCATGGCCTGTGGGCAGATCGAATCTGGCCGCGCCGAGCACGCGCTCGTGGTGGGCGCTGACTTCCTGTCGCGCTTCCTCGACACGTCCGACCGATACACCGCGCCGCTTTTCGCAGACGGCGCGGGCGCCGCGGTCGTGTCGGCGACCGAGGAGCCGACCGGCCGAATCGGACCGATCGTCCTGCGCTCCGACCATTCCGGATCGCACCTGATCCGACTGGACCGAGGCGACCTGATTCGCATGGATGGACAGGAGTCGTTCCGGGCGGCGGTCACCTTGATGTCGGATGCGACCACCGAGGCGCTCGCGGCGTCGGGGTGCCACCCGGAGGACATCGGGTTGTTCGTCTACCACCAGGCCAACTCGCGCATCATCCGCGCGGTCGGCGAGCGCCTCGAACTGCCCGCCGAGCGCGTCGTCGACTACGTCGACCGGTTCGCGAATTCGTCGACGGCGACGCTCCCGGTCGCGCTGTCCGTCGCGGAGGCCGAAGGTCGGCTCAAGCGCGATGAGCTGGTGCTGCTGGCGGCGTTCGGGGGTGGTCTCACCTGGGGAGCGACGGTTATGCAGTGGAGCGCTGAGGCGCCCAGCCTGACGGTCGCTCAGCCCAGCGTGACCCCGACGGTGTAGAAGGCGTTGTGCGTCGTGCGCGCCTTAGGGATCTGCTTGATCACCCGCAGCGTGTGACGGCGCCGGGTGAGCGGGCGGTCGTGCACCTTGCCGAGGCGGCAGTCCGCCTTCAGCAGCGCGGCCTCGACCTGCGTGAGAGTCAGGTGGCCGAGGCCCGGAACCCGGCACGGGATCGCCGAAAATGCGAACAGACCGTGGTCGGCGACGCGCACGGCGCCCGGGTCCGCCGCGACCAGGTAGCGATTCTTGGGTCCGAACTCCCAGTAGGCGCCGGACGGCAGACCCTCGACCACGGTCCCGACCATCGGCCGGTAGAGCATGTGCACGGCGGGATTGAAGAGGTTCTCCACGTCCCACGGATCGATCGTCACGGCCGGCTTGGCACCGCCGAATACGGACCAGTTGCTGATTCCAAGCGGCGCGCCGCCGGCGACTCGGTAGGTCAGCCCGGTGGTGGTGGTCAGAAACGTTCCGTTCGACGGCAGCGTGTTCAGGTGTGACAGCGGGTTCCCGATGTTGTCGATATTCCACTCGTCGACCAGCAGCGGCTGCGGGTCGCCGAACACCGCAAGGCTCGACACATACAGCGGCGCGCCGCCGGCGATCAGGTACAGGCCCCCGGTGTTGGTCTCGATCAGGGTGCCATTCGTCGGCACCGGATTGAGCGCGGCGAACTGCTGCGGCGTGATGACCGTGTAGGTCTGCGCGCCGCCGACGTCGCTCCAGTTGTTCACGAGCAGCGGCGCGCCGCCGGCGATCTCGTAGATGTACGGCGATCCGCTCTCCTGGACGAACGAGCCGTTCGGGAACAGGGTCCCACCGCCGGCGGCGTCGGCGTCCACGTAGTCGCTGTCGATGTTGATCGTCACGCCGCCGTAGGTCGCGTTGTGGCCTCCCTGGTACTGATGGAGACGCTGATGGTTCGCCCACTCGGTGCTCGGAACCACCGAGCTGTTGGTGTTCGCCTGGCCGTTCCAATTGGCGATCCAGAGCTCATCGGGCTCGACGAAGCCGGTGCCGTTGGCGTTGACCAGGTCGGCGATGCCGGAGTTCTCGCTGCTGTAGACCCCCGAGAGGTAGCCGTGGGCATGGAGCTCGGTCGTCCACGCCGACAGGAACGCGAGCACCGCCTGCGTGTTGGTCCCGCCGGTGGTGTACGCCTCCATGTCGTCGTAGATCGGGTTGCCTGGCGAGAGCCCCTGGGCCTCGGCCTGGTCGATCGCGTCGTCGGCGGCGGCGGTCCCCTCGGTCGATGCCTGCGACGCCACGATCCCCGCGCACCCGCATCCGTTCTTCGGCGCCTGGAGCCCGACGTAGATCGGGAGCAGAGCCCAGCCCGCCGCCGACTCCGCAGCGACCCAGCTGGGGCTCAGGTTGGGTTGCGCGCAGGCCTCGTTCACGCCGCCGATGTAGAAGCCGATCGCCCGATAGGGCGATGCGCCCCAGGCCGACATCGCAGAAGGGCTCGGGGTCGAGCAGGCGTCAAAGCCAAGACCGGTGTAGATCGGATCGCCTGCTCGGTGGACCGCCCGTGGTCTGGCCGTGCTGCTGTGCGCGGAGGCCGGGCCGGCAATGCCCGACCCGGGTGATCGCACGCCGAGCGCCCGCGCCACCACCGCGGGGTCGCCGTGCCACGTCGCGGTCACCACGACGCCGGAAGACGGGACCGCGAGCTGGGCAGAGGATCCGCCGCGGGGCTGCGCGTTCGGGTCGGCCGCTCCCGGCAGGGCGGGGCCGGAGGCGCCACCGGCCGCGCTCGCGCTATGGGCGGTCAACGGCGCGACCAGGATCGCCTCGGTGCGCCCGACGGCGTGGGCCGGACAGCGCTCAGAGGAGCTCGGCTGGCCGAGATACACCGCGTGGCGGTTGAACCGCACGCACACCGACGGATCGGCGGCCAAGTTGTAAACCGGCCACGATGCGGGAACGACCAGACGGTAGCCGTGGAAGCGCACGACCTTGGTGGCCGACCCGCGCGATGAGGTCGACGCCGCGGCGATCCCATTTGGGGCCACGAACATCACCAGCAGAGCCAGCGTCGTAGGTCTGAGTCGCAGTCGGAGTCGGGGCAATCCAAACATCCGGCACGCCAGCTAACGCGCCGGCCGCGCTCAAGCTGACCAATCACGCTCGCTAACCACCGAGCGAGCTACCTGGTTTCCGCATCGTAGCGAGGTCGGCCGACGCTCGCAAAGACCGGCAAGATCCTCACACGGGCCAACGCGGCGGCAATAGGATGCCCGCCGGCATCGGGAGAAAAGTTGAAAAGAAAGGAGGTAGGAGCAGGATCAGAGCCGCGTTCGAGCCGGTGGGGAAGGGACGCGCGTTGATGGATGTAGGTCGGCGAGGATCGCCGATGACCCGCAAGCCTTACGCATAGGAGTCTGATGTCGTCAAAGCTCCGCTTGGCGCTGCCGATGGCCTGCATCGGCGTGTTAGCAGCTGCGTGCTTCCTGCTGCTGCAGTCGCACGCGAGCGCGCGCGTCCACATGGACTACGCGCATCTGAACAAGATCCAGAAGCGGATCATCTCCGAGACGCTGGCCAGCGCGCTCGGCCCCCAGACGACACAGGCTCGCGCCCATCTCGTCGGCCCCAACTCCACCGGCGGCACCGGAGTCGACGGCGCGCCGTTCACGCCGCCGAAATCGTTCAGCCCGGTCCGCAAGCCCTGGTCGACGAGCAACTACTTCCCGGGTTCTGGCGGGAGCTGCTCGGCCAATCTGGGCGGCGACGTCAAGGTCAACCAAAACTGCCTGAATCTCTCCGATCCCGACCTCCAAGGCCGCGGCCAGGCCAACTACGAGCCGTCGATCGCCGTCGACCCGTTCAACCCCTCTCACCTCGTCGCGAGCGACACCACCTACGTTCGCGGCGACGAAACCTGCGGTTCGTATTTCTCACTCAACGGTGGCCGGACGTGGTCGAACACGACGGTCCCGAACAGCTTCACGAGCGGTCCCGTCGGCGGTCCGGCCCGGGAGTACTGGCAGGCGGGGGGCGACACGTCGGTCGCATGGGACACCCGCGGCAACGCCTACATCAGCTGCCAGCTGTTCAACCGCGGCTCCGGAGCGTCCGCGAACGCCGATCAGTCCAGCGCGTTCGTGGTCTTCCGTGCGACACAGAACAGCGGCGCTTCCTGGAACTTCCCCGGCCGCTACACGACCGTGGCGTTCGATCCGCCCGTCGATCCGGTGACTGGAACTGCCGACGTCCTCGAGGACAAGGCCATGATCACGATCGACGACAACATCCACAGCGCGTACCGCGACCGGATCTACGTGACCTGGACCGAGTTCGCGGAGGACGGGACCGCGTACATCTACGAGGTGCACTCCGACGATTACGGCGAGACGTGGAGCAACCGGGTGCTCGTCAGCGCGAGCAGCCCAACCTGCACGAACACGGTCGGTGTGCCAACGCCCGGTGGGACGTGCAACGAGAACCAGTTCTCGGATCCGTTCGTCGGGAAAGACGGAAGCCTGTATGTCGCCTGGGACAACTTCAACAACCAGCCCACGAGCGGTAACAACAACAACTACCAGGTGCTTCTGGCCAAGTCGACCGACGGCGGCCAGAGCTTCGCGGCGCCGGTTCAGGTCAGCCCGTACTACGACCTGCCCGACTGCGACACCTACCAGGGACGCGGAGCCAATCCCGGTCACTCGTGCATGCCCGAGAAGGGCGCGTCGACCGTGTCCGTGTTCCGGGCGCTGAACTACCCGTCGGGTGCGGTCGATCCGTACAACCCGAATGTTGTCGCGGTGACGTTCGGCTCATACATCAACAAGGACTCGAACGAGACCAACGGGTGCGTCCCGATGGGGTTCGCGACCGACGAGAACCCCTTGTACACGGGCGTCAAGACAGCCGGCGCATGCGCGAACAAGATCCTGCTGAGCGTCTCGCGCGACGGTGGGGCGTCGTTCACCGGCACCGGCGCCGATCCTCGCACCGAGGCGCTCGTCACGTCGTCGCGCGGGCAGACGAGCACCGACCAGTTCTGGCAGTCGGCCGCCTTCACGAATTACGGCAAGCTGGCCGTTGACTACTACGACCGCCAGTACGGCGACGATGAGACGACCGGCTCCTCCGACGTAAGCCTGTCCGGAAGCGACGATCTGACGAGCTTCGGGCAGGTCCGCGTCACGTCCAGCCCGATGCCGGCTCCCACGCAATTCGGAGGTGACGCCGGCGGCCAGTTCTACGGCGACTACATCGGGCTCGCAGCCAGCGAGAAGGCCTACCCGATCTGGTCGGACACCCGTGCGCTCGAGCTGTTCCTGTGTCCGGGCACCGGAGCATCCGGCAACCCGCCCGCGCTGTGCAAGGCAAACGAGCCGAACGGCACCGTGGCGAACGACGAGGAGACGTTCATGGCCACCGTGGGCGTGCCCACAGCCAACTATCGATGGCAGTGGCCGAGGTTCGTGCGGCGCCGGTCGACGCGGCAGCGCGTCCACCCGAAGACGAAGGGCTAGGCGGAGGGGGCGGGATTCGAACCCGCGGTCCGCTTGCACGGACTCTGGTTTTCAAGACCAGCGCATTCGACCGCTCTGCCACCCCTCCGGGGGTTGCGAGCCCGATGCTAGTGGGCTCGTCCGTAAGTCGTGCGGCACCGAGAGTGGTCGCTGGGGGATGCTGCGCGAGGACGCAGGATCTGATGCGTAGCAGCGCTACGTGAGGATCCGAGGACAAAGCGCAGCGCCGGCAGGGGCCCACTCGAATGCCGTAGGACCAGCGGACGGGTCCACTGGCTTGGCCGGCCGGGGCGGCCAACGGTGCCCCTGTCAGCGTCTACACTGCCCCGAGCGCTTTCCCGGAGAGGTGGCCGAGTGGCTGAAGGCACTCGCCTGCTAAGCGAGTATGGGGTTCACACTCCATCGCGGGTTCGAATCCCGCCCTCTCCGCTCCCGGGTCCATGAAGGTATTCATCTCGAGCGACATCGAGGGCACGGCGGGGATCGTGGACTGGCAGCAGGTCCGCGCCTCCGGGACCGACTACGAGCTGGGTAGGCAACTGCTCACCGATGAGGTGAACGCGGCGATCGACGGCGCGGTCGATGCCGGCGCCACCGAGATCCTCGTCAACGACAGCCACTCGACGATGCAGAACATCCGCCCGAACGCGCTGCATCACAAAGCCTCCTACCTCTCCGGCAGGCACAAGCCCCTGTACATGATGGAGGGCCTCGACGCCACTTTCGACGCGGTGTTCATGGTCGCTTACCACGGCTCGATCGGCGCAGAACGGGCGATCCTGTCCCACACCTACAACCCACTCGCGGTGTCGGAGGCGCGGTTGAACGGCGTGGCCGTCGGCGAGAGCGCGCTGAACGCGCTGGTGGCGCTGCATCATCGTGTGCCGGTCGTCCTGATCACCGGCGACGACGCCACCGCTGAGGAGGCGCAGCCGTTCCTGCCCGGGATCGAGGCGGTGGTGGTCAAGCGCTCGATCAGCCGGTTCGCGGCCGAGAGTCTGCATCCGGATCGCGCACGCGAGCTGATCCACGAGGGGGCCTCCCGAGCGCTGTCCCGGGCGCACGAGATGTCGCCGCCCGCAATCGAGCTGCCGGCGAAGCTCGAGGTCACGTTCCTCACAGCCGACATGGCCGAGATGTCGACCTGGATCCGCGGGGTCGAGCGCGCCGGCGCCCGGGCCGTGACGATCACCGACGACGAGCCGCTGCGGCTGTACCGCACGTTCGTGACGATCATCAGCCTGACCCGGTCGATCGTCGAGCGGTAAGTCGCGCAAGCAAAAGTCCCGATCGGGCGTTTCATCCACGGATAGGATTCCGCCATGACAGACACTGCGATTCCGGCACCCGCGGTACACGAAGGGCCGGCACATGCGCCGCCGATCGAGCGGCCCGACTTCGAGATCGTGCCCCGGCGAGGGCTCGTGTTGGTAGCGGTCGTGGCGGTGTTGTTGATCGCCGCGATCGAGTCGAACAAGCTGTGGCCGCTGACGTTTTTCCACGTCGCCGGCGGAGCCGCGTGGACGATCATCGACCTGTTCCTCGGGCTCATTCTCGGCCCGATCATCGGGCGTATGTCGATTCCGGCGCGGGTCGAGTTCACGACGCGGCTGATGCCCAAGATGGTGCTGATCATGCCGACCGTGGTAACGGCGACCCTCGCGGCCGGCTGGCAGCTCGGGGTCAAGCTCGGGACCGTGTACTCGTTCAATCCGCTCCACGGCTGGGTGGTGGCGAGCTACATCATCGTCGGGGTCATGGCGGTGCTCGCCCTCGGCCTCCTCGAGCCGGCCAACATCGCGGTGCTGGTCGAGCTGAAGAAGCCGCGCCCGAATCCGGCCGTGATCGAGAAGCTGATGAAGCGGTTCATTTACTGCGCGGGCGTCCTCGGGGTGATGCAGGTCGCGACGCTCGTGATCATGACCAAGCTGTCGTCCGGATGAACGAGCGCGAGCTTCCGCCCGTGACGCAGCTGGGCATGGCCTCGCTGGCGCTGATCGTGGCCGGCGGGATCTATCTGTCGGCGCACCTTCCGCGACACGTTCCGCTCGGGCCCGCGGTCGCGCTGCTCGCCGCCTCCGTGCTGCTCCTGCTCGCCAACATCTTCGCGCTGTCGCGCGTCAAGGACTTCGCGTGGGACCGGTTCTTCGAGGTCGCGAAATGGTCGCTGCTCGCGTACGTGGTGATCGCCGGGATGATCGAGTACGCGTTCCTCAAGGATCACGTCAGCGGCGGCTCGCTGGTCGTGCTGACGCTGTCGCTGGCAGTGTTCTCGGTCCACGTGCCGATGCTGATGGGGTTCACGGTCGCGCGGTACGCCGACAGCGAGGAACGTGTGGCCGCCTGAAGCGCTCGAGTTCCTCCGCGATCTCGAGGCCAACAACGACCGCGACTGGTTCAAGGCGAACCGCCGGCGCTACGACGAGTACCTGGTCGCGCCCGCCCGCGGGCTCACGGACAAGCTGAGCGATCTCGGTAGCCCGCACTTCTTCCGACCGTACAACAACCTTCGGTTCCGGCCGGGTCCCCCGCTCAAGGAGCACCTCGGCGTCGCGATCGGCTACGGCGCCACCGGCGGCTTCTACTTCGACCTGTCGCTCGACGGCCTGCTCGTCGCCGCCGGCCTGTGGCACCCCGCTCCCGACCAGCTCGAGCGGTTCCGCGCCGCGATCGACGACGGGCGCAAATCGCGCGGCTTCGAGCGCGGCCTCGCCTCCGCCGAGCGAGGCGGACTGGCAGCGGCGGAGCCCGAGCTCAAACGAGCGCCCCGTGGCTACCCGAGTGATCACCCGCGGCTGCACCGCCTGCGGATGAAGCAGCTGACCGTTTCGCGCCGCCACCCGCTCGAGCCGTGGCTGCACGAGCCGGCCTGCGACGAGCGCGTGCGCTCGGAGATGGTTGCCGCCCGCCCGCTCGTGAAGTGGCTCGCCGAGACCGTGGGCCCCTCGACGCAGGCGCGGGACTAGCGCCCGCGCGTCCCGGCGAGGACGCTACGATGGTCGGGCTTCGCTGACCGCAAGCGCCCGTAGCTCAGCTGGATAGAGCGTCGGTCTACGGAACCGAAGGTCGGGAGTTCGAATCTCTCCGGGCGCGTCGGAAGAAAAACCCCGCTCCGGCGGGGTTTCTTCATCTCAGGATCGGCTCGCGGACGGGCGCTGCGGGTGCTGGTGCAAACGGAAGTGCGAACAAGCGCCGGCGCGATCGTGGCCGCCCGGCTGGTGACTCTGATGGTGTCGATAGCGGTGCAGAGGTGAACGGCGACGACGGGCTCGACCGGGAGCGCGACCGTCGAGCCGCACGGCTCGTCGAGGAGCTGCTGTTCTCGGCGGTGGGCACGTCCGACGGCGATCGCGACGGAGCGATCGCGGAAGTGCCGCGCGGAGGCGCTCGAGGTGCCCGGCCCGCAGTTGCGGCACTTGGCTGGGCTGATCGAGGCGCAGCGGCTCCTGGAGCTCGATCCCGCGGGCAACTTCAAGGCGGAGGCGGAGTTTGGCCGACGGCGCGCCCGCGGATCATCAGTTGCCGGCGGACCCGTGGGAATCTGGCGACCGGGCCACCGACGCGATCGACGCGATCGAGCCTGGTGGCAGCTATTCGAGGCCGCCAGGAGCGCCAACTGCGCGGAGGTCGCTCTTTTCGCTATTTGCAGGGAGAACCTTACAGGTCGCATCGGACGGCAAAGCGCCAAAAATCCCTGGAAACAGCCTCAGTTGGCGCTGCTCTGGGGGCCGATTCTCAACCTTGCGTCGAGGGCCGGGTCCGATGCCATACTGCAAGTGCGGCGGGCGGGATTCGAACCCGCACGGTCGAATGACCACCCGGTTGACAGCCGGGCGTGTCTACCCAAGTTCCACCACCGCCGCGTGATTGGAGGCGGTCGGCGTTGCTCTTGCCAGGGTGCGCCGACCGTCTCGGTCTGTGTTGTGGTTCTGGTACGGCGGTTGGGGAGCTATGGAGCCGGGCCGGTCATCTCAGTTCTCGTGTCATTGATGCGAGCGCCCCAAAGGGGGCGCCGCGTGCGACTATCGCGCGGTTGCTTCTGTTCCTGTCGGGGCGGTCTCATGAATGTCACGATCCGCACCGACTGCGAATCGAGTCTAAGGTTGAGGGGAGGCGGAATCGGGCCGCTATGGGCGCTACCACCGCAAAACGCGGGGATTTCCCCGAACGCAAATCCCGTGCTCTAAGCGTTTTTCTGCTTCCCGGCAACGCTGTGTGCCTTGGACTTGAACGCCACCACGTTGTCGGTGACGTTCTGGCTCCGACGGCGTTGGGGTCAGGAGCCCTCATTCGTGGGGTATCGACGCCTGTCGCCCCGTCCGAATCGCCCGTGGCGACGGGCGATTCGGAGTTTCGTCAAACCGTCCGGACCAAATCGGTCGGTTCGATGCCTGGCCGCCGGAAGATGACGGCTCGTCTGCCTTTTCGCCGCCCGGTCGCACGCGCCATCGCGGCGACACGTGGTAGCCACCCATCCCTGCACTGGCCGTCGTAGCTCTACGGAACCGAAACGTCGGAAGTTCGAATCCTCCGGGCGCTCCGGAAATCGCTCGGCCTCGCCATTGCCGAGACTCGACGCCTGGTCCCTCAGATCCCGTGGTGGGCATCGCGCTGATTGCAACGGGTGCAGATCGCCTCGCGGATGCTTTGACGATGAGCGGGCCGGACGCGGTGACCGCAGTCGCACATGAGGGTCACCTCGCACCGACGAGCCCGCGCGTCGCCGAGCGCCGTCGAATGGTCGCGATGATCGCCAAGAGCCTCGGTGAGCGCGCGAAGCGTCTCGCGATACAGCGCGGTCGTCCCGGGCGCCAGGACCGTCGATGACCAACCGAAGGGTGCGTCGCGGCCCGCCTCGAGGCCGAGCTCCTCGGCGATCGCTCGAAACCGCGCGTTGTGGTATCGCCCCTGCCGGCTGGTGTCCTTGATCCCGCGCTCGAATGCGACGGCATGGACGGCTTCGTGGAGCAGGGTCGCGAAGATCTCCGCGGCTGAACCGGCGACGCCATCGACCGTGATCAAGACCTCACTCATGACGGCGCTCGCATCCGCGGAGAGCTGCCGCGCTTCGCGCAGAAGCGCGTCCGAGGACGCGGCAAGCGCCTGCATCGCGCCCGCCTGATCGCCTTCCTGGATCGCGGTGGTGAAGGCCGCAAGGCGGTCGGCGCGCACGCTCAGGTGCGAATCTCGCCACGGCGACCAGCGCATCGGTGCGAAGTGCCCAAGCTCGATCCTTGTTGCCGCGGGCAGCGGGCCTGGCCCGATGACGAGGATCACCGGCGTGAGCTCCTCATGGCGCGCGCGGATGGCGTTCCAGCCGTCGGCTAGCGCCTGAAGCAGCCAGCCGGGCGAAGCCGAGTCGACAGGACCCTCGCGAGCCTGTGGACCTGCGGAAGCGCTGCTGGACATCGCATGGATAGAACACGACGCTGCGGTCGCGGGGGAGACACGGTTGCCGTGGGCAGCCGACCCGGGGCTCGGCCCTGGCACGGCGGTAACGATTCCGGCTCGCCCGCTCCGAGTCTGTTCGTTCTAGTCCTGGCGGCTCCCCCACGTGCCCGCGCAGGTCGCAATCGGCGAACGAACAGCGGACACCTCGGGTATTGCAGCAGCTACAAGCTGATTCGGGCCATCGTCCCGTTAGGTACGGCCAGGCTCTCGCCCTTCCGCGCACCATCCGTGACCTGGCCGATCAAGACGGGGATCCGAATGGGATCCCGGCCAAGAACGGTCGATGGACGCCCGATCTGCTCGACGTTAGTGCCGCGTCGAATCAAGGCCCCCTGGGGTCCAGCCGTTGTCCGGGATTTCGATCACGTCTCCGATCCGGATGGGCATCAGCCCATCACTTGCACTTGGTCGGCTTGCAGTTCGTACGGCTACACCGGCTCGCGTCGGCTGAGATCCAGGTGCCGGCGGGCGGCTCTCCGAATGCCTCGCGGTAGCGCGCGAGGGTCTCGGCGTAAGCGTCCTGGAGCGCCTTGGCATCCTCGTCGCCGCGCATCCCGAAGTATGGGAAGTGGTGGAGGTATCCCCCGAAAATCGCGTCGCAATCCTCGTGGTACGCACGGGTATCGAGGATGTGCTGATGCCAGAACTCATCGACGATCCTGCATGGCACGATCTCGCCCTCGGGGAACGCCAAGTGCAGCGCGAGAAATTTGCGGTACTCACCCTCGCGGAGGCTGAGCTGCTCGGCTGTGTAGCCCTTGCCCTCCTCAGGATCGGCGAGCTTCGTCCGGATGCCGGAGAGGTCGAGAAGGATGTTCAGGCGGTCGAGCGCCTCGATAGTGGAGATAGGGGCCGCGAGGGCGGTCATGATGGCAAGCACCTCCTGGTGCGGTTGGACTGCTGTGTGCGTTCGCGATGGCGATCCTCGTGAGACGCGGGAGTCAGCCGCCGGGGATCGCCCCACCATGGATCGAAGCACGCACGGCGGACGGAAACGGTTGGTCCCGCCGGACGAGGTTGACGAGTCCCCGTCCGGCGGGAGGCTGCGAACGCAGGAGCAGCACCTCGGATTCCTATGGGAGGGCGCAGACGGAATGGCTCGGCGAGCCTCGGTGGGAGCGGCAACTTGCAGTGGCCCCGGCGCGGCCCCGCCGTTCTCACTCGGCGCAAAACTCGCGTTCCGGCCGAGACGACCCTCGGAATGGCGCTGCGTGGGCAATCCGATCCAGTTGGCCGGGCAGCCGGCGGCGGTTGCGCGGCTCACACGCCAACGGGAGCAAACACGGGCTGTCTATTAAGGATCGACGCGCGCGCTCCTGCGCGAACGAAGCGGCCTATGCCGTCCCGGTCCGACAGCGAGATGCGGATACCAGGGAAAGTTTCGCCGGGATGACATTCCATCCGCACCGCTGGGTAAAAATCTCTCCGAGATGGCGATTGCTGAAAAAAAGCGGACAAGCTCGAGTCTCGCCTCCCTGATCCGCAACCGCCTGCGTGGTGCGGATGGTCTCCGCGTCATCGGCAGCGGCACACTCTCGCGGTCCAACGGCCATGCTCGTGGGACTACATGGGTGGAGATCGAGGCGGACAGCATCCTCGACTGCGATGTGGCGCAATATCGCCTGTCGCGCCTCCAGAATTTGCGGCCGGCCCCGTGGGAGAACGGGTGGTCCTTGGCGGAGAATCGCCAGCGCGACCCGTCGTTTCGCCTCAGGCTCTACGCTCGCAACCGCTAGCCTTCGTCCCTCAAGTATCAGCTCATGGGGGCCTATTCAGGTCCCGCAGCGAAGCTTCCTTCGGTGACCTGGATGTCGCGGTCCATGTTTGGATCACGAACTGTCGCCTGCGTTCCCTTCAGCACGTCTCGCTGCCGACACAGCTGCTCGAAGTTGCGAGCATCGTTGTTGCGAAGATGCTCGGCCAGCAGCTCGTATTGCGCCAGATAAGACGCCTTGTCATTGGCGATGTAGTCGTTGAGATACACGACCCGCTCTACGCCGGCCTGGATGCCTTCCTTCAGGCAGCCGAAACACGGCTTGTGGGTCGCATACAGCGCAGCACCGTCGGTCCGAGTGCCGGCGCGTGCCGCTGACAGCAGCGCGTTCGCCTCAGCATGGACGCAAATGCAGATGTCGAGCTGCTTTGGGCCCTTGGCCAAACTCTTGTCGGCCATCTCGTTGATTCGGCCAGCCTTATAGAGGGCGCGATCGCGACATCGCACACACCCACCGTCCAGACAGTTCGGAAAGCCGGCGGGCGTCCCATTGAACCCGGTCGCGATGATCCGGTTGTCGGCGACGAGCACGGCTCCGACCCGCGAGCCGGTGCAGTTCGCGCGCGTGGCGACGGTGCGCGCGATGCTCATGTAGTAGTGGTCCCATTGCACCTGCCGGACACGATCGAGAAACCGCGGGTCGAGCGCAGGCGGCACGTCGGGCTGGCGGGTTTGCGGCACGAGAACATGGTCACACCGCCATCGGCGTCTCCTGAACACACGGTGCACAGACACGGCGCCTTGGGCGGATAACGCGGCCACGGCGACCGAGTTTCTGACGCTGCTCCACTCCGCCGAATGCGGCCACGCGATTCGCGGTACCGCGCGTCCCGACGCCGCGAAGGCGTCTCACTCGCGATCCACCACCGAACCTGCGACGGTGCCGATGCCGATGCCCGGAACCGCCGGGATGCGCAGTTTCGGATAGGGCGTTCTTTGAATTTCGCACTCAGCCATGGCTATGCGAACACGACGAGGCGCACCGGCCCGTGGGTGCCCACAGGTCGCGGCCCCGAAAACGCCGGCGCCAGGCGGGACAGCGGGACTCCTGTGGCCCCGTGCCGGGGGTGTCGTAAATGGCAGGTGCAGGTGCTGCCTGGCGAGGAGGCGGCTAGCGGTGTGTCCGAGGCGGCTGCGAGCTTGTTTGGGTGTTCTGGTCGAGCTTTCCGCGCCGCCAACAGGCTCGGCGTCTGCGCCGCGCCGGAACGGGCTGCGCGGTGGCGATGACGGCCGGCGGGCTGGCCGTGATCGCGGCGAGGGCCGGAGCTACGGCCTTGGCGGGGCTGCTGGCCCTCGTGATGGCCGCGCTGCTGCTCGACGCTCGTCGCTGGGTGCGCCTGGCCGCCCGCAGCCGCGTCGGGGCGCGGTCTGAGGACGCGGTGCGCCGCGCGCTCGGCGGGCTGGAGGCGGAGGGGTGGCGGGTGCGGCACTCGCTCCAGTGTGGCGGGCGCGGGGATGTCGACAGCGTCGCGATCGCCCCCACTGGCATCGCGTTTGCGATCGAAACCAAAACGCGCACGTTCGATGCGCGCCACCTAGCCCACGCCCGACAGACGGCCGCGTGGCTTTACCGGCATCACCGACGTTGGTGTCGGCGAGGAGCGCTCCCGGTGCTGTGCGTAGTCCGTGCCCGCGGGTTGGAGGGGACCGAGAGCGGCGTCCTCGTGGTGTCGCTTGATCGCCTGGCGCCCGCGCTCAGAGCCGGCGCTGGAACCTCACCCCGGCCCGGGTTCCTGGCCCCGTCACCGTCGCCCAGCTAAGCGCGGAGCGCTCCCGGGGTTTGTTTAGCCGCGGGGTCGAGAGGTGGCGGCGGCGTGGGCGAACACGCAGGTGAACAGGAGGTGTGCGAGGCAGTCAGTGATCGCTTCGGGCACGGTCGGTGCGTCGCGGTCGAGGGAGCCGATCGCGAGCGCGGCGAACCGGCCGGCTTGCTGGGCGTGCTCGATCAGGGGTGACGGGTCGGCCGCCGATGAGGCGTGCTGGAGCCAGTCGGCGGTCTGCTCGTAGGCGAGCGGCAGCCACTCGTCGGCGTCGTAACCGCGGGATTCGCCATCGGATTGGAGGGCGAGGTGGCAGCGGTGAAGGCTGCCGGTGGCGGTGGTATCGATCGTCGCGATCAGCTGCTCGGCGATGGCGGCGCCATCGTCGGTGCTGGTTGGGAGGAGGTGCAGGACGTTGGCGGCGACGACCAGGCTGATCAGGCGTGGGATCGCGGTCGCCAGCAGCATGATCGGGCGTTCGGGGGCCTCCTCGCCATCGGGTAGGTCGCCCGCACCGCGCTCATAAGCGGCCCGGTAGTGCTCGGCGAGTTCACCGGCCGGCCACCGGCGGGCGAGCTGGCGATAGACGGTGTCCGGGGTGATCATGGCGCGCGGGAGGGTCGCGGCGCGCCACCGCCGACGCGGTTCGGCCCGGCGCCACGAGCGGTGTGAACACAACCGCGCTTGGGGCGGGCTCGGACGGACGGGGCGGTCGGGCGGTGCGGGCCATTGCTGCGCAGTCCCGGTACCTGGTCTGTGAGAGATGACCCAAGGCGCGTGGAGATGAACATGAGCGTGAATCGGGCGGTGGCGATCGCCGCGGCCGCCGATCAGACGCAGCTGCGATCGCTCTACGGGCAGGCAGTCTCGCACGGCGCCGCCAACACCCTTTGTACACCGGAGGAGGAGCGGGCGTATGGGACGGTGCGGTTGCTGACGCTGGCGACGCTGCGGCTGCCCGACGTCTACCTGTACGCGCACCTTCTCGAGGCGCTCGACCAGGACGCGACGATCGAGCCGGTCCCGCCGCTGGTGAGCGCGCAGCTTGGCGAGAGCTGCGCCGGCGCGCTGCGGCTCGCGCACCGCGCGCTCGAGACCCACGCGCAAGAGCTCGGCTACGAGCCCGGTGCGTGGGTCGAGCGGGGGTTGGAGCGCGCCCAGGCGCAGCTGTCAGGCGATCTCGAGCGGAAGCAGCGGCCGCTGATCGTTCAGGCACGGCGGTGCGCGATCGCGCTCACGCGCGCGATCGCCGCCACCGCCGGCCAGCCGATGCTCGTGCCGGGAGAACTCGCCGACGCATCGGCGCGGCTGCTGGTGCTCTACCTGATCGCGACCACGCTCCGATGAGCGGGCGGCCGGCGAGCGGCCGGATTCGTCTCCGAGGGTGGGCGCGGCGAGGGCTGATGCTCGCGCTCCCGCTGCCGCTCCTCGCGCTGGCCGCGGCAGCATTCGCGATCGCGCCCACCGGCATCAGCCCGCGGGCGAGCGCACGGCCGGATCAGCGGCTCCTCCCGCCGACACCGCGCGCCTCCAAGCCGGCAGCGGCGATCGCCGCCCGCGTCACCGTCACCGCGGCAGCCGTGGCCCGAGTCGAAGCCGGGCCGTCCCGACCCCGGCGCGCCCGCCATCGCCGACGCACGGCGCGGGTGGAGCCGTGAGCGATGCGGCGACTGTTCCTGATAGCGCTATCGCTGACGATCCTCGTGCCCTTCGTCGCCGTGCTGCTGGCGTTCGCCGCCATCAGCTCCCAAGCCCAATGCGCCGGCGGCGAGGCCGGGCCGGGCAGCGCCCCTGAGGTGCCCTCAAGCCTGCTGGCGATCTTCGAGCAGGCCGCCGGCAGCTATCAGCTGGGAGCGTCGGGATGGGCGTACCTGGCGGCGATCAACCAGATCGAGAGCAACTTCAACCGGTCCACCCTCCCGGGCGTGCACTCCGGCACCAACGCCGACGGGACCGCCGGACCGATGCAGATCGGGATCGGCGGCACCGCCGGCAACACCTGGGCGAAATACGAGGTCGACGCGCCCGGCGGGGCGAACCCGCCGAGCGTCTATGACGAGACCGACGCCGTCTACACCGCCGCCAGCTACCTGCACGCAAACGGCGCCCCCAGCGACTGGCAGGCCGCGATCTACGCCTACAACCACGCCGGCTGGTACGTCGCCCAGGTCCAGCAGCTCGCCCAGCAATACGCGCAGGTGCCAAACGAAGCCGGGTCCCTGGCGACAGACACGCCGGGCCTCGGCGCCCCGGCGGGATGCGTGACAGTCGGCCCCACCACGCCCGGAACGACGGCGCGCATCCTGCCCGACGGGCTCGCCGCCGCCCCCCAGGACGCGCCCGCGCAGGTGCAGGCCGCGATCGCCGCCGGCAACCGGATCATCGACACCTCCTACAGCACCGAGCGCCAGCCGAACATGCTCACCACCGTGATGAGCTCATACGACTGCTCCGGCTCGACCGACTTCGTGCTCT
>Ga0335076_10001490_pt1 | contig 22627 bp, 19 predicted proteins | sample Lox_Sample_25_FD_206717 | JGI IMG/M metagenome (GOLD analysis project Ga0335076, IMG submission 206717) | Soil microbial communities from Loxahatchee National Wildlife Refuge, Florida, United States - Lox_Sample_2.5 | ecosystem: Environmental > Terrestrial > Soil > Wetlands | place: USA... | reverse complement strand
CTCACGTCACCGCAGCAATCTTCCGCCACGTAGACTTCGTAGCCGTCGTGAATCATCTGAACCGTGGGCAATGCGATGCATGTCTCAGTCCAGAGCCCGGCCAGGACAATCTTCTTGCGGCCTGTCTTTTCAATTGCCGCAACGAAGTTCTTGTCGTCCCAGGAGTTCATGGAGGAACGTTCGATGGGTTGTTGGTTGGGGAAGATGGCACGGATTTGAGGCCAGAGATGTCCACTGAAGGACTGAGTCTCGACCGTGGTCAGCACCACAGGGACGCCAAATACTTGGGTCGCCTTGGCGAGTGCCACAGTGTTGTTAATGATTCCTTGACGATCAAAGTTGCTGGTCCCAAACAGCATCTGTGGCTGATGATCAATAAAAGCCACAACGCAATTGTCGGGAGTGAGCAGACCTTTTTCGCTCCGCTTGACTAATGACATTTCGTTTCTCCTCGTTTCTATTGTCGAAATCCTTCTTGGGACATCGACGCACGAGAAGAATGCACCCGCCTCTCCATCCATAAACAGTTGAAAGGAAAGAAGGTCGCCGCGGAATCGCGCCGCATCTTCAGCAAAGGATGAAGCAAAAGATCATGGATGAGCAGGAGGAAACGAAACGATGGCCAAGCGGAAGCGAACGATGAGCAGGATGCAGCGGACTGCGCCGCTACTTAAGAGGCAGGTCGCTTGTGTCGGTGTTATCGATGCGCAGCCGCTTTGTCTTTGCTCATCGTTCGTCTTTTGCTTCATCTTTCGCTGAGCATGTGATTCGAAACGACGCTGCTCGATTTGCCGAAGGCCGAGATCCACGCAAGCGGCGCGCCGAGCTCGAACAAAAAGACCCTATCAACACCACTCAGGCACGATCCCGCAAGTCATAGCTGAGAAATCAGAAGGAGGTAATCAAATGGCTGTGATGTCGGCAAAATCAGTAACGACAACGTCGTCAACAGCAATAATCCGGAGTCCCACGCCGGAACCGTAGAATGGGGATTGACATGACATCTGAACTGCTAGCGAAGGTGCTTCAGGCACACGGCGGCCTGAGTCAACGGAACAGGTTCGGCATGGTGCAAGCTACGATCATTACTGGTGGGCATCTGACGTGATAGCGCTTGGCAGGGACGAACGCAGAGCTTGCTCTTCCCTAACCTTCGCGGCGAGGTTGTTCTTCTGCGTGACCATCGTCCTCAGGAAAAACACAAGCCAGTATTCCCAGTTCTGCTTTCCTTTGCGAGTCGTCTGTTGCGTGCGACGCAGCGCGAGGTAATAGTTGTCCTTGCTAGCCGAGTTCCCGCTTGTGGATGGGCCCGCAGCAGCGTGTTGCGCGCCTCAGCGGGAGTAAGAGTGTAGACAGGGCGCCCGCCCTGGGCAGCAAGTTCCTCCAGCATCTTCTGAACCACGTGGTCCAAAATGAGAGTATCTCTGCTCGCCGCCTGGCTCGGGCTCATTTTGGATTTATTCTTATGCGGACCGAGAATCATGCACAAGCCCTTACCGATCGATTCGTCCTGCGTTAGGATTTTGGAATTTGCTTGAAACGGCATAAGTGGTATCTGTCACTCTTCCGGTCTCCATGAGTTGCTTGAACCGGTGCAGATTAGCCGACAGTTCCTGGGCGGGATATTTTCCGATCAGCGCAAGTGCATCCATCGCGAATCGTCCACCGGGTGCTTTCATCACTTCACGAACCTGAGTCTCACCGGGCTCGGCTCCGGGAGAAAAATAGATCTCCCAATGGGTCTTAGTGGCAGATGAAGTAGCCGTTTCGTAACGGATCAATTCGTTCGTCCGCTCCTCCGTCACCTCCGTCGTCCAGTGGACTCGAATGCCGAAAGGGCCTTCTATCGTCCATCGAGAGGTCGCTGGGCCGGTTGGCTCAACCTCCATCACATCTCCCAGGAAACTGGGCAGATTCCTGAAGTCGCGATAGAAAGCGAACACTTCGCTTACCGGACGCTGTATTGTCACAGTCGCCTCGATCTGGTTCTTGCCTGATGATGTTCGGTCAGTTTGCATGTGCTGTCTCCGATCCACTTCTGCGTTGCCGATGAAGGCCAGAATCACGAGCAGACTTGCTATGACTCCTGCTGTGATGGGATGTTTTCGCAGAGCTATCCGCGTCATCGCGCCAGTTGCTCCGCTGCCTCGGCAAGACGTTCAAAGTCCGACGCTGGAAGCAGGCCTGAGATTAATCGTTCTGCTATAAACCAAGCAGGAGTACCACCGACGCCGTACTGGCGACCCAACGATTCGGACTCTTTGACTGATCTCAGGGCGCTCCCGTCAGCGAGAGCAACGTGCAAGTTTTTAACGTCGATGCCGAGATCGCTTGCATGTCGGTCGATAACTGCCGGGACTCCAAGATCCTCGCCGAGCACGAAGTGCGCCGCAAATAGGTCTTTTTGGAATTGCGCGAAGTGGTCGGGCTGCTGTTGACGTACCCACTCAGCAGCAGCCAGAGCACGTCTCGAATTGGGAAGACGGGGAGGCCAATTTAACGTGAGCCCCGCATCTTTTGCCTCACGCTCGAGCATCGCATACATCGGTCCTTGGCGAGAGCCAGCTGCAATTCCTCCGGGCGGAATATCGGGGTGCGCCTGGAACGCCATCTCAACCACCCGGAGTCCGTGACTGCTGAGGATTGCATTTCGCTGCTGCCCGACATAGCAGAAAGGGCAAATGAAGTCATACCAATGCAGCACGGTGCCGGCGCTGACCACGCGTTTCCTCTCCTCGATCTTGGTCATGCTTTTCTCCTTCCATCGTCCCAGGCGGTTCACTTGTGCTTGCGCAGCGTCAACAGCGTCCTTACGTAGTCTATGGATGCAGACGCAACCGCGATCCAGAAGACGACACCGAACCACCTTCCCCATATCCTGGGATGGTAGAACTGCATCACTACGGCCACGCCGATGATGCACGCTGCCGCGAGCATCGTGGCGCTTGTGCGTGCAACCATGTGCTCCAGGCGCTTCATGATTGGCTCTACATCCTCGACCCGTGTCCAAATTCGCAGGTTACCCCGTTCGACCTCTCCCAGGACTCTGTCGAAGCGCATCGGAAGATCGATCAGCAATTCCGCAGCCTCCGCGACTGAATCGCTAAGGCGCCCGCGCAAATGTGGACCAGCATAGGCTTGGTAGACCAGCTTCCCCGTCAGCGGGCGTAGGTAATCCGCGAAGCTTGAATCGGGATCGATCATTTGCAAAACGCCTTCGCACATCCCGAGGGCTTTGAAGAACTGCACGAGAGCGCCCGGCAAACGCAGTCCGTGTCGGCGAACCAACTGCAGCACTTCGTTGATCGCCTCACCGAACCGTAGGTTTTCAAGGGAGACGTCGACGTACAACTCGAGGATTCGATCGACTTCCCTGGTAATCACGTCGCGATCGATGGGATGCTGGGGTGCAGTGATTTCGATGAGGCGGTCGGTCAAGCGTTGCGCATCAGACCGTGTTATGGCAATAAAGAGGTCCGCCGCGCGACGTTGTGCCTCCGGGGTGAGGCGCCCCACTTTGCCGAAATCAATGACGGAAAGCGCCCCGTTGGCCTCGATCAGCAGATTGCCGGGATGCGGGTCCGCATAGTAAAAGCCATGCTCGAAAGCAGGTTCCAAAACGAAGCGGGCGATCCGGCCCGAAACTAGAGTCTTGCTTCGTTTCGCCAGGTCCGCGGTATCCGAAGGCTTTCGTCCTTGCAGACGCTCCTCCGTCAGCACACGATTTTTGGAGAACTCTTCGATTACCGCTGGAATCTTGAATCCGTTGTCGTTCGCGAACGTTCTGCGGAACAATTTCATGTTCGCGGCTTCGCGACCGTAGTCGATCTCGGCCAGGAGCACGTCCTTGAACTCTTGCAGCAGAGCCCGGGCGTTGTATTCCTGAAGCACGGGGAAACGCGAAGACCATTTGTCGATGAGGCCGCCCAGAATCTCAAGATCGATCCGAACCAGCTCGTCAACCCCAGGCTTACGTACCTTGATCACGACCTCACGGCCATCAAAAAGCCGCGCGGCGTGAACTTGGCCGATGGATGCGCTTCCCAGCGGTTTTAAGTCAAAGGATGCGAAGATCTGGTCATGCGGTGCCCCAAGATCTTCGCGAATAATGTCTGTAACGACGGTTGCAGGGATAGGGACGACTTCGTCCTGCAACCTCGCCAATTCCTTGCGATAAGCATCGGGCAATAAGTCGCCGCGCGTCGAAAGCGCCTGTCCGAGCTTGATGAACATAGTTCCGAGTTCTTCGCAGGCCTGGCGAAGATGCTCGGCACGGGCTTGATCACCGGCTTCGTGCTTGATGAATTCATCCTCGACGAGGCCGATGCCGTGACGCGCGAGCACAGCCAAAATTTCACGGTAGCGTTCAGCCTTCGTAATCGTGGTGCTATGACGCTGTCCGCCGCTCTTGTCCGCGCTGCTGGTAATGCGCAAATCGTGAGAAAGTTGCATGCTGATTCCGTTCTGTGTGCCTTCGCTGTCGTTGAGAAGTTTGGCAGCGCTAGTTAAGGCAAATTGGCGAGCCAGTTCAGTGCGCTTATGCTTGGCATGAAGAAATACTCACCACCACGAAGCACGTTGAACGTCTCGATGCCGTGTACGAGTCGTCTGACCGGATACCTTGGAATGGTGAAGCTGGCTCCGTCTTCCTGCCGCGCGATGATCGGGTCGCGCTCGCTACCAATCCCGATGAAATTGCCGTCATTGATCCACTCTTGTTGCAGGAATTCGATAGTGTCCATCGCCTTTGCGCTAATGAAAAGGAAGTAAGCTCCGTGTGGCACTTGGTCATCTGCGTCAGAAAGGGCGTTCTTGTCGTAAGGCGGTCCATACGTGGTGCCGCGTCTAATCAGGCGATGCAGATTGACGTCAGTCAAACGCGTGAGTTTTGTGTCGCGCGGATTCATGCGCCGAATATGGCATCCGAACGGAGCCTGCCGGCCACGCGGATCGCCGGAATAATTGAAGTCGTTGTTCCGGTGCGGGTCCGCACCTAGTGCGGGGTTGTCGACTTCCGGGGCCAGCGTCAGCGGTGCACCGCTACGCCACCGACCGACCAGCTTCGCGGCGAGCAGTTCCCGTTCTTCCTCGGTGTTTCCGTTCGCCTGAAGAAATCGATTGAACGCGCCGACTCGCGTCTGATATTTGCGAAAGCCGACATAAGTTCCGTTGCGACCGAGTATGTCCGGTTGTGGCATGGGCAGCGGAAAACCGGCCTCACCGGGATACCCAAGAATGAACTCCCCGGCCTTGATCAGCGGTCCCTGGCCTGGCAGCGGATCAACACCACTGCCCTCGATTGCGGGTTGGTCGATGCCGTCTTTGTAACCCAAAGAATTGAGGTCGCCCGGCTGCGCTCCGAAATCCTGAATGGCCAAAACGCTGACGCCCGGAACCTTGTATTGCTCGCTAGCGATCGCGAGGACACGACGATGTTTTTCTTCCGAATCGCTGAATACGCTTAACCCGATGTGGACTTGTCCGTTGCCAAACGATGGGTCCCAATTCTTCGGATCGTTGACGCCTTCGTCCCGCAGATGCGGGGCGCGAGCCGCCATCCCTTCGCGGAACGCTTCGGGAAAACTCTGCAGCGACCCCTGAGGAACCCCGAGCGCCTCAAGGCCCGCATAGCTTATCCCGACGGCAATCCAGGCATTCGTCACGTTTCGCCAGCCGGCAGCGGAATCGACATAAGGGGTCAGCCGTCGCAGAAACTCGCGACCCGCCTTGGCATCGTCAACCCGCAGCAGCACGTGAGAGCCGAAGTATGGTGCGGGCCTCTGCCTGAGGACGGTCGCCTGGATCTCGTGCAGGTCGAGCATCGGATGCGTGGAAAGATTTTCGCTCGTGAATTGCTTTGTCGATGACATTGGCCCTTCCTTTCATGGGTCCGGGTCTATTCTGGCCCGGACCCACGAGTAACGTTGTGGCTATGCAACCTTGTCGAGAAACTCATCCGTCGCCTTGCCGATCTGCTTCAGTCGTTGCGTCTCCGCCACGGTCAGATCAGGATAGGAGACATACCAGCCCTCTGCGGTCACCTGGTGCTTGGCAAGGAAGTCTTTCGCCTGCGGACTGCGAATCCCGGGCCAGCCCTCCCATGCAGAGTCGATGATGTCTAAGTAGTCGGGAATCTTCGTCGCGAAGTCGTCGATATAGGTGTCCCAGTCGCCGTCGAAGGTAGTAGCGAAGAGCAGCCTGGTGTCGTTATCCAGAAACACGAAGCGCATGTCGTGTACGGTTCCAACCTTCCTCGCACCTTCCAGGTTGCCTCCCAGCAACTTCAGGAACGCACGCAACCGTTTCGCTCCGCCGGGTGCGAACGGGACAATGATGGTCAACTCTGAAAGCATGCCCAAGCGGCTCCCCGCCCGGCCGGCACTGATCACCGGCGGTGGCGGCGTATCCGCAACCTGAGAAGTCAGCTCTTTGAGTACGTTCTCCAGCGCCTTTTTGCCCACGTCCGAAGCGTCCGCGAACAACTCGCGTAGCTCCTGGATCTTCTCCGCGGCGCTTTGGTCCTGTTTCGGTTCGATTGCTGTCTGTGTTTGCGTTGGCATTCTCGTCTTCTCCTTTAGTCAAATGATTGATATTTTCCTTACTGATTCAGCTAAGCGGCCACTGTTTGCTCCCCGAACACTTCTGCCAGGTTTTTCGGCTCCTTGCGCTCCTGATGATTTGTTTGGTGACGAAGGATCGATGATTGTCGATAGACCTCCTTGCGCGAACGCATAATGCTGCCGAGAGGACGGTGCTCTTCCGTCACGCGCCAGGGGTTTATCGAAATCTTGTCCATCCTCTCCAAATTTTCTTCCGAGCCAATGTCCTGTTGCGGCAGCCGCAATTTCGCGACGGTCACGAACGGCGAAAGGCTCTCGGGCCAAACTACCGTCGTTTTCTCAACCGGCATTTGAGCCAGGTCCGTGCACAGCTGAACCTGTATGTCGAACTCGTACGGCCGCTCATGCAGCTCCGCCACAAGTGCCGGCCGGAAAACTTGCTGGGTGGAAATCGGATCAAGAGATCGACGCACAACGTGGTCAGCAAATGATTGAACCGGGGCGACACGGAGTTTGGCTATATAGTCGCCATGTCGCACCGCTCCCATCGTCCAATACGTCTGGAGGAGCAGGTTGATGTACTTATGCTGAGCGAGTTGCAGAAAGGCCCCAAGTTCTTCCCACGCCCACTGTTCGGGAGGCAACGTCCCCTTGCCTGTCACCCACTCGTAGAGAAAACGGTGAACTGCCGCCTGCTTCTCCTCGGGTGTCGGGTTCGTCTTCGGAGTCACGCCAACGTTGGCGAACAGCCTCTGAATGAATACATAGTGAGCGAGGGTGTTGGCGAAGAAGACCGGGTGGTTGATCATTGCGTAGTCGAAGGTGTGACTGTTCGACTCGTCCTCCAGGAGAGTCTTCCCTTCGATGCCGAAAATCTTCAGCCCAGTACCGACGATGGGTCCCAGGAAACGATCGTCACCAACGTGACTACTTCCGTTCGAGAAGCGAACCATGGCTTCGTGGCGTCCTGGTTTGGCGTAGATGCCCTGTGCGTACTCGTTCGGTAGCCCACTGAGAATTTCAAATTCTCCCCGCGCGAGACCGTAGCCCTTGGCGTGGGCGTCGCGGACCACACGTCCAAAACCTTCGGCCTGGAGCGAGCCGCGCATGTGCTGCTTCATGTTGTCGAGGACCGTCTGAAGAGTCCGATCGAAATCAGGCTCCTTCTGTTCAACGTCCGGACTGTAGCGTACAAATTTCTGAGTCATTGTTGTTTACTCCTTTCAAGCGAACGACGATTTTTTCTGAACAACGGCAAAAAGGGGCCCGCGCTTTGTGGGAACAGAAACAAATTCCCAATGAACTCGAGAAACGAGGTCAGCTCGAACGGAAGCGAGTCCTCCGCCCCGTACTTGATGATGATGGGTGCGACTTTCGTCTTCATATAAGTGCGCACCTTCTTCACGAACGCCAGTTCCTGGGCGGGCAGCGCCTCGGCGAAATGATAAAAATCGCTATGCGGCGCCGGCGTCGCTTTCGGTTGCTGGATTGGCTTCACTTCGACTGCAAGAGTTGTCGCACTCATTTGATAAAGTCCTCGCACTTCACCAACATTGCGCCACCTTCTTTCGCGCTCTATAACATTGGATAATTTGTCGCACTAGTCGTTTCATGCATTGTTAGAATGCCAGTTATGCGTGATACACATTTACGGCATGTTGATCTGAATCTGCTGCTTGCCCTTCACGCGCTTCTCGAGGAGCGACACGTCACGCGCGCGGCGAAGCGCTGTTTCCTGAGCCAATCCGCTATGAGCCGAGCGCTGGAAAGGCTTCGGGAAATGTTCGGCGACGCGCTCTTGATCCGAAGTGGACGCGGGTACGAACGCACCGTCAGGGGAGACAGCCTGCTGAGAGAGTTGCAGTCCCTCCTGCCTCGGCTCGAGTCGATGGTGCGTGGAGAAGATTTCGATCCGCGGCGAAGTCAGGAACGATTTCGGTTGGCAGTGAGGCACCATGCGTCAATAACGCTGGTACCTCCTTTGATCCAGAGAATACGAACCGAGGCGCCCAACGTAAGACTGGAGATATCTGAGTGGGAGGAACGAGCCTACGACGCTGTCATGGCCGGAAAGCTGGACACAGCCCTCAGTGCGGAAGATCCGCTCTCCGGCCTTGAGAGTGAGGTCCTTTTACAGGTGGATTTTGTATGCGTGGTGGGAGCCGCTCAAAAAGTTCACCCCCGTCGTTTTACACTGGCCCAGTATCTGGATCTTCCTCATGTGGCGGTCGAGACTTGGGCGGGCCAGCAGACTCCCGTGGACCGGCCCCTTGCTCAGTTTGGTGCCAAGCGGCATGTTGTTACGAGTGTTTCATTCTTTTCCGCAGCGATATTCGCGGTCGCGAACACGGATCTGGTAGTGACTGTGCCACGAAGGCTGACGAAGATTGTTCAGCCGCTCGATGGCGTACGTTTAGTGGAACCGCCAAGAGAAATCAAACCCTTCCCATATTTCATGACTTGGCACCCGCGCCTCAATGACGAACGTGCACATAGCTGGTTCCGCGAACAAGTGAGAGCAGCCGCGCGAACAGTGTGAGCATCGGAGAGCGGCCCGACCTGTTCGAAGAATGGTACAAGCGATGAAGGCAGGCGCCGTCGATTTCCTGGTAAAGCCATTCGGCGTCTGAGCGAGTCGGGACCAATCATCCCATCTCGTGCATCACTCAGATTAGGGTCGACATCTCACAGGGCGGCCCCTCGAACCGGGGTAATTGTCCATCAGCGCACTGCCGACAAATTCCTGTCCGGACTACCGAAATATACAGATACCCCGGCCGCCAGTTCGTCCGCAAATCCTAGTGGCACATTCCCCGTGAATAGGACATGGATCGGTCGAGTCGGCCAACATTGACCGCATATCGGCACAGCCCGAGCTAACCGACGAACATGGAAACACGTGTCGGCGAGCTGCGTTTGGTTACAATTCCAAACATTGACTTCTACCATGGAGAGCCACGCAACTAAAAACCCTATCTCGGATTTGCACAGGCGACGGCTAATGCTCGTCATCGTGCCTATTCTGTTCCTATCGTTCAATTCGTCGACGATCTCGCGCGCGCAATTGAGCGGGCGAGACGAAGTTTTTCTTCGCGTCATCGTGGTGAACACCGAGAATGAGGCAAAACAAATCCTGGAAGAGCTGAAGAGCGGCAAAGAATTTGGAGCCATTGCCAAGAACAAATCCATTGATCCAAGCGCCGAGGATTTCGGCTATCTGGGAAAAGTAGACCTAGCCACCTTGCGACCTGAACTGCGTGAGGCTCTCCACGGGGTTGGGCCTGACCAAATCACGAACATTGTCAAAGTCCCGGGTGGATACGCCATTCTCAAAGTCCTTGCTGCGAGCGAGGGCGCGGTAGGCCAGGGGATGGGCGCTAACCGGGATCTACCACTTTCCGGAAGAAGCAGCATCAAGTATCCAGTCGATGTTGCCGGACAAGTCATTGCAGACTTGGCCTTTCAAAAGTATCCAAAACCGGCGGGATGGGAACAGAACTTCAAGGCGATCTGCGAGATTCGCCAAAAATCGCTGTCTCTTCTGGAAGATCGCATCCAGACAAGGGTACATTCTCCTGCGCCGGCCGGCTCGACCCTAGACAATCCTGTCGATCTGATCCAGGCGCGCTATGCATTGGCCCAAGTCGAAGCGTACCAGGGCAAAATGGACGAAGCGGTGTCGGAATGGGAGGCGGCGTACAAAATCGCCGTGGCCTCGGTGCCTGCAGGAATCGCCCAGTTGGACGTGGTGCTCGGCGTTGCATATCTGCACAAAGCTGAGATGGACAATGACGTTTACCGCCATCCCGCCGACAAATGCGTCTTCCCTCCTCGCCCCGGAATGAAGTACGACAATGTCGCGGATTCCGGGAAAGCCGTGGAGCATTTCCTAAACTATCTTTCCCAGAGGCCTGACGATGTCCAGACGAAATGGTTGCTGAACCTCGCATATATGACGATGGGGAAATATCCGGCAGGTGTTCCCGAGAAGTACCTCATTCCACCGAGTACGTTCGCGTCAAAGGAAAACGCCGGAATGTTCACCGATGTGGCCAGCAGCGCCGGAATTGATATTGTCTCCATGGCCAACGGGGTCATCGTTGATGACTTTGATAATGATGGGTTTCTGGATGTGATCATCTCGAGCTACAACGTCTGCGAACCGCTGCACTACTTCCATAACAACGGCGACGGCACTTTCACCGACCGCGCCGCTCAGGCAGGGCTTTCCGATCAACTCGGCGGTCTGAACATGATTCAGGCCGATTACAACAATGACGGCTGCATGGATTTCCTGGTGCTGCGCGGCGCATGGGAGTTTCCGGTTCGCAAGTCCCTGCTACGGAACAATTGTGATGGAACCTTCAGCGACGTGACTGCGGCAGCAGGTTTAGCACAGGCGACTCGCACCCAAGCGGCAGTATGGGCAGATGTTGACAATGACGGGTTCGTCGATCTTTTCGTAGGAAATGAGAGCGGGCCAGCGCAGCTTTTCCGCAATCGCGGCGATGGCACCTTCGAGGACATCTCCCACTCCTCAGGTGTGGACAAGATTGCCTTCAGCAAAGGGGCCGTCGCGGCGGATTATGATAACGATGGCTACGTTGATTTCTACGTTTCCAACCTTTACGGCGCAAACTTCTTGTATCACAACAATCATGACCGGACATTTACGGAGGTGGCGCAGAAAGCGGGCGTCCAGTTAGCCGACTCCCAGAGCTTCGCCAGCTGGTTCTTCGACTACGACAATGATGGCTGGCCGGACCTGCTGGTCAATAGCTTCTTTTTCTCTCCCGATGAATCGCTGCGAAGTTATCTCGGACTTCCGTACAGCGCAAAGACGCTGAAGTTATTCAAGAACATGAGAGACGGAACGTTTAAAGACGTGACGGCAGAAGTGCATCTGGACAAGGTGTATGCGCCCATGGGAGCCAATTTCGGTGACGTGGATGACGATGGCTTCCTCGACATCTATCTCGGAACCGGAGGTCCGGAGTACGGCTTTTTACTCCCCAAAGTGCTGCTTCGAAACCAACAAGGCGAGTCTTTTGCGGACATCAGTTCGTCCGCTGGAATCGGGGATCTGCACAAGGGGCATGGCACTGCGTTCGCCGACCTGCGCAATGCTGGACACGAAGATATATTGGCGTCCATGGGAGGAGCCACCCCAGGAGATGCACACGCGTTTCGGCTCTTCGCAAATCCCGGAAACGGCAATGATTGGATCAATATCAAGCTCATCGGAGTGAAAACCAATCGCGCAGCCATTGGCGCACAGATCAAGCTGACGGTTGAAAATAAAGATCAAAGAGCGCGCACGATCTTTCGCACCGTAAGTAGCGGAGGGTCTTTTGGCGCCTCCCCGCTCGCGCAGCATATTGGTTTGGGCAAATCGGCACGAATCCTCAGTGTGGAAATCTCTTGGCCCGTAACGAAAACCTTGCAACGTTTTCAGGAGGTGCGCCCAAATCAGTTTATTCAGATCAGCGAGTTTGCTAAGGAGTACAAAGTCTTGACGCCAAAGCGATTTGAGTTCGGTGCGAAACGAGATTTAGCAGGCAAACCGGTCCCCCTCGCTTCATCTCCCCTACGGTAACGAGGTATGAAATTCGTTGTCCTCATTTCGCTTCTGCTCACATGCACGTTTTCGGTGTCGGCTGCGGCGAGGCATGCGGCGGCGGGAATGGTGTTAAAGATTGATTTGCAGCAGAAAACCATTCTTTTGTCTTGCGAAGGTATTCCGGGTTACATGCCTGCCGGCGTGGCAAAATTCTCGGTAATGGAAGATTCTTCCCTCGCCCAGCTTCTACCGGGACAGTTGATCGATTTTGCGATTCTCGATGAGGGGACAGTGCGCTACGCGGAAGGCATCACAATTCGCGAATTCAATAATCTTGAGCAGCAATCCCTTGCTGCACGCCGCTTGACCATGGTAGAGGAGCTTGCGGCAAGTGCGCCTGAGCCAAAAGTGTCGAGAGTTGGAGAACGGGTGCCGAGCGCCATCTTGACGGACCAGAGCCACCGGCCAATTGATGTCGCGGGATTTCCCGGAAGAGTAGTGGTCGTGAACTTTTTCTACACCCATTGCACGCTACCGGATTATTGTTTCCGGCTATCGAACAACCTGGGGAACGTGCAGAGGCGTTTCCAGAAGAAGATGGGACACGATCTGGTGCTGCTTAGCGTCAGCTTTGATCCCGTCCACGATCAGCCGGAGGCATTGGACAACTATGCACGTACCTGGCATGCCGACAGAAACTGGCACTTTCTGACGGGATCGCCCCCAGTCGTAAAGAACCTCTGCGCTCGGTTTGGAGTCAACTCCTGGCCGGACGAGGTCGAGTTGCTACACTCCTTGCACACAGTGGTTCTCGACCGAAAGGGGAGGCTGGCGGCAAATATTGAAGGAAACCAATTCACCGCTCAGCAGCTTGGCGATTTGATCGAAGTGGTATTGAAGGAGAATTGATTATGGATCGGTTGCCTTTGAAGACTAGCGAACTGACGCTGCTCATGCTGCTTATAGTTCCGTTGTCCCCTCTTTCTGGCGAAGGCTTGGGTTTTGCGCCACAGGAGACGGACATCAAAACGGCAACTAGAACGAAGGATGATGCGGTCAAAAGATCCGAGTTAACGAAGCCACATTTCGAGAAGGGCAATCAGGTGATGCAGGATGCCAGGGCGATCCGGCAGCAACTTCAGACTGCGACGAGCGATCAGAAGCCCACGCTGATGGCTAAGATGAAGGAGGATTATCAGACGGCGATTACGGAATATGAGCAGGCTCTCGAAGATTCGGAAGTGAAAGATGAAAATAGCCTTCAGGTGATCGGTAAAATTGGCGTGATACGCAATGGTTTGGTGAGCCAGCAGAAGGCGGTGGAGATGCTGGTGCAGGATAAGGACCTCCCAGTGATTTTGAGCAATCTCGGGCTGGCCTATGGCGGCATGGGGCGATATCAGGATGCGATAAACACACTGGAGCAAGCCGCCATGCTGAAGCCGGGGGTGGCGACGTATATGGAGATGGGAACAGATCTGGCGCAGCTGGGTAAGATGCCAGAAGCACTTGAAGCCTGCGACAAGGTTCTAACCGTTGATCCCACAGCTAAAAATATGCAGGCAGGCTGCTACAAGAATGTGGCCATCGTGCTCACGAACAAAGGAAAGTTGGTTGACTCCATTGCGCCGCTTCGGAAGGTCACGCTTCTCAATCCGCAAGATGCGTTGGCCTGGAAACTCCTGGGCGATTCGCTGCTCAGCACCATGACTTCCAAGTCGCAGAACGGAAAGATCCTTTACGTCATTCCTCCGGGAACCCTCGAGGCTTACCAGAAATATTTGCACTTGGACCCGAATGGACCATACGCAGGACAGGTAAGATCGGCGCTGGAAGGGTTGGCGCAGTTCACGAAGCCGCCAACCGAAACGAAAGAGAGGAACTGATCGGAGGGATCGCTCCGTTCTCACGAAAAGAACGGCACGCAAGGTTCGGATCCCTCGAGCTCAACTCCGCTGTTGAGCCGCCATGCAGGCGACGGTGCTGATTGTCGGTGCAATTCGGGTGCTTGAAAAGGGCAAGACCAGAGTAAAATCGGACGAGCCATGCGGTCAGGTTTCTTCTCTGCTCCGAATTCAAATCGCTACGCCAGAGCGGCGCACAGCTGCTTTCTTGCCAGCTCGATTTTGCTATTTCCAGTGCTGGCTGCACACTCACAATCGGATCCGGACGCGAACGATCCTCGCGTGACGCAGCTCTATACAGGAGCCAAATCGGCCGAGCAAAGTGGCGACATAGCCGGCGCAATCTCAAAGTACCAATCGATTCTGCAGGTTGCACCACACCTCGGTCCTGCGTACAACAACCTCGGTGCACTCTATCTGCGACAGCACGAATACAACAAAGCCATTGTTATCTTGAAGCAAGGCTTGGAAGTGGATCGTTCCATGTATTCCGCGACCATCCTTCTGGGCATCGCTTATTACGAAAATGGCGATTATAGGGAAGCGCAACAGCCGTTGGAGGCAGCGGTTCGGGCGAATCCAAAAGATAACAACGCCGAACTTTATCTTGCCAGAGACCTGATCAAACTTGAGGACTTCGGTCCTGCGGCGACGCACTTGCAGGAACTGACGAAACGCGAGCCAAAAAACCAAGAGATCTGGTACATGCTGGGGAACGTCTATATCCAACTTTCCGAAGCAGCTCTTGCGAAGGTTGACGCCATCGATCCCAATTCTGTGTTGTCTCACGAAATTCGCGGTGACATCATGGCCAGCATGAAGAATTTCGATGGGGCGCTGGTGGAATACAAAAAGGCAGTTGATCTCGCTCCCCAGCAGAGTGGTACCCACTACAAACTCGGCGATGCATATTGGCAGCTTGACGACTGGGCGGACGCGACGCAGCAGTTTCAGGCGGAAGTAATCAATGACCCCGGGAACTGCAACGCGCGTTGGAAGCTCGGAGATATTCTGCTCGAACAGCACATGCGTCCTGAAGAGGCGCTCGACGATATCAATAAGGCCCTCCAGATTTGCCCCGCTCTGAAACAGGCCGTACCGGACCGGGCCACCGCACTTATCCGGCTGAATCGGTACGAAGATGCCGTCCCGGATTTGAAAACGGCGATCAAAGGCGATCCCCAGGAGCCCCGCCTCCACTTCATGCTGGCGCAGGCCTACCGCGGTCTGGGAAGAACAGCGGATGCCAGCGCGGAAATGGCAACTTTTGGGAAGCTGGAGGAGAATGCGCGCGCGGCGCAGGCAAAACACGCCGAAGAGGTAATGCAGCAGAAATCAAAAATACCTGATACGCCACAACCCTGAGAGCGAGTTTGAGCGCGCTTTGATGAGTGAGGACAGCCCCCAACGTCAAGTTCGGCACTGCATGGCGATGTTACGCCCTGCTTTAATTCTTGGCATCTTGGTTAGGGGTCCGACGGACTCGCTCCCTGCAGAGCCGCGCAGCGATCGAATTCCGCTTTTGCTTTCGCCATAAGCCCCTCTTTTCGGTAGACTTGGCCGAGGATGTAATGCAAGCGAGCCGTGCCGGGTGAGAGATTCACCGCTTCTTCCAATTGAGTCTGCGCTTTCAGTAGCTCTTGGGTCTGAACGTAGGCTTTGCCCAACAATTCGTGACCTTGGAATACCGACGGGGCAATTTCCGTGGCTTGAATTAATAATGGAATTGCGTCCTTGGGACGATTTTGGTCCAATTTCAATGTACCGAAGGCAAGATAGGTTTCGGCATCTTTGGTGACTGAAGTAGTCTGCCAGTCGATTGCAGTTTGATATGCCTTGGCAGCCTCCAGGTCGTCGCCCAATCCCGCGTACGACAATCCCATGTTCTCTTCTGCTTTTACGTTTGTTGTATCGAGCGTGAGGCATTTCTTGAATGCCTCGATCGCTTCAGGAAACCGGTTCTCGTTGTACTTTGTGCGCCCCAGCTGGTACCAGCCGTCGGAATCTGTCGGATTCGATTGGAGGGATCGCGTTAGCCACTTGTCTGCATCGATGAAATCACCCAGCAAAACGTAATCCATCGCGACGACCTTCAAATCAAACGCGCTGGGCGTACGGTAGCGGGCCCCCTCAGTGAATTCGGCTAAGGATTCTCTTGCATTTTTTTCCCTCAGCTCAATGAGAGATTTCTTGGGGGCGGCATAGACCGCATTCGGGTTGGGATCGATTCGCTTCGCCTGCGCTTGAATCTCCTTGTACAGGATATAACCAAGCAGGAAATGAGCCGCGGCCGAATCCGGTACTATCTTCAAGTCCTGGCGTACGGCAGCTTCTGCCTCGTTCAGTTGCCCCTTTTCCGTCAGCGATTCTGCTTCTGCGAGCTTCAGGTCCAGCGATTTGGACAAGTCAATCGGGCGCGCTACAGTTTCACCATTGTTCGCAACTGGCGCCGGAGCTGATGGCAGCGAAGAAGTTGATTGAGCTGTCGAACGTCCGGCAGTTAAAAGGAAAGCAGCAGCAACTAAAACAAAGGGAGGGAAAGAGCCGCTGCGGGCGAAAGAAGTCACTTTCGCGGAATGGCCCATGCAAGTTTGTTGGCGTAAGAGAAACACGTCGGTTCGGGAAGATTATATGGCTGTGCAACGCTTGTTTGCATCTGAGTCAAACATTTGCCCGTACGCGACCAGTGCCCTTCCCTTCGGTTAGAGTAACGATACAGTCTACTTTTGGCGGCGGAAATTGCTCGATCAGCCCGCTGGGCCAATGGATCTCGATGTCGTCAACCTTATTCGATGATCCGAGTCCGAAATGGGCCCGAGGGTCCGAACTGGAGCAATAGCTTCCGCCGCTGAAGATGTCCGCTCGCTGGCGAACTCCCCCTGCGGTGACGAAAATCTTCGCCCCGATCGCGTCGCGCGGACTCTTCAGCCCGCCAACCAATTTCAGAGTGATCCAGTGATTGGCGTTTTTTAGAACGTTCCGGAGTAAAGTGGGCTCGCGATCGATGTTGTTGATCACCACGTCAATTTTGCCGGTGTTGAAGAGGTCGCCGAACGCAGCACCACGCGCGGGAATTACAACCGCGAGTCCTGATCCCGTTGCTGGGGGGACCTCCTCGAAGTGGCTCCCATTCGAGTTGCGAAACAGCAGCGGCCTCTGGGCCCACGTAGTTCCCCAATCAGATCCGTCGGCCTGTACATATACGTGGCCATTAACAGAAAAAATGTCTAGCAAGCCGTCGTTGTCGAAATCGAGAAACCCGGTGCCCCACCCCAGAAAGGGAATGGTCGGGTGCAGGAGGCCAGTTTTGGCTGTGACGTCGCTGAATTCACCATTGCCTTCGTTTTGATATAGAGGTTTGTAATCGCTAGAGAATGTAGTGAGGTGAAAATCGACCTTGCCATCTCGATTGTAGTCGCCTACGGCAATTCCCATGCAGGCTTGGGCGCGACCGTCGGCGTTTAAAGCCAGCCCGGAGATGTAACTGTCGTCCTGAAAGGTGCCGTCATGATTGTTCCGATAAAGAAAATTTGGCACAGAATCATTTGCTACCAGCAAATCGAGCCACCCGTCGTCGTCCACATCCACGAAAACGGAAGACCATCCGTACGCTCCATTCGAATCGGAAACGCCTGCCTTCGCACTCACCTCTGTAAACGTGCCATCGCCGTTGTTGTGAAATAGATGGTCCCTTTCACCAACTAAGCCGAGCGGGCCGCAAAAAACACTCACACCTCGAAATTCGCAAGAACTGGGTGGTACTCCATTCTTCCCCGCAAGGGCCGGGTGATCGGGATCAAACTGGACGTAACCCGGCACAAACAAATCCAGACGACCATCGCGGTCGTAATCGCCCCAAGTGGCGCCCGTGGACCATCCTCCTACTGCTACTCCCGCCTGTTCAGCGATGTCGCTGAATGTGCCATCGTGATTGTTACGATAGAGGCGATTCTTGCCATAGTTCGAGACGTAGATATCAGGCCAGCCGTCGTTATCGAAATCTGCCACGGCTACTCCGAATCCCCAGCGCTCGTTGGCGACTCCGGCCTTTTCGGTCACGTCCGTAAAGGTACCGTCACGATTGTTATGGAACAACATGGCCCTGGGCGCGGGCTCGGTTCCCTTGAGTGCGGCAAATGTCGAGCCGTTCAGCATATAGACATCCAACCAGCCGTCGTTATCGTAGTCGATCAGCCCAACGCCAGAGCCGTCAACCTCGATGATTGTGGCCTTCTGCAATGTCCCGCAGCGATGTTTGAAGGCAGTGAGCCCCGATTGTCGTGTGCAATCTTCGTAGACAGCCTCCGCCCCATCCACAAAACCCCCTGCTGTGATTGGGCGATGATGGTTGTCATACACAGCCGCGTACTCTCCGCCGGTTGTGACTCCGGACTGTTTGGCCACCTTTGGTTGCGGGTGCTGAAGGTTCAGCGAAAACTTTCTGCCAAAAATTGGTGCAGCTGCGACGGACAGCAGCGAAAACATCATCGAGCGGCGATCCAGTCCCGCGCGACTCGGTTGCCCTGCGCGCCTGCCTGCCGTACCGCAGCAGCGCGCGAGGAGTCCTTGCAGCGTATCCGCGGATAGTTTTAGTATCTCTTTCATCAACGCATCATGTTCTTATTCAAATCCGGCGATTCATTCGCCACCGGTTCATCGATCTGCATTATGTGGTCAACATGGACATTCTTCAGAGTCTGAATGATGCCACTTGGCCACCGGATTTCCACGCTCTCGACTACCTCATCTGTGCCTACGCCGAAGTGCAAGCGCTTGTCGCTCGAGGAAAGATAGCTGCTCGCGGTCGTAACGATGGCAAGCTGAGACCCGTGCTGCGTCTTTACTTTCACTTCCGCACCGATCGCGTCGCGATTGCTCCTGTGCCCTACGAGTTTCAGGCCGAGCCAATGATTCTCTGTCAGTGTCTCATTGTGCAGAACGTGAGCCGGGCCATCGTTCGTAGTAACCACCGCGTCCAGCCGGCCGTCATTATCGATGTCTCCGATGGCCAGCCCACGCGCGACCCAGGGAACCTGAAAGACGCTGCCCGACTGCGAGGAAACATCTACGAAGTCGCTGCCCATGTTTCGGACAAGAAGCATCGGCTCGCGATAGCGCAGATTGGGCGTGGTCAGTTCCACGTTGTCCAAGTCGTGCCCCTGCGCGACCATAAGATCTTTCCACCCGTCGTTATCGTAGTCCATGAAGCGAACACCCCAACCAGAGAGGCGTTGCGTAATGGCGCCGAGTCCGGACGAAAAACTCTCATAGGCAAAACTGCCGTCACCGTTGTTCTTATACAGTGCGTATCTTTGATTCCCCAAGTCGGTGACGACCAAGTCCGGAAGGCCGTCATTATCATGGTCCGCAAAATCCACACCCATACCCGCGTACGTATTGCCGTCTCCATCGACGGCAACACCCGCAGGCAAAGCGACCTCTTCAAACGTACCATTTCCCTTATTGTGATAGAGGTACTGAACCATGGAATCGTTGGCGACAAAAACATCAGTATGCCGGTCGCGATCGTAATCCGCGATGCCGATCCCTAAACCGCGCCCGGGTTTCGATATGCCGATCTTCTGCGAAACTTCCACAAAGCGCCCATTCCCTTCATTGTGATAAACCAGTGGCGCAATGGGCTTGAAAATGTCGGGCGTGCAGTAGGAACGATACCCTTCCTGATGTGTGCCACACCAGACATCGCGGAAATCCCAGTCCAGGTAGCGGAGAACGACTAAATCCAGCAGACCATCATTGTCGAGATCAACCCAAGCCGCGCTTGTGGACCATCCTTCGCCAGCTACACCCGCCTTTTCGGTGACATCTGTGAACGTGCCGTCGCCGTTGTTATGGTAAAGCCGATTGCCTCCGTAGGCGGTCACGTACAGATCGTCGAATCCATCGTTATCGTAATCTCCGACGGCAACGCCCATTCCATATCCGACGCCTTGAAGCCCCGCTTTTTTGGTAACGTCTTCGAATGTGCCATCAGGTTTCTGGTGGTACAAACGATTCCAGTATTGAGGGCCGCTCTTTTGAGGGATAGCGGTTCTGGGCGTGGGATCGGTCAACGGTGCCCCGTTCACGAAAAAAATGTCCAGGCGTCCGTCATTATCAAAGTCGAAAAGCGCAACGCCCGTTCCCATAGTTTCGATGAGGTATTTCTTCGTTGTATGAGAAGAGAGATACTGAAAATCGATGCCCACTTCAGAAGTTATATCCCTGAATTTTCCAGGTACTACCTTTGTGGTCGGTGTCGGTTGGTAAATCGGGCCTTGAGATCGAATCTGTAGTGAGCGGCTGTCACCGATCGCAACGGGCGTCGCTGCCAGGGACGCGAACATGAGAACCACGGAGCAGCAGTCGAGTAACCGCAGTTGGGCATCAGCTGCGGTTCGCCGCCTATGTGGCGAACTGTGGGTGAAATGGCGGAGAGACTGAGGGTGCCATAAGGAGCGCATGCAGAAGCAACAAACAATATATAACTACCTGACTTGAAGAGAAATTCAATTCGGGAGCTTGGAAAAGATGCTCTCCGGGTTGTTGATGGCTTCTTTCAAAGGCACTTGGATGACTTTTATACCGTTGAATCGTTCACGACCCTCAATTTGAACGTCAACTGCGAAGATGGCGATCTCTGCCTGGCGAATGTCGTTTTCCGTGAGCTTGTTCTCGATCCCGATGGCGCCCTGTGTTTCCACTTTGATCTCGTGTCCGTGACTCTTGGCCGTCTTCTCAAGACGCGCCGCGGCCATATATGTATGAGCGATTCCAGTGGGGCAGGCGGTAACTGCGACAATTTTCATAGATCCGTCCCACCCTTGTGCGATGACAATGACGTACGTACCCGATGCTAGGCAAGTTATCGGAACCGCAAAACCTATTTCGCAAGAAATGAGATCATCGTCGCAAGCTGCGAAACAACAGGCCCGTAGTATGTGGGATTCTGCTTCGCCGAAAAATAGGAGAGATGAAACGTTTCTTGGACTCCAGTAACGTTTCTTCGGCGATCGCGCGAATCTGTCTGGTCACGTGCGCCTTACGAAAACGTACAAAACTACTACAGCACTGCAAAAACGTTCTTCTCGCATGTTTCGAGTCTTTCCGCAAGGACGCTTTACCTCTGCGTGCGTTTGTCCCCGTGGTCGAACGAGAGAACGTTACGTTAGTACAAGTAATGTTAAACAACTACTATTTCAATTTCCGATGAGTCGGACCATACTTCCCGACAAATTGATCGAGAGGTGGGGTCTCACACATTTGTCCATTCGATCGCTCAATTCGGAGCTAGGCCAGGATCCTCAATTATTAGGCGCTATGTAACCTGATCGTTTTCTGTTTCCCGAGGCCGAACGCGGGCGCCGCTTTCTGGGGAATTGTCAGGAGAGCACTATGCATTTCGCGTCGACTGTTGGCAGTGGTGGCCGTCCATTCGGAGCGGTGGCTTATATCCCTAAAGTTCAGGTTTTCAAGGAGCTGGAGATGAAGTCAAAGCCTGTCTGTCAAGATCGTCTGCAACGAAATAAGCTCGGGAAATCACAAATCAACACTTTGACCGGTCTGCTCCACGCTATTGTTGGAAAGACGCAGACGAGGTGGGTGTCGGGCTTCATGACAGCAGCTTTTTTGTTGCTATTCATGCCCGTCCATTTGTATGGCCAGGCAGTCAGCAGAATTAACGGTGAGGTCACCGACCAGGCAGGGGCGAGTGTTACAGATGCGAAAGTGACCGTCACGAATGTGGACACCAACGTGTCCCGCACGACAACTACCAGCTCCGCAGGGACTTATCTGATTGTTGACGTGATACCCGGCACATACATCGTCAAGGTGGAGAAAAGCGGATTTAGGAACTCCGTTACCAACAACGTCGTCGTGGTGGGTGGTGCCACGTCGACCTCTAACGCTGTCTTGCAGCCCGGTACCGTATCGGAAACCGTTGAGGTCATTGCTCCATCCGTTGAACTGCAAACGGAGCAGCCGGAGATTGGCACAACCCTGCCCGAGCAACTCGCGCAAGATTTGCCCCAGCTGGTTCAGGGCAGTGTTCGCCAGATCGACAATTTCATCTTCCTGGTGCCTGGTGTTACCGGCAACGGATTTAGCCATCGCATCAATGGCGGGGTAGACCAGCAGACGGAAATCATGTTTAACGGCATTCCCGAAGCCTTTTCAGAAACCGCAGGCTACACATTTTGGAATCAGCCGCCGTATGACTCGATCAAGGACGTGGACGTATTGACCGGGACGTTTTCCGCGCAGTACGGTCTGGGGCAAGGCGTCGAGCAGTATCAATCGAAGTCGGGAACTAACGCGTTTCACGGCAATGGCATCTTCCTTTACCGGGATGACACATTTTTTGGCGCGCCTGGCGCTTATTACGGTACGAATCCAAACCCCAATGCCGGCAATAAGGTTGACGTGCCCAACCCGGACATTGAAACCAATTGGGCCTTTTCTCTGGGCGGACCCGTATACATACCCAAGGTCTACAACGGACGAAACAAGACCTTCTGGTATTTCGCCTATGACAGGTACAGAAAGTCCATTGCGCCAGCCCCGGTCACGCTGCCAACTCAAGCGGAAGTTGGTGGTGACTT
>Ga0335076_10001489_pt1 | contig 22632 bp, 18 predicted proteins | sample Lox_Sample_25_FD_206717 | JGI IMG/M metagenome (GOLD analysis project Ga0335076, IMG submission 206717) | Soil microbial communities from Loxahatchee National Wildlife Refuge, Florida, United States - Lox_Sample_2.5 | ecosystem: Environmental > Terrestrial > Soil > Wetlands | place: USA... | reverse complement strand
TGCTAACCTCGAACGGCTCTTCGACTTCATCGCCGCCGAGAATCCCCAAAAGGCGCGTGAACAGATTCTGAGCGTGCGAAAGGCGTTTGAGCTCCTGGCTGATCATCCTCTCCTCGGGCGGCCTGCTGAAAAGGGGCGACGCGAGCTCATCCTCTCGCGCGGCCGTTACGGGTACATCGCGAAGTACCGTTGGCTCCCAGCCGAAGACGTCGTCCTCATTCTTGCCGTCCGGCACCAGCTTGAGGCGGGATACGCCGGCGATTAAAGCGCTGCGCTCGGTGACCGCTGCTCGCGGACGGCGCCGCTGTACCGGTAATTCCGCGGTCGGGTACCCGGCTGCTTTATGGCAGATTGACCTGCCGCAACTCTTCCCGAGCTTCCTCGCTGAACCGTCAATGCGTTCGGCGTGCAACGAGTCCCGAGGCGTCGCTCGCGACACGTCGGCCCAGCAGAAGCTTCCGCGCTGCCGCCTGCGCATCGCCGTGGGCCACTGGGCGTGCCTGTCGCGTAGTCTCCCCTGAAGCTCGTGCAGCCTCAGATTGCTTGGTCGCCTCAGCACCGCCTACGCGGGAGCCGGTCGTCCCCAGTAACAGCTGTCTCGCTAACTCCTGCGCATCGGAGGTTGGCCTGGGCACCTTGCCATCGTAGGGTGCGGATTGCGGGGCCGAGTGAGCGGTAGTGGTACCTGTGAGCAGCTCCCGCGCCTGCTGTTGAGCATCGCCCGTGGGATCGGCTGCCGTGGCGGCGCCGATATGAATGACGAGCGCCGCTCGGGCGAGGACCAGCGGATTTTTGAAAAGCTTGGCAATGCGCAGTGACATGAGTGATCTCCTGAATTGTTAACGTCTATGTATATACATGTAAATGATGGGGAGAAATGCTAGGTCCGAATTCTCCTATCTGCTGTCAGGCATGAACGGTTTGAGTCGAGGAGAGTCTGCTGGCGGCGCGGTACGATGCGTCTTTCAGCGCCACAGCCTGGGCCGGTCCCAGGCGTTTTTCGAAAGCGTCCTGAGCGGCCTCCCAGCGGGGTTTCAGCTTCCTCAGCAGCGCTTTGCCGTCCGGTTGCAGCGCCCAGTGACGCTGCCGGCGGTCATCACCAACAGTATCGCTTGCGTAGCCGGCCTCTTTGATCAGAGCCAACGTCCGGGTGGCTGTGGTCTGATCAACGCCAAGCGCGGCAGCCAGCTCCGTCGTGGTCAGGTTTGGCGCTGCATCGAGAAGCTGCAATGCCGTGTATTGCGTAGCATGAAGCCCACTGCCGGCGAGCATCTCCTCGTAAAGCACCGTGACAGCCCGGGCGGCCTGCCGAAGCGTGGCGCAGTAACAAGGAAGTGCCATCAGTTTCACGGGGCGTGACGATACATGTGTATACATGCAGTGTCAATACCCACGAGCACCACAGTTGGTCTACCGACAAAATGGCGTAGAGGTCTACCGCATGCACGACGGTGCAGCGCAGATCCCGCCGGGTGCGACCCCTACAGTAAGAGGATCAGCCGTCGAGACTCGCGAGACACCAGCGAAAACGCATGTACACGTCCAACTTTTGGGACGTGATCGACGCGCGCCGGGACCTTACCTGTACGGCGCTCACACCGCGCCCGATGTCCGCGCGGCATCCTTCGGCCATGCGACAGCAAGTTTACGTCACCGGTCTGGTAGCCACGCTATGGATTGCAGCCTGCGCTCACGTGCCTGAGGCGCCGGAAAGCCAACCGGCGCCCGTTACCTTACCAGCTGTGGTGACGCCTCCATCGGTTGAGGTACATCCGTTCCGCTCGGCCGAGGAGGATCCCAAGGACGGTCCGTGCATCAAGACGACGCATGGATGCATTGCGCTCAATCCAGACGTCGACGAGGAGACGGTCGACGTGACCATTTGCGTTTCTGGCTACACGAAGTCCGTGCGCCCAGCGACCAGCTACACCAACGGAGTGAAGCGGAAACTGATGCGGGAGGCAGGAATTGATACGGCGCGCATCGGCGACTATGAACTCGACCACATTGTGCCCCTCGCCTTAGGCGGCCACCCGCGCAAGCTCTCCAATCTCATGCTGCAACCTTGGGAGGGCCAGCACGGCGCGAAGGCGAAGGACGTGCTGGAGGTGCGACTGCAATCGCTCGTCTGTCACGGGAAGCTCGACCTTACCGACGCGCAGGTCTGCATTGCGCAGGACTGGGAATCGTGTGCTGCCAAATACCCAAGACAATGAGCAGCCCTCGACCCCGAGCGACCTTGCGACATCGGATCGACCTCCACATACGCTCCGACAGCCTGAGCGTAATGCCCGAACCGTAGTCGTGGGGGATGTTGCTTGCACAATTGTCGCCGCTCTCCCGCCTCTGTCGGCGTGTAGAGCGGGTCGCCAGGACCGACGTAACGCACGACGATCCCCGTCCCGTGTCCGTTACACCTACACTCTGAAATTCGCATGCGGTCTGCGACTCGCTGCAGCCGGCGTTCTATCATGGACATCGCTCAGCCTCCGTTCCGGTGAGTCACGAGCTTCTCAAGTCCGCGATTCGTTGTTCGACCGGCTCCGCTTCGCCGCGCTGTCTCAAGTCGAAGATCGCAAATCCTCCGTAGTCACGGGCGACTAAGTCCTCACGGTCGCGCTAAATAGCTGCGCCCGTACATCACCGCGAACTCAAATCCTGTAGCCTCTCTGGGCTGCGCCTCAGTCGAACGGCCGCAAGGGAAGGTGTCGATGGCCGTGCTTGTAAGCAACTGTTCTGGCGCCATTCGTGCGATGCTAACACTCGCACCTCGGTGCAATGGGAAGGCGCGTCGTCCGGGTGTAGCCTCGGCTGTCGCAGTCGGCGAGCGTCCACTTGGCTGGTTTATCGGAGACTGATCATGGCTAACAGGAAACCAAACATCGTAATGATCATGTCAGACGATGTAGGCGTCTGGAACGTGAGTGCGTATCACCGCGGCATGATGGGTGGTCGCACGCCGAACATCGACCGCCTCGCCTCTGAAGGCTAGCGTCGTCGGTGTTCGAGGATTTCGCGTCAACGATATTGCGCGGGCCGAACTGTGCCCGGAAACCGGGCGTCTTCGGGTAGACCTCGTCGTATGGCTCTTCCATGGCGTTCAGGTGGTAGAGAATGCCGTAGAACTCATCGAACCCGTGGACCGTAGGCAGGTATTCGTTGCGGTCCCCCAAGTGGTTCTTGCCGATTTGTGCCGAGGTGTAGCCCAGGGGCTTAAGCAACTCGGCAATCGTCGGGTCCTTATCCTGCAGGCCCTGCTTGGCAGCGGGCAGTCCGACTTTCAGCAATCCGGTGCGGAAGGGGGTCTGGCCGGTGATAAACGCGGCTCGGCCGGCCGTACATGATTGCTGCCCATAGTAATCTGTGAACAGCGCGACGACCGATCCGCGCTGGGGCAAGGTCGGCAAGCAGACTCTGGCAGACGGAGGACCTTTGCCGCCCCATCCGAACATGGATCCGACAGCCAGGTTCAACATGGAAGACGTTGACGAAGAGCTCGTGCGCCGGTCGCTGGCGTTCATTGACCGGTCAGTCAAGGCTGACAAGCCATTCTTCCTCTGGCACAACTCCACCCGCTGTCACGTGTGGACCCATCTGTCGCCCAAGTGGGCCGGCAAGAGCGGCTTCGGTCTTTTTGCCGACGCAATGATGGAGCTGGACTGGGAGGTCGGGGAGATCCTGAAAAAACTGGATGACCTGGGTATCGCGGACAATACCATCGTGTTGTTCACCAGCGATAACGGCGCGGAAGTCATGAGCTGGCCGGATGGGGGTAACCACCCGTTCCGCGGCGAGAAGGGCACGGTCTTTGAGGGCGGTTTCCGCGTACCCATGGTGGCCAGGTGGCCTGGCGTGATCAAGCCCGGCACCATCGTCAACGAGCTCATGGCGGCCGAAGACTGGCTGCCAACTTTGCTGGCCGCTGCCGGCGAGCCGCAGATCAAGGAAAAGCTCCTGCAAGGCCACAAGGCGGGCGAGAAGACCTTCAAGACACATCTTGACGGCTATAACTTCATGCCCCTCTTTAAGGGGGAGGTTACTGAGGGACCGCGCCACGAGTTCTTCTACTTCAGCGATAACGCAGACCTCATGGCCGTGCGATACAACGCCTGGAAGGTCACTTTCAAGACTATCGTGGGCAACCTGTTCACCGGCAAGGAAGACACCACAAATGTTCCCCTGGTGACCAATCTGCGAGCGGATCCGTGGGAGCGTTATCAGTCAGAATCCCAGATGTATATGCGCTGGTGGGGCGAGAAACTGTGGACGCTGATGCCGGCGGCGGCCTTGGTCGGGCAGTTTCTGGCGAGCTTCAAAGAGTTCCCGCCCAGTCAAGTATCTGGCTCGTTCAGCGTAGAGAAGGCGCTGCAAATGCTCCAGGAGGGGGGCCGGAAAAACTGATGCCGGGCACGCGAACTGCGCCTGCGCTCCTGCATTGAATCGCCGAGCATGGTCTCGCGCCCCGCGTGGCAATGCGAGTAGCAGCTGTGAGGTTGAGCTCGTGACGAGCACTCCACTCCCCTCTTGGAATGACACCGCTCCGCGGGGGCCACAATCGCCTTCGTGGAGAGCGTGACCGGGGAGCGTTCGGCTGCCTTCGCCTAACTTGGAAACAAGCAGCGAGCCATCGGCAGCCGTGAGCAGGTGCGCCCCGCCTATCCCGACCCAATGAACACAAAGCGCTGCAGCTGGTAGATGCCGAACTGATCCTGGCCAGCCTCAGCGTAATGCGCCGTGGAAAAACCCTGCGACGAGCAGGGAAGCTCTACCCCAAACGTGCTGTCCGCATCGGCCCCCGGAGCGCAGTGCGCCACATAGATCCCGGGTTGCGATACCAGGTATCCGACGAGGGAGTAGAAGTAGCCCAGATCATCGGCGCTCAGCATCGGGTCCACGAGTACCTGCATGCTGTTGTTGGTGGCGACGTTAACGAACAGCAGCGGGTAATCCACGTAGTAGCTCTGTGCGTAAGCGTCGCCCGCGGGTGTGAGGTAGCGGAAGGACATGCCGGTCCAATCATGTGCCCGCGCCAAATGACTCAGTTCAACGGCGGTAAGCGCGTTGCCCGCGTTATCAGTGGGAACGAATCCAAACGTGGGGTCGACCAGCGTCCAGCGGCCGCCGTCCTGGAGTACCTCGAGCAGCGTGTGAACGTCAAAACCGGCGCGTACCGAGCCGTCCGCATCCCAGTCGAGGTTCAGCGCCACGCTGACGCGCCGCGCCTGGCCGCTGAAGCGGGAATCCTGTTGCAGCATGGCGAGCACCGTGAGCGCGAAGTCCACGCACGTAGCAGTGGGATTACCGTCGGCAAGCATCTGCTGCTCGAGGAGCGAGCCTGGGATGGGGGTATTGTTGATGTCCGCCATCTGGCGCACCTCGGCGGCGTATTGCTCCACGAGCTCATTCGCCGTGGGCCCCGGCGGCGGCGCAGCAGGCGGTGTCGGCGCTGAATCCGACACCGCGGGCGCAGTCGAGCCGCCCCCTCCGCAACCGCTCACCAGTAGGACAGCCGCCACCAGCAGGAGCCGCAGGTCCCGCACCCTCGAATCCCGCCTCCTCATGCGAATAAAAGCCGCATGATCAATGAGTTACATGCTGCGGAAAGCGACACGGACCTGTCGCGGGCAGGAAGCCGGCCGGCGGGTTGAGGGCTCGCACACCGTGAGCATAAACGTTGCCGTACCGATTCACGAGTACGGCGCCCGGCGGGGACGTTTGGATCTCTAGTTCCCCGCAGCCTGCTCGCGGCTCAGAAGGTTCTGAAAATAGCGCACGGTATGACCGAGGCCGTCGAGCACGTCCACGGTCGGCACCCAGTTGAGCTTCTCCTGGGCGAGGCGGATGTCGGGGCGTCGCTGCCTTGGATCATCCGGAGGCAATGGTCGGGTCTCGATCTTCGAACGCGAGCCCGTCAGTGCGATCACGGTCTCGGCCAGCTGGCGCACGGTCTGTTCCACCGGGTTGCCGAGATTGACCGGGCCGGTCAGATCATCGGCGGAGTCCATGAGGCGCATCAGTCCCTCGACCAGATCACTCACGAAGCAGAAGGAGCGCGTCTGCTGGCCGTCACCAAACAGCGTTATGGGCTCGCCCCTGAGTGCCTGGACGATGAAGTTGGAGACCACGCGCCCGTCGTTGGGATGCATCCGCGGTCCGTAGGTGTTGAAAATGCGCGCGACCTTGATGCGCAGCCGATGCTGCCGGTGATAGTCGAAGAACAGCGTCTCCGCGCAGCGCTTGCCCTCGTCGTAGCAGGAGCGCGGACCGATCGGATTGACGTTGCCCCAGTAGCTCTCGAGCTGCGGATGCACCGTCGGGTCGCCGTAGACTTCGCTGGTCGAGGCCTGGAGGATTTTCGCCCGCAGGCGCTTGGCGAGTCCCAGCATGTTGATCGCGCCGTGCACGCTGGTCTTGGTCGTCTGCACGGGATCGAACTGGTAGTGGATCGGTGAGGCCGGGCAGGCGAGGTTGTAGATCTCGTCGACTTCGATGTAGAGGGGAAACGTCACATCGTGCCGCAGCAGCTCGAAGTCCGGGTTGGCCAGCAGGTGCTTGATGTTGTCCCGCGTGCCGGTGAAGAAGTTGTCGACGCACACGACGTCGCAGCCGCGCTCCAGCAGTCGCTCGCACAGGTGCGAGCCAATGAAACCGGCGCCCCCGGTCACCAGGACCCTCTTGCGGACGCCAAAGCCACTTCGCATGTTCGCCTTCCCTCTGGAAAACCCGTCGCAACGCATTCGCGGGCCGACGTGCGGACGCCAGCTTCGTCACCCGCCCGGCCCCGGCTCGTCTTTATCTCAGAAATGTTAAGGCTTCGCGACCCGCGCGTCTGCGAGTCACGGCCTGGCCAGCCGCTCGGACACGGCTGCGGGGCGCCCGCGGCGGTGGGTACGGGCTGAATTCTGTCGAATCCGGTCCGGCCGGCCCGCGGCCGGCAGCCGTAATCAGGGATTCGGCTCGCCGCGAATCCGCTGGGAGAAGTTCGGATCCTGGTCCGCCGCGTGCGCCAGCTCGTTGATATGGGCCCGCTGCTGCAGCTCGGCGAAGGGGACGCTGGTATCGAGCCGGCCCTGCTCGTAGAGGTACTCGGGCAGGTGGCCACTGAGCAATATCTTCCATGAGTACGGCACACGGCCGGGGTTGAGCCGCGTCATGAACCAGATGCTGTTGGTGCAGTTACTGGTGAGCGTGTTGTACCACTGCGCGTGCTCCTTGAGGCCGTTGATCTGCCGCAGGTACTCGAGGAACAAGGTGCGGCCGGCCTCGGCGCTGCCCTTGAGGCGGTACAGGTACACCTGTTCGGGCGGGTCGTGCCGGTAGTTGGTGCGCAGGCGCACCAGGTCACGCTCATCGCCGACCGCGTAGTAGAGCTCGTACTGGCGGAAGAATCCCTGCACCGAGGAATAGCTCTCGCCCTTCTCGCGCCGCGTCTCGATGGAGACCGCCACGTGCGAGCCGTTGCTGAAGCCGAAGCTCACGAACACGTGCGCGATCGCCGGACCCATCCAGTACACCGCGAACATGTCCACGGCATCGAGCTGCCGCAGGTCGAAGGTGCGATCGTAGTAGGCCGGCGTGAAATCAGTTTCGCTGCGATAGTCGAAGTTGCGGATGTTGTGCAGCGTCACGCGCTCGCCATCGAACGTGGCGTAGGTGAGCACGGCGTTGTCAGCAACCCAGTCACGGTCGTTGGACGGCTCGAGCATGCTCCAGGCGGCATAGAGCAGCGCAAACAGTCCGATGAAGGTGAGCAGTGCGCGCCGGCGCCAGCGTGGCAGCGCGAACCCGACCACGAGTACCAGCGCAGCGATCGCCCACAGCAGCGCGAGCGCGTTGCGCAGCGTCGGGTTCGCGTGGTCCCAGTAGCGCAGGGCGAGGACCTCCCAGCCACTCACCAGGAGCATCAGTACGCCGATCAGCAGCAGGCCGATCGCGCGCAGCAGCGGGCGGCGGACCGGAGCCGGCGCGGGAGTTTCTGAAGTGGTTGCGGCGCTCACTGGGGGCCGTCAGCGGAACATGGGGTTGTCGAGGATCGAGCCGGAGCCCACGGGAGTTCCGAGCGTGATCCACCCGGCCCACGCCCCGGTCGCCTTGCCCACGCCGATGGTCAGCGTACCGACGGGCGTGCGCCCGCCGAGGTAACCGGAGATGCCATACAGCCCGCCGTCGGATACCGGGTCCAGGCGGCCGTAGACGTGGCCTCCCTGGAGCGCGAATCCACTGTAGAGGGCCTGGTTCGCGATCGGCAGGATGTCCGCGACGCGCCACAGTACGTTGGCCTGTACGGTCCAGTACTCGTCGGCCCGCACCTGGCCCGGGGAGTACCCGGGGAAGCTCTGCGGCCCGCCCAGCGAGAAAGCCCGGTCCGCAGGCAATGCACCGCCGAGATCCGTGCCACCCGCGACCGTCGCCCACAATGTCGTCTTCCCGGCACGGATCACCTTGCGTCCCGCCGCCTCGAGGGTTTCCCAGTCACGGCTGGCACCCAAGCCGCGGTCGGACCTGAAATACTGGATCTGCGCCGCAGTGCCCCGGGTCGCATAGCTCGAGGCGTCGCGATCGTCATAGAAGGCCGTCGCCAGCAGCCCCGCGTCGGTGTAATCGCCGGTCGGCATGAACGAGGCGCCGGTGTCGACCTCGATGCGGCGCCAGTCGGCGAAGTACCCCGCCCGCAGCTGGCTGTCGGCGCCGAGATTCACGCCGACATCGAAGCGCCCGCCGTAGTCGTTGAAGAAGTATTGCGCGATACGCTTGTAATCGTTGTAGATGTCCTCGGTCGAGCGCCCGATGGCTGCGGTCGGCTCGATGAAGAACGTCTGGGCCGTATCCAGTGGCTGGTAGAGCCCGGTCTGCGCGAGGGTCAGGCTGCCGATCTGTACGCGGTTGCGCCACTGGCCGCCCAGGTCGTTGAGCCAGCGGCGCACGTACTGGACGTCGAGCGCGAAGCGCAGCTCGCCGCCGCCCGCGGCATAGATGCCCATCCCTGGCCGCAGTACGTCCTTGCCGATCTGCTGCTCCCGCGGCTCCCACACCAGTGTCGGGTTGTTGGGGTCGCCCTCGAGACGATACTCGACACCCTCGAGATCATCGGTTGCGGCGAGACGCGCAGCATCGCGGCTGATCGCGGCGACGTCGACGGCGTCACCGGCGTGCACCTTGGTCAGGGTGCGCAGATATTCAGGGTTCACGTATTTGAGTCCGCGGAACTGTACGTCTGCGACCCTGATCTGGAGGTCCTGGCTGACGCTGACGCGCTGCCGCCAGGCCGCGTACTCGGCCGGCGAGACCGACAGCGTCGCCAGTCGTGCGGCCATCGCCCGCGCCGCTTTCTCGCCCAGCGGTATCGTCTCGGTGGTGCGCTCGAAGTCCGCGGCGCTGAAGTCCCCTAGATCGACGTCAATGCGGACGTCGCGGTCGGTGAGCGTCTGCAGCTGAATGCGCTCGTTCGCCTCGGACATGATGTCGCTGCTGCGCGAGATGAGCGCGCCCGGACCGCCGAGCTGCTTGCGGGTCACCACCGGCTTAGCGAGGTTCACGGCGATCACGACGTCCGCGCACAGGTTGCGCACCACGTCGATCGGCAGGTTGCGCACCACGTAGCCGTCGGAGAGCACGTACTGGCCGGTATCGACCGGGGCGAACACGCCCGGGATGGCCATGCTGGCGCGCATCGCGGTCGCAATGTCGCCGTGATCGAGCACCACCATGTCACCGGTGAGCATGTCGGTTGCGACGGCGCGGTAGGGAATCGGCAGACGGTCGAAGTCCGCCACCGAGCGCGCCTGGGCCACGAAGCGGCGCAGCACGTCCTCCACGCGGCTCGAGGCGACCAGGCCACCGGGCCGCAGAATCCTGCCGTCCTGCAGGCCGAGCTCGATCGAGCCGCTGGAGGAGTTGAAGCGCTTCTGCTCGGGCGGCTCGAGCTCGCGGGCACCGACACCGCCCACCACCGATTTCCAGTCGACGTTCTTGACGAACCGCTCGATGTCCGCCGCCGGCATGCCGGAAGCGTAGCCCCCTCCGACCAGGGCCCCCATGCTCGTGCCCACGACGCAGTCGATGGGCACGTGCATTTCCTCGAGCACCTTGAGCACGCCGATATGCGCTCCGCCGCGCGCGCCGCCGCCGGCGAGCGCGAGTCCCACCCGCGGGCGCTTGCCCGAGGCAGGCGGGCTGCCGTTCTCCTGGGCGGCCGCTGCCGCAGCCACGAGCACGCTGGCAATGAGCATCAGCGCGGCGAGCAGCCCCGCCCTCTCCCGCAGCGGTGGTCGTCGCGGTGCGTAGTTCTTCGGCGCGCCTCTCATGCGCAGACTCCCCCGATCCACGTCGCACCAGCGCGCTCCGCGGTGCGCCAGCCGAGCACATTGTGCGCCGGAGGCCCCGGGCGCGCCCGCCGGCAGTCTGGTTGTTGCGACCCGCTCCGGCCGCTTGGCGCGTGCCAGTCCCGCGAGTGTTGGATTGTGGCACAGCAACGTAACAAGGGGCGCCGCATGGCAATACTGCCCTTAGGGGCAGGCTTGGGCCGCCCGCGGCGTCCCGGGGTGTTCACGCTTGGTAACTGGACTGTAAGAAGCAGGTGGGTGCCGCAGATCTACGCTCTCCGCCGCAGGTGTCCAAGCGAGCGGACGCCTGCCTGGGCCGCCCGAAACGATCGGCGCCACGGTGGACCGCAGCGCTCGCGCAACCCGACAACTTTTGGGAGCGCACATGAAAAATCTCATCGCGACGAGTGCAGCTGTGCCGCTGCTGCTGGCGCTGACCGCCGGTACAGCCCACGCCGAAGACAGCCTCTTTGCCACGCAGATCCAGCTCGATGCGAGCGAAATCGTGGCGGCCAATCCGGCGGCAGTGGCCGCCTTCATCCCGACCGGCAGCGACAGCGAGGTCTGCTTCGTGAACCACGGCGACTCGGGGTTCTACAGCGGCCCGTACGAACCGCCGGTGTGCATACGGCGCACGTACAACGGGCAGAAGGGTCTGGTCGTGATCGTCAGCGCCAGCGGCTGGCCACTGCCGTCCGACTTTGTCATGCGGGTATCGGTGTTCCAGAAGGGCGCGAGGTACTACGGGGCGCCCGTCCCCTACCTCGACTGAGGCGAGCGGCTGAGTGCACCGCGGCGGCGCCCGGGTCCGAGCCGGATCCGGGCATCGCGTCGGCAGCCGTGCCGCTTCAGCTGCGCTAGTTGCGCGCCGTCGGCCACTGCGGCGGGGTCGCTGCGGCATCAGTCAGCGCGAGCACTGCATAGGCAGTCGCGGCATCGCTCATGAAACGGCCGACATTCCCCCACGGATTGCGCTTGACGTTCATGGAGCGGGCGCTCCAGGCCCCGTTTTGGCGCACCACCCAGGACTCGGCTCCGCGCTGGTTACTCACCAGCCATTGCAGGCCCCGATCTACCTCCTGGCTCACGCCAGCAATCTTGGCCTCCTCGAGCACGAACACCACGAGCGCGGTCCCGTATCCGTCGCTGGCAGTGTCGCGCAGCAGTCGCCCCTGCTTGGTGGTCCGGTTCACCAGCGACGAGAGGCTCCAGCCGCCATCGGGGTTCTGCGCGTGCAGCACCGCCTCGACCAACGACAGGCTCTGATCGGCACTGACTACCCCGGGAAGCCTGGTCGAAGCCCAGAGCGCGATCAGACGATGGTGCAGCGACTCGTCCTGGTAGTGGCTCGCGAGGTACCCCCGCAGCAGGCCGAGCTGGTCCTGGATCTGCGGCCGCTTCTGATAGGCATCGGGGGCGACGCCGACGGCGAGCGCCGCGAGCGCCGCGCCGTAGAACTGCGCGTCGCCGAGCTCCCAGGGCGCGGCGTCAAAATCGAGCCACGCCCAGGAGCCACGCTCATCGCCATCGCGCAGCTGCATCGCCCACATGTCATCGAGTGCCTGCGCGGCCTCGGGGCTCAAGTGCCCGCCGCGGGCGTCATACCACGCGAGCGTCAGAGCATTGAGGACCGCCTCGGTACCGCGCGCCTCGACACTCTTGTCGGTGCCGTCCCAGGCTTCGGTGTAGTACGGGTCGGAATGCCCCCAGAGGCGCACCCGCTGGCGCACGTTCTCGAGCAGCTTCAGTTCATCGGGGGCCTGTGAGGGCTCGGCGAGCGCTGCCGTGAGTGCCGGCCGTGCGAGCGCGTAGGGCACGGAGGTATGGCAGGACACGCAGAACGTGCCGTGGCCGCGCTGCGCGCTGCGCCAGCCCATCCACCAGTCCATCCGGCGATCGAGGTAAGTCGCCGCCGCCACTCGGTTCCATTGCGTAGCCGGCGGCCCACCTGCCTGAGGTGAGCATGCCGCCAGTTGCGCCCCGCACACCAGCACGCACAGCAGCGTGCCGGCCCGCAGTCCTTCGCGGACACCCTCCGTAGTCAAAGCGTTGCGCATGTCCTGTCGCCTGCGCGCGGAACAAGGATGCCCCGCGGGTTTTCGAGCGATTCTTACCACCAGTTTCTTACACCCGGGCGCGCCCAGCCACTATTGCGCGCCTGTAAGCGAATGTTCCCAATATTGTTGCGCCGCAGCTACGACCGGGGCTGATTGCAGCATCGCACGGTCCCCGGTATACGCGCGTACGTGAAACTCCTACGTTACGGCCCGCCGGGCGCCGAGAAGCCGGGACTGCTGGATGAGCGCGGAACGGTCCGTGACTTAAGTCACGTGCTCCCCGATCTGAACGGCGAGGCGTTCGCTCCGGCGCGGCTGCAACGGCTGCGGGGGATCGACCCGCGCGGCCTGCCGGCAGTGAGCGCAGCCGGGCGGCTGGGTCCGTGCGTGGCGCGCCCGGGGAAGTTCGTTTGCATCGGGCTCAACTACCGCGACCATGCCGCCGAGACCGGCGCCCGGATCCCGACCGAGCCGGTCGTGTTCCTGAAGGCGAACAGCGCGCTCTCGGGTCCCAACGACCCGATCATCAAGCCGCGCGGCTCGACCAAGCTCGACTGGGAGGTGGAGCTCGCGTTCGTGATCGGCAGCGAGTGCCGCTATGTCGATGAGGCGCAGGGCGCCGCCGCGATCGCCGGCTACTGCGTCTGTAACGACGTATCCGAGCGCGCCTTCCAGATGGAGCGCGGCGGGCAGTGGGACAAGGGCAAGGGCTGCGACAGCTTCGGCCCGATCGGCCCCTGGCTCGTGACCGCCGAGGAGGTGGGCGATCCGGGTGAGCTCGCGCTGTGGCTGGAGGTGAACGGTCGGCGTTTCCAGTCCGGCTCCACCGCCAACATGATCTTCAAGCCGGCCTTCCTCGTCGCCTACCTGAGCCAGTTCATGAGCCTGCAGCCCGGGGACGTGGTGACGACCGGCACGCCCGCCGGCGTGGGACTCGGCCAGAAGCCGCCGCGCTTCCTCGAGGTCGGCGATGAGGTGCGCCTCGGGGTCGAGCGCCTCGGCGAGCAGCAGCAGCGCGTGATCGCGGCCCGCTGAAGCAAGCTCACTGCGGGGCGGGCTCGAAGGCCTGCTGCAGCAGGGGCTTCATCAGGGCGAGGCCCGGGTACGAGAGGTGATTGTCGTCGACGTAGAGGGGCAGCCCGTCGCGCTCGACGGCGCAGCGCTCCCGGCACAGCACCTCGCTCGGATAGACCACGGTGACCAGCGGCAGCTGAGCCGCCTGCTCGAGCGCTGCCAGTGCCGCATCCTGGCGTGAGCGGAACTCCGCGAGCGATGGTCCGAAATCCGTCGTGCCGCCGAAGCGGCGCGCCCGAAACAGTGTCTCGGGCACCGGCTGCGAGACCTCCGGGACCGGGCCGATCAGGATCACGCGGCGCCCGGCGCGCGTGAAGTGCTCGACGGTGCGCAGCAGCGAGCGCGTGAACGTGCGGCGGTTCTCCGCGACCGAGGCCGCACCCGAGTCGGCGTCGCTCAGCACGTTCAGCGCCCCGCGCACCTGCGCGGCGCGGTACATCGTGCCCTCGGTGTAATCGGCCCACAGCCCCGAGATGATCACCTCGCGTACGCCGCTGTTGTCGGCGTCGATCAGCGCCGCCACGGCCGCGTTGAACGCGCGGCAGTCCGGCACCGGCCACTCCACATCAAGCAGCGGCGGGCAGGCCCCGGCGGAGGCCAGCCAGCCGCTGCGGCCGTGGGCGGCCGCGACCTGTGCGACCGGCAGCGCCATGCGCTGCGCATGCGAGTCGCCCCACAGTACAAAGGACGGCGGCGCGTGCTCGGCGCCGATGGCACACAGCCGCCCGGCGCGCACCGCCGCGGAGCCCGGCGCGAAACACTGCGGGAAAATCGGGCTCTCCAGCTGCGCCGCCCGCGCCACGGCGGCGAGCTGCGGGAAGCGCCCCGGGAGCCCGTGCCGGGCGGCGAGCGCGACGCCGAGGACGATCGCGGCCACGCTCGCAGCGCCGGCGAGCTCGAACACCTGCGCGCGACTGAACGCGGAGGTCGAGCCGCGGAACGGCCGCTCCACGTAGCGCCACGAGAGCACCGCGGCGCTGCAGGCGAGCGCGAGCGCCGCCAGCAGCTGCGCTCGCGTCAGCTCGTGCGGCACCAGGTTCTGCGCCAGCACCAGCACCGGCCAGTGCCACAGGTACAGCGAGTAAGAGATGAGCCCGACGAAGGCGAGCGGACGCAGCGCCAGCACGGTGTTACCGAGGCCGCCGCCGCAGCTGCCGGTGTAGATGAGGAGTCCCGCCCCGGCACAGGGCAGCAGCGCGATCCAGCCCGGGAATGCCCAGCCGGGGTTGATGATGAGGATGCCCGCGAGCGCGAGCGCGAGTCCGAGGAGCGAGAGCACATCGCGGCTGCGGGGAGCGCGCAATGCCGGCAGGGCCACTGCCGCCAGCAGCGCCCCGAGCATCAGCTCCCAGATGCGGGTGATCGGCCAGTAGAACGCCAGGCTCGCGTGCGCGGTGCTCAGGTACGCCGAGGCGGCGAGGGAGGCCAGCGCCGCCAACAGCAGCGCCCGATTGCGCCAGCGGCTTCCGAGGGTGGCGAGCGCGAACAGGCACAGCGGGAAGAGAATGTAGAACTGTTCTTCGACCGCGAGCGACCAGGTGTGCAGCAGCGCGTTAAACTCCGCGGCACGCGCAAAGTAGCTGCTCTGGCTCCAGTAGTAGAAGTTCGAGACGAAGGCGGTGGTGGCCACCAGGCTGCGGCCGAAGTTCGCCAGATCCACCGGCAGCAGCACGTACAGCGCGGCGAGCCCGACGAGGGCCAGCATGGCAAACAGTGCCGGCAGGATGCGCCGCGCACGCCGTTCGTAGAAACGCAGCAGCGAGAAACGCCCGCGCTCGATGTCCTGCAGCAACAGCCCGGTGATCAGGTAGCCGGAGATGACGAAGAAGATGTCGACGCCGACGAAGCCGCCGGGGGCATAGCCCAGGCGGTAGTGAAACAGCACCACCGGGATGATGGCGAGCGCACGCAGCCCGTCGATGTCGGCGCGGTGCTGCAGCGGCGCCGGTGGCGCGCTCACCGCGCCTCCGCGTCCCCGGGGATCACCCGGCGCGCGGGCAGGAACGGCGACAGACATTCGCGGCAGTTTGCCATATATACTGGCGCGGGCCATGACGGGGCGCCGCGCCGACGCACCTGTCGCAAGTCCCGGGAGACTCATCGATGAATCTACGCCGCGCGGCGGGGCCGCGATGACGCTCAGCGCCGCACGCGGCAGCGAGGCGAGCGCGCTCGCCTATCCGTTCGCGAGCGCGCCCGCGCCCGGGGAGGCCGTCACGGTCGCCCCCGGAGTGCTGTGGCTGCGCATGCCCCTGCCGATGTCCGGGCTCAATCACATCAACGTCTATGCGCTCGCCGACGAGGATGGCTGGACGCTGCTCGACACCGGCATGCAGACGCCCGACACGGCCGCGAACTGGCAGAGCGCGCTCGCCGGTCCCCTGGGCCGGCGACCGGTGCGGCGCGTCATCTGCACCCACATGCACCCGGATCACATCGGCATGTCCGGCTGGCTGACGCGCGCGCACGAGTGCCGCCTGTGGACCACGCGCCTCGAGTACATCACCTGCCGCATGCTGGTCGCGGATACCGGGCGCGAGGCGCCTGCGGACGGCGTGCGCTTCTACCGCGCCGCCGGCTGGGACGAGGAAGCGCTCGAGCACTACCGCGCCCGCTTCGGCGGCTTCGGTAAGGCGGTGCACGCCCTGCCGGACTCCTACCGCCGCGTAAGCGACGGCGAGGAGCTCACGATCGGCGGCAATAACTGGCGTGCGGTCATCGGCCGCGGACACTCTCCCGAGCACCTGTGCCTGCACGGCACCGGGCTCGGTGTGTTCATCTCCGGCGATCAGGTGTTGCCGCGGATCACCTCGAACGTCTCGGTCTTCCCCACCGAACCGGACGCCGATCCGCTGCGCGACTGGCTCGAGTCGCTCGCCTCCATCAAGACGCGGGTGGGTGATGAAGTGCTGGTGCTGCCTTCGCACAACGAGCCCTTCCGCGGTCTGCATGCGCGCCTCGAGGCGCTCATCGAGGGGCATGAACGGCGCCTGGTGCGGGTGCTCGAGGAACTCAGCGTGCCGCGCCGTGCGATCGACGTGTTCGGCCCGCTGTTCCGCCGGCCGATCGGCGCGGACTCCCTCGGCATGGCCACCGGCGAGAGCCTCGCGCACCTGAACTGCCTCATCGGCCGGGGACTCGCGCTGCGCGAGCCCGACTCCGCCGGCGTGCTCTGGTACCGCCGCCGCTGAGGTGCCGCAGCTGCTCGAAGAGGCTCACCGGCAGGCCGGGCTCCGTACCCGCCGCGCCTGCGCCGGCTGGGGACGGTGCTGGCTCGCCCTGAGCCTGCTCGCTGCCGCGGCGATCCGGGCGGAGCCGACGGACCCGCCCGCCCCCACCACCGCGGCGGCGGCGGACAGCGGCGCCGGCACGGGCACCACCTCACTCAGCTCCGACATCGGTGCCTACTTCACCGCGCCCCTGCACTGGGAGGCGAAGGACTGGGCGTGGTTCGGCGGCAGCCTCGCGGCGATCGCGGCCGCGCACCATTACGACAGCGACGTGCGCACCCACTTCATCAAGACCGAGGGCCCGACCGTCGGGGAGAAGTCCCACGACCTCGAGGACATTGTGCCGACCGTGGCGGTGCTCGGCGCGACCTGGCTGTACGCGGGCATCATCGACAATGCCGCCGGGCATCACGAGTCCTGGGACATGCTCGAGTCCGCCGGGCTCTCGGCGGTCAGCGCCTATGCCTTCAAGTTCGTCGCGGGTCGCGAGGATCCCTACCAGACGAGCGATCCGAATGAATGGCTCAAGGGCGGCAGCTCCTTTCCTTCGCTGCACTCCACCGCGGCCTTCGCCGTCGGCACGGTGCTCGCCGAGTCGGGCAACGATGAGTATCGCTGGATCCGGCGCCTGCTCGGCTACGGGCTCGGGGCCGGCACCAGCTACCTGCGGCTGAAGCACAACCAGCACTGGCTGTCGGACACCGTGGCCGGTGCGGCGCTCGGCATGGCGAGCGCGCACTTCGTCATGAATCGTCACGGCTCCAACGGCCCTCCCGAGCGCTTCAGCCTCGTGCCCATCCCGGGCGGCGCGCTCCTGACCTACAACCTGACGCTGCCCTGATCGTGCTACAGCGCATGATCATCTGCGCCCGCCGTGGGCACAGGTTCCGCGCCCGACTCGGCCGTGGTTTCGCGAACGGGCGCCTGCGCCCGCTGCCGCAGCCACGCCTCGCGCGCCTCGCGGCGCACCTCCTCGAGGTCGCGCGCGGCGGGCTCGCGCGCCGGCACCGGCGGCGCGGCGGCCTGCGCGAGGCGCTGGGCTACGCGCTCGCGATATTGCGCCCGCAGCAGGTCGGCGTAGTCACTGCGCACGCCCTGTCGCTCGCCCCTGAGCGCCGCCAGCGGGATCACCGGCTGCGGCTCGCGGTCCCGCCCCTGCGCGGCGAGGCTGCGATGGTCGACGCGCTCGCTCAGGTTGGCGGCGGCGAGGGCCTCGTTGGTGAGCACCGCCCAGCGCTCGCGCACGTTGAAATATTCCTGGCGGTGATCGGGCAGGCCGCGCCGGCGGCGCTCGGTGAGATGCATGTCGAGCCCCGCCTTGGCGCCGAGCCCGGTCGGCGTCACCTCGCGCGTGGTGGCGAGCAGGTGCGCATGGAAGTTGCGCGGATCGCCCCCGGCACGCGGCTCGTGCACCGCGAGATCGACGGCGACGCGGTAACGCTCGGCGAGCTCACGTGCGAAGGTGCGCGCGAGCCGGATGCGCTGCGTACCGTCGAGCTCGGCCGGCAGGGTCACCTGGAACTCGCGCGCCACGCGGGCGTTATAGCGTTTTTCGGCGTGCTCGGCGGTGTTCCACAGCCGCGCACGATCGCGGGTCCAGAGCGCCGCGGCGGCCACCTGCTCCGGCACGAAAATCTCGGTATGCAGCACGTCCTGTCGCGAGCGATGATCGTGCACGCGCCCGCTGCGCTCGTCGCGGAGACGCTCGCCGGCCCGGTAAGCCGCCGAGGCGGTGGCGCGCCGGCCGGCGCTGCGACTGACCGAGCTGATGTTCAGATAAAAGAACGCCATGACAGTGTCAGCGTTGCGCCGGGAAGCTGACCCGCAGCCAGTGCGCGGCTGCGGCGGTCTTCAGGTAGCCGCTGAGATCCGGCAGCTGCTCGATCTCGGCGGCCAGAACCGCACTCTCGGTGACCTGCTGTTCGCTCACGCTGTGGGAACGGCGCGCGTCGCGGGCCGGCCAGAGGCCGACCCGGTCGCGCGCACGTGCCACCTGGCGGCGGATGACTTCGCGCTCACCGATCAGGCGGGCCGCGAACTGCGCGGTTCCGCCGTGCTCGCTTCCCGAGCAGCGCAGGATGAGGGTATTGGCGCAGTTCTCCACGATCGTCTGTGCCTCGCCGTGGCCGTAGGTCGCGGAAACCTGTGCAATCGACTGGAAGCCGAGGACGCAGCGGCCGCCGAACTTGCGCAGCCGTGCCAGCGCATCCTTCAGCCCGTCGATGGCGCCGAGGGAGTCCAGTTCGTCCACCACGAACCACAGGCGTCGCTCCTCCCCGGGATGCGACATCGCCTCGTAGATCGCCAGCCGCATCCACGCGGCGATGATCGTGCGCAGCGCCGCGACCTGAGTGGCCTGGTAGGGCATGAAGAGCGCACCGTGGCCGCTGCGCAGCCAGTGGCGGATCGAGAACGGCCGCGCCCGCTGCGCCTGCACGTGCTCGAAAGCCGCCGCGGCGGACGCGGCCACCGAGCGGATCGAGCCAAACATGCGGGCGTTCTCGGCATCGAGAAAAGGCTGGGCCGGGGTGCCGGCGAGCAGCGGCCGCAGCTCCTCCGTCGGCGCCACCGTGAGCAAGCGCCATAGCTCGCCGGCCTCGGTGCGGCCGGCCTCGCAGCAGCGTCGCAGCAGCGCGCTCAGGAAGGTGCGCGCATAGCCGCGCCACTCGCGCGCGGCCGCGTCCTCACCGAGGGCAATGAGTCCGCTCACCAGCTGCTCGATGTCCCAGGGGCGGCCGATTTCGGCGAACAGGTCCCACTGCACGGAGCGCGGATCGAAGGGATTCAGGATGACGTCGCCGCGTTCGCGCCTCCAGAAGCGCGCCGCGTACAGGCCGTCGGCATCGCTGATGACCGCGCGGTCGCCGCGCGCGAGCGCGGCCGCCAGCAGCGCGGCGATGGCACTGGACTTGCCGGTGCCGGTGGTGCCGATCAGCTTGAAGTGACGCGTCTCCTCGCGCTCCTCGATGCGCACCCCGGCGAGCGCCACGCCCGCCTGGCGCGCGCGGCCGCGGCGGCGCATGGCGCGCCGCGCCGCACGGCCGCGCAACACCCGGGCGCCACGCTTGTAGGAGTCGCGCGGGCCTGCGCGCCGCAGCAGAGCGATCCCGGCGGCGGCGGCCGGCAGTGCCAGGAGCACGAGCTGCAGTGGCGGTGTCCAGGCATGAAGGGCCGCGAGTGGCATGGCGCGATCAGTAGCCGGCGAGCACGCGGAAGTCCGCGCCCTCGCCGTAAGGCGGCGCGGCGCGCTCGATGCGCGCGCACAGCCGCTGCGCGCTGCCGCAGCGGCGCAGCTGCACCCGCCCGCCCTGCTGCGTCAGCCGCTCGACCGCGGCACTGAGCTCGGTGCGCCGGGCGCGCAGCTGCGCGAGCTCGGCCTCGCTCGGCAGCAGCCAGGTCGCAAACGCCCACGGCACGGCACAGGAAATGAACACCATCGCAGTGCTCCAGGCAGCCAGACGCAGGTTGGCGCCGCGCTGGGTCGCATCGAGGCTCACGCGCGCCTGGCGCGCCGCGTCCGCAAGGCTGGCGAGCTCCTCGGTGAGCGTGGCGCGGATCTCCTCGCGCACGATCGCATCGAGGCCGGCGCTGTGTGCCTGCAGCCTCTCGAGCACGCTGGCGGCGAGCGTACGCTGCGTCTCGATTGCCTCGAGCAACAGGCCTGCGCGCACGGTCTGCTCCTCCATGGGCGCGGCCACTACGCCCGCTCGTGCCCCGCGGACTCGCGGGCGCGCAGCGCTGCCGGCGCCGGGATCCGCGCCAGACCCGCAGCTCCGGCGCGCTGCGCCTGCGCCACGTGCGACAGCTGCACCCGCAGCCACTCGGGTCGCGAGGCGAGCTTCAGGTAGCCGGCGAGGTCGGGAAGCTGCTCGATCTCGGCCGCCATGACCGCCGGCTCCGTGGCGTGATGCTCACTCAGCGTGACAGCCGCGAGCAGCTCCGTCGGGCGCCGCGAGCGCGCGGTGTGCACACGCAGCACCTCGCGCTCGCCGATCAGGCGCGAGGCGAATTGTGAGGTACCGCCGTGCTCGCTCCCGGAGCAGCGCAGAATCAGGCTGTTCGAGCAATTTTCCACGATGGTCTGCGCCTCACCACTACCGTACGTGGCCGACACCTGGGCGATCGACTGGAAGCCGAGGACGCAGCGGCCGCCGAACTTGCGCAGCCGTGCGAGTGCATCCTTCAGGCCGTCGATCTGCCCGAGCGCATCGAGCTCATCGACCACGAACCACAGCGCCTCAGCCCCCTCCTCGCGGTTCATCGCCTCGAAGATCGCAAGACGCATCCACGCCGAGATGCTCGAGCGCAATGCCGCGATCTGCGGAGCGCGGTACGGCAGGAACAGCACCCCGCCCTCAGCGCCGCCACGCACCCAGTCGCGCACCGACAGCGGCGCGCTTTTCTGGCGCGCGACGTATTCCAGTGCGCCGACGGCGGAGCTGGTCACAGACCTGATCGAGTCGAACATGCGGCCGTTGTGCTCTTCGAGAAAAGGTTGGGCAGGAGTGCCGCCCACCAGGGTCCTCAGCTCCGCGGTGCCCGCCACCATCAGCAACCGGTACAGCTCGCGCACGTCGCGACTGCCCGCCGCGTGCGCCTGCGCCGTGACCGCGCTGAAGAAGGTGCGCGCGTAGCCGCGCCAGCTGCGGTCGCTTCCCTCGTGATCGGGGATCAGGGCGCGCGCGAGTTCATCGACGTCGTAGTCTTCGCGCAGCTCGCCGAACAGGTCCCAGCGTGCCGAGCGTGGCTCGAAGGGATTGAGGATCACATCACCGCGCGCCGGGTCGTATAAGCGCCGCAGGTAGCCGCCGTCGGGATCAGCGATCACGGCCCGGTCGCCGCGCTCGCGCGCAGCCGCGAGGAGCTCCTGGATGGCGGTGCTCTTGCCCGTGCCGGTGGTGCCGATCAGCTTGAAGTGCTTGACCTCATCCTGCGCGGCGAGCGGCACGCCCGCGAGCGTGAGCGCCCGCGACCTCACCGCCGCTCGCTGCTGTGCGGTTGCAGGAAGCGCGACAGCGGCCGCATCCGCCAGCCGCGCACCCCTCTGGTGCCGGCTCGCCGCCGGCGCGGGCCGTGCCAGCCAGCGTCCGCTCGCATAGCCCACCGCCGCGCTGACTGCGACCCCCGCCCCGAGAGCCAGCGACGGGGATCCCAGGGCCCGGATCGCAGGCGCCAGCAGTGCGAGCCCGGCGCCGGCAAACAAGGTCGCCGGCGCGGCGAGCAGCGGTGACAGCAGCAGCCGTCGCGCCCCCGCGCGGCGCAGCGCCACCCACATCGGAGCCTGCACCGCGGCGTAGGCGGCGATGAGCCCTCCCCAGCCACGCGCGGCGAGCATCTCGGTCAGCATCAGCCTGACCTGCCCCGCGCGCGGGCTTGGCGCGCCTCCCGGGCCGCCTGCGCTCGACGTGCGGGGTCGAACCAGATCTCGCGGATCACCCGCCGGTGGCGGTCGACGGCGCACTGGACCACGACGTCGACCAGCAGGTACAGGAGGCTCTTGATGTCCGAGCGCGCAAGTCCCCGCCCGTCGTCGCTCTGCTTCACCAACAGCGTCAGCTGCTCGAACGCCAGCTCCGCGCTGCTCGCGTGCACGCTGGTGATCGAACCGGGATGCCCGGAGTTGACGTTGCGCAGGTAGTCGAAGGCTTCGGCAGCTCGCAGCTCGGCGAGCAGGATGCGATCCGGCCGCATGCGCAGGCAGCACTCGAGCAGCTGCCGCGGCGTGACCCGCGCCAGCCCCTGCGCGCCCTTGCTGTAGTACAGGCGCACGTGGTTAGGATGGCCCTCGAGGACCAGCTCGCGCGCGTCCTCGATGCTCACCAAGCGCTCCTCGCGCGGGATCTCGCGGATCAGCGCCTTGGTCCAGGTGGTCTTGCCGGATCCGGTTGCACCAGAGACGATGATATTCTTGCGTGCCCGCACCGCGAGGGCGAGGAACGCAGCGTAGTC
>Ga0335076_10001487_pt1 | contig 22642 bp, 18 predicted proteins | sample Lox_Sample_25_FD_206717 | JGI IMG/M metagenome (GOLD analysis project Ga0335076, IMG submission 206717) | Soil microbial communities from Loxahatchee National Wildlife Refuge, Florida, United States - Lox_Sample_2.5 | ecosystem: Environmental > Terrestrial > Soil > Wetlands | place: USA... | reverse complement strand
TAATTCCACTATTTTATGTAATCCGTGTGATTCGTGCAATTTGTGTTTAGTAATCCATGCCGCCCATTCCTGGTGCGCCACCCGGATGAACATGAGATTCCTCTTTCTTCGGCTTGTCAGCAACTACACATTCGGTAGTCAGCAACATGCCTGCGATTGAAGCTGCATTTTCCAATGCAATGCGGGTAACTTTAGTAGGATCGATGACACCTGCTTTGTAGAGGTTTTCATACACTTCAGTGCGGGCATTGAAACCGTAATCTGCTTTGCCTTCTTTCACTTTCTGCACTACAATTGAACCTTCCACGCCGCAATTAGCCACGATCTGACGAATGGGTTCTTCCAAAGCTCTCTTCACGATAGCAACACCAGTGGTTTCATCTTCGTTTGATCCTTTGAGCTTTTCCAAAGCTTCAATAGCACGGAGATAACCTACTCCACCGCCTGGCACAATACCTTCTTCAACAGCAGCTCTTGTTGCATGCAAAGCATCATCCACGCGGTCTTTCTTTTCTTTCATTTCAACCTCTGTAGCTGCACCGACGTATAATACGGCCACACCACCACTCAGTTTAGCCAGGCGTTCCTGCAATTTTTCTTTATCATAATCTGAAGTAGTCACTTCGATCTGTGCTTTGATCTGGTTGATACGGGCAGTGATATCTTCTTTCTTGCCTTTTCCACCAACAACGGTTGTATTATCCTTATCGATAGTCACTGAAGCAGCAGAACCAAGATAGTTCAGGTCAGCATTTTCCAGTTTGTACCCCTGGTCTTCACTGATCACAACACCCTTGGTCAGGGTTGCAATATCCTGCAGCATTTCTTTTCTGCGATCGCCGAAACCAGGAGCTTTTACTGCAGCCACTTTCAATGTGCCGCGCAGTTTATTAACCACAAGTGTTGCCAATGCTTCCCCTTCCAGGTCTTCTGCTATGATCAGCAGCGGGCGTCCGCCCTGTGCTACTTTTTCCAGGATATGCAGAATGTCTTTCATTGCAGATATTTTCTTATCATAAATAAGAATATAGGGATTCTGCAATTCAACTTCCATTTTTTCGCTGTTGGTAACAAAATAAGCAGAGAGGTATCCGCGATCAAACTGCATACCTTCAACTACTTCAACCGTAGTATCGGTTCCCTTTGCTTCTTCAACAGTGATCACTCCTTCCTTACCTACTTTTCCGAAAGCTTCAGCAATCAGTTTACCGATTGTTTCGTCGTTGTTGGCAGAAACAGAAGCTACCTGCTGGATTTTTTTGCTGTCGTTGCCAATAGTCTGTGACTGGCTTTTCAGGTTTTCAACTACTGCAATCACTGCTTTTTCAATTCCTCTTTTCAGATCCATTGGATTTGCTCCTGCAGCTACATTTTTCAAACCTTCGCTGATTATGGACTGAGCCAAGACTGTTGCAGTAGTAGTCCCATCGCCTGCAATATCTGCAGTTTTAGAAGCTACTTCTTTCACCATCTGGGCGCCCATATTTTCGATCAGGTCTTCCAGTTCAATTTCTTTAGCAACTGTAACACCATCTTTAGTGATGGAAGGAGCGCCAAATTTCTTTTCAATGACTACATTACGTCCTTTGGGGCCTAATGTAACCCTGACTGCGTTGGCCAATGTGTCAACGCCTTTTTTCATTTTGTTTCTTGCTTCAATATCGAAGAAAAGTTGTTTAGCCATATGTCAATTAATTTTTAGTTTACATTTTTATTTATCGCCTACTTTCATTAATAGATCAGACGCTCTCATAATAAGATAGTCTTCTCCGTCAACACTTACTTCCGTTCCGGAATATTTTCCGTAAAGAACGACGTCACCAACTTTTTGCTTCAGGGGAATCAAGTTGCCTGTTTGTTCTGCATATTTACCAGGACCAACTGCTACTACGGTACCTCTCTGAGGTTTCTCTTTAGCAGTATCCGGAATGATAATGCCACCTGCAGTTTTTTCTTCTGCCGGAGCTGGTTTAATGAGAACCCTGTCGTCGTAGAGTTCATAATTTACCTTCTTGGCCATAATTGTATTGATTTTTGTTTAATGAGATGATAATATGTAAGGTCCCTGACGGGGGTGCAAAGTTACACGAATTTTTATACCAAATGGCTTAAAATCACTAAAAATTGAATAGTTGACAGGAGAAAATATAAATTGGCAGTTGGGATCTTAGAGGAAGGATGCCATTTTTTCACTTCGAATCCAAAATTGGGAGAAACCGGGACGGGCGATTAGTTATTAAGGGTTTCCCAACTGAAACAAATCCTTATCTTCGCACCCCAAATTAGTTCTTACTAATGATCAGTAGAAGAAATATCCGGGTTAAAGTGATGCAGACCTTATATGCACTGGAGTTGCAGGAACAGTCAGTAAAACCCGCTGAGGCAGTTAAAATACTTCAGAAACATTTTGATCAATCCCGCCAGCTTTTTGTATACCTCACTTATTTTCTTACTGAATTGTCACGTTATGTAGAGACCGATTCCCTGATCCGCTCTTCCAAACACCTCCCTACCGTGCTGGATAAGAATGTAAATACCAAACTGGCCGGTAATGAAATGCTATTAAAGATCGAAAATCAGGATTCTTATAAGGAGGCGGTACAGTCCGACAAGCCACAATTGCTGAAAAATACCGAGCTCATCAAAAAGTTATACCATGAACTCATTGAAACTGAAGAATACAAACGATATATCGGGCAGGAAGAGAGAAAAAAGAATGCGGAAAAAGAAATTCTTGAATTCATTTTTACCGATTTTCTGCTGCCTAACGAACTCTTTGAATCCTACATGGAAGAGATTTTCACGAACTGGGATGACGATGCCGAAATGATGAATAAACTAATGATCGCCTATCTCAACAAGCCTCAGTCTTTTAACTTCCAGGAAATTCTGAGCCCTGAAAAATGGGAATTTGCCAAAGGGTTATTACAGACCGTCATGGAGAAAAAGCAGGTAACTATGGAATTCATCAAACCAAAATTAAAAAACTGGGATCCGGAAAGAATTGCGAGGCTGGATATGATCCTGATGGAAATGGGTGTTTGCGAGTTCCTGTATTTCGAAACCATCCCTCCCAAGGTAACCATCAACGAATATATCGATCTGGCAAAAGAATACAGTACGCAATTGAGCGGGCAGTTTGTCAATGGAATACTGGATAATATTCACAAAGATCTTGTCAGGGATAATAAAATGCATAAAGTAAACTTTAAAGCATTGTAGAATTGTTTATTTCGGGATATGATTGTTATAATTCACAGGCTAAATCAATGCAATTCTTTTAATTCCTGTAGGTTTGCAAAAAATTATTCATGCAATCACTGAAAGTTTCGATTTTAATTCTGACTCTGTTCACCGCCTGTAACAGTCAGGTCAGTCGTGACAAAAACACAGGTACCACAGCGAATGCAGAAATTTCTTTGAGAGATTCTACAAAATACACCACGATTGAATGGCTTGATTCCGCCAACAGGGATTTCGGTAAGATTGCAGAAGGCAAAAAACTGGAAGTTGCTTATCGTTTCAAAAATACCGGCACTCTGCCATTGGTTATTCAAAGAGTTCAACCCAGTTGCGGATGCACTATTGCTGAACAACCCAATGAACCGATACTGCCCGGCAATGAAGGAGTAATCAAAGCTTCATTTAACAGTGAAAAGCATGTGGGTATGAACCAAAAAAGTTTATACGTTTTTGCCAACACGAAAGGAACTCAAAGATATGAGTTGAGGTTTCGTGTGGAAGTGGAAAAAAACAAATGGTAATTTATAAATACAGAAAATAAAAAACAACAAAATGACGCAATCAGTAATTCTATTACAAACAGCACCGGGGAATAGTTTTTCTCTGATATTGTTAGCCGGTATGGTCTTGGTTTTTTACTTCTTCATGATCCGGCCCCAGCAAAAAAAAGCCAAGCAGGCCAAGCAGTTCCAGGAAAATATGCAAAAGGGAGATAAGATTGTCACGATAGCCGGCATTCACGGTACGGTCAATAAAATCAATGACGATGGCACGATCATGATGGAAACAAGTCCTGGCAGCTATCTTAAAATTGAAAAAAGTGCGATCTCCATTGAATGGACGCAGAATATCAATAAAGCTGTTGTGGCTGAAAAGAAATAGATCCCGATGTAAATGATTTTTTGATTCAGCAGAAGCCGGATGACAACAATTCAATCCGGCTTTAATTTTTAATTTAGGTTTACCAATAATTCTTTATTATCACATAAATCAGGTTATATGGTTCTCAGCGTCGGGTTAACCGGGGGCATAGGATCTGGCAAAACAACTGTCGCGGGCATCTTTGAGGTACTGGGCATTCCTGTTTATTATGCAGACGAGGCGGCAAAACGAATTATGAATGAAAATCCGGAATTGAAGGCAGCGATCATCTGTCATTTTGGAGAAGGTTCATATAAAGACGGCAAACTGGATCGGGCTTATCTGAGCAGTCAGGTTTTTGGCAATAAAGAAAAATTAAAACTGCTGGATTCATTTGTCCATCCCGAAACGATACGGGATGGGAATGAATGGATGCTAAAGCAAACCGCTCCATATGCGGTCAAAGAAGCCGCATTGATTTTTGAAAGCGGGGTAGATCAATACCTCGACTATATCGTCGGCGTATATGCGCCGAAATCTTTGCGTATCCGTCGAACCATGGAAAGGGATCATATTGGCGAAGAAGAGGTGATGAACCGTATGAAAAGTCAGATGAATGAAGAAGAAAAAATGAAATTGTGCGACTTTGTGATTCGCAATGATGAACAACAGGCCGTATTGCCACAGGTGATAGCGATTCACCGGCAGCTGCTTGAGCTTGCAAAAAAATAAAACAATCTTCCTAAATTGTAGAACACCGGGAAGACCAACATAATGAGTAAACGTTATAGCCAATTACAGGCATCGCTGACCGTTGCCAAAGCCAGTCTGCTGGCAATGCTGCGCAGTCCGACTTCAATCGTTTTTTCGCTGCTTTTCCCTATTACATTTATTATTGTATTTGGTGCGATCGTAGACACCAATGCAGTTACCATCAAAATTGCGTTTACCCCGGATAGTGATACCACCGGAGCATTATATAAAGCCATCACCCGGGTGAAAGTTCTGAAGCCGGTAACTTATTCATCACAAAATCAAATGTATGATGCGTTAAACAAAGCAAATATAACGGCCATCCTGGATATTAAGCCCGATTCGAAAATTCCTTTTATCCCGCATTATCATGTGCAATTGATCACATCGAATTCTTCGTTGTACAAAGCTCCTATGTTAAGGTCGGTTATCGATGGATTAATAGATGAACTGAATAAGCACATGTTTCAAAAAAACATTTCTGTAGCCACTGTCGAGGTAAAAAAATTACCGGGACGAGCATACCTGCCTATCGATTTTATTTTGCCCGGCCAGTTAGGTTTTTCTCTTTTAATGGCCGGCGTATTCGGGTCGGCCTTCCTGTTATTCAACCTGCGCCAAAGCCAGGTACTCAAGAAATTTTTTGCGACGCCAATAAAACGGGCTTATATCATTCTGGGTGAAATGCTAAGCCGGCTTTTTTTCCAGGTCATAGGGTTTGCAATTATGGTGTCATTGGGCTATTTCCTCTTTGATTTCACCCTGGTCAATGGAATTTCTACTTTTTTGGAAATGCTTCTATTGTCAATTCTCGGGCTTATCATCTTTATGGGCATTGGCTTTATTGTCAGCGCCATGATTAAAAATGAAAGTTCTATTGCGCCTGTCGCCAATACGATTACGCTGCCCCAAATATTATTATGCGGACTTTTTTTCCCGGTTGAAAACTTCCCGGACTGGTTGCAGTTTATTTGTCATTTGCTGCCGCTTACTTTTTTTGTTGATGGGTTGCGGAAGATTGCATTTGAAGGAGCACATATCTGGCAAATACCGGTGCAACTGACCGGCCTGTTATCCTGGGCGCTCGTCGTAAGTTTTGTTACCATAAAAGTTTTTCGCTGGGAATGAGCGTTGGCCGTTCTTCGTTGACCGAAGGCGGTTGGCCGTTGATCGTGGTGTTTGAAAATGAACTCTGACCATGGCCAACGAACAAAGTTATTTCAATTTCACAAGAGCTTCTTTGATTCTTCCCCAGGCTTTTTCGATATTCTGCATACTGTTGGCAAAGGAGAAGCGAACACATTTGGGTTCACCAAAAGCATCCCCCATAACAGAAGAAACATGCGCAGTATTCAGAAGATACATGGAGAAATCTGCTGAATTTTGAATTATTGTAGCCCCGTCCGATCTTCCATAATAAGCCGAGACATCTGGGAAAATATAAAACGCACCTTCGGGTTTGAAACACTTGAGGCAGGGAATTTCCTGCACCAGTTCCATCGTTCTCCTTCTTCTTCTAGCAAATTCTTCCACCATTTCAAAAGAAGGTTTCAAATCAGCGGTCAAAGCAACCACTCCCGCTTTTTGCGTAATTGAATTAGTACCACTGGTAAATTGTCCTTGTAATTTTTCGCATGCTTTGGCAACTTCTGCTTTTGCGGCAATATATCCCAAGCGCCAGCCCGTCATTGCAAAACCTTTGCTCAGTCCATTGATGATCACAATCCGATCTTTCAAATCAGAAAACTGTGCAATACTTTCATGCTTTCCCACAAAATTGATATACTCATATATCTCATCCGAAATAATGAATATATCAGGATGTTTTCTGAAAACTTCAGCTAAACCTTCCAGTTCTTTTTTACTATACACTGCTCCGGATGGATTACAGGGAGAAGAAAAAAGAAACAGTTTTGTTTTATTCGTGATTGCTGCTTCCAATTGTGATGGAGTGATCTTAAATCCTGATTCCAGTGAAGTGTGCGCTTCAACAACTTTCCCTCTTGCAATTTTTACCAGCTCGGAATATGTAACCCAATAAGGAGTAGGAATGATGACTTCGTCTCCTTCATCAACAAGAGCCAATATGGCATTGGCGAGACTTTGCTTTGCTCCGGTTGAAGCCACAATATTCTCTGGTTTATAATCGAGATTATTGTCTCTCTTGAATTTGGTACAAATCGCCTCGCGCAAATCTAAATATCCGGGCACTGGCGTATAGTGGCTCCAGTTATCATCAATTGCTTTTTTTGCGGCTTCCTTAATATGTTTTGGTGTATCAAAGTCAGGTTCTCCCAGACTCAGGTCGATGACATCAACCCCTTTAGATCTTAGTTCGCGGCCAAGTTTGGCCATTTTCAATGTTTCCGGTTCACTGAATCGATTTAAAATAGACGATAGTTGCATAACAGAATAAAAATTGAGCGCGGCAAAGGTATTAAATTCTGTGAGATCAGAAAGATTATACACTGTAAGTTTATCCCGATACTTTAGATCCAATTCCGAAGAAGATGAATCAGTGATTAAACCGGCGCTGCTTTTTTAATTATGCCGGATCACTCCTGAATATAATGAATCGGTCGTCATAAAATTGGGCAGCTGAAGCATATATACAGAATACATTGCAGAACCAGAAAATGAAAGTGAGTCAAGGTTAAAATAATCCACGCTGTCAATAACTGCCCTGACCTGGTAAGCGCCGGGCTTGACATAGTTAAATACAAATGATGAAGGGCTTGCGTTGGGCCTGACATTATTACTTAATAATACGAATGTGTCTATCGCATTAGTCATTGTAAGATAGAATGTGGTATCGGTAAAATTCAGAAACCTTACGAGTGACACTGTATCCGGAGGCAGAGTTAACGGGTCCTGCAAAATCAATGTATTCAATGAACTTGTTCCTACACTATCATACACAAACATTGAATAATGATTATTCACCTGCAGGGCAGTATTTCCATCAAGTAGAATCTGGCTGCCGGATATAAGTTTAATCGAATGCACACCTGCAATCGCAGTCAGATAAGGGTTTCCGGGAGCGCCGGTTGTGCTGCCAAAAGAGAGGGAACCCGAAGTATTCAACAAAGCGCTGTCGAAATAAATATCTAATGGCGGAGCCTGTGGGGAAAGATTGGTGACTCCCAGGTAGGATTTGTTACTGCCCGACGTACTTTTTTTGGTGCATGCTGTTGCTGTTAAAGCCACAATGGCCATGCTCAAAAAAAATTTGAATACCAATGACGTGCCTCTTCTCATATTATTTATCATATTTCAACCTGAACTTCAGCAGGCCGGGAATATTCGCTCTGGTTCTTTTTGTTTCGTAATCATATATGACTTTCCCGATCTGTTTCAAAAAAGGTAAACCCAAAGAATCATAATCATATTTTTCGTCATTCAGAATTTCATCGCTGTTACAATAAATGCTTGCACTCAGCATGAATTCTACATGTTTATCAAAATCAACAAAATAAGAAATATCGTTCAGGAATCCGTAAGCATCTCCTTCCTTATTGAATATGCGGATATTTTTTGGCAGGATGTTTTTTTCCGAACCCCAGAATAATAATTTACCATACGCGTCCCAATAATCGGCCGTGTCATAATACGGATATTTTGTTTCAGAAGGATATTGCGACATATACTGCCAGACAAAATTATAATCCTCATCCGTAATATTGAACCGTTGACGTTCCGGCACGGAATTAGGAAAAAGAATGCTGCGCAGAATGTTATGCAAATCTTCCAGGCTGATCCTGTTCTTTTTTGAAAAATCCATCGCGTGACCGACGAATTGTTCGTTGCTGTAAAATCCTTTTCCTAACGAGTCATTCCGAACTGCAAATGATTGCTGGTTGAACTGCATGGGCTGCTGATAGATCAATTTGCCGGAAGGATCATAAAATGTAACCGGGTTGGTGTGCCGGTTCTCATCTTCAGTCAAAGCGATTTCGAGCCGGTGCCTGATCTGCACATCATCATATCCCATTCTGTGCAATGATTCGTTGATATATTCCTGTCCCAGAAATTCATACAAACGATTGAATGCATAGTTGTCGCTCACCAGAAATATTTTTTTTATGTATTGGGCAACTGAAGGTCGTCCATCGGGCGTGGTAGGATCATTGAACACGGCAGTTTGTCCGCTGTATGCTTTTTCTGTTACCATACTGCTGTATTTATTCAGGCCAGGTAACCTGAGTTCTTGCAGTCTTTGCAGGGCCAGCAAGGCAACGGGCATTTTAACGGTTGATGCAGGATAAAAATATTTGTTGGGATTTACATTAAAATAATAATTTTTAAAAGAAGGATTATTTTTTGCATCCCGATCGATCTGTGTATAGATGATCTGAACTCTCAATGAATCGCGTTGACGCAGGATCCTGTCGAAATACTGTGGGTATTTTTTCATCAGCTCTTCGAGAAAAATATTGTCGCGCGAAGTATCTGACTGAATGATGAAGATCCTTGTTGATGGATGATGACCTGGAGAATGCAAATATTTGATAAAACCAAACAAGCCGGGAACCAGGAACCAAAGGAAATAAAACTTCATCCACTAATGATTTGAAAATATGAAAATAGGAAAATGTAAGCAACAGTTGAGAGATGACAGTTGATAGTTGACAGATGACAGTAAACTGACCCTAAACTGTTAACTGTCAACTGTCAACTGATCCCAAATATTTGACTCTCTTATTGTCTAATTATCAATTCTAAAACCTATCTTTGCCGTCCTAAAAAATAATATTATTTCCAATGAGAGCCCTGGTTAGCATTTTTGCTGCTTTACTGATTGTTATTTCTGTTTACCAGCTTTCTTTTACCTGGTTTGTGAACAAGCATGAATCAGCCATGCAGGACAAAGCAAAGCGATATATCCATAATTTATATCCTTCTGCAGATAAAAAATATCCTGGCGATAAGGAAGCACAGGCTGTGTATCAGGATACGCTGGATGAACTGTATAAAGCCAGGCTGAACAGATTACTCGACAGCACAAAAGATACTAAAATCACCTGGTGGGGAACAAGCTACCAGAAGTCGAAGGAAAGCGAATTGTTGTTGGGCCTGGACCTTCAGGGAGGTATAAATGTTACGCTTGACGTTGCTTTGGATGGATTGATCAAGGGATTGGCAAATAATCCCCGGGATCCGATTTTACTCAAATCGATAGCCCTTGCCCAGCAAAAAAAATTGACCAGTGGTGGCGAAAATTTTATTGATCTTTTTGCACAGGCATTTAAAGAGATCAATCCGAATGGCAGCCTCGCGCCTTATTTTGCCAATAGCAATAGAAACAATTTAAAATTCGAATCTTCTGATGCCGGTGTGATCAGTTATATAAAGGACCAGGCTTCTGCGGCCATGAAACAAACCTTCCAGGTATTGGCCAAGCGAATTGATAAATTCGGAGTTGCCCAACCTCTTATCAATGCTGACTATAACAAAGGAATTATCACAGTAGAACTCGCAGGTGCGACAGATCCTGAAAGAGTAAGTAGTTACCTGCAGTCGACAGCGAATTTGCAATTCTGGGAAGTTTACAATATCAGTGAACTGGCTACTTCAATTCAAAATGCAGATAAGGCTTTGCAGAATTACCTGAACGGAGTGAAAGATACCGCCTTGATCGCTAAATCAGATTCATCCAAAAAAGATACCCTGACCAGTGCACTGAATCAAAATCCTCTTTTCAGGGTCCTGCATTTTGCACAGCCTCGCCAGGATCCTAAAACAGGTCAGGCCAGCTATTATGCATTTATCGGCGAAGCTTTTCTAAAAGATACAGCTATTGTAAACAGTTATTTAAGTAACCCGGTAGTCAGAAATCAATTCCCTGCCAATATAAAATTTCTGTGGGGCAAGCAGCAAAGAGATGAAAATGGAAAATTAATTCCCCAGCTGGAATTGTATGCAATCAAAACCGTACTGAACAGCGATAAAGCAAAAATTGAAGGCGAATCAATCAAGAATAATGCAAGACAGGATTATGATCCCGTGACCGGTGGCGTCGTAGTGGAAATGAGCATGGATAACCATGGAGCAGATATCTGGGCGAAAATGACAGCAGATAATGTCGGTAAACCCATCGCAATCGTGTTGGATGATGTCGTCTATTCAGCACCGTTTGTCAATGGACCGATTACCGGAGGCAATTCCCAGATCACCATGGGAGGTGGAAGAAGTTCCTCGCAAACTGTTGAAGAAGCACAGGACCTGGCCAATATTCTCAACTCAGGAAAACTCAATGCCCCGGCGAGAATTGTACAGAAACAGGTCGTAGGTCCAACCCTGGGTAAAGAAGCAGTGCATGGCGGAGCGATGGCTTTCACTATTTCATTCCTTGTGATTTTCACTTTAATGCTGATTTATTATAACACAGCAGGATGGGTAGCGAATACGGCCCTGATATTAAACCTTCTCTTTACAATTGGGGTGTTGAGCGCATTGCATGCAACCCTGACAGCGCCCGGTATTGCCGGTCTGGTACTTACTATCGGTATGGCCGTGGATACGAACGTAATTATTTTTGAACGTATCAAGGAAGAGCTTACAAGAGGCAAGAGCTATCAGTTAGCCGTAAGCGATGGATACAAACGATCGCTGGCTCCGGTATTGGATGCTCACGTTACAACCTTCCTGACAGCTGCCATTCTTGCTTACTTCGGTCTCGGTCCGGTATTGGGATTTGCTACCACGCAGATGCTCGGTATCGTGTTGTCATTATTCTGCGGAATTCTCGTATCAAGACTGATCACGGATTTTTATACAAACAAAAATCGCCATTTCAAATATTTCACTTCTCTTTCAAGCCGCATTTTCAAACATGCAAGCTTTAAATTTATTGAATACAGGAAAGTAGCGTACGGAATTTCAATTGTCGTGCTCATATTGGGAGTAGGTTCATTCTTCAACGGATTTAAAAAAGGAGTTGAATTCCTTGGCGGCCACAGTTATGTTGTAAAATTCGCTAAACCCGTAAGCGATCAGGCAGTGAAGGATGAACTAAACAAAGTTTTTGGCAAGTTCCCGGAAGTAAAGACCTATGGTTCGAATGAGCAGTTAGAAATCACGACTGATTATCTGGTACAGCAGGAAGGACATATAGCAGATTCGACCGTTGCAAGCAAACTGTTCAGCGGGCTAAAGGGTTTTTTACCTGCGAGCGCCACGGAACAGGAATTTGTGAACACAAACAAGTATATCCAGCAATCAAAGAAAGTAGACCCTTTTATTTCGGATGATCTAAAATCTGGTGCGGTAAAAGCCACCATATTTGCATTGCTTATTATCTTCTTTTATATTTTCATCCGTTTCAACGACTGGAGATATTCTTTGGGAACAATCATTGCACTTTTACATGACGTATTTGTGATACTTGCTGTTTTTTCATATCTCAAAAATATTGTTCCTTTCCCGATGGAGATCGATCAGCATTTTATTGCTGCAATCCTGACGGTAATCGGTTTTTCTATGAATGATACAGTGATTGTGTTTGACAGGATAAGAGAAGACAGCAGGCTCATGAAGGGAGCTACCAAATCAGAGATCATCAATAAAGCAGTAAACGATACATTGAGTAGAACCGTCATGACTTCACTCACGGTATTCCTGACCATACTGATTCTCTTTTTGGTTGGTAGCGAAGTGACGCGCGGTTTTGCGTTTGCTATGTTGATTGGAGTAATTACGGGTACTTATTCATCCATCTTTGTTGCGGCTCCTGTGCTGGTGGATCTTGCACGCAATAAACCATTAGGTAAAGCTGATACTCCGGTTACACCTCCTTCTTCTAAAACCAAACCGGTTCTTTCAAAATAATCAGTTACAAAAGACAATAAAAAACCCCGTACTTACGGGGTTTAATTTTTTTATCCCTTTTGGAAAGTTCTGCCTCTATTATTTATTTATGATGGGGATGATGGTGATGATGATGCTTGTGATGCGTGTGATGTGCATAATGCTTTTTCATGGGGGGCCTTTTCCCGTTAGCACTGGCCAATGTAATTCCTGAAACGAACACCACTAATAGGGCAGATAACAAATACTTTTTCATATTGCTGGATTTTTAGTTAAAAACTGGAACAATATAGTAAAGTTTTTTTACTATTTATAGCGTGAATTTCCGTTGATTTCAGACCATAAAAAAGCGTCCCAACACTGGCGAAGGAACGCTTTACAACTTGAAAATCATTGTTTATTGTTTGTCCTTGTTCTCTTTATATCTTTTGTCAGCAGTGCCGTCTTTTTTCAAATGCGTTGTCTGTACATTCTTGGCAGCATCCTTGTTCGCTTTATAGCGCATATCAGCAGTTCCGTCTTTTTTGGTAGGCCCTGGAGCTGTCGTTGTTGATTTAGTGCTGCCTGCAGTACTTGTCTTACTTGCAGTAGTCTTTGTCGGAGTAGTCGTCGTTTTAGTATTTGCGCCTGTTGTTTTTGATGTGGAGCTTGTTGTCTTACTCGTTGTGGTTGTCTTTTTTGTTTTGTCTGGTGTAGTCTGGGCGTTAGAAAAACCAATCAATCCCAGAAAGAGGCATGCAGTAAAAATGATCTTTTTCAGGTAGCAAAATTTTCATCAAAATTAGACCATTGCAGGGATTCAAAACCTCTGTATTCCGAGGAAAAAACGCTTAACGACTCATTAACAAATCCAACCCATTCTATTCTGAATGAAAGGTTTCTTTAACTACTACTTAACCATTTTCATAACTTACAGTATATGAAGAATAGCAATTTTGCAGTTTTAGCCTTTTTCGAGATATGCGCTCCTCAATACTAAAATGGCTTGTTTTGTCTGCAACGGTACTGATTGCTCTGATCGTCGCCGTTCAGTTGTACTGGCTGAAAAAAGTATATTCCTTCGAAGAAAAGCAGTTCAACAATAATGTAGTAAAAAGCATCCGGGCGGTATTCGAAGATCTTCAAATGAATGATAACCCGGCGTTGAATCTTCAAAAGTTAATAGACAACCCACAGCATGATTATTTTCTATTTAAAGCAGATACTATTCCGCAAAAAGACTCCCTGACTTTTTACCTCCAACGCGAATTGGGAGATTTCGATGTATTGACAGATGTAAAACTCGGCGCTTTCAGCAGTACCGAAAAGAGATATATCTACGAAGAATATATTCCTGGGCCTGCGTCAAATTATGGTGTGCAGGCCGTGAGCGATCTGCCCGTCTATTCACAGGATTTTGACCACATCCTGCTGTATTTTCCCCACAGGTACAAATATATTATCAGTGAAATGAATTTCTGGATCATCAGCAGCATAGCACTATTCCTTGCGCTGATTGGCCTGGCTGTGAGTCTGTTTTATTTCTACCGGCAGAAATTCCTTGCGGAGATACAAACAGACTTCGTCAATAATTTCACCCATGAATTCAAAACACCTTTGGCAGTAATGAAGATCGCTGCGGATGTATTGGCGCAGGAAAATATTGCGCATCAGCCCGATCGATTATCGCGCTATTCTGCAATCATAAAAAATCAGACCGAACACCTGCAGAGCCAGGTGGAAAGATTATTGAAAGCATCTGCCATAGAAAATAAAAAACTACCGATAGAAAAAGAAGTCATCGACGCGAATGAATTGATCGAACAGGCCCTGAACAAAGTGCAACCTCTTGTTGAACAGAAAAAGGCAAGGGTGGAACTGAAAGTGAATGAAAATAAAACAACCATACAGGCTGATGAAGCACATCTCGAACTGGCAGTGGTCAATCTTTTGGAAAATGCATTGAAGTATTCACCAGATCCCTACATCGTGGTGGAAACAGGAAAAAGTGACTCGGATTTTTTTATTTCCATCAAAGACAATGGCATTGGGATTGAAAAAAAATACTTAAAAAATATTTTTAAAAAATTTTATCGCGTGCCAACCGGCAATATTCACAATGTCAAAGGTTTTGGTATGGGCCTCAATTTTGTAAAAAGAATCATTGACGCCCATGATGGCAAAATAAAAGTAAACAGCCTACCCGGTATCGGCACAGAATTCAAATTATTTATTCCATTTAACTAACCAATCATGCAACCCTCAAAATCAAAAGTTTTACTTGCGGAAGATGACCTCTCGCTCGGATATGTGATCAAGGATAACCTTGCCGATGCCGGATATGATGTGGTGCTTTGTCCCGATGGTCAGGCAGCCATCGATCATTTCAACAAGGATGAATTCGATATCTGCCTGCTTGATGTCATGATGCCCAATAAAGACGGTTTTGCTGTAGCAAAAAAAATACGCCAGCAAAGTGATTTAGTGCCCATCCTTTTTATTACGGCAAAATCGCTGGAAGAAGACAGGATCAAAGGCTTTGAAACCGGGGCGGACGATTATATTACGAAACCTTTCAGCATGCAGGAACTGCTGAAGCGAATGGAAGTCTTTCTGCGAAGAACAAAAAAAATGCATTCCGATAAATCGGTTTCCTTCCTGATCGGCCGGTTACAGTTTTCGTATACCGACCTCAAATTGTCAATTGGAAAAAATATTTTCAATTTGACACAGAAAGAAGCCGACTTGCTGAAATTTTTATGTGAGCACCCCAATCGCATTTTAAAGAGAGAAGAAGTATTACTCAATGTTTGGGGAAAAGATGATTACTTCCTGGGCAGGAGTATGGATGTATTTATTACCAAACTGAGAAAATACTTCAAGATCGATCCGGCCGTAAACCTGGAAACCATTCACGGAGTTGGTTTCCGTTTTAATGCATCGGTAAGCTGACTTCAGGGACTTATCGTTCCGCACAATAAATTTGCCTTTCAATCTGTTAAGATTTCCGCCAAATTTTACGTAGTTGGTCAGATTTAACCCCCGATTAACCCTAGTGATTAGCTAAATAAAAAAGCATATAATAGTTTTGCTCCATTTTTGCACGATGAACCAGATTTCAATATCAGAATCGAAAACTCCTATAACCTATGCATAAGAGATCCGGCATTTTTATTCTTATCTGTTTACTTTTTTCTTCAGTGATCAAGGCACAGCAGGCTGTAGACACACTTCATCTGAGCCTTGACAGCGCTGAAAGCATATTCATCCACCAGAATCTTTCTTTGTTAGCCCAGAAATATAATGTCGATGCACAAAAGGCTTTGATCATCCAGGCAAAACTATGGCCAAATCCAAACTTCTCTATCGAACACGGGCCGGTATGGCATCTTACCAACCCGGAAGCCACTTTCATCAATAACAGTTCAACCGCTGCCTCTCTTTCACAGCTCATTTTACTTGCCGGAAAACGCAATAAACAAATCCAGCTGGCACAGGCTAACGTTAAACTTTCAGAATACCAGTTCTTCGATTTACTGAGAACTTTAAAATACTCGTTGAGGACAGATTTTTTCAATATTTATTATCTCCAGCAATCAGCTAAAGTATATAACGAAGAGATCAGTGATTTGCAGCAGGTGGCCAATGCTTTTGCAGAACAGGAAGGCAAAGGATATATAGCGGAGAAAGAAGTGATCCGTATTCGCGCACAATTGTACAGCCTGCAAAACGAATATGCCGGACTGATTAATCAGATCAATGACGTGGAGAGCGAATTGAAACTTGTATTACAGGTTAAGCCGGCAGTATATATCGATCCGATTCCTGATTCAGTAACGATACACAGCCTCGACCCTGCCCAATATCCGTTGAACGTATTAATTGATTCCGCCTACCAGAACAGAACAGATTTGCAGATTGCAAGAACCAATATCGACATCAACAAATTAAATTATAAATATCAGAAAGCTTTGGCCGTTCCCGATCTGACTCTTTCTTTTTCTTATGACCAGCAGGGAAGCTATGTGTATAATTATAATGCACTCGGGGCATCTATTGACCTGCCATTTTTCAACAGGAACCAGGGTAACATCAAATCAGCAAAAGCCATGATTGATTTCAGCACGGCTACGCAAAAGAGTACCGAGGCGACTGTGGAAGAAACCGTTTACCGGGCATTGCAAAAAGCTTTCACTGATGACAAATTGTATAAAAATATAGATCCGAAATTTTTGAACGAATTCGACAGGCTGTTGGAATCGGTTCTGATCAATTATCAAAGAAGAAACCTAACCCTGCTTGACTTTCTTGATTTCTATGATTCATACAAGCAGAATATTTTACAGGTCAATGCTATTCAATTCAACCGGGTGAGTGCTTTTGAAGATTTGAATTTTTATACTGCGACCAATTTCTTTAATCATTAAAAAAGTTCAGATGAGAGATAAATGCAAGCAATATGGAATCAGTTCAGTCCTGCTATTGATGGCCATCTGGTCTGTCTCAGTCCAGAGTTGCAAAAACGATCCGGCTAAAAATCCGGATGAGCAGCCAAAATATGTTCTTCCTGATTCACTGCTTAAAACGATAGAGATTGACAGCGTTAAATCTTCAAAAGTGATCAACTCCATTACGCTGACGGGCAAAGTTGATTTCAATGAGGACAATGTAATAAAGATTTATCCTCCGATCAGTGGAATTGCCCGCGATATAAAAGTTATTCTCGGAGACTACGTAAAAAAAGGACAGTCACTCGCAGTCGTTGGAAGCCCCGAAATGGCGGGTTACAGCAATGATCTGGTCAATGCCCAGACAAATCTCGAAGTGGCTAAAAAAACTTTGGATGCAACCGATGATATGTATAAGAGCGGACTGGCTTCGCAAAGAGACGAGCTTGCAGCCCAGGCAGCTTATGATCAAGCAAAAGCAGCCCTCGAAAAAGCTGAAAGGGTGTTGCAACTCAACGGCGGGAACAAGAATGGAGAATATACCGTCCGTTCTCCAATTGATGGATTCATCGTCGAAAAATTCGTGAACAACAATATGGTTATACGTTCAGATAATGGCACAGGCCTTTTTACCATATCTGATCTGAAAAATATTTGGATCATAGCCAATGTGTATGAATCCAATATTCCATATATAAAAACTGGCGACAGTGTAAATGTGACCACGCTCTCTTATCCCGGGAAAATATTCAGAGGTAAGGTTGATAAAATCATGAACGTCCTGGATCCGACTAACAAAGTCATGAAGGTCCGGATTGTATTGCCCAATCCGGGATATATACTGAAACCTGAAATGTTTGCCAATGTATCTGTCAATGCCACAGAAAACAAACGCATGCTCTGCATTCCATTTAAATCATTGATCTTTGATCATAGTCAATACTATGTGCTGGTTTATAAGACCCAGGCCGACATTTCAATCCGACCGGTTCAGGTAGCCAGTACCGTGGGAGATAAAGCCTATATTTCCGCAGGCCTAACGGAAGGCGAAAGAATTATCGCTTCGCAGGATCTGTTGATTTTGATTTACCAGGAATTAAACAGTTAGATTTAAACATATCCGGGATGAATAAAGCTTTAAAAAATATCATTGCTTTTTCTTTAAAAAATAAATATTTCATTTTTCTTGCTACACTGATCCTGGTCATCTACGGCATCATTACGTTCAATAATATGCCGATTGAAGCTTTCCCGGATGTCACCAACACGGAAATCACCATCATTACCCAATGGCCCGGAAGAAGCGCAGAAGAGGTAGAAAAATTTGTAACCATCCCTATTGAAATCGCATTAAATCCGGTTCAGAAAAAAACGAGCCTGCGATCCACCAGCATATTTGGTCTGTCCGTAGTTAAACTAATTTTTGAAGATGATGTGCAGGATACCTATGCGCGAATGCAGGTAAACAATCTTCTTGGAAATGTTACGCTGCCCGATAATATTAATCCGCAGGTTCAGCCACCCACAGGTCCTACCGGAGAAATTTTCCGCTACACACTGGAAAGCACCTTCCGGGATCCGCGGGAATTGAAAACAATGCAGGATTGGACCATCGACAGGGAATTACGCTCAGTTCCCGGAATTGCAGACATCGTGAGTTTCGGAGGAATGGTAAAGACCTATGAAATAGGTGTAAATCCCCAAAAACTGGTTGGCCTCGGCATTACACCTCTCGACGTTTATAACGCGGTAAGCCGAAGCAATATCAATATCGGTGGAGATGTGATCAAAAAAAATTCACAGGCATATATCGTCCGTGGTATCGGCCTCCTGAACAATATCAATGAAATTAAAAATATCATCGTCCTCAACATCAATGGAATTCCTGTGTTGGTCAAGGACGTCGCGGATGTGGAAATATCCAACCTTCCCCGATTAGGTGAAGTTGGCAGAACAGATGCAGTGGATAGTTCGGGACACCGCATTACAGTCACGAATCCTGATGCTGTAGAAGCAATCGTGTTGATGCGCAAAGGTGAAAACCCAAACAAAGTGTTAACCGGGCTGAAGCAAAAAATAAATAAACTGAATGAAAGAGTTTTGCCCCCCGATACCAAGATCGTTCCTTTCTATAACCGGGAAGACCTGATTCATTATGCCACACATACAGTGATGCATAACCTGATTGAAGGAATCCTGCTGGTTACCCTGATTGTTTCACTCTTTATGTTTAACTGGAGAACGACATTGATCGTTTCAATCATTATTCCACTCTCCCTGTTATTTGCTTTTATTTGCCTTCATCTCATGGGAATGTCGGCCAACCTGCTCTCACTGGGTGCGATAGATTTCGGGATTATCATTGATGGAGCAGTGGTGATGGTGGAAGGATTATTTGTCATGCTTGACCATAAAGCAAAAGAAGTGGGCATGGAAAGATTTAACAAGCTTGCAAAAATGGGGATGATCAAGAAAAAAGGAGCTGAACTGGCGAAAGCGATATTCTTTTCTAAAGTGATTATCATTACGGCATTGATTCCCATTTTTTCTTTCCAGAAAGTAGAAGGAAAAATGTTTTCACCATTGGCTTATACACTTGGTTTTGCGTTGTTGGGCGCATTGATTTTTACGCTCACCCTGGTGCCTGTAATGGTAAACACGCTGCTGAGAAAGAATGTCAGGGAAAAATACAATCCCTTTGTTCAGTTCGTCACGACAAAGGCCATGCAATCGTTTCGTTTTGTATTCCGGAACAAAAGAACTTCCTTAATCATTTCTTCTGTGGTGATCGTTATTGGTCTTTATTCTTTCAAATTTCTCGGATCAGAATTTTTGCCTGAACTCAATGAAGGATCCATCTGGATGCGCGCCACCATGCCCTATAGCATATCGTTAGATAAATCCGTTCAGGTAGCAGAACAAATGAGAGGCATCATAATGACTTTCCCGCAGGTGAGTAAAGTTGCCTCACAAACCGGGCGGCCCGATGACGGGACCGATGTAACTGGTTTTTATAATAATGAATTCGACGTAGCGCTGTATCCTGAAGATGAATGGAAACCAAAAATTACAAAAGACGAATTAATCGAGCAGATGCGGGAAAAATTATCTGTGATTCCGGGAGCCGATCTTAATTTTTCACAACCCATTATGGATAATGTGGAAGAAGCTGTATCCGGAGTAAAAGGATCTATTTGTGTGAAAATATTCGGCGACTCACTGAATTATATGGAAGGCAAATCGGACGAAGTCGAGGCTGTGTTGAAAACCGTACGCGGGATTGAAGATCTTGGAGTGATCCGGAATATCGGGCAGCCCGAACTGGACATTGATCTCGATCAAAGCAAGATGGGTTTGTATGGCGTTTCTACTGCTGATGCCAATGCAGTGATCGAAATGGCCATCGGCGGGAAAGCAGTTACCCAATTATATGAGGATATAAAAAAATTCGACATCCGTATCCGCTTCCCTGAAGAATTCCGCACCTCTGATGTCGATATCGGAAACCTGCTGGTGCCAACACAGAGTGGTTCAAAAGTTCCGATTCATGAAATTGCCAGGATCACACAGAAAACGGGCCCCTGCCTGATTTTCCGTGACGACAATGAACGTTATTCTGCGGTTAAGTTTTCTGTGCGCGGAAGAGATATGGGGAGCACAATTGCCGAAGCCCAGGGAAAAGTGGATGAAAAAGTAAAACTCAAAAAAGGATATACCATGGTTTGGCAAGGCGATTTCGAAAACCAGCAGAGAGCATCGAAACGTCTTGCAGAAGTAGTTCCCATCAGCCTGTTATTAATATTTCTTTTATTATTCATCATGTTTGGTAATCTCAAAGATGCCGGGCTTGTATTTCTGAATGTGCCCTTTGCCGTAGTAGGAGGCATATTTGCGTTATTGATAACCGGAACTAATTTCAGTATTTCCGCCGGTATCGGATTTATTGCGTTGTTTGGAATATGTATCCTGGAAGGAGTATTGCTGATTTCCGCTTTCAAACATAACCTGGAAAGAATCAAAGGAGAAAACCCTCTTTTTACTGCCATTAAGAGAGGCGTAAATTCGCTGATCCGGCCGGTATTAATGACCGCATTAATGGCAACCATTGGCCTGCTTCCCGCAGCACTTTCAATGGGCATCGGTTCGGAAAGTTCAAGGCCACTTGCGAGAGTGGTAATCGGTGGACTGCTTTGCGCAACTGTTTTTTCATTGCTGATCTTCCCGCTCGTCTTCTTCCTTGCCTATCGAAAAGTAGATACCAAACACCAGGGAGAAGGAGATGAAATTCAGAATGTGAAAGCGTGAGTACCTGCCTGCCCTGTCTACCGTCAGGCAGGTGTGAAAATGTGGAAATGTGAAAATAAAAAGTGCAGTCCTTGCACTATTCAATAATTTACGGATGCCTATGTTTGAGATTTCTGCCACATGACTGTATAAAATCACGTTTCATTAGACATATACGTTTATTATTTTGCAAGTAGTCGCTTTATAACTACCATGAAAAGACTTTTTTTTACATTTCTCTTAACTCTTTCAAATCTCACAATTTTCGCTCAATACAAAATGCAGACCATTGAGCAATTAATTAATCGAACAGACCCAGGCTGGGCAGTTGTAAATCAGTGGATTGATTCTGCCAAGAATAAAATAGAGGTTCTTTCTGTTGACACTTTTAAAGCTAAAGATGCGCTTTACAAAACACAAGTAACAACACGGTCTATTATGGGCGCTATTGTTTTTTCAACAGGAGGCATTTTAATTGATAATGGCTGGATAAGAATATTAGGTTCAGGTAGTGCTAAAATGCAAAGGACACTTCCTGATTGGAACAAAGGAAAAGCATTTAAAGATTTTGGTGATCGTCCCGCATTCTTCCTGGTAGCAGACGATGCGGCAGGTGGCTATTTTGCAATTAATTATGGCAATTTCGGAGATGATATAGATAACATTTATTATTTATCACCAGGCGATTTGAAATGGGAGCCCATTGGAATAAATTATGAAGATTTTATTTGGTTTTGTTTTACCGGTGATTTAAAAAAATTTTATTCTGGAATTAGGTGGACATCATGGCAAAAAGATGTTCAATCTTTAAAAGCAGATGAAGTGTTTCATATCTATCCCCCTCTATGGTCAAAAGAGGGTAAAGACATAGAGAAGGATTCTAAAAGGCCTGTTTCTTCAGAAGAAAATTTTTCATATACAATGCAATTGCGTAAACAATTGGGGTTGGACAAAAACGGCTACTAATATCGGGCTTGCTCAGATAATTTCCACATTTCCACATTTCCACATTAATACATTTCAACACCCCCACTTTCCTTATTTTTGTCCATGTTAAAATATTGCTCATGTCAATTTCTACCAACGAATTTTTATTGGGTCTCGCCATTGCAGTATTGCTTGCCGGATCACTTGCTTTTTTATTCTGGAAACAACGAAAAGAAGTAAAAGAAGAGATCAAAAAAAAGGGCAGCAACCCGAATACAAATGTAAATACGAAGCAATTGCAACTACAGGCTTATGAAAGGCTGATGTTGCTTACAGACAGG
>Ga0335076_10001486_pt1 | contig 22644 bp, 21 predicted proteins | sample Lox_Sample_25_FD_206717 | JGI IMG/M metagenome (GOLD analysis project Ga0335076, IMG submission 206717) | Soil microbial communities from Loxahatchee National Wildlife Refuge, Florida, United States - Lox_Sample_2.5 | ecosystem: Environmental > Terrestrial > Soil > Wetlands | place: USA... | reverse complement strand
CTGGTCCCCGGCGGAAAGTTCGCCGCGGCCGATCTGTTCGAAGCCGGCGGTCTCAGCCTGGTCACCCGCGAGCTGCTCAAGAAGAACCTCGTCGACGGCTCCACGCCGAACGTCGACGGTGGCACGATCGCCACGGCCGCGGCGGCCGTCAGCGAGACCGCTGGCCAGAAGGTCGTGGTCCCGATCGAAACACCGCTCTCGAAGACGGGCGGGTTGACGATCCTCCACGGCACGCTCGCCCCCGACGGCTGCGTCATCAAGCTGGCCGGCCACGAACGGCGGCTCCACAAGGGTCCGGCTCGCGTCTTCGACAACGAGCACGACAGCTACAACGCGGTCCAGGAAGGCCGGATCGATCCCGGCGACGTCATCGTCATCCGCCACGAGGGTCCGGTCGGCGGTCCGGGTATGCAGGAGATGCTGTCGGTTACGGCGGCCCTGGTCGGCGTCGGCCTGGGCGAGACCGTCGCGCTACTGACCGACGGCCGTTTCTCGGGCGGCACCCACGGGCTGATGATTGGCCACGTCGCGCCCGAGGCGGCGCTCGGCGGCCCGATCGCGCTGGTCCAGGAGGGCGACGAGATCGTCATCGACGTCGAACGCCACGCCCTCGACCTCAACGTCCCGGAGGCGGTGATCGCCGAACGCCGGGCTCGCTGGACGCCGCCCGCTCCCCGCTACAGGAGCGGGGTCATGGCAAAGTACGCGGCCCAGGTCTCGTCGGCGTCGCTGGGCGCCGTCACGACGGGTCGCCGGCTGGCGGAGCAGCTCGGGACGTCGGCCGGGGCGAAGTAGCCCAGCCGCGGGGTGGCCGCTACGGCTGGTAGATCTCGGCCGAGGCGACGTCGTCGATGCCGACCGTGCCACCGGCGACCAGCACGCGGCCGTCCTGGAGGACCGTCGCCGTGCTGTCCTCGCGGCCGCTGGTGAGCGAACCGGTGGGCGTGAACGTACCGGAGACCGGGTCGTACAGCTCGGCGGACGAGATGTCGATGTTCTGGTTGGCGTCGAAGCCGGCCGCGACCAGGACCTTGCCGGTGGACAGCGGGACCGCGACCTGACCCTCGCGAACGGTCGACATCGTGCCGGTGGCGGTGAAGATGCCGGTCGTCGGATCGTACAGCTCGGCGGTCGCGAGATCGCTGTCAGGACCGAAGCCTCCGACGGCCAGGCAGCGGCCGTCGGGCAGAAGCGTCACGGTGTCGGCGGCCCGCGGCGTGGTCATCGAGCCGGTGGCGGTGAACTGGCCGGTCGTTGGGTCGTAGATCTCGGCCGAGGCCAGTGGATCCGCGCCGTTGAGTCCGCCCGAAACCAGGACCCGACCGTCGGCCAGCAGCGTCGCCACCGGCGAGTTGCGCGGCACCGACATCGAGCCGGTGGCGGTGAACCGGCCGGTCATTGGGTCGTAGATCTCGGCCGAGGCCAGGTCGTTGTTGTCGTCTGTTCCACCAACCACGAGGACGTTGCCGTCGGCCAGGGTGACGGCGGCCGGCCCGCCCCGGACGGTCGTCATCGAGCCGGTGAGACTGAACTTGCCGGTCTTGGGGTCGTAGACCTCGGCAGTGTTGAGATCGCCCGATGGACCCCCACCCGCGATCAAGACGCGGCCGTCCGACAGCAGGGCCGCCACCTGGTTCTCGCGCGGAGTCGACATCGAGCCCGTTGGGCTGAAGCTGTCGGTCATCGGACTGAACAGCTCGGCCGAAGCCAGGACGCTGTCCCCGTCGTGCCCGCCGACCAACAGAACCCGGCCGTCCTGGAGCAGTGTGGCGGTCTGGCCACCCCGGGGCGTTGTCATCGAGCCGGTGACGCCGAACGTGCCACCGGTCTGGACCGGACGCGGCCGCGTAGCCTCTGACGTCGGCGCGGACGAGGGCGACGCCGTCGCGCCCGAACCGCAGGCCGCCAGACCGAAGCTGACCAGAACCAGCAGCGCCGAGCGAACGGTTCGATTGATCAAGATGGGCCTCCTCTTCGACGCCGCAGCGCCGTTCCGGCCAGCTTGCCCTGGCGGACGAGTCTACACGCGCTCGGGTTCGGGCGCCTCCGGCGCCATCGCGAGGATCCGGAGGCGAGCGCGGCGCGCGGTGAGTGGAGCGGGGCGGCCCCACACCCGTGCCTTGCCCCGCTGAGGCACCATTGAGGTCCATCGCAGTCGAGGGTCGAAGTGCAGGCGCAAGTCAGCGGGACATTGTCCGAGCGGGAGGCCAGCGAGCTGGTCCAGCTCCTCCAGGGATTGCTGAGAGTCAGGAGCGTCAACCCGCCCGGCGACGAGATCCTCGCCGCGCGCTACCTGGAACGGGTCTTCGCCGATGATGGCCTGACGCCGACTGTGGTGGAACCTTTCCCCGGCCGGGGTTCGATCCTGACCCGAGTCCACGGCGACGGTACGGGCGGCGACCCGCTCCTGCTGCTGTCCCACCTCGACGTCGTCCCGGCCGAGCCTGCCGGCTGGAGCCACGATCCATTCGCCGGCGACCTGGCGGACGGCTATGTCTGGGGCCGCGGAGCGATGGACATGAAGGGCATGGTGGCCATGGAGGCCCAGGTCATGCGTCGCCTGGCCCGCGCCGCTCGCGACGCCGGGCGGGACCCGGCCGCGGACCCGGTGCCCGGCTTGCGCCGAGACGTCGTCTTCTGCTGCTCGGCCGACGAGGAGGCCGGCGGCTGGCACGGCGCCAGCTGGCTGGTCGACAACCATCCCGACTGGCTCCGCGCCGCGGCGGCGCTGAACGAGGCCGGCGGCATCACCATGACCTACGGCGGCAAGCGCTTCTACCCGATCCAGGTCGCCGAGAAGGGTTTCGTCGTCTACAAACTCCACGTCAAGGGCCGGTGGGGCCACGGCTCGGTGCCCACGCCCGACAACGCGGCGGTGCTGGCCGCGCGGATCGTGACGCGTCTCGGGGAACCCGGACCGGTGCGGCTCACGGACGCGATGGCGCTCTCGCTGAAACGGGCCCTGCCGCACATGGCGTCGCGCGCGGCGAAGGTCGTCGGAGGGCTGCTGAAGCCCGACGGCGCCCGCGGCGATGCCGCGGCCGTCGACGCCCGGGATGTCGACGCGGCCTTGCGCTCGATCTGCGACCCGGTCCTGGCCCGAACCCTCTCGGCGGTGATCCACGACACTGTGTCCGTCGGCATCGTCCAGTCCGGGGTGAAGTACAACGTCATCCCGGGTACGGCCATGATCGAGATCGACTGCCGGACTCTGCCCGGGACCGACGAGCCGGCGATGCGGGCTGAGATACGGCGCCGGATCGGCGAGGATCTGTGGGGCCGGATCGACGTCGAACTCGAGCAAGTGGGAGCCTCTGTGCAGGCGCCGCTCGACCACCCGATCTACCCAATCCTCGAGGCGGTCCTGCGCGATCGAGATCCCGAAGCCATACCCGTGCCCGTTCTCGCCCCATTCGCCACCGATGCCAAGCACCTCGCCAGGATCGGCGTGCCGGTCTTCGGCTTCTCACCGCTGGCGGTCGGCGAAGGCGACGGGCTGCTCGATCTCATGCATGGCGACGACGAGCGAGTTAGCGTCGACGCCTTGCGGTTCGGGCTGCCGACGCTCTGGGACGCGGTGATGCGCTATTGCGGCTGAGGGCCGCGGCTTGATCTCGGAGGCGCCGGTGGCCTGCCGGCCGCCAAACCTGCCACAGAACCGGGCGGCCAAGTGATGCCCAGAGGCACTTCGGCCCATGACCAAAGACCCGGCGCCAATGGGTTCTCCATGGCGTAGCCTGACGATAGTCGGGCGAAAGCGTTCACCGCTCGGGCAGCGTCAATCCACCGCCCGGCAGACCCGTCGGGAGCTAGAAATGGGCCAACCGTTCGTCGTTCAGATGCCCAATCGACCAGGTGAGCTGTCGCATCTCGCCAGAGCCCTCTGCGCCCGCGGCGTGAACATCGTCCAGATCCAGCAAAGCACGGCCGGAAACCTCGCCTGCGCCCTGATCTACACCGACTGCTGCGACGACGACACGGCCGACGTGCTCCACAGCATGGGCTACCAGTTCGTGGCCGGCTCGAGCGTCAACGTCGAGATCGAGGACACACCCTGCGCCTTCGGCGATGTCGCCCACAAGCTGGCCAGCGCCGGCGTGAACATCAAGAGCTGCTGCGTCGTCGGCCGACGCAACGGCCGGGCCGAATGGTCGCTCTCCGTCGACGACGAGGTCAGGGCTCGCGAGGTCCTGGGCCTCCCCGGCGTCGCCGCGGAGGTCGCGGGCAGCTAGCCGGGTTTCCTGTTCAGGCTCCGACGGTCTGCGCGGCTCGTCCAGTGGCGCGCGCCGTGGCTCGGGCCGTGGCCGTGGCTCGGGCCGTGGCCGCGAGCGCCGGGAGCCCCTGCCGCGGCTAATCGCCACCGTGGCCTCCGACCGCGCGGACTGCGAGCCGGGAGCGCCGATTCGGCAGCTCTCCGACCGTCATCTTCCCCGATTTCAGGGACAGGGGCGAGGAGCGCGGGTCCAGCGGCGAGCTGGTTCGAACGGTCGCCACTCGGCGGGCGCCACCACGATGCCGGCCCCTCGGCGGGCGCCACCAGGGTGCCCGCCCCTCGGCGGGCGCGCCCGCGGCCCCGCCGGACCGCCGCGCGGTCCCAACCTCCGGCGCCCTCGCCCGTCCGCTCGTCTACCTCGCCGGTCGCTGCTTGATCAAGTGGCCGCGGCGCGAGATGGCATGGGTCGAAAGGGCGGCCACGCCCATCGCCACGATCGCCCGTTCGGCCGTCGGAAGGGGCCGCACGATCGACAGGAATTCCTGGGCTCGGGCTCGGTCCACGATGCCGAGCAGCGCCTGGCCGCGCCCGGTCAGAGTGAGGGTCCGTAGCCGCCGATCCTCCGTGTCCTGACTGCGCTCTATCAGCTGGCGCTGGACCAGGCCATCGACCAGCCGGCTGGCCGCCGACTGCGAGCGGCCCAGGGTGTCGGCCAGATCCGCCACGGTCATCGTGCCGCTGTCGGCCAGGGCGTATAGCGCGGCGAGCTGTGTGAAGCCAAGGTTGAGCTCGCCAAGCTGAGCCGCGAAACCGATCACCAGGTCGCGCCAGATGGCCCGCCCCATGGCGATCCGGTCGGACAGTTCGCGAGGATTCTGGAGCCGATGGCGGGCTGCCTCGACCGGCCCCGACAGCAGCTCTCTGGCGGCCGACTCGACCGCTGCCCTGCTTGGCACCGTGAAGCTGGGCATGTGGAGGAACGGTCGCTGGTTGCCCCGCAGGATCCGCAACGGGGTGGTGGGCTGCCGCTGGGCCGTCTGGGTCTCGGCTGACCGGCCAGAGGCCGAGCCGGCGGACGGCGTTGCTCCGGGCGCCGTGCCGAGCTGAGCCGGGTCGGTGGCCAGCGGTGGGGCCGGCTGCGACCCTCCGATCGGGCCGGAGCCCAGGTTCGGGAGCCTGTTACGGAACTGTGGCATCGGCCCACGGTACGCCTCGGGCCCGATCCATGCAAACCTGCACACAATTCCTCTCGTGACTGCTAACGGTTGATTTAGTCTCGATTGGCCGGACCGCGCAGATTCGCGGTCCTACATCGATCAGGCCCAGACTCGCCTGCCTGCCCGTCCGATACGGCGCCCGTGGCGAGCCGAAGGAGACCCCGGACCAGCTATGGATCGCATCGCCTACGTCTTCCCCGGCCAGGGGTCCCAGTCAGTCGGAATGGGCCAGGCTCTGGTCGAGGGCTCGCCTGCCGCTCAGGCGGTCCTGGCCGAGGCCGACGAAGCGCTCGGCGAGTCGATCAGCCGGCTGGCCTTCGAGGGCCCCGCCGAGCAGCTGGACCTGACCGTCAACTCCCAACCGGCGCTCGTCGCCGTTTCGATCGCCTTCCTGGCCGCGCTTCGCGAACGCTGGGCCGCCGAGGGCGTACAGGCCCCGGCGCCGGCATTCGCCGCCGGCCACTCCATGGGCCAGTACAGCGCCATGGTCGCGGCCGGCGTCATCTCATTGGCCGACGCCGTCCGGCTGGTCCGCGAGCGCGGCCGGCAGATGCAGGCGTCGGGTCAGGGCCGGTCCGGTGCGATGGCGGCGATCATCGGCCTCGACGACGCCCGGATCCCGGAACTGCTGGCACTTGGGGCGAAGCTCGGCAGCATCACCGTCGCCAACCGCAACTCCCCCGGCCAGATCGTCATCTCGGGCGATCGCGCCGCGGTTGAGGCTGCGGTCGAGGGCGTCAAGGACCTGGGCGCCCGGCGCGGGATCGTGCTGCCGGTCTCGGTGGCCGCCCACTCGTCGCTGATGGCCGAAGCGGCCGAGGGCATGGCCCGCGTCCTCGCCCCGATCGCCTTCGCCGATCCAACGATCCCGCTCGTCGCCAATGCCGACGCTCGGCCGATCTCGACCGCAGCCGAAGCTCGCGCCGAGCTTATCGAGCATCTCACCCGCGGCGTCGACTGGGTCGCCGCGGTCCAGCGAATGTCCGCCGACGGAGTCACCACCTTCGTCGAGATCGGACCGGGCAAGGTTCTGACCGGGCTGATCAAGCGGATCGTCCCGGAAGCCACGGCCATCGCCACCGACGAGGCGGCGGCGCCGGGCGGGATAAACGTGCCTTTCGGCGTAGGAGTCGCCGGCTAAGCCCACCAACGGCGGCCCCAACGCCACCGCTTCGACCCCAGGAGGAACATCAACCCGTGCGCAACCCCGATTACAACCGCCGCGTCGTCGTGACAGGCCTGGGGGTCGTGAGCCCGATCGGCAACGACGTCGACACCGTGTGGGCGAATCTCACCGCAGGCAATTCCGGCATCGGCGAGATAACGCATTTCGACACCACCCCCTACGAGCACAAGGCCGGCGGCGAGGTCCGCGACTTCGACATCACGAAGTGGTGGAACTTCAAGGACGCCCGCCGCACCGAGACCACGGTCCATTTCGCCGTCGCGTCCGCGCGGATGGCGCTGGCCAACTCGGGCCTCGAGATCACTGACGAGAACCGCTACGACGTCGGCGTCGTGTACGGCTCGGGCGGCGGTGGCCAGGCGCTCTTCATCGCCAACCAGGAGACCTGGCACACCAAGGGCATCCGGGCGGTCAGCCCCTTCTTCATCGCCAACGGCCTGGTCGACGCCAGCTCCGGCACGATCGCGATCGAGACGGGCGCCAAGGGCCACAACTTCTGCCCGGTCTCGGCCTGCTCGACCGGCACCCACGCCATCGGCGAGGCCGCCGAGGTCATCCGCCGAGGCGATTGCACGGCCGTGATCTGCGGCGCCGCGGAGTCACCGTTACTCGAGCTCGTCCACATCGGCTTCACCAACATGCGCGGCATGGGCTTGCCCGTGCCGGGCAAGTCGATCCAGACGGTATCGCGACCCTTCGACCGCACCCGCGACGGCTTCGTCCTGGGCGAGGGCGCCGGGGCAATGGTCCTCGAGGATCTCGAGCTGGCCAAGGCCCGTGGCGCGACCATCTACGCCGAGGTCGTGGGCTACGGGTCCTCCGCCGATGGCTTCGACATGATCGCCCCGGCGCCCCACGGTGAAGGCGCCGCCCGGGCCATGAAGAACGCCCTCCAGCGGCGGGGTGTTCCAGCCGACGAGGTTGACATGCTCAATCCCCACGGCACCTCCACCCCGGTCGGCGACAAGTGCGAGGCGGAGGCGATCTGGGAGGCCTTCGGCAGCCACACCCCCGACGTCCTGATCTCGGCCACGAAGTCGATGACCGGTCACATGATGGGTGCGGCAGGCGCGTTCGAAGGGGTCGCCACGGTCCTTTCGGTCTACCACCAGACGGTTCCGGGGACGCTCAACTATGCCGAGCCGGATCCCGAGTGCGACATCCACGTCGCCACCGAGACCATCGAGAAGCCGATCCGTTACGCCCTTTCGAACAACATCGGGCTGGGCGGCCACAACTCGGCTGTGATCTTCAAGCGTTACGCCGGCGACTGACAAGCGCCTCCGCCAGGCGGCCGCGAAAGCCGATCCGCTGTTGAACGGAGGCTGCTCTGCTATACGTTCCGAGCGCCCGAGCACACCGGAGCCGTCTGCCGGGATACGCTCGCACATGCCCATCGTCGGCCTCGGCCGGTGAGCGAATGGAGCGGGGCCGACGCCAGTCGCACGAACCGCGGGGTGATGCGGGCTTCGCTCACGTCCCTGCCACCAGCGGCCGGTCTTGCCGTCGCGAGCCGCACGACAGGTTTACCGGGGCAATGTTTAGCAGTTAACTCATGTTATAGTTTGCCCATGGCTGACAGGACGACGGCAGCCTCCGGCAGCTCGGCAACCGCGGACGTCTCCGAGGCGGCGCTGGAAACGAGTCGGCTGCTTCTGGACTTCCTCCACGCGGCCTACGCCACACGCAATCTCGACCGGCCCGGCGAGGGCAACGGCAACGGCCGCACAGGCCACGATTTGCCTCCGGAGCACGGGGGCTCCGCCGAGGACGTCTCGGCGCACGCCGTCCGGGTGGCTATCCACGTCCACCAGCACGGTGAGCGAACAGTCGGGCAGGTTGCCTCCGGTTTGGGCATCTCCTACGGTTGGGCCAGCCGGGTCGTCGAAGAAGCCGAGGCAAGTGGCTACCTGATTCGGGAGCGCGATCCCGACGACCGGCGGGTGGTCCGAGTCCGGCTCAACCCGGACAAGCTCGAGGAGGTCCAGCGAGCCTACGAGTGGCGCGGCCGCGCCGTCCAGGAGGCTCTCGACCCACTCACCGATTCTCAGGGGGAGGCCGTCCGGCTCTTCCTCAGGCGCGTGACGTCACTCATGCTTGGTCGCGCGCCTGAGCAGTCCTGAGGCGCGTCGGAAAGGCGGAGCCGGTACAATCCGGAGGTCGGATGCGCCGCGCCGCGAGAGGCCGGGTGGCACCGAACGCCGTCCCACCGGCGGGTATGATCCCGCCGTGCCAGATGAGTCGAGCGCCGCCGGCGGTGGTCGCCTCCGCTTGCTGAACGTCGAGGAGATGGCCCGTGCCCACAACCGATCCCGCCCGTCGCGCTGTAGTCACCGGCCTGGGCGCCGTGACGCCTATCGGTAATACGGCCCCGGCCTACTGGGAGGGCTTGCTGGCCGGTAAGTCGGGCGTGGGCCCGATAACTCAGTTCGATCCGAGCGGGCTCGACGTCCGGATCGACGCCGAGGTCAAGGACTTCGACCCGAGCGCCGCCATGGATCGCAAGATGGCCCGCCGGATGAGCCGCTTCATTCACCTCGCCATGGCCGCCGCGGCGGAGGCCGTCGGAGAATCGGGCATCGACTTCGAGGCCTACGACCAGGACCAGCGCGATCGCGTCGCCGTCTGCATGAACACCGGGGGCGGCGGCATGGACCAGGTCATCATCGGTACCCAGGTGATCGCGGACAAGGGTCCGGGACAGGTTTCGCCCTTCGCCATCCCGGCCCTGTCCGGGTCGATGGCCGCTTGCCAGATCTCGATGCGCTACGGGATCACCGGACCCGTGATCACCCAGGTCGCGGCCTGCGCCAGCAGCGTCATTGCCTTCATCGACGGCATGCGAATGATCCACGACGGCGAGGTCGACGTGGCTCTGGTAGGCGGCACCGAAGGCTCGCTGTTGCCGATCGCCTTCGCCGCGCTGGGGAACATGGGCGCGCTGTCGCACCGCAACGACGATCCCACCCATGCGTCCCGGCCGTTCGATCGCGAGCGCGACGGCTTCGTCTTCGGCGAGGGCGCCGCCGTCGTCGTCCTCGAGTCGGCCGAGCACGCTATGGCCCGCGGGGCGAAGATCCTGTGCGAGGTAGTCGGCGGCGGCATGACCGCGGACGCGTTCCACATCAGCGCCCCCGACCCGAGCGGTCGCGGCGCCGCGGCGGCGATGACCAAGGCCCTTCGCAACGCCGGGGTGGCTCCCGATGAGGTCGACTACATCGTCGCCCACGGAACCTCGACCCCGCTCAACGACATGACCGAGACGAAGGCAATCAAGACCGCCTTCGGCGCCCACGCCTACAAGGTCGCGATCAGTTCGCCCAAGTCGATGGTCGGTCATCTGCTTGGGGCGGCCGGCGCGGTTAGCGGCCTGGCCGCGATCGGCGCCATCCGCGACGGGGTCATGCCGCCGACCGCGAACCTGACGGACCCGGATCCCGAATGCGACCTCGACTACATCCCGAACGTGAAGCGATTCAAGAAGGTCGACACGGCGATCATCAACGGCTTCGGGTTCGGCGGCCAGAACGCGGTCACGGTCTTCCGCCGCTTCCAGGCCTAGAGCCGCCTCGCGGTCCGGTATCGCGGCGCAACGGCTCCCGAGGGCGGCCGTGCCCGTTCGACCGGGCAGTGTAGGATTCCCGCGTGAAACGCCGCCGACTGCTCCCTGCCTGGCTGCGACGCGGCGTTGAGGCCGGCGTGGTCGGCGCTTTGCTGTCGATCGGGACGCTGGTGGCGTTCCAGCTGGCCCGGCCCGAGCCACGGCTGACCCTGCCCAACGGCATCGACACCTCGTTCATCCTCGCACCGGCGGTCGTGGCCCTGGGTATCCTGGTAGTCGCCTACCCGACGTTCATGGCGGCCACTCGCGAGGACGCGATCCTCGGCGGTGTGGCCGCGTTCCTGGTTGCCGCCGACGCGTTCATGCTCATCTCCTTCGCGGCCCGGGACGAGGTCCTGATCCACCCGCTGGTGCGAAGTCTCCCGCTCGGCGTCCTGGCTTCCGCGGCCGCCGTTCCGGTCGCCCTGGTCGGGCTTTTCTTCGGGCCTATCGCCGCGCCTCTCGGCTTCGGACGATCCGCGGGAATCCGTTCAGCCGTGGCCGGTGCGGTCGCCGGCCTCATCGCGGTCCTGGCGGTGGCCTACACGGTCTGAGCGCTGGACTCCCGGTCTGCGGGGCCGTGGGCGCTGTGGTGGCGCTGCGAGGGTCGGTCCGTGGCGCTGTCGGGCGGTGGCGCGGTCAGGCGGGGCCGACCGCGGTCTCGATCGTGGGTGCGCGGCCGCCGTCTGCCGCGATCGAGCCCAGCCGGAAGCGGCGCAGCCGCAGCGAGTTGGACACCACGCTGACCGACGAGAAGGCCATCGCGCCGGCCGCGAGAGCGGGATTGAGAGTGACCCCGAAGATCGGGAAGAGCGCCCCCATGGCCACCGGGATCAGGATCACGTTGTAGCCGAAGGCCCACAGCAGGTTCTGGCGGATTGCCCGCCTGGTCTGGCGCGAGAGCCGGATCGCGGTCGCCACCGCTCGCGGATCGCCGCCCACGAGAGTGACGTCGGAAGCCTCCACGGCAACGTCGGCACCGGTGCCGATGGCGATCCCGACGTCCGCCAGGGCCAGGGCCGGGGCGTCGTTGATACCGTCGCCGACCATCGCCACTCGCAGACCCCGAGCCTGGATAGCGGCCACGGCGTCGGCCTTGCCGGCGGGCAGGACCTCGGCCATGACTCGCTCCGGCGGGATGCCGACGGCGGCGGCCACGGAGCCGGCAACCAGCCGCGAATCGCCCGTAACCATCCAGACCTCGATGCCGGCGGCGCGAAGCTCGCGGACCGCTTCGGCAGCCTCGGGCTTGATCTCGTCGATCGCCGGCAGCGCTCCGGCGGCCCGACCTTCGACGGCCAGATAGGTCATCGCCGACGCCGCGCCGTCAGCTCCCTTCGGCGCGACAGGGAACGCCGCCGTGCCGCCGGCGAGGATCGACAGATCCACTCCTTCGTCGGCGAGGAAAGCGGCGCTCCCGACGAGAACGTCCTTGCCGTCGACGCGGCCCCGCACGCCGCGACCGGCCACTGCCGCAAAGCCTTCGACGGTGGCATGGCCGAGACTGGCCTCGTCCGCCCGGGCCAGGATCGCCGCCGCAAGCGGGTGCTCGCTCCCCCGCTCCACCGAGGCGGCGATGTCCAGGACCTCGACCGAGCTGAAACCCGGCGCGGCGGTCACCGGTCCCAGAACCGGCCGGCCGCGGGTGAGCGTCCCCGTCTTGTCGAACACGACCGCGTCCACGCCGGCCGCCGTCTCGAGGGCCTCGCCGCCGCGGATGAGAATGCCCGCCTCGGCGCCCTTGCCGGTCCCGACCATGATCGCCGTCGGCGTGGCCAGACCCATGGCGCAGGGGCACGAGATGACCACGACCGTGATGAACGCGACCAGAGCGTGGGTGATGCGCGGATCCGGGCCCAGCACGTACCACAGCCCGAACGTCAGCGCGCCGAGACCGAGCACGACGGGGACGAAGATGCCACCGATCCGGTCGGCCAGCCGCTGGATCGGGGCCTTGGAGCCCTGCGCCCGCCGGACCAGATCGACGATGTGGGCCAGGGCCGTGTCCCGGCCGACCCTCGTCGCCCGGAACAGGAACGTTCCCGTGCCGTTCATCGTGGCCCCGATCACGACCGCCCCGGGACCCTTCTCGACCGGCAGCGGCTCGCCGGTCAGCATCGACTCGTCGACGGCGGACTCGCCTTCCACGACCCGGCCGTCGACGGGGACGCGCTCGCCCGGCCTCACCCGAACCAGATCCCCGACCCGAACCTCCTCGAGGGGGACGTCCACCTCGGCGCCGGCCCGCACGATCCGAGCCGATTGAGCCTGGAGACCGAGCAGCTCCTTGATCGCCCCGACCGTCTGGGCTTTGGCTCGGGCCTCGAGCCAGCGGCCCATCAGGACCAGCCCGACGATGGCGGTCGAGCTATCGAAGTACGTCTGGGGTTCGATGCCCGCCGACCGGAAGAAACCCGGCGCCAGGGTAACCAGGACGCTGTAGGCCCAGGCCGTCGAGGTGCCCACGACTACCAGAGTGTCCATGCCGGTCGACCGGTGGATCGCGGAGCGCCAGGCCGCTCGATAGAAGCGCCGGCCGGCCCAGAACTGGACGAACGTCGCGGGTCCGATCAGCACCCAGGCTAGCTGCTCCATCGTGAGCGGCAGATTCGGGGTGTACATCAGGGCCATGGTCGCCGCCGCGACCGCCAGTGCCACCGCCGCCGACACGCCCAGCGAGCGCCGATCCCACGCCCTTTGGGCGGCTTCGGCGTCGGCCTCGTCGGCGAGGCTCGCGGAGTCCTCCTGGGGCCCGGCCATCGGCCTGACTTCGTAGCCGGCGGCCTCGATCGCGCGGGCGAGCTCGTCAAGTCCGGCGATCTCCGGCAGGTAAGTGATCGTGGCGACCTCGGTGGCGAGGTTGACGCTGGCTTCAGCCACGCCCGGAGTCTTGCGCAGGAACCGCTCGATGCGGTTGACGCACGAGGCGCAGCTCATGCCTTCGATGGGCAGCTGGATTTCAGCGGGGGCGGCGGGTTCGATCGTCTGCATACTCCCGGGGAGTATAGCCCGGACCAGCCGGGCACTGCAACGCGAGGCGGCCGTCAGCTGGCCTTGGGCGCGCCCGCGACCTAGACTTGCGGCGATGAACCGCCCGGCCGCCGCATTCACGACCTGCCCCGTGCCGTGGGGAATCATCCACGTGGCCACGACCGGGGCCGGGATCGTGGCCGTCGATCTCGGGGCGGAGACTCCGTTCTTCGTCGACGACCTGGCGAGGCGGCTCCACGGCGCCGTTCTACCGGCGGAGGACGGCTGCGTTCCCGCGGAGTGGCGCTCTCTACTGGACGAGGCCACGACCCAGATCGGCGAGTTCCTGGCCGGCGGCCGCCGAGAATTGGCCGTCCCGATCGACCTGCGCGTCTCGGATTGGGATCGGCTGGTCCTGACCGGCGCGGCGCGGCTCCAGTTCGGCGAGACCGCCAGCTACGGCGAGCTGGCGCGCCGAATCGGCCGACCTGGCGCGGCACAGGCTGTGGGCGGCTCGATGAGCCGCAATCCCGTGCCGATCCTGATCCCGTGTCATCGAGTCATCGCCGCGGGTCGCAGGCTGGGCGGCTACGGCGGCACCACTCAAGCCGGCCGTCTTGCGGCGCTCGATCTGAAGCGCCGGCTCCTGGCCATCGAAGGCACGACGACGGTCGACTAGGTGCCCCCCGGCAGCTGAGCCGGAGCTGATGTGGAGCGGGAGCCAGCGCGCCCGAGCCAGCCCGCGGCGAACCCGGCTCTCCGGGCGGCGCTAGCGATGGCCTTCCTGGAGCTCCATCTGCTCGAGGGCGACGACGATAGCCAGCGCCAGCGGGACGTCGAAACCGGGCGCGATCTGGATGCCGTAGCCGCCGTGGAGGCTGAGGAGCTTGCGGGAAGCCAGGATGACGTCCTGGCCCCCGTTCGTGACGTGGAACTCGCGAGCTATCCAATCGCCCGTCACGGCCAGCTGGTCGCCGTTGGCCGCGGTTATGGTGAAGTTGTCGCCCATGAAGCTGACCAGGGCCTTCTGGATGGTCGCCACGACCTGATCGCCCTGCTTGATCTCGAAGGTCTTGCGCAGATGGGCCAGCGACTGGTTGATCTCGTAGAGCGGCCGGCCGGTCAGGTCCTGCAGCACCAGGGTGCGGCGAATGGCCAGCGCCTTGCCGTCCACCAGGAAGGCGTGGCCGCCGCTGGCGTCATCGATCCAGAGGTCGCCTCCGATCGACATCAGCTGCTGGTTGAGGACGAAGGTCTGGCCCGGCGCGGCGAACGACATCTGCGACCCTCCTGGTGCTGCGTTGACCGTCAAGACGGAGCATAGCCTTCCCGGTCCGCTTCGTCGGGTGCGTGGGCCGGTGAGGTCAGGCTGCCCTCGGACTCGAGCCACGAGTTCGTGGGCGTGGCCCAATAAGCGGCCATGGCCTCGAGCCGGCCGGCATAGGCGGCCCGTGCCGTCTCGAACTCGGCCCAGGCCCGATCCGGCGGCTGGAGCTCGTAGCCGGCCCGGGTCAGCCGGACGCAGGCTTCGTCGAACGCGGCTCGGTCCAGGTTCCGTGGCCGCGGCACGTCCCCCCGCGACACCACTCCAGACCGAAACCCGAGGTTGGTGATGTCCTCGACCAGGTGCGAACCGACCCGGCGAAAGAGCTCGGCCTCGCCATGAGCCAGCCCCGTCGTGGTAGTCAGTACCAGGCAGGCCGCGTCGAGCACGGTCCCGAGGGCGCTGATCCAGGACAGGTTGTCGTGGCTCGAGCGGAAGAAGCCCAGCAGAGGGTAGGCCACGTGCGTATCCAGAACCTCGGCCGCCCAGCGTTCCCAGTCGGCGAAGAGCTCCGGCAGGCGGTCGGTCATGTCCAACTGGGCGTAGACCTCGAGCAGCGCGACGGCAGACGGCGGTGCGCCGGCGGCGGCCTGGAGCGTCACCACGTGGACCTCGCGGCGCTGGTAGGACCCGTAGAGCGAGAAGAGGAAGGTGACCACGAGGGCCACCACGCCGAGGCCGCTCGCCGCCGCGACCACGACGACGGCCCGAGCCAGCGGTCCGGTGGCAACCACGTCGCCGAAGCCCAGGGTCAGGATCGAGCTGGCGGCGAAGTAGAAGGCCGTCCCGATCTCGTGGGGCCGGGGCGAGAGCTGGTCGCTCAGCGCGTACAGGATCAGGCCGTAGCCGACGATCATGCCGGCCAGCCAGACCGCCAGCAGGACCAGGGTCGCGGCCGGCGCGAACAGCCCGAGCAGCGTGTCGCGGGTGGCGCCGTCGGGGCGGCGGCCGATCGCCCGGAACAACCGCCACGAGGACCGGATGACGTAGCGGCCGATCCGCAGCCGGCCCGGGGTGGGACGCGGCACGACGATCGTCTCGAAGAGGTCCCAGACCACCAGCATCACCAGCAGGACGCCAAGGAGGGCCGCGATCGGTTCCATGACGACGATCATCGGACTTTCAGCCGAGCGCCGCCGCGAGGGTCACGCCCGTTTCGCGTTCCGCGAGATCCCAGAGCTGGACCATCTCCTCCGGGTCGTCGATCCGCTTGCCGACGCCGCGGACGACGGGCGCGCCGAAGGTTATCCAGCGGGGCGCATACAACGTTCCGCCGCTGGCCGCAGGATCGGTCGCGGCCCGCAGCTGGGGCAACGCGCCCAACGCGGCCGGCTGGCCGACCGTCGCGGTCACCAGGCTCCAGAAGCGTTGGAGGAGGCCGCCGTTGGCCCGCACGCTCTGCCGCTGCAGGTCGGTCTTGGACAGTCCGGGGTCGGCCGCGTAGGCCGTCAAGCCTCGAGCCGCGAGCCGGCGGTTCAGCTCGAAGGCGAACTGCAGGTCCGCCCGCTTGGACATTCCGTAGGCTTCCCAGGGGTCGTAGCAGCCGTGCATGTGCGGGTTCGAAAGGTCGTACCGGCCGGCCTGGAAACGCGCCGTCGAGGTCGTGTTGACGACCCGTGGCGCCGGCGCGGCGAGCAGCGCCTTTAGCAGGCGCATCGTCAGGGCGAAGTGGCCGAGCAGGTTCGTCCCGAACTGGATCTCGAAGCCGTCGTCGGTCTGGCCTTCTTTGACTGCCATTACACCCGCGTTGTTGAAGAGCAGGTCGATCGCCGGATGGGCGGCCACGACCGCGTCGGCGAAGGTCGCGATCGAGGCCAGCGAACCCAGATCCAGCTCCAGGATCTCGAGCGACGCGTCCGGGGCCGTGGAGGCGATCTCCCGACGCGCCGCCTCGGCCTTGTCCCGGTTGCGAGCCCCGATGACCACACGGGCGCCGTGGATCGCGAGCTGGCGCGAGGTTTCGAGCCCGAGCCCGCCGTTGCCGCCGGTGACGACGGCGATCTTGCCGCTCAGGTCCGGTATGTCGCGCGCCTGCCAGCCCATCACTCAGCCATTCGTGGCGGTCGTGAGCAGCCCCCTGGACCGGAAGCTGGCGTCCAGGCCGCCAATGAGCGCGTCGATAGCGGTCTCGAACTGGGCCTCGTCGTCGCCCATGAGTGCCCAGGCCTCGGTCATTGCCGCGATCATCAGCGGGAAGCGCCCCGGGTCGATGCCCGAGTAGGCCCGGGCGATCTCCTCGGACGCGAGCGGCTCGGTTCCGGGCGTGACGCCGACGTGGACCATGCAGTCGCCGATCACGAACGAAGCCGCGGTGTCGACGGCCTCGAGCGCGGCACCCGGGGTGAGTCCGCCGGCGACGAGCGCTCGCAGGGCCAGCTCGACCATCTCGATGCCGGCTGTGGTCATGACCGGCTGCGTCGACGCGACCGGCAGGGCGTTGGGGTGGCGCATGAGGGCGGCCCGGTATTCACGGGCGATGGTCAGCTCGGCTTCCTGCCAGCTCGCCGGCTGCCAGTCGGCCGGGACTGCGATCTCCGACAGGATCGCCTCCACCACGCCCTGGAGGATCGCCTGCTTGTTGGGGAACCAGTGGTAGACGGCCATCGGATCGACTTCCAGCTCGCGCCCGAGGGCCCGCATCGTCAGGCCAGTCAGCCCGTCCCGGTCGACTATTGCCAGGGCGGCGGCGACGACCCGCGGTCGGGTAAGGTGATCGCGGCTCGTCGCACCGTTCGTGTCGATCGTTCCGGACGCGGATGACCGTCCAGCCATTACTCCCAGACCTTCTCGTCGCTGACCGAGAACCGCCACATCGCGACGGCCGTCATACCCGCCGCGAAGACCAGGGTAGCGGCGGCTGGGACGATGGTAGCGTCCAGACCGCCGTGATCGAGGATCACCGCGCGGAAACCCTGGAGCATCCAGTATGCCGGGCTGAGCGGGGCCAGAGTCCGGGCCCAGCCTGGCAGGACGTCGACCGGGGCGAGGGCCCCGCCGATGCCGGCAAAGACCATCGCGGCCAGGTTGACCACGGCCATCAGCTGGCTCTGGGTCCGCAGGACGGCGGTCAGGAGCATCGAGAAGGCAACCAGGACCACGATGCAGCAGACCATCATGACGCCCAGGCCCGCCACGGAGCCGTCGATGCGCATCCCGAAGACCACCACGCCGACGGCGAAGAGGGCGATCAGCTGGACGAGCATCAGGAGCGCCGAAGGCAGGATCTTGCCCAGGCTGATCTCGAGCGTCGTGGCCTCGCTGGCCCGCAGCCGGTCCCAGGTGCCCCAGCCGTGCTCGCTGAAGAAGGCGGTCCCGATGAAGCCGACTCCGAAGAAGGCGAACATCACGGCCATGCCCGGCACGACGAGCTCGGCGCCGCTGGCGTCGGGGTAGCCGTTGGCCATCAGGACGGCGCGGCCCGTGCCCTGCAGGAAGGTCATCATGACCAGCGGCATGGCGGTCAGCAGGACGATGGGCGCCGGGTCCGCCATCAGCAGCTCCCAGTTCTGACGCATCAGAACCAGACTACGCGACCAGTTCATCGGTGATCTCCTCCGTCTCGGTTGGGGTTTCTTCGTTGGATCGCCGGCCGGTGAGAGACAGGTAGACCGCCTCGAGGCTGGGCCGGACGATGTCGACGCCGCGCAGCCTGGCGGCCGACCCGTTGAGCCGGGTCATGATGTCGGCGGCGGCGCGGGCCGGGTCGGGAGTCTTGAGAGTGGCCACCGGGCCCGAGACCTCGAAGCCGTCGAGCGCCGGCGCCGGACCGTCGAAGGTCAGCCGCAGCGCGGGGCTACCGTACTCGGCGACCAGATCGACCACCCGGCCCCGGGCGATTACCTGACCGGCCTCGAGCACGGCTACGGTCGCGGCCAGGTCCTCGATCTCGGTCAGGTAGTGCGAGGTGTAGACGACCGCGCAGCCGGCGGCGGCCCGGCGCCGGACGACTTCCAGGATCTGGTTGCGAGTCCGTACATCGGCCCCCACGGTCGGCTCGTCGAGGAAGAGCACCTTCGGGTCGTTGACCAGGGCCATGGCGGTATGGAGTCGTCGCTTCTGGCCGCCGGACAGGGTGCCGGCTCTCTGGCCCAGCAGCCGAGTCAGGTCGAGCGCGTCGGCGACGTCCACGACCCGGTCCCGGACGGTCCTGCCGCGCAGTCCGGCGAGCTCGGCGAAGAAGCTCAGGTTCCGCTCGACAGACAGCACCGGGTAGACGCCCAGGTCCTGAGGCGCGAGTCCGAGCAGGCCGCGAGCCGTCTGCGAGTCGGCCAGGGCGTCGACGCCGCCCACTCGAACCGATCCGGAGTCCGCGCGCCGCAGCCCCGCAACGATTGAGACGAGGGTGGTCTTGCCCGCGCCGTTCGGTCCGAGCAGCCCGACTATCTCGCCGGATCGAGCGTCGAGGTCAACGCCGCGGAGCACCTCGTTATCTCCGTAGGCCTTCCGCAGGCCCTTGATCTCGAGCATCTGTCACGTCCTTTCTACAGTGTAGAACTCTACCGTGTAGAAATGTAGCTCTACGTTGTAGACCTGTCAACAGTTGTCGGTGCTGCGCGAGTCCGGCTCGCGCGGCGGACGGGGACTCGGCTGTCGGCGCGATCCGGGCCAGCGCAGAGACGGTCCGGTCGCGTCCTCCAACGGCTCGAGGTTCGCGGCGATCCGGGCCGGGGGTAGCCAGCCGCCGCCATCCGGGCGACGCGCCGTTCGGGCGGCCGATTGGCAGTCGGGACCACTCCTGCCATGCTGCGCGGCGTCGGGCCAACGGCGCAGGTTGCCCGGGCCCGGCGGGAGCATCGGGGGACGCGATCATGACTCGCTCGATCCGTAGCACCGGCCTTCTGGCCTCGATCCTGATAGTGCTCGCGGGCTGCTCGAGCACGGCCTCGCCGCCGACGACGGCGGGCGCGACGCCGCCAGCCGCGAGCCAGACGCCGGTCGCCTCGGCCACCCAAGCAGCGACGCCGGCCGCGACGGCCACGGCCGCGGTCACGGCGACGCCGTCGCCCACTCCAAAGCCCACGCCAAAGCCCACGCCCAAACCTGCCCCGGTCCGGCACGCCTACCTGCTCTACACCAAGAGCGTGAGCATCACCGGCGGCTTCAAGAAGCAGCTCTGGGTCGTCAAGGCGGACGGGACGGGCGCCCACCAGATCTCCACGGGCCCCAACGAGCCGAATATCAGCCCACCCACGCATGACATCGCCGCCGCCTGGTCCCACGATGGCGCCACCGTGCACATCGTCACCTACTCGGCGACTTCATCCGAGGGGACGAACTGCACGCCCTCGATAGCCAACCTGCCCATCGACGGCGGGGCCGCCAAGGCCGTCAGCGTCTCGCTGACCAATCACGACGACAACTTCCTGTGGTCGCCCGACGACACCAAGATCGTCTTCCGGCACTGGGTCAGCGAGCCCAACTGCGTCCAGAACCTGATCGACGAGAACACCGACCTGGAGGAGATGAACGCCGACGGCAGCAACCTCCACACGATCGCCTCCAACGTCACCTACGAGATCACCGCCTGGACCTCTGACGGCAAGTCGCTGATCGGCGTCGACCCGGACACCGGCCGCGCCCAGAGCGTCAGCCTCAGCAACGGCGCCGCCACCGCCATCGGTCCCCTTGCGGCGACGTTCCCAGCGGTTTCGCCCGACGGCACCGGGGTCGCGTTCGTCAGCTCCGGCCGCCTCCACGTCGCCAATGCCAACGGCACTGGAGCGATCGACCTGGGCGCCGCCTCCGCCACCGACTACGGCCCGGTCTGGTCCAAGGACGACACGGAGCTCGCCTGCGAGCGAACGGTCGGCTCGTCCAACAAGGTGGTCGTGCTCGTCCTGCCCAATCCGTCGGCGACGGCGCTATACAGCACCACCGCCTCGATCGAGTCGCCGCTGGTCTGGTCGCCCGACAAGTCCGAGGTCGCATTCGGCGTCCAGGGCAGCACCTTCCGGGTCGCGGAGGCCAACGGCACGTCGAGCCAGCCGGTGGCCGGAACTACGGGAGCGAGCCTGATCTCCTGGCAGCCCTGATCGGACCCGGCCGGGCCAGCCGGCGGGCCGTCGTCGCGCTACTGGCGGGCGACCGGCCTCATCGGGAAGACGCCGACGACGCTCGGGCTGGTCGGGTCGAGGAGCAGCTCGCAGCCCACCTCGCCCGCCCGGATGAGTTCGCCGAGAAACCCGGCTTCGCGTTCCGGCAGACCGATGAAGACGGTCGCCTGGCCGGTCGACATGGGGCTGACCTCGTCCTCGAGGCCTTCGATGAGGAAGCGCCGGCGGAGCTCGTGGACGGGAATGTAAGGCCGGCTCTTGATGAAGCGGCGCATCTGAGCCAGGGTGCAAGACGCCCTGGCGGTCGCCGGCTCAAGGTCGTCCTCCGCCCCCATGTCCGGCTGGCCCGGTGGGCCGCCGTCCGGGAAGGCGCCGTCCGGAGACTCGCTGGCCGGCTTCGCCAGCGCGGGACGACCGGCCGTAGCCTCGCGGCGTCCTCGTTCACCGCTGCGGCTCGGCCCGGCTCCGTTGGTCGACCGTCGCGGCGGCGCCACGGTCGCGGTCATCTCGTCGGGCGCCCCGGCGGTCAACTCGGATTCCCCGCCGCCGGGCGACATGGCGGCGGGATTCGCCGAGCCACGCCCGCCGTGTCCCCTACCGCGGCGTCTCGGGCTCATCGGGCGGGAGTCAAATTCGGGCCGCGGCCAGCTCGACGGCTTCGGCCGGCGCGGTGCCCGACAGCACCTTCTCGGCGTAGCGAGCGGCGAAGGTGCTGGCGGCCTGCTCGAAGACGATCTTCTTGATCGAGTCCTCTTCCAGCCCGTAGCCCCACTTGATCGCGGCGATGTTCTCGTCGATGTACTTCTTGGGCAGGGCGTGGACCAGGTGCTCATCGGTGAACTCGACGTCGCAGACGCACAGCAGCCGGCCCAGGGCGATCATATTGCCGAAGAGGTCGCGGCCGAACTTCTCGACGCCGAGCTGGAGAAACGGGATCTCCTCGCCGGTCTCACCGGGCTTCATCAGGCCGACGTCGGCGATGACGTAGTCCGTGCTGAGATGCACCGGGCCTCGATCGGCCAGGCGCAGGACCACGTCGGCGCATTCGACCACGAAGTTGGAGATCGGCTCACTGTCGTAGCGAAGGAAGGCCTCGCTCATGCCGCCCCGAACCGACGAGTCGTAGTCGAAAAGGAGCGTGACCTCGTAGCCCATCACCGACAGCAGGCTGGCCATGGTGCTGCCGATGACTCGGACGCCCTGACCGCCCACGCCGTCGATGACGATCGACTTGCCTGCCATGATCTCTCCTCGCCCTCGCGGCGCTAGTTGCCCGAGCCGTTTCCGGAACCGCTGCCGACGGGCTGCGGCTCGCCCTTGATGATGCCCGTCTGATGCGCCTCGAGGTGCGTCGAGCCGGGGGGCGCGGCCTTGTATTCGGTCTTGTAGTGCTGGAGCATCTCGTTCGCGCTCGAGAAGCCGATCCGCCGGCCGTTGTTCTCGATGCACTGGCTGGCAATGTCGACGAAGGCGAAGCCCGGGAATTCGATCGCCTCCCTGATCGCCTTCTTCATCGGCCCCTGGTGGTACACGGTCGTCTTGGCGTAGAAGGCGTTCGGGTTCGAGGCCACGATGCCCTGGAGGTTGATCGGCGTGTAGGAAGTGCCGGCGGGCGACGAGATCGTGCTCGTGCCCCGGGGCGTCGTCGGGCCCGCCTGACCGCCGGTCAGTCCGTAGATCTCGTTGTTGTTGCAGAGGACGGTGATGTTCGGGTTGCGGCGGATCGAGTGGAGCAGATGATTGCCCCCGATCGAGGCCGTGTCGCCGTCGCCGGAGACGACGATGACGTTCAGCTCGGGCCGGACCATCTTGATGGCCTCGGCGACCGGCAGGGTTCGGCCGTGGAGCGTGTACACCGACTCGAAGTTCATGTACGCGCCCATCCGACCGGTGCAGCCGATCCCGGTGACGATGACGGTGTTGTCCTTGTCGAGGCCGAGCTCGTCCATGACGCTGGCGAGCTGCTGCATGATCAGACCGATGCCACAGCCCGGGCACCAGATCGTCGGGAAGAGGTCGGTCTTCAGCTTGTCCTTGACTGCCATTGCATGAACCTCTGCGGGGACGCGGGTCAGCCGGC
>Ga0335076_10001485_pt1 | contig 22664 bp, 26 predicted proteins | sample Lox_Sample_25_FD_206717 | JGI IMG/M metagenome (GOLD analysis project Ga0335076, IMG submission 206717) | Soil microbial communities from Loxahatchee National Wildlife Refuge, Florida, United States - Lox_Sample_2.5 | ecosystem: Environmental > Terrestrial > Soil > Wetlands | place: USA... | reverse complement strand
GTCATAGGCAGTAAAATGGCTGTCACGGTTGTCGAGCCAGCCGCCCGGTGTTCCGGGCTGCGCGTGCCCGGGCGTCCGCAGACCCGCCTGGTTCCCCGGGGCAAGATCGCGTTTCCCGCGCGGGAGGTGGGCACGGATGTCCGGCACCAGATACTCCGCGATCAAGGACGTGGCCGGTGGCGACACGAATGACCGAGCCCGGCCAGCGGCATCTGCCGAGGAGACCTGGGAGCTGCGACTCTACGTCACGGGCCGGTCGCCGACGTCCGTCCGCGCGCTTGCCAACCTGGAGCGCGCCTGCGCGCACTGGCTGCCGGGCCGGTATCACATCGAGGTCATCGACCTGCTGGAGGACCCGCGCCGGGTGGCCGAGGACCAGATCCTGGCCGTGCCGACGCTGATCAAGATGCACCCGCCGCCCATCCGCAAGATCGTCGGCGACCTGTCTGACTCCAGCCTCCCGCTCTTCGGCATGCAGCTGCGGCCAGGACCGGCCTGGCTGACGGATGAGCGTGGCTGATCAGCGGCTTACTGCGGGCGCGTGGCCCGGCGTGCGCCCGGGCGGGCCGCCAAGGCACAGCCCCGGGCGCTGACGCCGGGCCCGCGGCGCTGCCGCACCAAGACCACAATGGCCGGTTCCAAAGACGCGGTCAGGTGGTGATGTCGCGGCGGCGCAGCAGCGCGGCGCCGGCGAGCAGGCCCGCGGTGGCGTTGCCGGCCAGGATGAGCGCGGCTGCTGGCTGGCCGAGGAGGTGGGCGCCTGCTGGGAAGCCGGCGGTGTGGGTCACGGCGGCGGCCAGGCCGCCGAGGCCGTATTGCTGGACGGCGGGGCCGAGGCCGGGGACGAACACGAGCAGCGGCTCGGCTACATAGACCAGGGCGAGGACGGCGGTGATGGCGCCGGCCTGGTTGCGGATGATGGCGCCCGCCCCGACGCCGAGGGCAGCAGCCAGCGCGGTGGCGACGGCGCCGCCGGTGATGACGGGAAAGTGTCCAGCGAACGGTGGAACTGCCGTCCTCAGTGACCGGGAGATGTCCTCTCACCTGCGGCGACGGACGCCGCGTCGCTCCGAAAACCCGGAAATCGGACAGTCCCCACGGCAAAACTGCCGGTAGGGTCCAGTGAGCTTGTCATCTCTGTGCAGGGTTTCTGTCATCCGAATGACTTCAATGGGTGCCCCGGTGGTGCGGGGTGCCTGTCATTTCTCTCCGGCCAGTTAAGTGGACCGGCCCGGTTTGGCCTGAGCGGAGCCACGCTGGCATCGCGGCTCAGTCGCATGCCGGCGGGAGGATACCCGGCGGACCACCGCGCGATGCCCGGCATCGGGCTGCTCACTGCCCCTTTCAGGCCCCAGTTGGAGGCGCAGCCTGGGAAGCCAGGTCGCCGGCCGGCGGATGGCCGCGAAGATCGACGCGCACGGTGAGCAGGTCGGTGCCCAGGAGCCGGACCATCAGGCTGTTGAACCAGGGCAATTGCCGGAGCCGGGCGCGCGGGTCGTCGTCGGGCAGCAGGTACGCGATGCCGGCGTGCCAGCGCCGGCCGGTACGTACCCGTACCTCGGGGCTGGCCTGGATGTTGCGGACGTACTGCGAGTGGAGCCCGTGGTCGGCGACCAGCCAGAAGCTCCCGTCGATCGTCCTGCCGCCAACCGGGGTGCACCGTGGCAGGCCGGTGCGCCGCCCGGTGGTCTCGATCAGTGCCTGGCCCGGGATATAGCGGGACAGCGGCCGCATGACCGGGTTGGCCAGGTGCCGGTGGAACCAGCTCGTGATGTGCTGCCGCCGGGTCTGTACCGGGAGGGCTGGTCGCGTCGGGGGTGTCATCATCGCCTCGCCTGGGTGAGCGGATGCCTGTTGCCGGAACTGCCGGTTTCGTCAAATTTTACCGAAACCCGTGGTTCCGTCAAATGGTATGGTCGGGCCATGCCCGACCACCGCACCCCGGCATCGGCGCCGCGCCGACCTCATACCGGGCGGCGCCGCAACCAAGCCGCACGCCAGGCGGTCCTGGACGCCGCTGTCGAACTGCTCAGCCGCCCGGACGGCGCGGCGACCTCGATCGAGGAGATCGCGCAGGCATCCGGGGTCAGCAAGCACACGATCTACCGGTGGTGGCCCTCCAAGGGCGCGGTACTGCTCGACGCCCTGGTCGAGCAAGCCCGCCAGGAGGAAGGCACCGCACCCACGGGCGTCCTCCCGGTAGACCTGGAGACCTTCCTGACCGCCACCTTCCGCGCCGCGGAACGCGCCGCCCCGCTGCTGCGCGGCGCGATGGCCGAGGCGCAGCGCGACCCTCAGGCCGCCGAGGGGATGCGCCAGTTCACCGCCGCGCGCCGCGAGGAGCTCCGCCATCTCCTTGCCGCCGGGCAAAGCCGCGGCGAGCTCCCCGGCGACACGGACCTGGACCTGCTGATCGACCAGATCTACGGCCTGCTGTGGTACCGGATCCTGATCGGCCACGCACCACTCACCGCCGGCGTCGCCGCGCGGCTCACCCGCGAGCTGACCAGCGCCCCGTAACTGAGGCCGGACACCTGCAAGCATGCAGGCAGTGGTTCCTCCAACCCGGAACCACCGCGCCCGCATGACAGGCAGCCGCGCATCCGGTATGGCTGGCTCGCCGGCTGGCTGCCGCTTGCGAAGACGGGGCCTAGGTCGACAGGGACCTGGGTAACGGGGCCGCCCTTGGCGGCGGCCTGCTCGGTGGCGGTCATTGGCATGTCGGAGGCGCCGAAGTTGACCTGGCCGGCGCTGAACGCGGTGATTCCCGCGCTGCTGCCCACCGCGGAGTAGCCGATGGTCACGCCGGGGTGCTGTTGCTGGTAGCCCGTGAAGGCGACAGCGAAAAACGGCGCGTCGAATGTCGACCCGGCCCCGGTGAGGGTGGGGGCATGGCCGCCAGGGCCGTTGCTGGCCGCGGCCGCCGCTGACCCCGAGGTGACCGGGCTGGTCGTGCTGGATGTGCTGCTGCAGGCTGCGGCGGCCAGCGCGATTGTCGCGGCGGCAGTGGCCCAGATGGCCGGGTGGGTCGTGGGGCGAGGCGAGGAGCCAGGCCGTCTGTAGTGCCCTTTCATGGTTGCTCCTTTGCCTGGAAGGCCGGACGGGTTAAGTGCACCTGGACGCCGGCCAGGGCGATGATGACGCCGACGGCGGCTGCGCACAGCAGGGTGAGGACGACGCCGCGGCGCAGCGCGAGGAGCAGGATCAGCGCGGCGGCCAGGACGGCGTATTGCCAGTGGTGAGTGAGGGCCCGGGTGAGCGGGATGGCTGAGCCGAAGATGGCGCCGATGGCGGCGGGCCCGGCGCCGCTGAGGAAGGCCCGCGCCCTTCGGTCGCCGCGGATCTGGTCGAACCGGCGGGCGCCGAGCAGGATGAACGCGAACGACGGGCTGAAGGCGACCACTGAGGCGAGGATGCCGCCGATCAGGCCGGCGGCGGCGTAGCCGACCACGGCGACGGTCTGGACGACGGGGCCGGGGGTGATCTGGCCCAGGGCGACGGCGTTGAGGAACTGGGCGCCGGTCATCCAGTGGTAGTGGCCGACCGCGTCGGATTGCATCAGGGGGATGATGACGAACCCGCCGCCGAACGACAGCGCGCCTACCTTGAGTGCCACCCAGGCCACCGACAACAGCACCTCGCCGCCCAGCGCGCCCGCCGCCAGCACCGGGGCGGCCACGATGCCGGGCAGGTGGCCGCCCTGGCGGCGGTCGGCCGCCAGCTGCACGGCCAGCTCGATGACCCCGGAGCACAGGATCACCAGCACTAGCCAGACGCCGAGCGTGGCCGCCGAGGCGGCCCCGGCGAGCAGGTAGCACAGCCAGCGCGCCGTCTGCCTGCGGCGCTGCCAGCTAGCGCCGGTCAGCCCGGTACCGGCATGGATCGCCACCACGGGCACCGCGGCACCCGCGCCCGCGCCCGCGCCGAGGACCCACAGCGGCGGGGAGGTTTCGAGGAACAGTGCGGCCAGGGCCAAGATGACGATCAGGCCGGGGACGATGAACGCCGCCCCGCCGACCAGGGCGCCGCGCCAGCCGCGCAGCCGCCATGCGCAGAAGATCGCCAGCTGGGTGGACGCAGGGCCGGGCAGCAGGTTGCAGGCCGCGATCGCATCCTCGAACTCCTGCGCATCCAGCCGCTGGCGGCGTTCCACGCACAGCTCGCGCAGCAGCTTGATATGAGTCGGGGGGCCGCCGAACCCGATGCAGCCGATCCGGCCCCACTCGCGCACGATAGTGGCCAGCGACACCCGCGGCGCGGCGGGCTGCCCGGCGATGGCCGGAGCCCGGTCCGGGGTTTCGTCCTGGCTGCTCACGAAGGCCCCCGCCCAGGCAGCGTACCCAGGCCCGCGAGCAGGTAAGTAACCCGCGTCTCCACGTCGTCCGCGGTCTGGCGGAACACCGGCAAAGTGGCCTCGTCATCGTCCCCGATCGCGGCCGGGTCCGGGACGCTCCAGTGGATATAGCCGGGGTGGCCCGGGAACTCCGGGCAGACCTCGCGGACCTTGTCGCACAGCGTGATCACGTGGTCGAACTGCCGCGCAGCGAACAGGCTCAGGCGCTTGGAGCGGCGTGAGCCCAGGTCGATGCCCCGTTCCCGCATCACGCGCACCGTGTTGGCATGCAGCGGCTTGGGATGGCTGCCCGCGCTGGCGGCCGCCACCCGGCCCTGCGAGCGCGCCACCGCCAGGGCCTCGGCCATCTGCGACCGGGCGCTGTTGCCGGTGCACAAGAACAGCAACCGGGCCACGACCACACCCGGCGGGCCAGAAGCACCACCCGCCACCCCCGCCGTCAGCTGCAATCCCGGATGCACCGCCCGGCCGGTCTCGGCCAGCAGCGTGCCGAACTTCGGCAGGTCCACCCGGTAGTAGGCATCGCGGCCGTCGGCCGAGCTGCGCCGTGCCGACACCAGGCCCGCCGACCGCAGCTGGCCCAGGTGGTAGGAGACCAGGTTCTGCGGGCGACCGGTCAGGCCCGTCAGCTCCTGGACCCGGCGGTCGCTGCGGGCCAGCTCCCGCAGCAGCTGCCAGCGCAGCGGATCACCGGCCAGGCGCAGAAACTCCAGCGAAGACTGCCCGGGCGCAGGTTGCAGACGGACCACGAGACGAGAATACATCAATCCAGATCGATGGATTATGCGGGTGCGTACGGATTAGCCGAGGAAGCCCCCGTTGCATGAGCTTGCGGCCGTCGCCTTCGGCGCAGCAGGTCTTTGGGTCATCGGCCTGCGGCACGTCCGGTGGCCTGGTGGTCGCCGCGCCGAGCACCTCATCAGCTAGCTCCTTGACAGCGGCTCGGCAGGCCGCGAACGCCTCCTTGCCAGCGACAGTAGCCTGGTAGAGACGGCGCTGCCTCCCCCACGACGACCCGGCTTGCCGATGAGGACCGGTTCCGGCGCAGGCGTGTTACGTGCAGGTATGTGACCGTCCCGCCGGCCGTCACGCGCTCGCCCGGCATTCCCGCCCCACGGGGGCTTATGAGGAAAGCCAAGCCCCAAGCACTTGATAGTGCTGGTCAGGCCTAGCTTGCCCGTCCTCGCCGCCGCCGCCGGGTGGGCGGCCGTCGTGGTGCCCGCGGCGGCGCCGCAGCCCAGGGCCCGGCAGACCGTGCTGGACCTGGCCCGCCGGCAGCCTGGTCGCCGCCTGCGCCACCTTCGCCGCCTGGGCGATGGCCGCCGTGCTGCTCGGCGCGGGCACCGCCATGGTCTACCCGACCCTGCTCGCTGCCGTCGGCGACGTCGCCCACCCCGCCTGGCGGGCCTGGTCGGTCGGCGTGTACCGGCTGTGGCGCGACGGCGGGTTCGCCGTCGGCCGCTGCTCGCCGGGATCATCGCCGACGCCTTCGGCATCCTCGCCGCGATCTGGGCGGTGGCAGCCCTCACCGCCGCCTCGGGCCTCGTCGTCGCGGTGCGGATGTCCGAAACCCGGCCCGCCGGCCCGGCCGGATGGGGATCTCCGCCCGGCGGACGGGAGCAGAGTCTTTGGACCCCGTTCCAGGCCGGTGGACCTGACGTCAGGCATCTGCTGGTGACAGGACCAGGACGTAGGGTGAGGGCAAAACACCGCAGCCTGACCACGGCCCCCGTCACGCCCACTGCCAGCGAGAAGCGGCCATTGCGGCCGCCGGGCCGGGCAGGTGAACAGGAGGGAACCATGCCTGCGCGGCGCGTCAGCCATCCGGTCTTCGCCCGTTACTACGCGCGGATCAGCCCGGCCATGGACAAAGGCGGGATGGCCGCCCACCGGCGTCAGCTTCTGCACGGCCTGGCCGGCCCGGTCATCGAGATCGGCGCCGGGAATGGCCTGAACTTTGCCTACTACCCGGCCGGAGTCACCCGCGTGCTCGCGATCGAACCTGACCCCCACCTCCGGGAGATCGCCCGCCGCAACGCCGTACAGGCCCCTGTCCCCGTCGAGGTCCGCGAGGGACTCGCCGAGGAACTCCCCGCCGGTGACGCCGCCTTCCACGCCGCCGTCGCCGCCCTTGTCCTGTGCAGCGTCGCCGACCAGCACGTCGCGCTCGGCGAGATCCACCGCATCCTGCGGCCGGGCGGCCAGCTGCGCTTCCTGGAACACGTCCGCGCCAGCACGCCAGCGCTGCGCAGCGTGCAGCGTCTGCTCGACGCGACCATCTGGCCAGCCCTGGCCGGAGGCTGCCACACCGGCCGCGACACCGCCGCCGCCATCAAGGAGTCCGGATTCGCCATCGACCACCTGGACCCGTTCCGGTTCCCCGACACGCGCCTTGCCATGCCTGCCACACCCCACCTGCGCGGAACAGCCACCCGCATTCGCTAGCCCGGCACACCCGAGCCGGGTTCCTGCTCCCGCTGACGGGGGGATGTAGCGGTTCCGGCGCGACCTGGGCTATACCGTCGGCGCGGTCGCCGGCCGGGCCGGACCTGGTAGCGCCCAGGACCGGTAACGCCGACGCACAGCACGGCAGCGGAGGGAGCCGATGATGGAGCAGGGACTGTCCGATATCTGGGCTCTTCGGCGCGGTGCAGCATCCATCGCCGCAGGTGAGACGGCATCTCGCGGTTACTGCCTGCGGCAGTTCCACCGTTTGCTGGACACTCTCGCACGCAGCCCGCCAGGCTGCGGCCCGGTTACGCCAACTTCGCCGTCGAGGACCCGCCGCTCAAGCTGGTGCTCAATGCGCCCGGCAACGGCCCGGCCGGGACCATCAACCACCTGGGTGTGGCGGTCGCCACCACCGCCGACGTGACGCAGGCCCAGGCCCGCCTGGCCGCCGTCGGCCTGCCCGTGGAGGCCCGGCCCGGGACCATGTGCTGCTATGCCCGCCAGGACAAGGTCTGGGCCCGCGACCCCGGCGTGCTGGCCTGGGAGTACTACGCCGTTCTGGAGCACATCGAGACACCATGACCACCCCGGCGCCCCGGCCTCTTCCCGCCATCACTGCCGCGCCGCCGTCGGCGGACTGGCTGCGGCTGGCCCGGCTGGCCCGTACCCTGTCCTGGCTCACCCTGGCCTGGATGGGTATCGAGGGCGGCGTCGCCATTGCCGCTGCCATCGCAGCCGGATCCGTCGCCCTGCTCGGCTTCGGCCTAGACAGCGGCATCGAAGCCCTCGCCTCCGTCATCGTCATCTGGCGGTTTACCGGGACCCGGCTGGCCAGCCCCACCGCCGAACGCCGCGCCCAGAAACTGGTCGCCGCCAGCTTCTTCCTGCTTGCCCCCTACATCGCTGCCGAGGCCATCCGCGCCCTGGCCGCCGGTGACCGCGCCGAGACCAGCATCGCCGGGCTGGTCCTGACCGCCGGGACTGCCATCTTCGAACCCGCCCTGGGCCTGGCCAAACGCCGTATCGGCGTCCGCCTCGGCTCGGCCGCCACGGCCGGGGAAGGCACCCAGAACCTGCTATGCGCCTACCTGGCCCTCGCGGTGTTCGCCGGGCTGGCAGCCAACACCTGGTTCGGCGCCTGGTGGCTCGACGGGGCCGTCGCGCTCGGCATCGCCGTCTGGGCCGTCATCGAAGGCCACCGCGCCTGGGCCGGGACGACCTGCGGCTGCGCCGCCTGCCAGTGAACACTGACCTGATTAGGCGGTGGCAGCGGGTTCCGGGCTGCCGATGAGCGTGCCGAGGCTGGCCAGCGCTTCGGAGCGGGCGCGGTAGTAGACCCAGACGCCGCGCTTGTCGCGGTCCAGCAGCCCGGCCTCGTGCAGGACCTTCAGGTGGTGGCTGATCGTGGGCTGGGACAGGTCGAACGCCTCGTTGAGGTCGCAGACGCAGGCCTCGCCGCCGGGATGAGAGGCTATCAGGGACATCAGCCGTAGCCGCACCGGGTCGGCAAGCGCCTTCAGCAGCGGGGCGGCCTGTTCGGCCTGGGCCTGGGACAGCGGCTGAACCGACAGCGGCGGACAACACGCCTTCGTGTGGGCGGAAGCCAGCACGAGCAAAGATTTCGACATACATCTATATTGACAGATCCAAATGTCTTGTGACAAGCTCACAGTACGCAAGACATAGACAGTTATCAATATGATGGAGGTTCCCGTGACTGGCCGCGTGCAACTCGCCCTAAACGTCAACAACCTGGACGAGTCGATCAGCTTCTACAGCAAGCTCTTCGGCACCGAGGCCGCCAAGGTGCGGCCCGGTTACGCCAACTTCGCCATCGCCGACCCGCCGTTCAAGCTCATCCTGATGGAGAACCGCGGCCAGACCTGGGAAGCGGCCGAGGCCGCGCTCGACCAGGGCCAGGCCGCTCCGGCGCAGACCGCGCAGCGCTGCGGCGGCACCGGTCAGCCGGACGAACCAGCTGATTCCCAGGACGCAACGTGCCGCTAGCAGCTGCGCCCGGCACTGGAATCCAAGTGCAAGGAGTGACACCATGCCATCCGCGGCTGACGTCGTCGTCATCGGCGCAGGCCAGTCTGGACTAGCCGCCGCCCGCGCCCTGCAGGCCCACGGGATCCGCCCAGTGGTGCTGGAGGCTGAACCAGAGCCGGTCGGATCGTGGCCGCATTATTACGACAGCCTGACCCTGTTCTCCCCGGCCGACTACAGCAGCCTGCCCGGGCTGGAGTTCGGCCGTGGTGGCGAAGGTGTCGCGGACCCGCGTGCTCAGCAGCCTGACCTCGGGATCGTCTCCGGGATGGTCGCGGAGGTAGAACCCGGCGGTCCGGTAGTAGTTGCTGGCGCGCAGCAGACTCTCGCGCGCGCTGATGCGGTGGCCGGCGCGCAGCGCCTCCATGCCGGCGGCGTGCAGCCGCTCCGCGGTCTGCTTCCAGCACCGATGCCACGCGGCCTCATCCCCGTCGGGGATCTGCCGTGCGGTGACGATCACTTCACCGAGGTCCGCGCCGCCATAGGGCGCGTAGCCGGTGACCCGCAGCGCCTCGAACGAGAAGGCCTCATCATCGAAGAGAAACTTCACCAGACCCTCCCGCGTCAGGCGGTCATGCCCAGTTGCACGGCCATGACGTGGACGTCGGAGTTCAGCCAGTACTCGGCGAAGACTCAGCCCTCGATGCGGAGAATGTCGGTCCCGGTGAAGTCCAACCGGCTGCCCGGGGCGGCGGTGGCGCCCGGCATCCCGCGGGCGTACTCGCCCTGAAGATGCCAGCGGCCGCAGACCAGGTCGCCGTCGATGATGGGCCCGACCTCGACGGTCAAGACCGGTTCGCCGAGCGCCGCGCGCAGCAAGGCGACCCAGCCAGCCACGCCCTGCCTGCCCTGGACCGAGGCGCCGTCCACGCCGACGATCGCCACATTAGCGGTGAAGCCGGTGGCCACGATCTGCTCGGCCTGCGCCAGGTCTCCATTCCACAAATCGACCCATCCCTGCCACAGGGTCAAAGCGGTGTCCCGGTCGGTGGTTGCGGTATTCATAACTCCTCCAAGGTGGAGCTGTATGCGGAGCCCGGTTGCTCCCTACCGCAGGAACCTACAAACAGCCGCACGGCGCACGCTTGAACCACAGCGCCACCCGCACAGAACATCAGCGCCACCAGGTGGCCTCGCAGTAACCAGCACAAGAGACCGGCGAGCAGACCTACTCAGAAGTGGTCTTCGAGAGCCGGGCCGAGAGTGTCCAGCGAACGGTGGAACTGCCGTCCACAGTGACCGAGAGATGTCCTCTCACCTGCGGCGACGTACGCCGTGTCGCTCCGAAAAGCCCGGAAATCGGACAGTCCCGCCGGGCCAGCTTTCCTGAAATTCAACGGCCCGTCTTCTGGCATCAGCGGGCCTTGAGCCGGTGAAGGGATGGCCTTGGCGGGGCATGCTCACGGTATGAGCGTCGTCAGCTGGCCGGCCCGCAATTCGCGCAGGCGGCCCAGGGCTGTTGGCGGGGCGCTTCGCTGATGATCAGGTAGTCCGGGGCGTAGCGGCGGCGCAGGCCGCGGCCACGGCATCGAGGTTTCTGGGGTGGTCGTCGGCGACCAGCGGCACGGCGTTGCCGATCGGATCCCCCCCGCCGCAGTACCCGCCTGTCAGGCGGACGCGCCGGACGTCACGGTGCGTTCCTCTCCGACTTCCTGGGACTGTCGTTCACCGTGTCGTCGAGCCTGTCGAAGGCCTGGCGGTGGCAGGTCAGCATCGCTGCTTCGTGGCAGTGTTCGCCTAGCAGGCCCCGGACCTGGTCATCCGATAGGACGGGTACCGGTTGCTCGGGGGTGATCGGAGGACGCATCTTGACCATCGGCGAGCCGCTGATCTCGCCCTCGTCGTCCAGCAACTTGAAGAACTGCTGGAGCGAGCGGTAGCGGGTCGCGGCGGACGAGGGCTTGGTGCGCGCCAGCTCGGCCGCGATGAACGCCTCAACGTGCTCACGCCGGATGCTGGCGACTGCGGTAGGCATACCCTGACGTGCGGGCAACGCCGCAAAGAGGGCACCGTCGTCCGCGTAGGCGCGGATGGTCCGGGGCGACAGGTTGGACGCCTCCAAGTGAAGGCGCCAGGACGGCAGGAGTACGATAAGCTCTCCTACGCCGGTACGGGAATCTGTCTCAGCCACAAGGACAGATTAGACGCTGTATCAGCGGTGTGCACGACCTAGGGAAGCGGGCCGTAGGCGCAAAACCCCAGGTCAGATAGCTAAAAATAGGCCCCGTTAGCTCAGTCGGCAGAGCGTCTCCATGGTAAGGAGAAGGTCTACGGTTCGATTCCGTAACGGGGCTCCCATGTCAGAGTTATAATTCGAAATAAATCTGGTGATCCTGAAGAGGCTTTAGTGGGGCCTAACGGTTTCATGGGAGGCTCGGCAGGGCAATCAAAGCCACTGCGCCGAGGGCCGCATCCGGTGGGCTCCCCCCGGGATGCCCCGTCCAGTTCCGTGAGATCCGGGGCCTGTTCCGGGAGGGCCCAGACGGCTGCGAGCTGGCATCGGCGATATCCGAATGACCCGCGTAAACTGAACATGTGACAGCCAAGGAGCAGCTGCAGCAGCTTGTCGCCGGGTTCGGCGAGGAGCAGGCCTCGCGCGCCCTCGGGCTGCTTGAGCCACTCACCGGCGAGCGTCCAGGCCACCAGGGATCTCGGCCCTTGCCGGCCTTCGTCGGGATCGGGGACAGCGGCAGGACCGATGTGTCCGAGCGAGCCGATGAGCTGCTCGGGGAGGGCTTCGGCCGGTAGCCTGCTGACTTCGTGATCCTCGTTGACACCAACGTCTTGTATGCCCCGGCCGACCGCCGGGATAAGCACCACGCCGAGTGCACCGAGTGGTTCCGCAGGAACGACGACGTCCTGCTCGTACTGCCGACCGTGGTAGCCGAAGCCTGCTACCTGATCGACAAGTACCTCGGGCCCGCCGCAGAGGCCGCCTTCCTGGACAGCGTGGGCACCGGCGACAACTACGCCTTCCAGCTGGCCGGGCTGGCCAACTCAGACGTTCGCCGTATGGCCGAACTCATCCGGCGCTACGCCGACCGGCACCTGGGCGGGACCGACGCGTCTGTGATCGCGGTGTGCGAGCGGCTTTCGATTGCCACGGTCGCCACCGTCAACCTCCGCGACTTCGCCAACGTCCGCCCTCGCCGGGTGGCAGCGCTCGCCACAGTCCCCTAGCATCCACGGGCGGCCCCGGACACGGACGATAGACAGGTAAAGACATCCGAGCACAACATGCTGATCTATCCGGCAGGGACACGAAGGCGACCGCTCATGCCGAATTGAGGGCGTTGTCGCGGCGCATATCTATCCATGCATTGGAATACTCACTCACCATCTCCCTGCCTTGCGGAAGTCCGCCGTGCAGTATTTTCCATCGTTCCGGTAGGAAATCAGATCGCCGATTCGGGTTGGTCTGTCGCTGCGTCGATCAGACGAGCGGCTGCGCGCAGAACTGCCCGTTAGGCGCCGCGATCAGATGGGAGCCGTCTGGCGGTCGCGGCCTGGCGGCCTGGCGTCCGGGCGGTCGCCGAGGTGGGTGTGGGTGAAAGCGGTCGTTGTACTTCAGGCCCGTGCCGAGGAGCCGGTCCAGGCCGATGTGGGCGAGCCAGACCAGGGCCAGGGCCATGACGAGGCGGTCGGCTTGCCAGTAGCCGGCGCCGAGCATGACGGCGGGCAAGGGCGTGGCGTGGGTGAGGTTGTACAGGCGCGCGCCGGGACGGGTTCCCGCGGCGTAGCCGGTGATGGCGATGTCGGGGGCGAGGATCGCGGCCGGCACGAGCCACCACGGCTGGCCGAGGGCGGCGAAGGCGATCAGCGCGCCGGCCAGGAGAACGAGGCCCTCGAGGCCGAGCCACCGGCGGGCGCCCCGGCGACAACGCCCTCGGGCGCCCCGGCGATAACGCCCTCGGCTGAGGCGACCGTCCCCGCTTTAGGCACCGGCGTGCTCCTTGAGGAACGGGATCACCATGTCGGCCACCGCCTCGGGGGACTGCGCGTGCGGGTAGTGCCCGGCGCCGTCGACCACCGCCACCGTGCCCGCCCCGGCCGGCATGGCCGCCACGATCGCGTCGCCTTCGGCCTGGGGGCCGGTGAAGTCGGGGTCCAGCGTGCCCATGATGACCAGGGCCGGGCACTTGACGTTGGGCAGCTGCTTCTCGGCGTCGGCGGGCGAGGTGAAGGTCTTCATGAACTCCGCCATCCGGCCGGGCTCGCGCAGCTTGGCGGCCAGCGCGGCCATGTACTCATTATAGTCGGCGGGCTTGGCCGGGTAGGCCAGGTTGAGGTAGCGCATAAACAGGCCCAGGCTGCGGAACGCCCGCGTGCCGGTCAGCAGGAAGCCGCACCGCCGGTAGCGGCGGATCCGCAGCAAGGCGCCCAGGTCGGTCTTCGGGACTCGGGTGAAGGGGTTGATCTCGACGATGTCGGCGACCAGGTCCGGTCGCGTCGCCGCGGCGATCGTGGCCGCCCCGCCGGAGATGGAGTGCCCGACGATGACCGCGGGCCCGCCCAGCTGGCCGATCAGCGCGAGCAGGTCGCCGGCGATGTCGGTGCGGGTGATCGACGCCCAGCCCATGCTGGACTCGCCGTGCCCGCGCAGGTCCGCGCTGGCCACCCGGTAGCCGGCCTGGGCCAGCAGCGGGGCCAGGAACCGGTAGTCCTGCCGGCGGACGCCGATGCCGTGTGACAGCACCACCAGCAGGCCGCTGCCGGTCACGTCGTAGGCGATCCGCCCGCCTGGAACATCAAGGAATTCGGTCATGTCAGCCTCCTTGGCTGATGTGCTCGGTCGCTCGGTCGCTCGGTCGCTCGGTCGCCCGGGCGGCCGGCGGCCTACTGGCTGGCGTTGTGGGTAAAGACGTAGATGCCGCTGTTGCTTTCGGACATATCGCTTCCGACGTGCTCTAGTCGTGAGAAGCCATCCGGCTGAGGGTGTTCGCCGTAGGTGTCTGCTGGCGCTGCGCCGGCTGGAGGCGCGGAGGGCCGGGTGTGCGTGGCATCTGCCGTCGGCAGTCCTGCTGTGGCTGACGGGAGTCAGCCTGTGGATTCGGCGGTGGCCTTGAGGTGCCCGAGCCAGTCGGTCAGTGACTTGTCCAGGGCCGATTGCATTGCGGTGGCATCGGCTTGTACCGGCTGGCCGCTGAAGGATTCGAGCGTGGCCACGTGGGTGCCGGTGGGTGTCTGGGCGTAGACCCACTCGTGAGTACCCATGACGCCTTGGGCGGCGCCGCCCCACAGGGTGCGGGCGCGCTCGGCGACGGCGTAGATCGTCGAGGTGACGGTGAAGCCGTAGCTGGTCCAGGTGAACGAGCTACCCGGCTCGAACGGACCGTCCAGGCGCGCCGCGGTGATGTCGGTCTGCCAGGTGGGCCAGTGGTTGACGTCGGTCTGCAGCCGCCAGACGGTCTCCAGCGGCGCTTTGATGTCGATCTCGTGGTGGGCGATCACCGGGGCGGTGCGGTCGATATCGGTCGGCGTGGTCATGGCGTGGTTCTCCTTTGCTGCTTTGGTGGGTGAGGATGTAGATGCCGGAGTTGCCTTCGGACATGTAGATCACGCCGCGGCGGTCGACCAGGACGTCCTGGGCCTGGTGGACGAGCTTGGACGGTATCGGGCCGCGGCGCTGTGTGGGGCCATCAGGGATGTAGTAGCCGGTGATGTGCGGGTCGCGGGGGTCGCTGATGTCGTAGATCTGCAGGCCGGCGCTGAAGTAGGCGAGGTACACAAACCGGTCGTTGGGTGCCAGGCAGTCCAGGCCTTGCTGCTGGTGCTGGTTGTGCGGGCCGAACCGGCCGCCCTTGGCGCAAAAGCTCGGCGCGTCGTAGCCGGATGGCGGCCGGGGCTGGGGGAACACGGCCATCAGGATCGGGTCGGACTCGTCGGAGATGTCGACGGTCGCCACATAGTCGGCGGGTTCGTCGCAGTTTTCCCTGAGCGCTTCGCTGTTGATGACCACGATGTCGCGGCTGGGCAGCGGGACGGCCGAGTGCACGGCGATGGTGCTGCCCAGCGGCGGGTAGACCGGCAGCGTGGAGACGTGCGCCGGGTGGTGTTTGTCGGTGATGTCGAGGATGACCATGCCGCCGCGCATCCACGGGCAGTAGGCCCGGTCGCCGAGGGTGTAGGCGCCGCCGTGCAGGGACAGGCCGTGCCGGGGGTAGGGGCGGCCGGCGGTCAGCCGCCGCTGGTCTTCGGGGGTGTAGGTCTCGCCGGCCGCGGTGCGCTGGCCGGGGTGCCACCAGGTGCCGGCCATCTTGGGGTTGGCCGGGTCGGCGATGTCGACGATGGCCAAGATCTGGCCCTCAAAGCCGGGCAGGTTGCTGGTGGCGTAGACCCAGGGGCCGCCGTTGTAGAAGTTGCGGTGGGTGCCGGTGCCGCCGCTGACCCACCGACCGAGCAGCTGGGGCCGGTCTGGCTGTTGCACGTCCCAGATGAGGAAGCCGTCCTGCGGCGTGGCGTTCGGGTCGCCGATGGTCAGGCCGGGCGGCGGGTGCTCCAGCGCGGTGATCATCGTGGCGTCGGCGACCTGCACCTGAATGGTCATGGTGTTGGGCGGCCCGTCGAGCCAGCGGAGCAGCTCGGGGTGCTCGGGGTCGGTCACCTCCAGGATGCTCCAGCCCGAGTGCCAGAACCCGGCGACGTAGAGGAAGAACCGGCCGTCGGCTTCTTGCAGGGCGAGCTTGAACCCGGACCGGCCGTCGAGGTCGTGGTAGGCGAGCAGGTCAACGTTGCGGGCCCACATGCTCAGGCCCCCGCTTGCCGGCCGGCCGCAGAGGGGCCGGGCACCGTGAACGAGGCCGCCTGGGCTATCTCCGCCGCGATCTCGGGGTGCTCCTGGGCGTGGCGGGCCTGCAGCGCGGCGATCTTCTCGCCGATCTCGGGGTCATCGGAGTCCGTCACGTCGATGGCCGCGAACTTCTCCAGGTGCGGGATGCCCCACAGCTCCTCGCGCACATGCGCCGGATATTCCAGGTAGGCCCAGTAGCCGTCGAGGTCCTCGAATACGTACACGGCGCCGTACTCGAACTCCCCGCCGAGCTCGGGGCCCACGACGTACGACTTCACCGCGGGGTTGGCCCCGGACTGGCGAAGCATCTCCACGCCCGCCCGGCGCTGCTCCTCGCTGAGACCGGCCTTGTAAGTCGCCCGGTTGATGTGAAAGATCATGGTCTTCTCCTTTGCTGTGACCGGGAGGCCCTCCGGGCGCCCCGGTCTCCTGTCGGCTGGTCGTGGTAGCCAGGCTGCCTTCTGACAGGGTGAGCGGGCGTCACCCGGTCAGCGTGAACGCGCCGCCGGAGCAGACGGCCAGGGAGCGCGACAGCGGCCGCGACAAGAGCCCCCGGGGTGCCTTGCGGGGTGATTGATCCCGGCGTTGCCCCGGGCCGTGACCATGGCACGCGGCCCGGGTGATCGCGGCTGACCGCAGATCCGGCTCGCGGATCTCGGCCAGATCGCCTTCCAGGCGCAGCCGGTGCAGGCCCAGCCGCACGTCGTGCCGGGTGACCAGCACGAACCGCAGCTCCGGCGGGGCCCACATGAGCAGCAGCTCGAGCTGCTGCAGCGCCTCCGGGCCCAGCTCGTGCATGTCGTCGACCACCAGCCACAACTGGTCATCCAGCGGCGCCAGATCCTTCAGCAGCCGCTCCACGATCACCCACCCGCCGAGGTCCGGCGCCGCCGTCAGTTCGCGGACCAGCGCCGATCCCGCTGCGGTCTGCCGCAGCGCGCCCAGCACCGACAGCCGGCCCCTCTGCGCGACGCTCGTACTGCCCGGCAAGCCAGATGGCCGGATGTGTCCGGTGGCGGTGATGGGTCTCATGCTGGCTGGGGTTGGGGCGGGGTTGCGGGGAGGCGGTACGGTGATGCCGCCATGCTGCGGCGGCGAGCGTGAGCAGGGTGCCGGCGGCTGCGTAGGTGGCGAGAACGGTCAGCGGCCCGGTGAGGTTGGTGCCGCCGAGGTAGATGACGCTGCGGGCGGCGCTGAGCCCGGCGCTGGGCGGCAGCCCCTGGCCGATCACGTTCCAGGGGCGGGCCAGCAGCGGCGTGGCGATGGACGTGCCGGCGGTCGGGTCGCCGAACACGACCATGCCGATGATGGCGACCAGCGTGCCGGGCAGGCCCAGGACAGCCTGCAGGCCGGCGGTCGCCGCCGCGGCGGCGAACACGAGCAGGGTGCCCGCGCCGGCCAGGGCCAGGCTGTACCCGGACACCACGCCCATCGCCGGGCCGATGAGCAGTGCGCCCAGCAGGCCCGAGATGACCGCGTAGCCGGCCAGCAGGCCCAGCCGGATCGCGGCCTGCCGCAGGCCGGGGCTGCGCATCCCGCCCAGCACCAGGGCCAATGCGGTGGCGCCCACGTACCCGCCGAGCATCCAGGCGATGACCAGGAAGAACAGCGAAGTGCCGGTGGGGTCCGAGGCGGGCGGCGGGGCCAGGTCACGGACCTGCAGCGGCATCTTGAGGGCCGCCGCGGCCGCGGCGAACTCCTTGGTCAGGACAGTCGCGGTTCCGGGACTGGCGGCCGTCTGGATCAGCAGGCTCTCCCCGTTGGGACCGGCGATGACGGCCGCGTTGACCTGCCCGCCGCGGACCGCGGCCTGGGCCGCGCTTGCGGTTGGCTCGGCGACCAGCCGGATAGTGCCGCCGCCGTGGCTGCTGACCACCTGCGCCAGCGGCGAGCGGCCCGCGACCGCGACCGGGGCGCGGTGCAGCACCGGGTGGTGCAGCACGCCGGCGAACACGCTGACGAACAGCAACTGGAACAGGATCACCCCGCCCAGCACAACGGCCGGGCGGATCAACCCTCTGACCGTCATGCGGCCCCGCTGGTACTCGTGACTCTCGTGCCTCGACACGGTGCCTGTTTCGTCCGCGCTGACCGTCATCAGAGGCTCCTTCTTCCGCAGTGATCCGTCCCCAGGAGCCTGGCGCCCGGCTGGGTGATCCGTCGTCACGCAATCGGGATGATCCACGCGGGCCGCCCGGCTGGCGCCGCGGGCGCTAGCGGCCCAAGCCGCGGGGACAAAGCCCTGATGACCCGGCCTCGCCGCTTCCGGTCGCCGGGCAGCCGGCAGCGACCATGGCACGCGGCCCGGGTAACCGCGGCCGACCGGGATGCCGGCGAGGCCGGGCGGCGCGGCACGGGATGCGTGCCCAAGCCGAAGCGCCCGGCTCCGGGACCGCCGGTGGCCCGGGGCGGGAGCGTCAGACCGGTGGCAGGCGGCGGACTTCGAGCAGCTCAAGCCCGAGCGCCTCGATCTACGCGAGCACGCCGTACAGCGCGGAGCGGTCGGGAAGCGGCCCGGTCAGCACGGTGTCGCCGCCGCTGGCCTGAGCCTGCAGGGCAGGGAACGCGGAGCGTATCGTCTCGCCCAGGTGGCCGCGGACACAGATGCGGTACCGGTACGACGGCCGGTCAGCGCGGGCACCGGTCACGTTCTCACCACCCACGCGGTGAACCGGCCTGCCGGCGGTCGCACGGTTACAGGGACCTGCACGGGTGACCCCTCCCGCTTGAGCGGATCCTGACCGCGAGCCGCGGCGCGGCCGGTGAGCGGCCGGCGCACGATCGAGGTCATCTCCGGCACGATCAGCGCCCCTGGCCGAAGACAGGACCGGGCCCAGAGCGCGGCGGGTAGCGTCGCGTGGCTGCGCTCCAGCGCAGGCACGTCGTACCGGGCCGTTGCCATGCCGTAGCCGATCAGCCAGCCGCCCTCGCGCATCGGACTGCCTTTCCGCTTGTTTGAACTCGCTGCCCTCTCCTCGTGGCTGCTGGCTGCGAGCCTCGCCCCGGTCTGCGTGAAATGTCATCAGGCAAGTTGCGTGATTGCCTGCCTCATCCGCGCGCCGGCCGGCGCCATCCGCGGGCCGCAGGGCGGGCCGGGGCAGCGCAACAGGTCCCGTCTCACCGAACCTGGCGGGGGGCCCGCAAACCCCCCGGCCAGACCTGCCCGCCCCCAGCCGTCAGCCAGCACGCGTGGCCTTGCCCCCCAGCGGGGAGGGGGCGAGCAGGCCCAGGGCCCGGGCGCGGGCGACGGCCTCGGCCCGGGTGTGCGTGCCGAGTTTGGCGTACAGGTGGGAGACGTGGGTCCTGACCGTGTTGTGCGAGACGTACAGTTCGCTGGCGATCTGCCGCATCGACAAGTTGGTGGGAAGGTAGCGCAGCACCCGGACCTCGCTGTCGCTCAGCGTCTCCAGCGGCGGCTGCGGCCCGGCAGCCGGCGGGGCGAGCTTGCGTCCGGCGAGCAGGCTGAGGATGTCGGCGACGAGCGCGGCGTGCGCGGTGCCGCGCCGGGCGTGCCGCTCGATCATGACCATCGTGGGATGCAGCAGGAAGGGCAACAGCAAACGGTCGGGCTCGGCCAGGCCCAGCGCGCGCTCCAGAGCACGGTCGGCGGCGTCCTGGTCGCGGAGCGCATCCCGGGCGATCGCCTCCAGCACGTACGCCTGCGCCCGCCCGAGGTCCTGGTGGGCAACCGGAGCCGAGCCCTCCAGGACAGGGGCGATCGCGGCGGTCGCGGCGCGCGGGTCGTCTTGGGCGAGCCGCAATGCCGCCTCGGCGATGCGGATCTCGCCCCGCTCGCGGTCCGTGTCGCTCAGCCCGGCCAGGAACTGCCCGGCGGGCCCGGTCTGGCCGAGACGCATCATGGCCAGCAGCAGCAATGCCCGTATCCAGGGGATGAGGTAGTGCGGAGAGGCGAGCCGACCGGCCAGCACATCGGCGGCCTGGAATACGGCCAGTGCCTCAGAGTCGCGATTTCGCATCATCTCAAGAGCCCCGCGGACGAAGCGGATCGTCGCCGCCGAAGCGGGCTGGGCAGCTTCGTCGCCTAGAGCGCGTTCGGCGACCTGGAGCCACGGCTCGGCCTCCTCCAGCCTTGCCTGCCAGGTCAGCATGCCTGCGAGGATCGAAGCAACGAAGCCGAAGGCCGGGTCGTCGGTCCAGCCGTGCTGCTCGGCCAGCTTCACCGCCTGCCGGCCGCGCTCGGCCGCCCGCGCGAACGAGCGATAGACCTCGTACAGCGCCTGGTGGGCCAGGCCGGTGAACTCCAGGTAAGGCCGCCCGATCCGGCGGGCCAGCGCGACGCCGCTTTCCAGGTGCCGCGCTGCGTCGTCGGGTGCGGCTGCCCAGAACTCGGTGCCGCCCAGGCTGATCAGCGCCAGCGCGCGCAGGTCCGCGCCCAGGCCGGGCCGCGAGGCGTCCGCGACCTCGGTCATGGCCTGCAGTTCCCGCGCGTCGGCGGCGACGGCCGGCAGGTTCCCGCGCTGGCGGTCCAGCAACAGCCGGACCACCCCCAGCAGCAGCCGCCCGTATTCCCCCCGGCCGGCCGGCACCGATCCTGAGTGCCGTCCGGCCAGGGTCAGGTACCGCTCCGCGGCCTCCAGCGACCCCTGCGCGAGCTCATCCGCCGCAGCCACCACCGCCAGCCCGGCATCCGCCGCGGGCAGGCCGGCCGGGAACCCGGCCAGCAGCTCATGCACGGTCGCGGCCTGCCCGTCCAGATGAAGGGCCGGCCAGTGACCGGCCAGCATCCGGGCAGCGAGATCCCAGTCCTGCGCCGCCTGGGCGTGCCGGACCGCCTCCACCGCGAACCCGTGCCCGGCGAACCATCCCGCGGCAGCCCGGTGCAGCGCGGTGGCCTCGCCCGGCTCGGTGCGGCGCAGCTCCAGCGCCAGCAGCCCGGCGAACATCTGGTGGTAGCGGAACCAGGTTCGTGCCGGGTCCAGCGACACCACGAACGCGCCGGCCGCCTCCAGGTCCTGCAGCACCCGCTCCCCGCCCTCGTCCCCGGTCAGCAGGCCGGCCAGCTCGCCGTTCACCCGGTCCAGCACGCTGGTGCGCAGCAGCAGCCGACGCACCGCCTCGCTCTGCCGGTCCAGCACCTCGGCCAGCAGATATTCGGCCACCGTCCGCTCGGTGCCGGAGAACCCGGCCGCGAACTGCTCCGGGTCGCGGTGCCCGGCCAGCGCCAGCGCCGCCAGCCGCAGCCCCGCCGCCCACCCCTCGGTCCGCTCCTGCAGCACCCCCAGCGCGGCCTCGGGCAGCTGCACCCCCGCCGCGGCATACAGCTCCCCCGCCTCGGCCAGGGTGAACCGCAGATCGGGTTCGCGGATCTCGGCCAGCTCGCCCTCCAGCCGCAGCCGGTGCAGGCCCAGCCGCACATCATGCCGGGCGGCCAGCACGAACCGCAGCTCCTCCGGCGCGCGCATCACCAGCAGCTCCAGCTGCCGCAGCGCGTCCGGGCCCAGCTCGTGCACATCGTCGATCACCAGCCAGACCCGGTCATCCAAGGGGGCCAGGTCCTTCAGCAGCCGCTCGGTGATCGCCCACCCGTCCAGGTCCGGCGCCGCCGTCACCGCCTGCACCAGCACCGAGCCCGGGGCCGTCTGCCGCAGCGCGCCCAGCACCGACAGCCAGAACTGCTGCGGATCACGCTCACCGCGCCCGGCCGCCACCCACGCGGCACAATCGGCCAGCCCGGCCTGGCTGATCCACGATCGCAGCAGCACCGTCTTGCCGCTGCCCGGCGGCGCGGACACCACGATCACCCGGGCCAGCGCCGCGAGCCGCCCGAACAGCCGGGGACGGGACACGATACCTCCCGCACCAGGACCAGCGACGCCACCGGCAACAGCGTCCGACCCGGCAGCAGACCCCATGATCCCATCATCGCACCACGCCCGCCGACATGGCCCAGGTACCGGACGCGGACATGCTGACCGCCGCCATGCGCCAGGACCCGCCCAGCGCGCCCCGGGCTGACCGACGAACCACGGTGAGGTACAGGACCAGGCCTGCCGTCGCCATGCTGGCAAGTGGCTGGACCCTGCCGAGCCACCACGGCTCCGTTCGGGATGATTCATTAATTCTCCGAACGGACGCGCGTGGTGACTCTCGCCGGGCAAGCCGGTCCGGAATCACGCAGATGATGCGATGGCCGCTCACCCTGCCCGCCGCGAGGCGGTGATCAACAGGCCGTTCGGGCAGACCGGCGGCCGCTACCTCGACGACCGGTCCTTCGACCCGTTCTGGGAGCGGGCCCAGGACCTCGGTGTGCCGGTCTACCTGCACGCCGCTGACGCCGCGGCCCTGCCGGCCAGCCAGGCTGGCCGCCCCGAGCTCAGGGGTGCCACCTGGAGCTGGACGGCCGAGACCACGACACACGCGCTGCGCATCGTATTCGGCGGAGTGTTCGACCGGTACCCGCGGGTGCGGCTCATCCTGGGGCACATGGGCGAGACGCTGCCGTTCTTCCTGTGGCGCCTGGATCGGCGGGCCGCCGCATTCGCTGATCACGCTGCCGAGGTGACGCCTTCGGAGCTGGTCCGGCGAACCCGTGCCGGACTCGGCAGGGCCTGAGGTATCGCCCCCGGCAGGACCCCGACGCGATCGGCCCCGGCCTGCGCCAGCGGCCCGGGGATCCCCAGACGCGTGAGCTGGGTCACCCGCCATTGATGCACCAGACCCTCACCGTCGCTGACGGCTTCGTGGCAGGCCTGCATCGATCCTCTCGCCAGCCGGGCTTGTCCGGCGAGCATCACCCCGGAAAGGGCGAGGTGTCGTCGCACGAAGCATGCGATCTCGGCACCGGCGACACAGAAGGGACCGTGCGCCGTCCCGGGACAGGCGGTGCTCACGGACTTCAACCGACGGCCCGCGCACCACCAGGTGCTCGATCGCCGCGAACAGCCTCTGACCAAGAAATAACCACCTCAGCCCGCTCACGTGACCACGGTTCCGGGCACGACGAGATAACCCCGTGACAAGCGCTGCCTCGGGGCCGTAGCGGACGGCTATGCGGTTGTCGCC